>WNGB01016622.1_pt1 | contig 14980 bp, 18 predicted proteins | sample 5400681 | NCBI WGS metagenome assembly WNGB01 (sample SAMN13153367, study PRJNA577476) | soil metagenome | isolation source: 115 cm soil or saprolite under grassland replicate 2 | place: USA:California | collected 2016-06-15
TCTCCTGCGCCACGTCCTCCGCCACCCCAGGGTCGCGCACGATCATCAGCGCGAGGCCGTAGACGCGCGCCTGGAAGCGGCGCACGAACGCCGTCGCGGCGGCCCGGTCGCCGGAGGCCAGGCCCGCGAGCAGCGACTCGTCGGAGACGTCGGCAGACCTCATGGCAGTTCTACGAAGCAGCGGCCCGGAGGGATTGCGCCCGGCCGGGAACCACGCATCACTGCTCGATGAACTGGTAGTCGATCCGGATGCGGCCGTCGTCGTCCAGCACCAGGACCTCCAGGCCGACGCCCGCCACCGCGCCGCCGCCGCTTGGCACCATCTCCCAATTGAACTTGACGACGTCGTGGAGGCGGGCGGCGTTGTCCCGCGACCTGAAGATGAACTCCCCGGGCGCGATGAACTCCTCGTACGCGCGGGTCACCCTGACCTCGAGGGCGTCGTGTCCGCGAGCCTCCAGGGTCGGGGTCATGCCCAGCGTCGCGGCCGGCTGCCGGATCTCCTGCGGCGGTTGCAGGAGGTGGACGCCGTCCTCGGTCCACAGCTCGCGGATGGCGTTGCGCCGCCGGGTGGCGTCCGCTTCCTTCCAGACCGCCACGTAACGGTCTGCCAGCTCCTTGGGGTCGATCACGACGTCCTCCTCGGTCCGGTGGCTCGCGGCGCCGGTCCTTGCGACTGTGCCCGCGACGCTGTGGTTCGGCAATTCCCCGCAGGGAATGGCGACACGGCGCCGGGTGTGCTACCCCCTGGCAGGTGGCCGGGGAGTCGGAGCACAAGAGGTTTGCCGCTGCGCTGCGCCAGTGGCGCAGCCGCCGTCGCGTCAGCCAGCTCGAGCTCGCCCGGCGCGCGGCGACCACCCAGCGGCACCTCAGCTTCATCGAAAGCGGCCGCTCGGTCCCTGGCAGGGCCATGGTGGTGCGCCTGGCCGAGGCGCTGGAGGTTCCCCTCCGGGAACGCAACGCCCTGCTGCTGGCGGCGGGCTACGCCCCCGCCTACCAGGAGACCCGGTTCGACGATCCCCAGCTCGGTCCGGTCCGCACGGCGCTGGCGCGCATCCTCGAGGGCCACCTGCCCTATCCGGCGGTGATCACCGACCGGCACGGTGAGGTGGTCTCTGCCAACGACGCCTTCTGGGTGCTGGCCGACGGGGTGGCGCCGCAGTTGCTGGCGCCGCCGGTCAACCTCGCCCGCCTGCTGCTGCATCCCCACGGCATGGCGCCGCGGATCCGCAACCTGGACCAGTGGGCCTGGCACGTGATCGACGCGCTCCGCCAGGAGACGACGCGCAACCCCAACGAGCGGCTGGAGGCGCTGGTCACCGAGCTGGAGGGCCTGGTCCCCGGTCGCCCCCGGCACCCGGGGCCGGAGCACCTGGGCTTCGCGGTCCCGCTGTGGCTGTTCGCCGGTGACGGCGAACTCCAGCTGCTGACCACGCTGACCCACTTCGGGACCGCCGTGGATGTCACCGTCGCCGAGCTGCGACTGGAGGCCTTCCTGCCCGCCGACGAGGCCACCGCCCGCATCCTGAACGACCTGGGGCGGGCGACGCGGCGGCGACGCTGAGCCGCGGGCCGAGCAGGATCAGCCGGCGGCCGCCGGCTACTCGAAGACCACGTGCGCGGACACCACCGAGCGGTTGGCCGCGGCGCGGAACGCGTCGATGGCACGGTCGAGGTCCCAGGTGTCGGTGGCGATCTTGTCGGCCTTGTACAGCTTCCGCTCGGTCAGCGTCACGAAGCGCGGCAGGTCCTTCATCGCGTCGACGCCGCCGTACTGGGCCGAGTGGATCGTCTTGCCGCGGTTGGTGAACGCGCCGGCGGCGAAGCTGACGTTGCCGACCTGTCCGACGCTGGTGGTGACCAGGTGGCCATAGTGCGGGCACAGCTCCCAGATCTGCTGCAACGGCAGGATGCCGTTGGGGTCGGGTGACACCCCGAGCCCGGGGGCGTTGGGGAACCGGTCGCCGCCGACGGCCTCGTAGAGGAAGTCCGGTCCGCGCGAGACCGACTGGAAGCCCCCCGGGTTCGCCGAGTCCGGGACGTGGCTGCGCCCGCCGGCGAAGAAGCGGTCCGTCGGCCCCTGGGTCATGTCGCGGATCTCGCTGACCAGGGTGGTGTCCTTGCCGGTCGGGTCGATCACGGTGGTCGCGCCGAGCTTGAGCGCGACGTCGCGGCGGTACCTGATCGGGTCGATCGCGATGATCTGGCCGGCGCCCATGATCGCCGCGCCGTTCACCTGGCTCAGGCCGATCGGCCCCAACCCCTGGACCACGACGTCCGAGCCGGGCTCCACCGGGACGAAGGTGGTCGGCATCCCCAGGCCGACCGCCCCGACGTCGGAGAACAGGCTGAGCTCGACGAAGCCGACCTTGGTGAAGACCGGGACCGCCCACTCCTCGTTGGCCACCATCAGCTCGGAGCAGCCCGCCCGGCCGCCGGTCACCTGCCGCCCGTCCTTCATGGTGGCGAAGGCCGGGTTGCTGGGGCCGTTGGTGGCGTCGGTGTTGAGGAACTGGCACATGTCGGAGCGCCCGTGCAGGCAGTTGTAGCAGACGCCGCACTGGGGGGTGATCGTCACGATCACCTTGTCGCCCGGCACGAAGCGCCTGACCAGGTCGCCCACGGCCAGGACGACGCCGGAGGAGCCGTGCCCGGGGATGGCCGGCGCGGCGATCGGGGTGGTCCCGAGCGCCTGCGTGGTGGTGGTGTAGCAGGCCTGGAACGCCTTGGTCTGCACGACGATCTGGCGCGGCCCTGGCTCCAGCAGCGTCAGCTCCTCGACCGAGGCGGTGCTGTCGTGCCGCACGTAGGCCCGGAACTTGGTGCCCTTCCAGGAGGCGGCGTCCTTGGTCGCCGCCTCCCGGGGGGCGGTCTGCGCCGCCGCCGGGCTTCCGAGCAGCGTGGCGGCGCCGCCGGCGACGGCGGCGACCGCGCCACTCTTGAGGACGGTGCGGCGCGAGATGGGAGAGGTCCGCGAGGGCTCCATCTGAACTCCTCCTGCTCCCCCGGCCCCTCGGCGGGGTCCGGGCATGGCTGGGACGCACGAAACAGGACCGCGGAATGTACGCTATGCGAACAGTTGTACGTACTGCGCGCGCTGGCGCAGTATGTGGTGGCCCTGCGGGCGTGTCAAGGCTTGACAATCCCGCGCAGGCCGGGCCACGCTCCGTGCGGATAGCGCATGCCTGTTCGCTATCCGCACCTCTGGGCCGAACGAGGCACGCACCGGGGAGGCGCCGATGGGCTCGTACGACGACGCGGTCCGTACGCTGGAGGTGGAGCTCGGCGGGGTCGAACGGGCCTTCCGCGACCTCAGCGAGGAGCAGTGGCGGACCCCCACCAAGCTGCGGCCGCTCGACGAGACGCTGCCGCGCTGGACCCTGTTCGAGCTGGCCGGGCACTTCGACATCTCGATCGGGCTGACCAGGATGCTGATCGCCGAGCCCCAGGAGGGCCAGCCGGGCCGCGACCGCACCAGCTTCTTCATCTTCCCGCGCTCGGAGGTCGCCCCGGTCGTCTACGACTACGCCTACAAGATGGTGCTGGGCAAGACCCCGCAGCAGATGGCCGACGTGCTGCACGAGACCTTCAGCAAGACGGTCCAGGAGTCGCGGGCCACCCCGCCGGAGACCATCGGCCCCGGCTACTACGCGCTGATGCGGCTGGACGAGTTCGTCCCCAGCCGGGTGGTGGAGGCGGTGGTGCACGGCTTCGACGTGACCGACGCGGTCGGCGGCCCGTCGATCGCCACGCCGGAGGGAGTCGCGATCGCCGCGGCGATCATGGACGACCTGCTGGCACGGCGGACCGTCGCCGGGCGGCCGGCAGACCTCGCCGACGACCTTGCGTGGGTGCGGGCGGCCTCCGGACGGGCCGAGCACCCCGACCCCCGCCTGCCCCTGATCGGCTGACGAGAAGGGAGCCCTCCCCATGGCGCTCACCAGGGAGACGATGACCGACGAGCAGCGCAAGTCGGTCGCGATCGAGTACCTGAAGGCCTTCGACCGTGCCGGTGTCACCTCCGACGGCGGCAGCATCCTCGACCTGTTCGCCGACGACGCCCAGGTCTACTTCCCCAAGTGGGGCCTGGCGACCGGCAAGGAGGAGATCGGCAAGCTGTTCGCCGACGTCGGCGGCGGGATCAAGGCGATCACCCACCACTTCTCCGACTTCAACTGGGTCTTCTCCAGCGGCGACACCTTCGCCGTGGAGGGCACCAGCCACGGGGTGCACCGCGACGGCGAGTGGCGGGCAGGGGTCCCCGAGTGGGGAGCTGGCCGCTGGTGCGACGTCTTCGAGGTCCGCGACTGGAAGATCCAGCGCTGCTTCATCTACCTGGACCCCGACTACGGCGGCCAGGACACCGCCCGCTACCCGTGGCTAAGGGCGCCGGGCCCCCTTGAGGGCTGAGCCGCCTCAGCGGGCGACGTCCAGCACGACCCGCCTGATCTGGTCGCGGGCGCCGAGCACGGTGAACACCCGGAAGGGGACCCGCTCGCGCACGCCCACCGCGATGGTGGTCTGGCCCTCGAAGGACCCGGCGTAGCGGACCTCCCGCAGGCTGCGCCAGCCGGCCAGCTGCCCGGCGGTGAAGAAGTCAGCGCCCGGCTCGGCCAGCACGTTGCCTGGCTGGTGGCCCTGGTCGTCCAGGCCGAGCGCCGGGGCGCCGACGACCAGCTCCAGGGCCGCTCCCCCGGCGACCGGACGCGGGGTGCCGGAGCCGTCCTCGCGGACCACGGGCACGTAGCGGACGGCGAAGCCGACGGCGTCCGGACCGTTGAGGTCGACCACCACACGCTCGTGGCAGTCGTGACGGCCGACCCGGACCAGGTACAGCGGCGCCCTGCTGAGGACGAGCTGCTGCCTGGGGCCGCTGCCCCATCGCTGGACCTCGGCGCAGGCCGCCGGTGCCCGCCCGGCCGGACCTTCCTGGGTCGCCGGCGACGGCGTGCCGGTCGTGGCCGGCGCGGCGGGCGCGGCGGGCGCGGCGGCAGCGGCGGGCGGGTCGGCGGGGGCAGGTGCGCTCCGCGACCCGCAGGCGGCGAGCGCGAGGCTGGCGAGCAGGACGACGGCGGCGGCGAGTGGGCGGCTGGGACGCATGGTGACCCCCGATGCTGGCGCCCCGCGAGTGGAGCGGCTACCGAAAGGTTCAACCCTGCCGATCACGAATCCCGCTCGGAGCCGTCTCGGCGCCACACCCGATTCGGTCTCGATCGGGTTGCTGCCCAGGCGGAGAAGCGGTCTCGCCTGCTCACCGCGCTCCGGGTCCGGCCGCCGTCGCCCGCCCGCTGGTCCTCGACGCCTGGGTCCTGCTGATCGAGATCGTCCGCTGACCCCGATATACTTTCTCCAGATTGATATCAAGGGGGATGCGCCATGGCCCGCACGCTGATCGACATCGATGACGATGCGCTTGCCCGCGCCGCCGCCGTCCTTGGGACCACCACCAAGGTCGAGGCGGCGTGGCGGTAGGGCCGCTGCACCTGACCGACAAGTCGGCCTGGGAACAGGCACGTCATGACAAGGCCGCCAGGCAGCGCCTGCACGAGCTGCGCGAGACCAGGCAGCTCGCCGTGTGCATCGTCTCCATGGCCGAGCTGCTGTACTCGGCCCGCAACGCCGAGGAGCTGGCCAGGATGCGGTTGGACCTGTCGTCGCTACCGTTCCTGCACGTGACTCCGGCAGCCGAGCAGCACCTGGTGGACGTCATGGCCGCGCTCGCCTTGCACGGACAACACCGGACCCCGATTCCGGATCTGATGCTGGCCGCCATCGCCCAGGCACACTCCGCCGTGGTGCTGCACTACGACTCCGACTACGAACGGATCGCCGGCGTCACCGGGCAGCCGATCGAGTGGATCATCCCGCGGGGAACGGGGCACGGCTCCTCCCCTTGACGGCTGCTCGCCGGGCCGGCTGCGGCCGCCGTGTTGCTGGTTCAGCCCGTGGGGCAGAACAGGTCGACGCCGTTGCCGTCGGGGTCGTGCAGGGAGGCGTAGCGCATCCCCCAGAACGCGTCCCACGGCTCCAGGTGGCCGTCGTGGCCGGCCGCGACCAGCTCGCCGTACAGCTTGTCGACCTCGGCGGGCGTCTGGCAGCGGAACGCCAGCGACATCCGCGGGCCCCCGCTTCCCGGCGACCACGAGGAATCGAAGCTGCGGATCGTCTCGGCGGTGTCGAAGGCCAGCTTCAACCCGCCGGGCAGCTCCACCTCCACGTGTCCCTCGCTCTCGGCCCCGTCGGGGATGTCGAGCCCCAGCCGCCGGTAGAACGCCAGCGAACGGGCCATGTCCTCCACCACCACGCCAACCACGCTCAGGTTCGCTGCCATGTCTCCTCCTCGATCTTGGTCGGCGCGATGCTATGGCGAAGGTGCGACCGCGTCTTGAAGGAATCGGTCACCGGTCCGCATCCCCGTGGCGGTCACCACCGCCCGGCCCACCCCTGGCTCGCCGAGGTGCCCTTGAAGACCATGTTGAGCCGGTCGGCCAGCGCGACCGGCTCCGGCAGCGGCCCGGTCTGCTTCAGCACCGCCTCGCTCTCGCCGGTCAACGACGCCTCGGCGACCTTCAGGGAGGCCGCTTGCAGCAGCCGCGCGTCGGCGCTGACGGTGTCACCCTCGGCCAGCACCAGGAGATCGCCCGGCACGACCTCGTCGGCGGGCACCCGGCGCTGCTGCCCATCAGGCACCACCCCCGCCGTGGGCGCCGCCAGGCGCTGCAGCGCCGCCACGGCCTGCTCGGCTGGCTCTGGCTTCCTGGACATAGCCGAGCAGCGCGTTGGCGACCACGATCACCACGATCACGACCGCGTCGAACGGCACCCCCTCGGCGCCCTCGAACCCCCAGGCCAGCAGCGACGCGTCACAGTCCGGACGCACGGCCGCCTGACTCATCGATCCTCGTGGCCCGCCGCAATCGCACGTAGGGCCTCCTCGGCGTAGGCGTCGACCGCTTCCGGGATCAGGTCTTCGCGGTCCTCAGCCACCAGGCGGTTGACCTTGTCGATGTAGGCCTCATGCAGCTCCCGCAGGTACCGCGTGCTCAAGCGGCGGACCGGTACCGCTGCAGCTCCTTGGCTCGGACGACGCCGGGATCTCGGGGATCCACGCGGAACGCCTGCTCGTGCTGTCGGCGCCTGCGAGCATCCGTTGTCTGACGCGCCTTCTTGATCTGTAGCTGTCGCATCTTGCACCCGCTTGCCAGAGGTCGAGGTTCATGCCGCCACAGCCCAACATGTGACAGCGTTCACATGCTCGCCCGGCGGCTGTGTCCATCGAGTTACCCGATCGCAAGGATCACGTGAACGATGCGCCGAGGCCCCCAGGGGTGCGATAGCATCATGATGTCAGCAATGGTGATGCTATGATGCTTCCATGCGGACGACTGTGACGTTGGACCCCGATGTCGCGGCCGAGCTCAAGGAGCTGGCCCGGCAGCGCGGCGTGTCCTTCAAAGAGGTGCTCAACAGCACGGTGCGGGCCGGCCTGGTGGCGGGAGACACCGCCCGTGCCTACCGACTCCCGACCGCCCGGCTCGGACTGCGCCCAGGCGTGAGCCTGGATGGCGCCTTGCGGCTGGCGGCGGCGATGGAGGACGACGAGATCGTGCGCAAGCTGGAACTGCGGAAGTGAAGCTGCCCGACGTCAATCTCCTGCTGTACGCGGTTGACGAGGGCTCGGTACGGCACGAGCCCGCACGCGCCTGGGTCGAGGAGCGGCTCTCGGGGACGGAGACGTTCGCGCTCGCGTGGGTCGTGCTGCTCGCGTTCATCCGGCTCACCACCAGCTCGCGCGTGTTCCGGTCGCCGCTCACCCTCTCGGAGGCGTTCGATCTGGTCGACAGCTGGCTGGCGCAGCCCTGCGCGACGGTGGTGCATCCGACCAGCCGCCATGCACCGGTGCTGCGTCAGCTACTCGAGCCACTCGGGACGGCGGGCAACCTGACGACCGACGCCCATCTCGCGGCGCTCGCCATCGAGCACGGCGCGGAGCTGTGCTCCACCGACTTGGACTTCTCCCGCTTCGCGGGCCTGCGCTGGACCAACCCGCTGGAAGCCTGACCGCTCAACCCCCTGGCGGGGTGGCTGGGTCCTGGCGATCGTCGGGCTCGGAGAAGCGCACCTCGATGCGCTGCTCGGCCAGGCGCTCCTCGGTCTCGGCCAGGGCGGTCAGCACCTGCTTGTCCGGCGTGGTCAGCGGCGGCTGCAGCAGGCTCCGCGGCCACAGGCGCCGCGCCAGGACCACGTTGATCTCCGCGGCGTACAGCAGCATCCGGGCGGTCAGGTACAGCCACGACAGCAGCACGATCACCACCGCGAACACCCCGTAGACCAGGTTGGCCTCCTGCAGCTGCCGGCTCACGACGTAGACGCCAAGGCCCTGCAGCACGCTCCACCCCACCGCCCCGCAGGCGGCGCCCGGCAGCAGCCGCAGCCACGGCACCGGCATGCCGGTCAGCACCTGGAAGCCGACCGTCAGCAGCCCAAAGTTGAGCAGCAGCGAGCCGGCCAGCAGCGGCACCCGGCCGAGGATGCCTGGGGTGGCGGTGGCCAGCTGGGTCATCGCGGTGGCCACGAACACGCCGGCCACCAGCAGCACCAGCACCGCCAGGCTGCGGGCCAGCCGCAGCCAGAAGTTGGGGCGGTCCCTGCGGGGGATGTTCCAGACGGCGTTCATCGCGTCCTGGGCGCTCTGCAGGATGCCCAGCCCGCCCCACAGGGTGCCGAGGATGCCGACCAGCAGGCCGACGCCGGAGCCCTGGATGGTCTTGAGGCTGCCCTGCAGCTGGCTGCCGAGCACCGGGAACTGGGTTACCACCGTCTCGATCACCCGCTGCTGCAGCTCCTTGTCGTTGGCCAGCGCGTAGCCCAGTAGGGTGACGAACACCAGCAGCAGCGGGAACAGCGACAGGAAGCCGTAGTAGGCGAGCAGCGCGGCGTGCTTGCCGGCCTGGTCGTCGCCGAACTTCTTGACCACCCCGACCGGGAACCCGAGGACGCCGTGGCGCTGCTGGAACCGGTCCAGCGCCCGCAGCACCCGCTCGATCGACTTCACCGCGTCCCCATTCAAGCAGGTGATCGACCGGCTCGATACACCCCGAGCGGCCGCCGATCGGTAATCCGCGAGGGGCGCGATCCGCTCAAGGTGGATGCGAAGCACGTCGAGGTACCCCTCGAAAGGAGGTTCCAAACCATGCAGACCCCACGCCTCACGGATGCGCGCATCCTGGTCGTGGACGACGAGCGGGTCAACGTCGTCCTCCTGGAGCGCATCCTGGAGCAGGACGGGTACCGGAACGTCAAGACCACCACCGACTCCTCGCAGGCCGCAGCCCTCTACGAGGAGTTCGAGCCCGACCTGGTCCTGCTCGACCTCCACATGCCAGGGCTGGACGGCTTCGCGGTGATGGAGCAGCTGGAGGGCCGGGTTCCGAGCGGCACCTTCCTGCCGATCCTCATCCTGACCGCCGACATCCGGCCCGAGATCAAGCGCCGGGCGCTGTCGGCCGGGGCGAAGGACTTCGTCACCAAGCCGTTCGACCGCACCGAGGTGCTGCTGCGGATCCAGAACCTGCTGGAGACCAGGTTCCTGTATCTCCAGGTCGACCGCCCAACAGTCGCGGAGGGGCAGGCGACCTGAGGTGGAACAGCACATGTGGCGTCGCTACGGCGACGCTCTGTACACCCTGATCACCTTCGGGTTCTTCGGCTTCGAGACGATCGCGCTCGGCGGCCTGAGCCTCGCCTTCCTGCTCGGCAGGACCTCCGGGATCGTCTCCACGCCGCTGGAGGCCGTGCTGTTCGCGGTGGTCACCTCCACCGCCTCGGCCCTGGCGCTGCTCGGCCTGTACCTGCTCGTCTACCACTTCGTGAGCGCGCTGCGGGACCGCTGGCACGAGGAACGGCTCGACTCCTGGACCGAGCGGTGGATCACCCTGGCCCTCGAGGATGCCACCACGCCGGAGGCCGCCGGCGCCGGCCCGGCGCAGCGGCGGCTGCCACAGGCCGCCGTGGAGGCGGTGCTGCGCCTGCTGGAAGCCGTCAAGGGCGAGGAGGGTGACCGGCTCAAGGCGGTGCTGGCCGACCACCAGGTCGACCGGGCGATGCTGCGGCGGCTGCGTGCAGGGCACCTGGCGGCGCGGCTGGACGCGATCGAGGGCCTCGGCAGGGCGCGCCTGCCGCAGGCGCTGGACGCGCTGCTGGAGCTTCTCAAGCATCCCAGGCAGGTGATCCGCCGGATGGCGATCCGGGCGGCCGCCGGCACGCTGGCGATCATGCCGCAGGAGCCGGGGCAGAACCAGGCACGGGCGAAGTTCATCCAGGCGCTCAAGCAGACCACCCTGCGGGCCGGCGTGATCCAGGAGGCCCTGCTGCTGCTGGAGACCAGGGCCGGTCCGGTGCTGCGCGACATGCTGGACGAGCCCGACCTGTCCGACTCGCTGCGCTGGGTGGTCCTGGAGACCATCGGACGGCTCGGCCTGGCGGACATGGCCGGCGACGTCGCCGCGTCCCTCACCCACCAGGACCCGGAGCTGCGCGCGGCCGCGCTGCGCGCCCTGCACCGGCTGACCACGGTCCCGGACAGCGCCCAGCGGCAGCTGCTCGACTCGCTGGGAGACGAGGTCGACTTCGTCCGCATCCAGGCCGCCCACGCCTCGGCCTTCGTCCCGGCCGAGGCGGCGCTGCCGGCGCTCTGGCCCCTGCTGGAGGACGACTCCTGGTGGGTGCGCCGCGCGGCGGCCGGCGCGATGGCACGCCTCGGCGACGACGGCGTCGAGACCGTCAAGCGGGCGGCCAGGACGCACAAGGACGAGGCCGCCCGTGACATGGCCGTGCAGATCCTTCTAGAGGCGGGCGAGCTGGACCCGGCCGGCGCCCGCCTGGTCAAGGGAGTGGCCTGATCCATGTGGAACGGAGCGCTGACCTTCTACCAGTACGTCCTGCTGATCTACTTCTCGGGGCTAAATCTCCTCTACGCGCTGTTCTGCTGCCTCGGGCTGCGCGCCATCGTGGTCATCTTCGCCAGGGAGTTCTCCCAGGGCAGCCTGCGTGACCTGCTGGAGCGCGACATCTACAAACCGGTGTCGATCCTGGTGCCCGCCTACGACGAGGAGGTGAGCATCGTCGCCAACGTGCAGTCGCTGCTCGCCCTCCAGTTCCCGGAGTTCGAGGTCATCGTGATCTCCGACGGCTCCGGCGACCAGACGGTGCAGCGGCTGATCGACGAGTTCGCCCTGGCGGAGCAGCCCTTCCTCTCCCGCCAAGATCTAAGAACCGCCACCATCCGCCGCACCTACCGCTCCCTCACCCACCCCAACCTGCTGGTGGTCGACAAGGACAACGGCGGCAAGGCCGACGCGCTCAACGCCGGCCTCAACCTCGTCCGCTTCCCGCTGTTCGCCGCGGTCGACGCCGACTCGATGCTGGACGCCGAGGCGATCCTGCGGGCCACCAGGCTGTTCGTCGAGGACGAGAACCTGGTGGCGGTGGGCGGCACCATCCGGCCCCTCAACTCCTCGGAGGTGGAGGGCGGCAAGATCACCAAGCTGGGCATGCCGAAGAAATGGCTGGAGCGCTTCCAGGTCCTGGAGTACGCCCGCGCGTTCTTCACCGGCCGGGCGGGCTGGAGCCACTTCAAGAGCCTGCTGATCATCTCCGGCGCCTTCGGGCTGTTCCGCCGGACCGCGGTGCTGGAGGCCGGTGGCTTCCTGGTGGGGACGGTCAGCGAGGACATGGAGCTGGTGGTCCGGCTCCACAAGCACTTCCGGCGGCAGGGGCGGCCCTACAGCATCCGCTTCACCCCCGACCCCATCTGCTGGACCGAGGTGCCGTCCGACCTCAAGACCCTGCGCCGGCAGCGCAACCGCTGGCACCGGGGCCTGTGCGAGACCTTGTGGAAGCACAAGGACATGCTGTTCAACCCCCGTTACGGACGCCTCGGGATGATCGCCGTCCCCTACTTCTGGTTCTTCGAGGCGCTGGCGCCGCTGGTGGAGCTCTCCGGCTACCTGATCCTGCTGATCGGCCTGCCCCTCGGCATCGTCAGCCCCCGCTTCGCGGTCCTGTTCGTGCTGCTGGCGGTGCTGTACGGGATGCTGCTGTCGCAGCTGAGCGCCGGCATCGAGACCTTCCTGTCCAACCGCTACCCGAGCCTCAAGGACCGCCTGATCCTGTTCCTGGCCGCCTTCCTGGAGTTCGTGGGCTACCGGCAGTTCCTGGTGTTCGAGCGCGCCCTCGCCACCATCCAGGTCCAGCTGAAGAAGGGCAAGTGGGGCCGGATGAAGCGGCAGGGGATGGCGGCGCCCGACGGCGCGACACCGCCGTCCGGCGAGCCGAAGGCGCCCGTCGGGGCCGGCCGGTGACGCCAGCGGTCGACTTCAGGTCCCTGTTCGAGCAGGCGCCAGGGCTGTACCTGGTGCTCGACCAGGAGCTGGTGATCGTGGCCGCCAGCGACGCCTACCTGGCGGCCACCATGACCAGACGGGAGGAGATCCTGGGACGCGGCCTGTTCGAGGTCTTCCCCGACAACCCCGACGACCCCGAGGCCACCGGCGTCGGGAACCTGCGCGCCTCGCTGGACCGGGTGCGCCGCAACCGGACCGCCGACACGATGGCGGTGCAGAAATACGACATCCGGCGTCCCGAGTCGGAGGGTGGCGGGTTCGAGGCCCGCTACTGGAGCCCGCACAACTCGCCGGTCCTGGATGCCGACGGGAACCTGGCCGGCATCATCCACCGCGTCGAGGACGTCACCGAGTTCGTGCGCCTCAAGGAGCTGGAGACCGAGCAGCAGCAGGAGCTGCAGGAGGCCAACGAGCAGCTGCGGACGGCCAACCAGGCCAAGAGCGACTACCTGTCGCGGATGAGCCACGAGCTGCGCACCCCGCTGAACGCCATCCTCGGCTTCGCCCAGCTGCTGGAGCTGGAGGACCTCGGCGAGGAGGCGCGCGACAACCTCCGCTACATCCTGTCGGCGGCCCGCCACCTGCTCGAGCTGATCAACGAGGTGCTCGACATCGCCGCGATCGAGGCGGGGCGGCTGCCGCTGTCGCTGGAACCGGTCGCCGTCGCCGACATCGTGGCGGAGGGCGTCAGCCTGATCCGGCCGCTGGCCGACCAGCACGGCATCCTGCTGGCCAGCCCCACGCCGTCGTGCGCCACCCACATCCTCGGCGACCGCCAGCGGCTCAAGCAGATCGTGCTGAACCTGCTCTCCAACGCGGTCAAGTACAACCGCGAGGGCGGCAGCGTGCACCTGGCCTGCGACCAGGTGGACGGCGGGCGGCTGCGGATCAAGGTGACCGACACCGGCCCGGGGATCCCGCCGGAGGCGATCCAGCGGCTGTTCGTGCCGTTCGAGCGGCTGTCCGACGAGCAGGGCTCGATCGAGGGCACCGGCCTTGGCCTGCCGCTGTCCAAGCGCCTGGCCGAGGCGATGGGCGGGACCCTCCAGGTGGAGAGCGCGGTCGACCGGGGCAGCACCTTCTGGGTGGAGCTGCCGCTCACCGAGGGACCGGTGCAGCGCGCCGACCGCCAGCAGCAGGCGGAGGCTTCGCCGGCGCCGGTGGAGCAGCCCGACCGGGCGGGGCCGGGCCTGACGGTGCTGTACATCGAGGACAACCTGTCCAACCTGCAGCTGGTCGAGCGGGTGCTGAGCCGCCGGCAGGGCGTCAAGCTGATCTCGGCCATGCGGCCCCAGCTCGGCCTCGACCTGGCCGGCGAGCACCAGCCCGACCTGGTGCTGCTGGACCTCCACCTGCCCGACATGCCAGGCCAGGAGGTCCTCCGTCGCCTGCGGTCCAACCCGAAGCTGGCCGAGATCCCGGTGGTGGTCCTCAGCGCCGACGCCAGGCCGAGCCTGATCGAGCAGCTGCTGCAGCAGGGCGCCCGCGCGTTCCTGACCAAGCCGCTCGACGTCAAGGAGCTCCTCGGGCTGCTGGACGACGTCGCCGCCGGACGCAAGCGGGCGGACGCGCCAGACCCCACCTCCACCTCCTCGTAGGGAACCCGATGACACCTCTCGAGTTGCTGGAATACGTCAACAACGCGCTCTTCGTCGGCCTCGCCGGGGTCTGCTACGTCCAGTGGCGACGGCGCGGCGGGCGGGCCGCGGCGTGGCTGCTGGTCACCTTCGGGACCCTCGGGGCGATCGTGCTGGTGGGGCTCGCCCTCTCGGCCGACCCCACCGGCCAGGCGGCGCAGTGGCTGACCAAGCTGATCCTGGCCGTGCTGGTGCTGTTCCCCTACCTGCTGTTCCGCTTCACCGCCTCGCTGCAGCCGGCGGCGCGCCGCACCGAGATCGCGCTCGGCGCCCTGGCCGGCATCGTGGCCGCCTACACCCTGGCGCTGCCCAGCTTCCCCCAGGAAGGCCAGCCGCGTCCCGGCTGGCTCGGCGCCTACCTGATCGCGCTGGTGGTGGAGTGGTCCACCGTCTCGCTGGTGGTCGCCGCCAAGCTGTGGCTGGCCGGCCGCGGCCAGCCGACCGCGGCGAGGAGGCGGACCCGCGCGCTCAGCCTCGCGGCCACCGGACTCAGCGTCACCATTGTGGTCAGCGGCTTCGCGCCGGCGGGCCAGTCGGTGGCGTTCGAGGCCACCACCCGGCTGCTCACGCTCGCCAGCGCGCTGCTGTTCTACCTCGCCTTCGCGCCCCCGGCGATGCTCCGCAACGCGTGGCTGCAGCCGGAGCAGGAGACGCTGCGGCGGGCCATGAACGAGCTGATGGCCGTCACCCGGGCCGAGGACGTCGCCGCCTGCCTGCTCCCCCACGTCACCAGCATGGTGGGCGGGCGGGGCGCGGCGCTGGCCGACGAGGCCGGGCAGCTGCTCGGGTCCCACGGCCAGACGGCCGAGCAGGAAGCGGCGGTGCGGGTGCCGCTGGCCACCGGGACGCTGCTGGTCTGGGCCAGCCCCTTCACGCCCGTGTTCGGCCGCCAGGAGCTGGAGCTGCTGCAGGCGGCCGGCGGCCTCGCCGAGCTCACCC
>WNGB01009081.1_pt1 | contig 14979 bp, 14 predicted proteins | sample 5400681 | NCBI WGS metagenome assembly WNGB01 (sample SAMN13153367, study PRJNA577476) | soil metagenome | isolation source: 115 cm soil or saprolite under grassland replicate 2 | place: USA:California | collected 2016-06-15
CGCCCGGTGAACACCGTGAGCGGCGAGGAGTCGCTGGTGGAGCCCGTCCAGACGCCCCGGATCCAGTAGGCGTACCCGGTGGCGGGGGCGACCGTCGTGTCGGTATACGACGTCTGGGTGGTGGAGCCGACGACGGCGAGGTTGGTCCCGTCGCTGGCCGAGCGCACGATGTCGTAGCGGAGCACGCCCGCGACGGCGTCCCAGGTCAGGTCGACGCGGTCCAGGTCGGCACTCGCCCTGGCGTTGGCGGGTGGCGTGAACAGGGTGGTGACCGAGACCTGCGCGGAGGGCTGCGACGTCCTGCCGCCTGAGGTGCTGCGCACGACGTAGTAGTAGGTGGTCGCCGGGGCAAGGCCTCCGTCGCTGTACGACAGCGCCGTGGTGGTCTTGACCAGCGCGTAGGGTCCGCCGGACTCGGCGCCGCGCAGCACCTGATAGCCGGTCGCGCCGGCGGCGGCGTTCCACGACAGGCTCACCTGCGTGTCCGAGTCCGCGCGGCCGCTCAGCCCGGTCGGGGGGCGGAGCGGCCCGGCCAGCGCCGGCACCCACACGACGGCGCACAGGCCTGCCGCAACGGTAAGGACGACCAGAAGACGACGAACCGCTCGCATCGTGACTCCGAGGCAGGATCTGGGCACGGGCGCAGGATCATACTGCGACCGCTAGCCAAGAGTCCCTTCAGGCTTCGGTGAGGTGCGGAGGATGGTGAGCGGTGGCCAGCCCCTTGCGAGGCGCGTGGCGCTGGTGACGGGGGTGAGCCGGCGGATCGGGATCGGGTTCGCGGTGGCGGAGCGGCTGGGTGCGATGGGCGCTGGCCTCCTCGTGCATTCCTGGGCTCCGCACGATACCGAGCAGCCGTGGGGATCGGACCCTGGTGGCATCGACGCCGTGCTGGCAGCATTGCGCCGAGCGGTGCCGACCAGGGTTGAGCACGTGGCGGCGGACCTGGCCGACCCGGGCGCGCCGGAGCGGGTGATGGGCGCCGCGGGCGCTGTGTTCGGGCATGTGGACGTGCTGGTGTGCAACCATGCGCGGTCCAGCTCGCAGCGGCTGGGGGGGTTGACCGGGGCCGAGCTGGACCTGAGCTACGCGGTCAACGCTCGGGCGTCGTTGCTGCTGGTGCAGTCGTTCGCGGCGCAGCACGACGGCCGTCCGGGCGGGCGGGTGATCCTGATGACCTCTGGGCAGCATCTTGGGCCGATGCCGGGGGAGATCCCTTACGCGGCCTCCAAGGGAGCCCTGCAGCAGGTGACCGCCACCCTCGCGGACGCCTTGGCCGACCGTGCGATCACCGTGAACTGCGTCAACCCCGGGCCCGTGGACACCGGCTACGCCACGGGCGAGGCCCATGCGAGGGTGGCCAGGGCCTTCCCTGCCGGGCGCTGGGGCGAGCCCGACGATCCCGCGCGGCTGATCGCGTGGCTGGCCACCGACGACGCCCGCTGGATCACCGGGCAGGTGATCAACTCCGAGGGCGGCTTCCGCCGCTGGTCCTGAGGGTGGTCCGATCGCCCCGGGATGGAACAGAGTAGCCCGCGGCCGCAACCTCCAATCTTGTCTTGGCGACGGCGTCCTGCTGGCCGCCGGGCCCCGTGCTTGCCGCGCCGCTTCTCGGCAGGGTCAACAGCGTGTACCTGCTTTCGGCGCGGGCAGCATGCGCTCGGCGCGGGGCTGGGCGTCCCGCTCCGGGTGCGGGATGATCGCCGGGGGAGCCGACCACCGGGAGATGCCATGCCGGAGCCCGCAGCAGCCTCGACCGCCGACCAGCCGATGGTCACCGTCCTGGGCGAGGGGCTGGCCAGCGCGGTCCCTGACACGGCATTGCTGCATCTGGGTGTCGAGACGCGAGGCACCACTCCCGGGGAGGCCTTGGAGGCCTGCAGCCGCGCGCTCGACCAGGTCATCGCCGCGGTGCGCGCGGCCGGTGTGGAGTCGCCCCGGCTGGCCACCGGCGAGCTCAGCGTCCACTCCGACTGGGAGGTGGGCCCGCAGGGCCAGCAGCGGGCCGCAGGCTATCGCGCGGCCGCCCGGCTCACCGCCCGGCTGGACGCGCCGGCGCGTGCAGGGCAGGTCGCGACGGCGGCGGTCACCGCTGGTGGCGAGGCCGCCCGGGTGCACGGGCTGGCGCTGGTCGTGGGCGACCAGGCAGGCGTGTTGGCCGACGCGCGGGAGGCGGCGTGGCGCGATGCTCGCGGTCGGGCCGAGCAGTATGCCGCGCTTGCGGGTGTCGCGCTCGGCCGGGTCCTGCGGATCGAGGAGGTGGCCGGTGGGCGACACGTGCAGCCGCTGACGATGGGCTTCGCTGCTGCGGCCGCCGCCGGCCCGGCCGTGGAGGTGGGTGAGGCTGAGGTGCGGGCAAGGGTGGCCGTCACCTGGGCGCTGCTGGATGCGCCGCCGCCTGGTGCCGGTGGGCGCTCGTAGTTCATTGTCGGTGTGTAGCGACGGCTGTCCAGGACGGCGGCCGACCTGGAGGCTGCACGAAGCCGAGCCGCAGCATCGTCGGGAGGTCCTCTGGACCAGCTCCTAGTTGGCCTCTGACATCGCCCTCCGCGCGGCCTGAGGGAACCGAGCGTCGGCGTCCGCGAGGTTCTTGATCAGGTCCTATCGCACCGCACCGGAGGTGCTGGAGCGCCACCGACGCACGCCCTCTGGCCGCCCGCCGGCTGGCTGTCGTGCCTGGGTGCGATCATCGCCCAGGGCCCGGCCGGCTCACACGACACGCCAGATCGCGGGGCAGGCAGGGACTGCACGATGCGGTCGTCGCCGTGGAGCCTGAGAGGAGGTCGGTGGTGTATTTCGCGGTGACACAGGAACATGGTCCGGCCTGGAACGGTTCGCGGTCGATGCGGGAGCAGGAGCAGTGGGCGGCTCACGCGACCTTCATGAACGCATTGGTCGATGACGGCTTCGTGGTGCTCGGCGGTCCGCTGGGTGACGGTTCGAGGGTCCTGCTGATCGTCAGCGCCGACAGTGAACAGGTTATCCACAAGCAGCTTGCCGGCGACCCCTGGATATCGATGGGGCTGCTTACAATCGCGACGATCGAGCCCTGGAAGATCCTGCTCGGCGAGCCCGAGTCGAGTCTATGAACCCAGGTATCGGATCACCGCGAGGACCCGGCGGTTGTCGTCCTGCGACTGGGGCAATCCGAGCTTGGCGAAGATGCTGGCAACGTGCTTCTCCACGGCCCCGGGCGAGATGACCAGCCTGTGCGCGATCGCGGCGTTGGATCGTCCCTCGGCCATCAACGAGAGCACCTCATGCTCGCGGGGCGTGAGCGAGGCCAGGTCGTTGGCGCGCCGGCTGGTCCCGGCCAGCTGGGTGACGACCTCGGGGTCGAGCGCGGTGCCACCTGCCGCCACCCGGGTCAGCGCATCGGTGAACTCCGCCACGTTGGCGACCCGGTCCTTGAGGAGGTAGCCGACGCCCGCTGATCCCTGCGCGAGCAGGCGGGTCGCGTACCTGGTCTCGATGTACTGGGAGAAGACGAGCACTCCGGTCCCGGGATGATCGCGCCGGATGTCGATGGCCGCCCGCAGCCCCTCGTCGGTGTGGGCTGGCGGCATCCGGACGTCCACGATGGCCACGTCCGGATGATGGCTGGCGACCGCCGCCCGCAACGCCTCGCCGTCGGCAACGGCGGCGCAGACCTGGTGACCGCGGTCGGCCAGGAGCTGAGCGAGCCCCTCCCGCAGCACCGCGGCGTCCTCGGCGATCACCACTCGCATGGCCGCATGCTCTCACGCATGCAGTGGCAGCTCGACGGTGATCACCGTCGGGCCACCCTGCGGGCTGACGATCGCGAGGCTGCCGTCCACCGTGCGCACCCGCTGCGCGAGCCCTACAAGACCGGTGCCGTCGCCAAGGCGAGCACCGCCACGGCCGTCATCGGTGACGCGGACGCGGAGTACCTCGTCCCGCTGCGCGGTCTCGATCGTGGCCCGCCGCGCGCCACTGTGCTTGATGACGTTGGCCAGCAGCTCGGCGGCGCAGAAATAGGCGATGGTCTCGATCGCCGCCGTGGGCCGCACGGGCACATCGACTGACAGCGCGACCGGAACGGCGCTGCGCGCCGCCAGGGTCGCGAGCGCGTCGGCCAGGCCGCGGTCCAGTACGGGAGGGTGGATGCCGCGGGCAAGGTCGCGCAGCTCGGCGATGGCCTCGGTGGCATTGCGATGCGCGCTGCCGACCAGCTCGCGGGCACGGGCCGCGTCGAGCGGCTGTCCGTCCTGGCCGAGCTTCTCCCTGGCCATGCCGAGGCTCATCGCCAGCGCGACCAGCCGGGCCTGCGTGCCGTCGTGCAGGTCACGCTCCAGCCGCCGCAGCATCGCCGCGGCGTCGTCCACCGCCAACGCCCTGCTCGCCTCCAGGTCTCGGACCCGCTGCGCCAGTGCGCCCGGTCCGAGCAGGCCGCGGATGAGCCAGCGGTCCGCGGCGACCACCGCCTGCGTCAGCCATGGGGCCAACAGCACTGTCGCCACGCCGATCGCGAGGGCGACAAAGGTGCCGGGATAGGTGGTGACCTGAAACTGGCCCATCGGCAGCAGCGTGATGACGGGCACCGGGTTCAGATGCGTGCCCGGCGGGTGGTGACGGAATCCCTCCCACCAGATCGGGTACGTCATGTTGACCAGCCCGCTTACCCAGAAGGCGACGGCGTAGCACCCGAGGACGGAGACCGGCAGCTTCAGCAGCACATACGCCAAGGCCCGCCAGCCGATGCCGTCCCGCAGCCTGGCGCCCAGCCGGCCGAGCAGGCCATGGCCGGGGCGGAACGGCGGCGGTGCGGTGACCCGCTCACCCAGCAGCCGGCCAGCGAGCCGCCGGTGCACGACCGCGAGGCCACGGGCGGCCGCGAGCGTCATGACGAGCACCGTCAGTCCGGGAACCGTGCCGACCAGCGTGGCGCTCAGGCCGACGCCGATGGCGACCAGCCCAAGGATGACGACGAACCCGGTCACGCCAAGCGGAAATCCGAGCAGGCAGTACGCCAGCTCGCTCCAGGCCCGCCGGGTGAGCGGGGCAGTGACCGCCCTCCAGGTGATCTCGGCAACCACCCCGCCGCCGGACCGACTGCCCGGCGGCTGGGCTGTGGTCACCGGCGTCGCGTTGCCCATGAGACCATTGTCCCGCTCAGGCGTCCCTGCGGACCAGCAGCCAGCCGCCGATGCTGAGCGTCACGACGGCGTAGAGGCAGAGCATGCCGAGCCCGGTCCACGGCGACAGGATGTGGATCTCACCCTGGCCCATCGGCTTCACCGCGCTCAGGGAGTTCGCGACGATCGATACCGGGAGGTATCCAATTATCGAGTTGGCAACCGCGCCGAGGAGCTGCGCGAGCACGTACACGCCGCCAACGAGCACGGCGATGGCGGCCGGGGCGTGCCGGATGATGGCGCCAAGGCCGAGGCCGATGAGCCCGATCAGGCAGAAGCCCGCCCCGCCCAGGACGACCGCCCGCAGCACACCGGGCTGGCCGAGCGCGGGTCCCGTTATCGTGCCGGGCAGGGCGGCGTCGCCGGCGAAGAAGGCGATGAACGCGGCGACCTCCCCGATGGCGAGCGTCACAACGCCGAACACCGCTGCCTTCGCGGCCAGCAGCAGCGGCCGGTTCGGGATCGCGGCCAGCGTCGCCCGGATCGTCCCGGAGGAGTACTCGCCGGTCATCACCAGCACGCCCAGGACGCCCATCAGGAGCAGGCCGAGGGAGATGCCGGCGAGCGCGTTGTTGGTCAGGTCGGCGGCTGCGTCCTTGGTGTTGACGCCCACGGCGACGGCGATGGCGATCGCGCCGGCGACGGTGACCGCCAGGACCCACCAGGTGGAGCGCAGGCTCCGCAGCTTGATCCATTCCATTCGCGCCACATGCGAGAACCGGTAGTGCCCGCGGGGGACGCGGGGTATCGAGGTGGCGGTCATGACGTCCTCCCCTTCGGCGTCCGCTCCGCTGGCGTGGGGACCGCCATCGCCGGCGCGCCGGGATGGCCGCGGGGATCCCTGCCCCGGTAATCGACGGCGCCGCTGGTCAGTTCGAAGAACGCGTCCTCCAGCGAGGCCGAGCGGGCCGACAGCTCCGTGACCGAGGCGTCGGCCAGCAGCCGCCCCCGACCGATCACCACCAGGTGCTCTGCGACCAGCGCCATCTCGCTGATCAGGTGGCTGGAGACGAACACTGTGCGGCCCTCTGCGGCCAGCGACTTCAGCAGGTTCCTGATCCAGCGGACCCCCTCGGGGTCCAGCCCGTTGACCGGCTCGTCGAACAGCAGCACGCCCGGGTCGCCGAGCAGCGCCGCCGCGATGCCGAGCCGCTGGGCCATGCCCAGGGAGAACGCCCCCGCCCGCTTGCGGGCCACGCCGGCGAGCCCGACGAGGCCAAGTACCTCGCCGACCCGGGAACGCGGGATGTCGTTGCCGGCCGCGAGCGCGGCCAGGTGGTTGTGGGCGCTTCGGCCCGGATGAAACGTGCGCGCCTCCAGCAGCGCCCCGACCTCGCGCAGCGGCCAGCGCAGTGCACGGTAGGGACGGCCCCCGATCCGCGCCTGCCCAGCGTCCGGCGCGTCCAGCCCCATGATCAGGCGCATGGTGGTGGACTTGCCCGAGCCATTGGGGCCGAGAAAGCCGGTCACCATGCCCGGCCTCACGTCGAGGCTCAGCGCATCGACCGCAAGGGTCGAACCGTATCGTTTGGTGAGACCTCGGGCCTCGATCATCGTAACCTCCCAGCGGCACGCGATCACATGCCATCGGGAGATCACGCTATGCACGTGGCAGCCGGGCCGGAACCCGGTTACCTCCCGTCTTCGCTCGGGGGTTTTCCCCCGCGATGCCGCGACGCCGACCAGGCCGAGGCCGAGGCCACGCTCGCGGTTGGGCCGGAGGGCCGGGCCATCGCCCGCGAGAACCGCAGATTCCTGTCCGCGCGGTCCGCTTCCTCGTCGAGCAGGGCCGCCGCCATGGACAGCGGGGTGACGCTACTGCCGCGCAGCCGCGACCAGGTCCTGCGCTTCTTCGCCGGGCTGGACCTGGTCGCCGCGGGAAGCAACTCGGCCGGATCGCGTCGGACGCGGACACCGAGACGCTGGCCCTCACCCTCGTCGGCATGATCCACCACCTCTTCCTCACTGGCCGGGCCATCGGACCGGGCCTCCACAGCCGCGTGCGCCGAATCGTCGCTGTGCTGGTCGCGGCTGTGGCTCCTGACAGTCCGGATCCGGAGCTGGCTACAGCTCGGGGTAGCCGGTCACGTGATGACCCTGCCGGCTGATCGCCGACCCGTTCGGACCTGAGATGGCTGGCGCCCTACCGCGCCTACTGGACTGGATGGGTGCCCCTGACTCGGTTCGCCCACACCAGCAGCCAGCCGCCGAAGCACATCAGCGTGGCCGCCACCAGCAGAAGCACCCTCGAGTCGAGGCCCGTGAACGGCAATAGGCCGGTTCCGGTGCCGATGCCGGTCCTGGCGACAGCGTTGTTCACCACCGCCGTGTCGGTCCTCACGGGCCGATTCCGCTCGGCCAGACCCGGGACGGCTGCCTGGATCCGCTGATTCTGGGATGTGGGCGTCGGCCCGCTGGTTGAGGGGGCGCTGACCACGTTCATCGCTCCCTTGGTGGCCGGCGGCGCGGTCGTGGTCGGCGCCGCCGTCGAGGCCGTGGTCCGCGCACTGGTTCGCGCCCCCGCGGAGGCGGTCGACGGCGCGACCGCGGTGCTCGCGGCGATCGTGGTGCTGGGGGCGGCCCTGGTGCTGGGGGTGATCGTGGTGCTGGGGGCGGCCCTGGTGCTGGGGGTGATCGTGGTGCTGGGGGCGACCGTGGTCGTGGGAGCCGTTGTGGTCGTTGGAGCCTGCGTGGTGCCGGTGGGAAGGGCGACTTGGGCGCTCAGGACGTCTCCGTCCGCGCCGGCCGTGATCGTGACCGGGTTGGGGATACCGGTGCCGTCCTGGCACTGGAGGTTGTCCCACGACTCCTTGAACCGGTTCAGGACGAACAGGTGCAGATCGTCCGAGACCGCCGGATCCGGTGACCTCCCGAGTGCCTGGAGGAACTGCTTGTCCAGCTCGATCTTGGTGAGCCCCAGGTCGAGCAGATTGCGGCAGTAGGCGGCGCTGGACGCGTCCTGGGCCCGCGCCGCGGGCGGCTGGTTGACCTGCGCGCGGTAGAGGTTGGTCTTCTTCAGGCTCGGCTTGCCGTCCACCAGCGTGAACGGGTCGCCCATCGGGACCAGGGCAGGCACGGGGTTGTCGGCCGCGCGCGCGAACAGGTTCAGCAGCGCCGACGAGGTCGACTGCACAGGCGCACCCGGATCGGTGAGATCGGTTGCCCGAGGCGGCTGGCAATGGATCGCCGGGGCATAGAACTTGGTGTAGAGCGCATTGTCGCTGCCGTTGCCGATCTGCTCGTTCCCCAGCCGCTGTTGATTGGCCGCGGTGCTCTGCGCGGTCCGGTCGCCCTGCACGAGGTAACTGGTCGTGGTGTTGTCGGACTGGTCCTGGTCGACAATCTCCCAACTTTCGGTCGTGGGGCACTGCCGGTTGTCGTCGGGAGAGGTGCCCAGCGGCGGTGTGAAGGTCACCTTCCCGTTGGCCGCGGCATAGAACGCTCGCGCGTTGCAGAAGATCTCCTGACCGAAGATCGAGCCCTGAAGGCCGTTGACGCAATGCGACTCGGCGATGTCCTGACCGCCGTTCGCGTCGGTGACGGTGAGCTCGTCACCATTGAAGCCGACGCTGATCTCCACCACCGCGCCGACCGGCAGCTTCGGCGGGACGGGCTCGACCGCAGGGGTGGTGCCTTCGGTGATTACCAGCGGGCGATAGATGAGGAGCTTGCTGGTCGCCGGATCGAGGATGGTCGCGTCGACGAAGGCGGCCTGGCCCTTGCTGGTCTCCGCGCAGTCCCCACCGTGGTCGCCGCTGAGCACCCAGGGGGTTGCCAGGCCCCGGGCCGTCAGCGCGTGCGGCGGAACGCGGATCTTGCAGGCGACCACCGGCTCTTCCGCGCCAACGGCCTGGGCGGTGGCGGAGCCGGCGCCCAGGGCGAGTACCGTCGCGGTTGTCGCGGCGAGCAGGCAGCCGAGCGCGATGCTGATGATCGCGGTTCGTCGCAATCGGCGGGCGGTCCTCGACCGGCGGTACCCGATGGCAGGGGAGGACGATTCAGATCGCGTCATGGCGTGCCACCTCTTCTTGAGTACCCGCGAACGTTCCCGCGCGTCCATGTGTATGGTCACCTTGGGGAATGCCGCGTAGACCATCGCAGACATGCCCGATAAGGCCGCCAGGGAAATGGCGCTCGGGGTTCGTGCGCAGACAGAATTCAGCTGGAACTCGAAATGGTCACGGTCCGGCTCACGCCCGCGCCGCGCTCTCTGGGAGGAGTCGCGCCGAGTGGGAGCCGTTTCGGCCGTGCCAATTTCGGTGGGAGATGACCAGCGGTCCTGGGGATGTCACTGGGGGATGACGCGACCAACCCTAGTAGACAAGCTGAACCGTAGTCAAATCGTGACTGATTCGAGATCAACTCGCTGATCGCATCAACTCTTCACCCTGCCGGTCCCGTCGACACCGCAGCTCGACGGCCTGGGTTTCTACGCCAAGCGCCTCCACCCCATGGTCTCAGACGCCGATGAGCTCACCGGCTCCGATGGACAGCTCATCGAACGGGGGCCAATCGGGCGTGGCCGCGCCAGCCGCGTGGAACGCCGCTCGGATGGCGCTCATTCACGGCCGCGCCTCCCAGCATGTGTCCCGCCGAAGCAGCCCGTGGAGGTTTCGCTCGTAGGTTTGGGCACAGCCTCGGAAGCTCAGCCGATCCGCCGGCTCTTGACCGACTGGCCAGCAGGATCTTCGGTCCGTGTGGCCGAGGTATGACCTGAGGTTGTGGATCTCAGCTTCTGCCGCTGGCCTGGTCCTTGAGCTGTGCGTAGTGCTCCCATGGGATGGTCGGGCGACGCAGACCACGGGTGGCAAGGTAGCGCTTGGCCGTGCGCCGGCTGCTGCGCAGCAGCCGCAGGTTGCTGAGCGGTGTGGTGTCCATGCCACACACGAGCTGGCGCGGGCGGAACACCCAGCCGTGGCCAATTGGTTCCAGCGTGCCTCGCAGCAGGAAGCTTTTCAGCCGCCACAGCTGCTCGTCGTGCCGGTGGCATAGCAGCCTGGCCGGGCCCGGGACCATCCCCAGCCCGTCTGGCACCAGCACCCGCAAAACCTGTGCCTGATGGTCCAGGGTGGGCTGGCAGCGCACGCTGACCGGGTCGCCGCCGCTGTCCAGGCCGGTCAGCACCGCGCTGGCAAACCGCGGCAGGCGCTTGACGATCTCAGGCCACATGGTCGACCTCCAGCTCGACCGCCGGCTGCGAGAGGTCGCCGTTGGGCCACCAGCGGATCCGGCGGGGCGTCACATAGATCAGCAGCCGCATGAGGTACCAGTCCGACAGCCAGCGGGCGAGCGGGTTGGCCGAGTACTTGGCCGAGATCGGCTGGCGAACCATCATCAGGCGACCGAGCGCGTCCAGCTCGTCGCTTTGGGTCACGATCTGGTCGGGGCAGACGGCGTCGCCTTGCACCAGCACCACGGGCGGCGCGGCCAGGCCGCTGCCGGTCCCATCGGAGTACAGCATCGCGACCCGCGGGGCGCGCCGCAGGTTGTAGGCCTTGTGGGGCAGGCCGATCGAGGTGGTGATGACAAACCGTGCCTGGGTGGGCTGGTACAGCGCCACAATCGGCCAGGTGATCGGGGTGCCGTCTTTGGCCAGGGTGGTGAATTCGCAGGTGCGGACCTGGCGGAAGACGGCTTCGACCTCGGGCGGAACGACAAGCGTCGCCATTTCGACCTCCCATGGCGTTGGAGGCTGCCTCCGCGGTTACCACGATCGCATCGTGGTCGCCGCTAGTGGCGGGCCAGCAGCGGCTTGGCGACCAGACGCACCGGCGTAGCCATGGCGTAGAGCGCGGAGCCAATGCCCGCGTTATGCCGGAGGTTGCGTGCGTTCGCCCACTGGCGCTTGCGGTCGACGCACATGGTGGTGGTCTGGACCGTCGCCTGCTCCACTCCAAAATGCGCTGCCAGGGCACGGAGGGTCTGCTGCCAGAACTTGTTCTCGATGCGGCTCAGGCCAAGCGGCATTCCCAGCTCGTACAGCGGGTCGTTGGCGCGGACCAGGACCTGGACCTGTGCGAACGTCGTGTTCCCCTCCGGTGCGGCGCTGAAGGTGATCCAGCCCGCGAACATGTGGCCCTGAGGGTTCATGAAGGTGAACGACTCGTCATCCGCGTACAGGACCATGATCCCGGTGGCCAACTGTAGGCCCCCAGCGATGTCCAGGTTGAGCAGGGCTACGTCACCAGGGGCGATAGCCGTCGCCGGCCCGTAGAACCGGCCGCGCTTGGGCCAGAAGGTCGCGAACTGCTGCTTCCAGATGCTGATGACCTGGACCGGAGTCACCTCGGCGCCGCGCAGCTCGACCCGGTAGGTCCGCTGCCACATCCGGCCGAAGCCCTGCATGGGGCCAACGAGACGTTTGCCGCTGACGTTTAGATTGAGAGCCTCGGGTGGGACCTTCCCGAGTTTCAGGGTCGAGACCGCCTTGGCCCAGTAGGCCGCGTCGCGCGAAGTCCCCTGGTCTGGCGCCGAGTTGCTCATGATTCCTCCTGTCCGGGCTCACCGCTCGCCGGCTGCGGCGAGGGCGTCCGCCACGCTCCCGGCGACATGGTTGTACCAGGCGGCCGTTCCGACATCGTTACGGCTCGAGGCCGAAGCCACAGGGACGTCCGGGTCGGCTGCATGGCCCGGTCGACCACCCGCTGGACGCGGCGGCGGGCCGGCTGGAACACCGCGGCCACCGCCAGGCTCGCGCCCGCCGGGCCCACCAGCGCCAGCGGGGCGAGGGCGCGGCGAGTGCAGCAGGCGTGCAGCTCGGTCCGGACGCGCCGAGCCGCGCGAGGGGGGAAGGCACAAACGCTCCCGCCAGGTTAAATCAGAAGCTGAGCTTGGAGCCGGCCCCATGTCGATCCGCTCCATGCGCCAGCCGAACAGCCGTGTGTAGAACGCGGCCGCCCTCGGCAGGTTGCCGCTGTGCAGCTCCAGGTGGAGAAGGGTCGGGGGACATGGCTCGTCATGGTTGACCCGGCCCGGCGCCGAAACTCATCGGTGCCGACGGCGGCGCAGGGCTTCCCGCTCGCGCTCGTTGCCCGAGAGTGCGATCGCGCGCTCGTATGCCGCGTCCGTGCTTGCGGCGTCGCCGGCCCGCCGCAGGAGCTCGGCCCGCACGGCGTGTAACGGCTGATAGCGGGCGAGGCGGCGGTCGGCGTCAAAGGCCGTCCAGCAGCGCGAGGCCGGCCGCCGGGCCCTCGGCAAGCCCGACCGCGAGGGCGCGGTTGACGGCGACGACCGGCGTCGGTTCCCGGCGCTCCAGCTCGGCGTAGAGGCCGGCGATCTGCGGCCAGTCGGTCGCGTCGAAGCTCGCCGCCTCCGCGTGCAGGGCGGCGATCGCGGCCTGGATCACGTAGGGCCCGCGCGCGGGCAGCGCCAGTGCGCGGTGCAAGGTCGCGCGGCCCTCCTCGATCCGCGCCGCGTCCCAGCGGGCGCGGTCCTGGTCCTCGAGCGCGACCGGAACGCCGTCGTCGTCGACGCGCGCCGTTGCGCCGGGCGCGCCCGAGGCGCCGCTCCATGGCGTCGTCGCTGCTCAGGAACGCCCGCGCGATCTCCGGCACCGTCAGCCCGGCGACGCTGCGCAGCGTCAGCGCCATGCGCGCCTCGGGAGCGAGCGCGGGATGGCAGCAGGCGAACAGCATCCGCAGCCGGTCGTCCGGCAGCGACGAGACGTCCTCGTCGAGGAAGGCCGGCGCGGTCGCCGGCTCGGCCAGCGCCGGCAGGCGAGCGGCGAGCGCGCGGTCGCGGCGGATGCGGTCCAGCGCCTTGCGCCACGCCGTCGTCGTCAGCCACGCGCCCGGGCGGTCCGGTACGCCGCGGCGGTCCCAGTCGACCGCCGCGGCGAGCACCGGCTCTAACCGGCCACAGAGGCGCTACGACGTCTTGCGTCAACGCTCCTTCGCGGGCGCGCTCCGGCCGCTCGGAACGTGGGCGGCAACTGACTCAGCGCGTGCTGCTTGATCCAGACGACCACCGCCGTCGCCGCTGGGTGCGGGGTGGCACCGGTGTGCGCTCGGTGGGCTCGCCGGGGGTCGGCGCCGGGAGCTGGGCCATGATCTGGAGGCCTCGTTCGTTCTTCCCATCGGGGGAGAGATCCTTCCATCCCTGGATCTCGGCTAGGGTCCGCTCGGCCCAGTCGTCGACGGTGGTGAGGAGGCTGATGAAGAAGTCGACGGCGTGGGCGCGGATGTAGACCTGGTCTTGCAGCGCGGCCAGGCCGTCCAGGAACTCCTGTTTCACGGCGCCGCCGAAGCGCAGCATCTCCTGGGCGTCGTCGCGGACCTGCTCCAAGGTGGCCACGAGCTGCTCCTTGGTCCCCAGGGGCGCGATGAACAGCCGGATCATGGCCTCGAAGTCCATCGCGAACGGCGACACCGGAGTAGCAAGCCACTCGCGCAGCACCTGCCGCCCCGCTTCGGTGATCGAGTACACGGTCCGTGGCCGTTTCCCGACGTACTCGCGCTTGGCTGCGACCAGCCCCATGGCGTCCAGCCGCTTGACCTCGCGGTAGATCGCGCTTTCGGCCCGCGGCCAGACGTAGCGGAAGTAGCGGACCCGCTGGCGAGCCAGTTCATAGGTGGACCACGGGTGCACGGCCAGCTGGGCCAGGACGGCGTACGAGGTCGTCGTCAGGCTTGACGGAGACTGCTCCACGGCTCTTGACATACTCCAAACGCAAGCATTAGGTTACTGGCGTTTGGAGTATACCGACGAGACGGGTCCGGGGACAACCGGCCGGCTTGGAGGAGGCCCTGTCATGACCATCACCGGCACCATCGAGCTCGCCGGACTTGACGGCGGACACCACACGCTGACCTCCGAGCAGCTGGAGGACCTGGACTCGCGGGTCCAGGGCCGGCTACGACGTCGCTGCGGCGGTCAGCTTCGCCCGCGACCACGGGCTGCTGGTCAGCATCAAAGGTGGGGGCCACAACATCGCCGGCACCGCCATCGCCGAGGACGGCCTGACCCTGGACCTGTCGCGCATGCGCGAGGTCGCCGTCGACCCCGAGGCAAGGCTCGTCCACGTCGGCTCGGGCTGTCTGCTCGGGGAGGTCGATCAGGCCACCCAGGCCCACGGGCTGGCCACCGTGCTCGGCTTCGTGTCCGAGACCGGCGTGGCCGGCCTGACCCTGGGGGGCGGCTTTGGCTATCTGGCCCGCCGCTTCGGCTGGACGGTCGACAACCTGGTCGAGGTCGAGGTCGTCTGTGCCGACGGCCAACTGCGCACCGCCAACCGCGACCAGCACCCCGAGCTGTTCTGGGCCCTGCGCGGCGGTGGCGGCAACTTCGGGGTCGTCACCCGGTTCAGCTTCCGCCTCCATCAGGTCGGCCCGACCATCACCGGCGGCCTCATCGTCTGGAGCGCGGAGCGGGCCGCCGACGTGCTGGCCGCCTACCGCGACCTCACCGAACAGGCGCCGCGCGAGCTGACCGCCGCCGTGATCGGGCGGCTCGCCCCGCCGGCTCCGTTCCTGCCCCAGGTCTGGCACGGCAAGCCCATCGTCGGGATTCAGGTGTGCCACAGCGGCGCGAACGCAGCGGCCGACCTTGCCCCAGTTCGCGCGCTCGGGAACCCGATCGTGGACCTGGTCGGCCCCAAGCCGTATGTGGCCGTGCAGTCGATGCTGAATGCCATGGAGCCCAAGTGGCTGCACCGCTACTGGAAGGCGGAGTTCCTCCCTGGCCTGTCGAGCGAATTCCTGGACGCCTTCCGGAGCAGTGCGCTGCGGGTGACCTCGCCGCTGTCCCAGTCGATCATCTTCCACGTCGCCGGCGCGCTCAACGACCACAAGGACGACGACGGGGCGGTCGGCAACCGCGACGCCCA
>WNGB01014316.1_pt1 | contig 14976 bp, 15 predicted proteins | sample 5400681 | NCBI WGS metagenome assembly WNGB01 (sample SAMN13153367, study PRJNA577476) | soil metagenome | isolation source: 115 cm soil or saprolite under grassland replicate 2 | place: USA:California | collected 2016-06-15
GGATAGCACAGAGAGAGCTTGCCGCCAGGCGACGCGTAAGCCCTTGCCCGGCGCGGCCAGACGAACACGGAGGGAGTCAGGACGAGGCCGCCGGCTCCTACACGCGGGCCCCCGCGGCCGTCGCCGATCCCGTACGAGTCGAGCGCGTCGCAATCGTCGTAGATCACCGAGGACGCCAGCTGGGCCAGCACCGCGCCGAGGCCGTGTTCTGCCATCAGCCGCGACCGATACAGCACGTCATGTTCGAGCCCGGTTTGGATTTGCCGCCACACGGGCGAAATCAGCGCCGCCCAGAGCGAGGCCAGAACCTCGGCGATGCGCTCGGCAGCTCCATCGACGCGGAGCGCTCGCCTGACCTCGGGCGGGATGCCGCCGCCGGACTGCAGGCAACGTCCGATCTCTCGGCGAACACGTTCCTCAGGAGTGCTGCTGATCTGCTCGAGCTCGCTCTTGATCGCGCCAAGCGGGCCGCTGGGAGTCGGCTTCAGGAACGAAGGCATGCATCGGTCAGAGGACAGGAGCACGATCAGGGGCCGAAGATCGTGCGCTTCGAGAACCCGTTGCAACACGCCTCGGCGCTCGCGAAGCCAGCTGTTATGGGTGCTTCGGCCCGCGGGAGTCGCGAGCACGCGCGTGACCTCGACGACCTCGCTGACGGCGGAGATGGCAAATCTGCAACGAAGTAGGCGGTCGCCGGAGATCTCGAGCGAAGCCATGTCAGGAGTTCAGGCGGTCACCCATAATCGTCGGTTCCGGCTGTCCGGCCAGGTCGTACTATCGAATCAATACTATCGGGACGATACTACCATGGCCAATATGACCATGTCCACCTGTATCTACCGGCACTTCTGCATGATGGCGCGGACGCTCGAGCTGATCGGCGAACGGTGGTCGCTTGTGATCGTCCGCGACCTCTTGTTCGGGCCACGCCGTTTCACCGATCTCGCCCGCGCGCTCAACGACATCACGCCCTCCCGTCTCACCGATCGTCTCCGCCGGCTCGAGGCGGCGGGCATTGTCAGCCGCGAGCCGCAACCAACCGGGCGTGAAGTCTGGTACGCCCTGACGGAAGCGGGTGCCGCTCTCGAGCCAATCGTCGACGAGCTGACCCTGTGGGGAATCGAGCACACCCTCGAGTCACTCAATCCGAATGAGCCCGTCCAGCCGGAGCCTGGCATGCTCGGCACGAAGGTCGTTCTCAAGCGCTTCGCCCCCCCACCGGATCGTGCGCTCTCCTGGGTCTGGCGCTTCTCGCCCGACGACGTGTTCAGGATCCGCTTTGCCAATGGCGAGTGGGACATCGCCCGAGGGGAGGCGGAAGTGCCCGATGTCGTCGTCGAGGCCGAAGCGAAGGCGTGGGCGCTTTTTTTGACCTCGAGCCCGCGACATCTGCCTTGGCCAGGGATTCGACTCACGGGCCGTCCCGCCGCGCAAGCGCGCTTCGCATCGGCCTTCTACGCGGAGCTTCGCCGCTCGGCGGGCTGAGGAACATCGGGATGCGCGAATCTCGCGCAGGGCTTTCGTTCACCGGCGAATGTCTTGCCACCGAACCCGGCCGTCCGCACGATCAATCCTCGTGGGAAGTTCCTTCGTCGCCCCTTCGGGCGCAGGCTGATGCTCACCGCACTCGCCGAACTGATCGACCGGCGACCTTGGCGCGTGATGATGATCGCGCTCGCCATCGTAGGCGTCTCCGCGCTCTTCGGAGCCCATGTCCGCGACTTCCTGAAGCCCCGGGGGTTCGACGTACCGGGATCGAGCAGCGTGAAGGCCCGCGAGCTTGTCGGCGAGGCATCCGGAAGCGATCCGACGAGCAGCGTCCTCGCGCTCATTCGACTGCCGGCGCCGTACGGTACGCCGAGTGCGCGCCGTGTGATCGGCGAGGTCGAACTGAGGCTGCGGCGCGATCCTGCAGTCGTCGCCGTGCTCGATGCGACGACGGCGCGGAACCCGGCAATGATCGCCGCCGATCGGCGCTCGACTTACTTGATCGCGGCTCTGCGACCGCTGGACGACAAGCAGCAGGAGGACGCCGGAAAGCACCTTCTCGCCTCCTTCGCCGGAGACGAGCGCGTCACCCTCGGCGGTAACCCCGTTGCGAACCACGAGATCTCAAACACGATCGAACGCGATCTGCGGCGATCCGAGTTGCTTGCCGTGCCGCTCATCGTGGCGCTTTCCTTCTTCATCTTCCGTGGGTTCGTGGCGAGCTTGTTGGCGCCGCTCGCCGGCGGCATCACCGTGCTCGTCAGCTTCTTCCTCTTGCGTGAGCTCGCCTCGCTGACCTCGCTCTCGATCTACGCGCTGAACCTCGTCACGGGACTTTCTCTCGGACTTTCGATCGACTGGAGCCTGCTCTTGCTCTCACGCTACCGCGAGGAGCGCACGCGGACGGCCGACTTGCGGCTCGCCCTAAAGCATGCGCTCGGTCGAGCAGGACACACGATCATCTTCAGCGCCCTGACGGTGGCCGCCTCGCTTGCCTGCCTGCTCGTCTTCCCGCTCCGTTTTCTCCGCTCGATGGGATACGGCGGTCTCGTCGCCTCGACCGTCGCGATGCTTACGGCGCTCATCGTCTTGCCGACCGTGCTTCGGTTGTTGGGCCCACGTATCGACGCACTCACGCTGCCGCGCTGGCGTGACCCGGGCCGCCTTGCGCGGCCCTCCAAGACCTGGCGCGCGGTCGGGCGCCTGACGACCCGCAACGCCTTGCTCGTCACGCTCGCAGTCGTCGCTCTGCTCGTCGTCGTCGCTGCACCTGCTGTCCACACCAGATGGACGACCGTCGACGCCAGCAGCCTCCCGTCGTCTGCGCAGGCTTTCAAAGTCGATCAGGTGATCAATCGGTCGGGTGAGTTCGTCAAGTACGGCGGAACGCCGTTCTTCCTGGCGCTGAAGACCGACGTCAGCGGTGACGGTGCCGCGTCCGCAGTCACCCTGGCGGAAAGAGCCGGACAGCTCGACGGCGTCCAGCTCGTTTCGCAGCCGCGGCTACTCGGCAGCGACACCTGGCAGATCAACATCGTCTCGAAGGACGGGCCGTACAGCGCTTCGACGCAACGGTTGGTTCACGACCTGCGCGCGCTTGATTGGCCGGATCCGGTCTTTGTCGGTGGCGACGCGTCGGCCTTCGCAGATCAGCGGAGTGCAATCTCGTCCCATCTGCCCCTCGCAATCATCATTCTGGCGATAGCGACCCTGATCATCCTGTTCCTGCTCTCGGCCTCAATCGTCGCGCCGCTCCTCGCCCTCGCGATGAACGCGCTCACGCTCTCGGCAACCTTCGGCCTCTTGATCCTCATCTTCCAGGACGGCCGTTTCCAGTCACTCCTCGGCTACACAAGCCAGAATGCGCTCGATCTCACGATTCCACTAGTTCTCGCTGCGATCGTCTTCGCAATCTCGACCGATTATGGCGTCTTCCTGCTCAGCCGAATCCGCGAGGCGCGAGCGGGGGGCTGCAGCGAGCGCGAGGCGGTCAACGTAAGCGTGACCAAGGTTGGTCCGATCGTCACCTCGGCGGCGATTCTGTTCGCAGTCTCGATCGGCATCTTTGGCACGTCCAACATCGTCGTGCTCAAGATTCTCGGCGTCGGAACGGCCTGCGCCGTCTTGGCGGATGCCCTGTTGGTGCGCTGTTTCCTCTTTCCTGCTCTCCTGAGCCTCTTCGGTCGACGCGTGTGGTGGCTGCCACCCCGGTTGTCGCGACTTCACCGACAGCTCAGTCTCGAGGGCGAATGAGGCCTCCCAAGCTCGGGGAACGAGTCAGGAAAGGCAGCGCCGCGACGAGACGTCCCGCACAAATCGTCTACCCGACACCAGCGCCCCTGGAGGGTGTCGTGCACACGGGTCGGGAGACGCCGAAGAGGTGGGATGGAGCCTGACGGCCGGTACACGAGAACGTGGTCACCTTCTGGAGAGATCGACTACGCCACTCTCGCGGACGGAACACGGCTGAGATACCTGAAGTCGGGATCCGGGCCGACGGCGTTGATCCTCCTGCACACGGTGAGGACGCAGCTCGATCACTTTCAATTCGTGATCCCGAAGATCCTCCACGCCTTCACCGTCTACGCGATCGACCTGCCGGGCATGGGATGGTCCGACATCGTGCCCGGCGCGCGGTACACCGAGCCCGCGCTGCGCCGGGCACTCGTCGAGTTCGTCACCGCGCTGGACCTCAAGGACGCGATTCTCGCGGGCGAGTCGATGGGGGCAACCGTTTCGCTGACCGCTTCGATCGACCTTCAGGACCGCGTGCGAGGCGTCGTCGCCTTCAATCCGTACGACTACGCGCAGGGCGTCAGTCGTGCCAATGGCGTGGGCTCCATCTACGTCGGCAGTGCACGCCTGCCGGGGATCGGCTCGGTCGTAACGATCATGGAGAACAAGCCCGTTCTCGGCATCGTTCTCCGCGGCGGTCTGGTGGACGGAAGCAAGACGCGAGGTCTTCCGCAACGTGGACAGCATGATCGCCGCCCGGTCGCTTTACGTTCGCGTCGCTGCTCCCGCGACCCTGGTCTATGGAGACCACGACTGGTCGCGCCCGCGCGAACGCGAAGCAAACCTGAACCAGCTTCGCGGCGCGCAGACGATTGAGCTTGCGGAGACGGGCCATTTCGCCTCGCTGGAGCAGCCGGACCGCGTCGCCAGGATTCTCATTCAATCGTCCCGTTCGTGAACTCGTCCGCACGCACCCGCTGGCTCGCCCTCGTGATGGTCTGCCTCGGCGACCTGATGATCGTCCTCGACGTGACGATCGTGAGCGTCGCGCTGCCCTCGATCAGGGAGGATCTCGGCTTCACCGAGAGCTCGCTCGCGTTGCCGACGCGACAAGCGCACAGCCTGCACTAAGAGTTTGGCTTCCGCCCGACCCCTGCAAGCAGCGCGTCCGCGAGTGGCGTCCTGGAGTACAGGACGTTGTGGCCGACACGAGAACGACCGACCAAGCCGCAATCGTGCAGGACTTTGAGGTGGTCGCCGATGTTGCCAGGGGAGCGCCCCAAGCGGCGGGCGATTGCGGAGGTGTGCGTCGGCTCGCCAAGGAGCTCGAGGACCTCCGCCCGGGTCTGCCCTATCAGCTTGCCTACGGCGGCCTCCGCCCCTCCCGCGTCCAAGAAAAGCGAAGCCACCCCGCGCGCGGGAAAGACCAAAGTCGGCGGCTTCGGATCGAGCAGCGCGACCGCATACGGCCAGATGAATGCCGACGGCATCAGGCGCAGCCCCTCGCCGCCGAGGACGCACGTGCCTTCCGTGCTCAGATCGACGAAGAGATTGTGATCGCGGAGGGTCAGCAGCGGCTCGAGGTCCGCGAACAGCGAGGCCAGACCGCCCCGGGCAAGAAGCCGGGATCGGTAGAGCACGTCGCGCGCGAGCACGTCCCGCAGATCCGGCCACGCCGGCGCGATTAAGGCTTCCCAGAGCGCGTGCAGGAGATCGGCCACCAGAACTCCCGCCGTGGGAGACCGAAGCTGCTGCTCGATGCGCGCGTCGACATCCGTCGCGGCTTCGAGACAATGGTTGATCTCGCGGCGCACCTGCGCAGTCGGGGTGGCCCGAATCTGCTCTAGCTCTTCGTCGATCTCGCCCATCGTGCCGTCCGGCGTCGGCGTGAGGAAGTCGGGGTAGTAGTCGTGGCGCGCGGCGAGCAGCACGATCAATGGACGCAGATCGTGTTGCTCGGCCAGCCGTCCGAGGGCCGGCGGCCGCTCCCGGAGCCACGGAATATGCGCTCCCTCCGCGAACGTCCTCGGGTTGGCCAGCGCCCGCGCCAGCCGAACCGCTTCACCGACGGGCGAGATAGCGAAGCGGAAGCGGAGCACATCGGCCAAAGAGAGAACGAACTTCACCATGCTCGTGAGCAGGTCGCCGGGCAAGGGAGGGTCAATCCGCAGAGGCCATTCCTTCGTCGGAGGACGAAGGAATGGCTACACGGCGGGCAGCGTGTCAGCCTCCCCGCGTGCGAGCCGATCGCGACCGCGCGACCCGAGCCGCCGTCCTTGCAGACGTGCACGGCAACGCGGTCGCGCTCGCCGCCGTCTCGGAGGAGCTTCTCGCCGCTGAGCCCGACTTGCTGGTCTTCCTCGGCGACCTGACCTGGGGGCCCCTGCCCGAAGAGACATGGGGGCTCGTTTGCGCGCTTCGCGACTCGTTCGCCGAGCGAACCTTCTTCGTGCGCGGAAACGCCGAACGCGCGCTCAGCGAATTTCGGGGACGGCCGGACGAGCCCGGGCGCACCCCACGCGACCGCTGGATGCTCGCTCAGCACTCGCCCGCGACGCTCGACGCGCTCGAGGGGTTCAGCGAGAGCGTGATCATCGACGTCGAGGGCCTCGGGCCCGCCCGGTTCTGTCATGGCTCGCCGCGTTGCGACGAGGAGCTGATTACTCCAAGGACGCCGCAGCGACGGATGCGGGAGCTCTTGGCGGGCGTGCCCGAAAGAATCTTCGTCAGCGCACACTCCCACATCCAGTTCGACCGCGTCGTGGCGAGTGTGCGCTCCGTGAATCCGGGCAGCATCGGCATGCCTTACCAGGGTGAGCCAGGCGCGTACTGGGCGCTTCTCGGGCCCGACGTCGATCTGCGCCGGACCGAGTACGATCTCAGGCTCGCGACGAGCCGCTACCGCGAGACAAGCGACCCGCTTGCCGAAGCGGTGATCAACACTCTGCTCGAGCCGCCGACGCCGGCCGAGGTCATCGGGCATGCCGAAGCCCTCGAGTTCTCGGGCTAAAGCTCGGTCATCGGTCATCCGTCATGGTTTCGGGTCACTGCGCATACGCGAACTCGCAGGGTCGCGGGTCAGGTGTACGAGCGCCTTCTACGCGGCGGTGACGATCAGATCGCCGAGGAAAACAACGCCCAGAACGAACGTGAACTCCGATCCATGCGTCGTGACTCATCGGACGGATCCTCGCTACGGGCCGCTACGGGAGGCCACAGATTCGCCCCGGGACGAATCAATCCCACCCGCGGTTCTACGAGCTGCCGACGGCGCCCTTGGGACGCCACGGTTCCGGCTGCGAACAGTCGACGTCGGTGAAGCCGTATTCGCGGGCGAGTTCGCCGACGGTGAGCGTTGCGCCCGATTTGTTCATGACGTCGCCGTCAGCGGCGAGGGCGGCCACTGCACGGCCCAGATACTCCGGCGTCTCCGTCACACGGAGTTGGCCCGGGGCGAGCGCGACGGCCGCGACCCTGTGCGGTCGTAACTGCTCTGCACTGCCGAGACGCCGTGCCTCCGCCGGTTCGCGCCGGTTTCAGCGCCTTGCAGACGACGGCACGGAACTGGAGGAGGCCAACAGCGGCAAACCCGTCGAAGACACAGTCCCGACTTGGGTTGCCGGCCTCAGAGCAGAGCCTGTCGCTCGAGGTCCCGGATTCGCGCGGCGAACGTGGCGAGCATTGCCGTGGCGATCCGAGGCTCCTGGTTGAGGAGTCGGAAGAACGGGCGGCGCGAAAGCTTCATCCGGTGTAGCTCGTCGGCGGCGGCAACCGTCGCTGAGCGCGGCTCGCCATCGATCAACCCCAACTCGCCGAAGTAGTCACCGATCCCGAGGGAGCGTCGAGACTTACCGACAACCTTCGCTCGCCCACTGATGATCATAAAAGGGCGTCGGACGGCTCTCCGATCTGCACCACAATGTCTCTCGGAGAGAATTCCTCGGTTTCAGCGAGGGCCGCGACCTTACGAAGGTGCCGCTTTGCGACTCCGGCGAAGAGCGGCAATTCGCCGAGCGCATCTGCGAGGTCAAACGCCAGACGACCGTGCAGAGCGAGGCGTGCGGGTTGGGTCCACTCAGCTTCGCTCACTGTCGAGTAGGGCCATCTGCTGAGCGTTGTAGCGCTCGCCTGCCACGGCATTGGCCGGCACAGCCTCCTCGAGCTCCATGAGCTCGGCGTTCGTGAACTCGAAATCGAGCGCGCCGAGCGCTTCCGCCAGCCGTTGACGGGTGCGCGCGCCCACCAGCGCAACGACGTCGCCTCCGCGCGAGAGCACCCAGGCGATCGCCAACTGCGCCACGGTCACCCCCTTCGCTCCGGCTATGCCGCGCAGCCGCTCGACGAGTGAGAGGTTGCGGTCGACGTTGTCATCGTTGAATCGCGGCGCGAGGGTACGAAGGTCGCCCGGCGCCAGCACGCGGTCTCTTGACCAGTGGCCGCTGATCAGGCCGCGCGAGAGGACGCCGTAGGCGCTGACGCCAATGCCGAGCTCGCGACAAACAGCAAGGATCTTGGACTCGATCCCGCGCGAGATGAGCGAGTATTCGATCTGCAGATCGGCGATCGGATGCACACGGTGGGCGCGCCGCAGCGTCTCTGCACCAGCCTCGGAAAGGCCGACGTGGCGCACATGGCCGGCCTGTACGAGGTCGGCAATTGCGCCGACCGTTTCCTCGATCGGAACGTTCGGGTCGACACGGGCCGGCCGGTAGATGTCCACGTGATCGGTTCCCAACCTCGTCAGCGAATGGCTGAGGAAGTTCTTCACGGCCTGCGGGCGGCCGTCGTTGCCGAGGATCCGGCCGTCGTTGCCGAGGATCCGGCCGTCGGGATCGCGCATTACACCGAACTTCACGCTCAGCAGGACCTGTTCACGAATCCTGCCGCGCAACGCACTGCGCAGCAACAGCTCGTTCTGGCCCATCCCGTAGAAGTCACCCGTATCGAGTAAGTTGATCCCGGCGTCGAGTGCGGCACGCACGGTGGCGATACTCTCGACTTCATCAGCCTGCCCGTACGTGCCGGACATGCCCATGCACCCCAGACTGAGCGCCGAGACCCAAGGGCCGGCTGAGCCAAGTTGACGTCTCTCAATCGATTCGCTGCTCATCAGTTCCACGCTGGCTGCGATTGGCCGCTCGACGACCTAAGTCTCCTGGAAGCCGGACGGCTGGATGTCCCGCCGGGAGTCATCGTGCTGCACCCTGCCGAAGGGACAAACGCCCGAGCAAGCGATTCGGCGCTGGACGAAAATTCACCCGTTCGTCTGGACGTTCCCAACGCGACCAGACTGATCACTTTGGCCATTGTTCCGCCACTGTCAAGATGTGTTGACGAGTGATGGTGGAACATGACTCGTCGCCTCTGGAAGGCTCGGCGCGCACGGTCAAGAATGAAACCGCAGGCGATCGACGATCTTGTCCACCGTGTTGTGCTCGGCACGGAACGCGGCCTACATGCGGCAGTGGCACATGGGATCGACCCCTCCTCACGTTCATGGTAAGGAGAAGGTCTCCGTTCGAGTCCGGAAGAGGGCTTGAAATACCTGCAATCAGCGATCGACGATCTTCGGCGATCGTGAGCGTGGATCGAACTCGCGCAGTCGACGCAGCGGTCGGTTGCGCGGTAGGGGCGATGTCGGCCCCGCCCGCGAAGTGGAAGAGGCCGTCTTCGTCGATCGTGAGGTGCATCAGTTCGGCGTTGCCCCCGCTGTCGAAGCTTCGTGCGAGGTACCCGCCGCTCACGGCATCCGGCTCGCCGATGACCTCGATCCCTCGCACCGGCTGCTCGCCGACGGTTACGTCGACGCGATCTCCTTGCGAGGATCGAGGAGGCGCGCTTCGGCAGCCGATGAGCGCCCCGCTGACATCGCTGACACGAGGGAGTCGCGGGGCCGCTCTCTACTTGGTGGTAAACGGGAAACTCCGCTCGCGGGAATTGACCGGCGTCGAAGACCGCGATAGCTTCGGCCTGTCCTCAATCAGCTCGACGCGCTTGAAGCGAAGTCGCTGAGGGCAGCCCCGCTCGAACGCGCCGCTCCCGATTGAAAAGGGCCGTATGGGCCGCTACGACGAGATCTACTCCCACTCGCTCGACGATCCGGAGCATTTCTGGGGTGAGGCTGCAGAGGCGATCGACTGGGACGAGCCGTGGGAGCACGTCCTCGACAGATCTTCAGCTCCCTTCTACCGCTGGTTTGCAGGTGGGCGGCTGAATACGTGCCACAACGCTCTCGACCGCCATGTGGCAGGAGGTCGGAGCGATCAACTGGCTCTCATCTACGACTCACCGGTCACGGCCACAACCGCAAGCTTCACGTATAGCGAGTTGCGCGATCTAGTCGCGCGCTTTGCGGGCGCCCTTGTGGCTGAGGGCGTCGGCCCCGGCGACCGGGTGATCGTCTATATGCCGATGGTGCCTGAAGCCGTCGTTGCGATGCTCGCCTGCGCACGGATCGGCGCGATTCATTCCGTCGTCTTCGGGGGTTTTGCTGCGCACGAGCTCGCGAGCCGAATCGAAGACGCGATGCCCAAGGTGATCGTTTCGGCCTCTTGCGGGGTCGAACCGTCCGGAATCGTTCCGTACAAGCCTCTGCTCGACGCGGCGATTTCGATGTCCGATTCAAAGCCCGAGCGCTGCATCATCCTCCAGCGGCCCATGCTCGAAGGCGAGCTCGATCCTCCGCGCGACGTCGACTGGGACGAAGCTGTCTCCCGCGCCGAGCCAGCTCCCTGCGTCTCCGTCGAGGCGACCGATCCCCTCTACATCCTGTACACGTCGGGAACCACCGGACAGCCGAAGGGGATCGTTCGCGACAATGGCGGGCACGCCGTTGCGCTCGCTTGGACGATGAAGCACATCTACGACGTCGAGCCCGGTGAGGTCTTTTGGGCCGCCTCCGACGTCGGCTGGGTTGTGGGCCACTCCTACATCGTTTACGGCCCGCTCTTCCACGGTTCGACGACCGTCCTCTACGAGGGAAAGCCGGTCGGCACGCCGGATCCCGGAGCCTTCTGGCGAGTGATTGCAGACCACGGCGTGTGCACCCTCTTCACAGCTCCCACCGCCTTCCGCGCGATCAGGCAGCAGGACCCTGAGGGCGCTCACATCGGCCGATACGACCTGTCCGGTTTTCGCGCCCTCTTCCTTGCCGGCGAACGCACCGATCCAGAGACGCTCGCATGGGCACAGTGATCGACCACTGGTGGCAGACGGAGACCGGGTGGGCAATCGCCGCAACCTGCCTCGGTATCGAGCGGCTGCCGGTAGAGCCGGGGTCCGCGGGTCGATGCGCACCGGGATGGGACTTGCACGTCCTGGCCACCGACGGCGACGATTGCCCGAGCGGAGAGATTGGGGCGTTGGTGGTGAAGCTTCCGATGCCTCCGGGGTCTTCACCGACCCTGTGGAACGCGAACGAGCGCTTTCGTGAGGTGTACCTCTCCAGTTTCCCGGGCTACTACCAGACCGCGGACGCTGGTTTCATCGACGAGCATGGCTATGTCTTCGTCATGTCCCGTACCGACGACGTCATCAACGTCGCCGGCCACCGCCTCTCGACGGGTGCAATCGAGGAAGTCCTGGCCTCGCACGCGGACGTTGCAGAAGCCGCCGTGATCGGGGTGGCGGATGAGCTCAAAGGACAGCTGCCGGTCGGCTTCCTCGTCCTGAAGGCCGGTGTGGAGCGTCCCCACGCGGATCTCGTGGCCGAGACAGTGCAGCTCGTGCGCGAGCGGATCGGCCCCGTCGCATCTTTCAAGAAGGCGGCCGTCGTTGAGCGACTACCAAAGACTCGATCAGGGAAGATCCTGCGCGGCACAATGCGCCGGATCGCGGACGGAGAGGACTACACGACCCCGGCCACGATCGACGATCCGGCCACCCTCGGGGAGATGGGCGACGCGCTCCGCGAGCTCGGCTATGCGCGGTCTCGAGCGTCAATCGACAGCGCGTGAACTGGCTCTCTGTCGAGGAGGAGAGAGTTGAGCTTTCCATGTGAGGGTGGCTGCTCGTGCGGGGAGCTCCGCTACCGGGTGGAGTCCGAGCCGCTCTTCACCCACTGCTGTCATTGCTTGAACTGCCAGCGGCAGACCGGAAGCGCCTTCGTCATCAACCTGCTCATCGAAGCGGACCGCGTGAAGGTGCTGACCGGCGCATCGGAACCGGTCCAGGTGCCTCGCGACGACGGGAGCACGCAGACGATCTACCGCTGCCCGAGGTGTCAGATCGCGGCCTTCAGCCGTTACAGTCGGCCCGACGTCCTGTTCGTCCGCGGCGGCACGCTCGACGACCCCTCCGCCGTGGCGCCAGACGTCCACATCTACACGCGGTCGAAGCTGGACTGGGTCGCGCTGCCGGAGTCGGTGCCGGCGTTCGAGGAGTACTACGACACGAAAGCGGTTTGGCCGACCGCGAGCCTCGAGCGGCTCGCGGCGCTCAAGGCGGCCGCCAGGACGCGCGGCGGTTAGGAACGCGTCATTCCCTCGTCGAAAGCTAGTCGTGCTCGTGCGTGCGCTCGTCCTCGATGAGGGCCGTCGGCGTAGCGGTCCAGCGCATCGGCCGCATGGGCTTCGACGCGCGAGAGGAACCCTTCGATGCGATTGTTCCGGTTGCCCTCCTCGTCCAGCAACGCGTAGAAGTAGCGTCGCGACGCCGCCTCGGACGACTTGACCCGCAACGCAACCCCGGTTGCGACATCGAGCTGGTAGAGAAGTTCACTCTCGCCTAGCTGGACGGCGAAGTGCCCAAGCAGGAACCGCGGCACGAAGTGTTGTCGTTTCGCGTCCGCGTCAAAGCGGTTGAATTCCCCGCTCTCGAAAACATCGGTCAGTTCTTGCATCAGCGGGCTCGCGCGAAACGCATCGTCGATCGCCTCGAAATCCATCTCCGTACGCTAGCTATGCTCACCGTCCGTTCGGTTGCCGGCGAGCTCGTACCCGAGCTGAAACCTCGGCGCTCCCGTCGTCGAGCGCACCGGGGGCGAGACGCGACTCGACTGTCTTCTCGTATGCGAAGTGGCGCGACGTCGCGATCGTCAACATCGCTCCTTTCCTCATTTGGGCCCAAACTTGCCATTGTCTTGCCACGTGGGGCAGGCGACGCAGGGCGAGGCAACCCCGAAGACACCGGGCTCGAACCAGTGACCCCCAGCTTGTCGAGTAAGGCAGCCGGTCAGTCGTAGCCCAACACGTTTAGACAACCCTGCGATGTTCTACCGATAGCTATTTCGACTGACCTTTCTGGGGCGAGAACGGCCTTCGCCATCATTAGAGCACCAGGGCTAGGATCGACCCTGTAAACGAGAGGAGGCATGATGGTGAACAGGGTGCGCGACGCGATGACCGGTGATCCTCGCTCGATTGGCCCGTCGGCATCCGTGGTCGAGGCCGCGCGGCTGATGCGAAACGAGCACATCGGATCGCTTCCGATCACCGACGGCGACACGCTCGTGGGGATGATCACCGACCGAGACATCACGACGAGAGTGGTCGCCGAGGCGGCCGACCTCGCGACGACGACGGTCGGGGACGTGTACTCCCAGGACCTCATCAGCGTCGAGCCCGACAAGGATCTCGCAGAGGCGCTCGGGCTGATGGCCCGCCACCAGGTTCGGCGGCTGCCCGTCGTCCAGGACGGCAGGCTCGTCGGCATCGTCGCCCAGGCCGACATCGCGCTCATCCTCAGCGACGACGAGAAGAAGACCGGTGAGCTCGTCGAGGCGATTTCTGAGCGCTCGGAGGGAGAGCGCAGGTAGGGTCGCCCTGCTCAGAACGCGTTTGCGGCCGACTTCCACTCGCTTAGGCGCCGGGCGATGAGCTCGGCCCGCTCGTCCTCGGTCCCGCCGTCGAGGACCTGGAGGTCTGAGGGGTCGGCTCGGAGGTAGACGCCGGCGGTTCGAGCATTCAGCCCGGGGTCGCGATCCGACCGTGTCGTCCAGTACCCGGTGGCGCGGTCGGCGGTCTCCACCCTGATCTCGCCGGTGCCCTCGAGCTGCGGGGCATTCGGGTGCCGAGGGCGCTCGCCCTTCCAGAAGTAGAAGATGCCGGCCGGATCCCTGCGCTCCTTCGCAGCCTCGCTCCAGTAGCGGGCCGACAGGGTGCCATCCTCCTGCCAGGCCCGGCCGTTCACGGTCAGGCCACCGTCGCGGTCCCGCGAGATGCGCAGGAGGCTCACTGCCGACGGTTCTTCCTCGCTCCGCATGGTAAGCGAGAGCTGCCACCACAGCCCCTCGACTGGTCCGCGGCGACCCTCGGTCTCGATCGCCTTGCGGAGCTTCTGGTTGATCGCGCGAACCTCAGCCGGGCTGGTGGCCGGGTCATAGCGGACGGAGGTCAGCCCGAGCAGGTCGCTCGGCAGCTTCGAACCTTGTGCGTGGAGGATGAACGTGCGCCGGATGCCGAGCGCGCCGCCGAACAGCCCGGCCTCGAACACCACGTTGTCGCGCGGCGACGCCTGGCCGGACTGGGACGCCTCCGTCGTCGTCCAGTCGTCCTGGGCGAACACGAACGCGGCGAAATCGACCTCCTGGGAGAGCTCGACGAGCCGGTCGAGGGTGGATCGCCCCGGGTTGAACGTGGTCGTCCAGGGCTCGACGTCGGCGACGTCCTCGAGCCCGCGCGTGATCGCCTGGAGCAGTTTGGCCTGCTTGCCCGACGACCCGAGGAAGATGCGCGGCTTGTTCATGCGCGACTCATGATGACGGACAGAGCGCACACTCTTCGGCGTCTTCCCGGACGCCACGTGGCGCCGCCCGATCGACAACTCCGGTCTCGAGCGCGTCGACGTCGACGACCCCGATGCAGACGAGCACGTGGTGTTCGTTGGTCGGCGTCCCGCCGGCCGAGAAATTCCGGCGGCAGATCGAGGCCGGCTAGCTCGGCTTGGCCGGGACGAACCGCTTGACGAAGTCGAGCGCGGTCTGCGCGACCTTCTGCCAGCCGTGGTCGATGGTCAGCGAGTGGCCGCGGTTGGGCATCTTCTTGATCTCGGTGACGTTCGGGTTGCGCTTCTGCCGCTTGTAGGCGGCGTTGGCAATCGCCCAGGGAACCGTGTGGTCCTTCTCCCCGTCGAGGATCAGCAGCGGGCCCCGATCGGGGTTCTTCGTGTCGACCTTGGACTCGGTCCAGGGGTTGAGGTTGGCGTTGGCCATCTGGGCCAGGGCGATCCCCGACCCGGCCACGTGGTAGGTGTCGTAAAGGCGCTTCGCCTCGTCCTCATCGAGGGCGTTCGTCCAGCCGTATTTGAACTGGTCGA
>WNGB01016726.1_pt1 | contig 14976 bp, 13 predicted proteins | sample 5400681 | NCBI WGS metagenome assembly WNGB01 (sample SAMN13153367, study PRJNA577476) | soil metagenome | isolation source: 115 cm soil or saprolite under grassland replicate 2 | place: USA:California | collected 2016-06-15
CCCAAGGGCCGCAACGTCGTGCTCGACAAGAGCTTCGGCGCGCCCCGCATCACCAAGGACGGCGTCACGGTCGCCAAGGAGATCGAGCTCGAGGACAAGTTCGAGAACATGGGCGCGCAGATGGTGCGCGAGGTCGCCCAGAAGACCAACGACACGGCCGGCGACGGCACCACCACCGCCACCGTGCTCGCGCAGGCGATCGTCAAGGAAGGCGCCAAGTCGGTGGCCGCCGGCATGAACCCGATGGACCTCAAGCGCGGCATCGACATCGCGGTGAACGCGGTGGTGAAGGACATCGAGAAGCGCGCCAAAAAGGTCGGCTCCTCCGCCGAGGTGGCGCAGGTCGGCACGCTCGCGGCCAACGGCGACACCAAGGTCGGCAAGATGATCGCCGAGGCCATGCAGAAGGTCGGCAATGAAGGCGTCATCACGGTCGAGGAGGCCAAGGCGCTCGACACCGAAGTCGAGATCGTCGAAGGCATGCAGTTCGACCGCGGCTATCTCTCGCCTTACTTCATCACCAATGCCGAGAAGATGGTGGCCGAGCTCGAGGATGCCTTCGTGCTCCTGCACGAGAAAAAGCTCTCCGGCCTGCAGGCGATGCTGCCCGTGCTCGAGGCCATCGTCCAGGCAGGCAAGCCGCTGTTGATCGTGGCCGAGGACGTTGAAGGCGAAGCGCTCGCAACGCTCGTCGTCAACAAGCTGCGCGGCGGGCTCAAGGTCGCCGCGGTCAAGGCGCCCGGCTTCGGCGACCGCCGCAAGGCGATGCTCGAGGACATCGCCATCCTCACCGGCGGCCAGCTGATCTCGGAAGACCTCGGCATCAAGCTCGAGAACGTGACCACGGCGATGCTCGGCCGCGCCAAGAAGGTCATCATCGACAAGGAGAAGACGACGATCGTCGACGGTGCCGGCAAGAAGAAGGATATCGAAGCGCGCGTCGGCCAGATCAAGCAGCAGATCGAGGACACGACCTCCGACTACGATCGCGAGAAGCTGCAGGAGCGGCTGGCGAAGCTCGCGGGCGGCGTCGCAGTCATCCGCGTCGGCGGCGCGACCGAGATCGAGGTGAAGGAGAAGAAGGACCGAGTCGAGGACGCGCTCAATGCCACCCGCGCCGCGGTCGAGGAGGGCATCGTGCCGGGCGGCGGCGTGGCGCTGTTGCGCGCCAAGAAGGCGGTCGGTCGGATCAGCAACGGCAACGCCGACGTTCAAGCCGGCATCAATATCGTGCTCAAGGCGCTCGAAGCGCCGACGCGGCAGATCGCCGAGAACGCCGGCGTCGAGGGCTCGATCGTGGTCGGCAAGATCATGGAGCACAAGTCCGAGACCTTCGGCTTCGACGCGCAGAGCGAGGACTATGTGGACCTGGTCGACAGCGGCATCGTCGATCCCGCCAAGGTCGTGCGCGCCGCGCTGCAGGACGCGGCATCCGTGGCCGGCCTCTTGGTGACGACCGAGGCCATGGTCGCCGAAGCGCCGAAGAAGCAGACGCCTCCCCCGCCGATGCCGGGCGGCGGCATGGGCGGCATGGACTTCTAACGCCGTTCTTCAGAGAAGGCGTCAAATACGAAGGGCGCGGCGCAAGCCGCGCCCTTCGGCTTTAACGAGCGGACCATTGAGAAAAATGCCGCAACCCGAAGCCCCTAACGAGTCAGCGGCGATAGCTCCACGCAGTTTCTCAGGTCACGCTCGTTCCCATTGCGGCCGCGACTGACAAGTGGGAGACATAAGAGCTCGGCTTTCTTGCCAAGCATGCCTCGCTGGAACCGGAATAAATCAAAGCTGTTGGTTGTTCGTTCGCACCTATGCGCCGCACTGGCGCGAGGGTCGGTCAGGATATCGAGAGCGCTTCATGGCAGCCGAGCAATCCAAGCCGAAGGGACCGGACCTCGCGGGCGGCGTCCCACTCGATGATCTTGCCGATGGCGCTATGCTTGGCGGGCATGTGGGCGAGGATGCCGTGTTGCTGGCGCGTCGCAGCAACGAATTGTTCGCCATCGGCGCAACCTGCTCGCACTACGGCGGCCCGCTCGCCGAGGGATTGCTCGTCGGCGACACCGTGCGCTGTCCCTGGCACCATGCCTGCTTCAGCCTGCGCACCGGCGAGGCGCTCGCTGCGCCCGCGTTCAACCCGATGCCGTGCTGGCGTGTGGAACAGCGCAACGGCACGGTCTTCGTGCGGGAAAAGATCGAGCCCGCCGGGAAGGGTGCGCCCGGCAAGGCTCGCCCTCAGAGCACACAGCCCGAGCGCGTGGTGATCGTGGGTGGCGGGGCTGCCGGATTTGCCGCGGCCGAGATGCTGCGGCGGGAAGGATTTTCCGGCCAGGTGACGCTCTTCTCGTCGGACGATGCCGCCCCCTACGATCGACCCAATTGCTCGAAGGACTATCTCGCGGGAAACGCGCCGGAAGACTGGATGCCGCTGCGACCGCTCGAGTTCTACAAGGAGCAATCGATCGAGCTCGAGCTTCGCACCGAGGTCGCGGCTATCGACGCGCAGACGCGGCACGTGACGCTTGCGGACGGGCGACGCGTGGCATTCGACAGGCTTCTGCTCGCGACCGGCGCCGAACCGGTTCGCCTCGATATCCCCGGGGCCGACCAACCGCACGTGCACGTGTTGCGTTCGTTCAGCGATTCGCGCGCAATCATCGCCAAGGCGCAAACGGCGCGGCGCGCCGTCGTGCTCGGCGCAAGCTTCATCGGGCTCGAGGCTGCCGCCGCACTGCGCACGCGCCAAATCGAAGTTCATGTGGTGGCGCCAGATCGCCGGCCATTGGAACGCGTGCTCGGGCGCGAATTTGGCGAGTTCATCCGCGCCATTCACGAGCAGCACGGCGTCGTGTTCCATCTCGAGGAGACCGCGACAGCGATCGACGCCAGAAACGTCAAGTTAAAGGGGGGCGCGACGTTACCGGCCGACCTGGTGGTAGTCGGCATCGGTGTGCGGCCGCGAATCCAACTGGCCGAGCGCGCCGGCCTGAAGATCGACCGCGGCGTGGCGGTGAACGAATATCTCGAGACCAGCCTACCCGGCATCTTTGCCGCTGGCGACATCGCGCGCTGGCCCGACGCGCGCAGTGGCGAGCATTTGCGGATCGAACACTGGGTGGTGGCGGAGCGACAGGGCCAGACAGCGGCACGCAACATGCTCGGACAGCGGCAGCGGTTTTCCGATGTTCCGTTCTTCTGGAGTCAGCACTACGACGTTCCGATCAATTACATCGGGCACGCCGAAAAGTGGGACGGTCTCGAGATCGAGGGCGACATCCAAGCGCGCGACTGCCTGGTGCGCTATCGCCGCAATGGCACGGTGCTGGCGGCGGCCTCGATCTTCCGCGACGTCGAGAGCCTCAGGGAAGAAGCAGCAATGGAGCAGGCGGCGTCACGCGCGTGACGATGCTCGACGGATCCCGTTTGCAGATGCCGCCAGCGGATTAGCCCTTAGAGCGATCCGCCGCTGCGAACGCAATGATCGGCATGGCGCACCACCCAGGCCGAGCGTCCCCGCAGCCGCGGCACGAGTCTGTTCGCCATCTTATAACAATGGGTGATGAGAGCAGCGTCTCCCGCCGGCGGTTGCCGCGCGCCGCCTGTCACCGTGGCGTATCCGTCGCTTGCAGAAAACGATGTCCACGCGAGCGCGATGAGCGCGCTGGTAAATCGCACCATGTCGCCTCCCCTTTCACTTTGACTTTCGGATTGAGCCCGAGTGCGCACACCACCGTCGGCCTGAACTGGCCTTGGCTCGGCGACCGAGCATAACGGGCAAGACTTACGTCAACCTGAATGATGGGAGCGCGGTCCTTGAAGAGTTGTTCTCGTTCGCGCGCGCCAGAGATTGCAATACCTCGGTGTCTTTCGCGCGCGGCGGCTCACATGGTCGGGTTGGCGTAACTAGCACCGAGCGTGTGTAGGCCGTAAGCGGCGCCGGCGATGTCGAAATTGAACGAGAAGTGTTGGTTGATGGCGAGCACGTCGCGCAGGTGCCGCTGCAGCGGATCGCGGGTATAGAGGCCTTGCGCGCCATAGCAGGACCACAGCGTCTCCACCGCCTCGCGCGCTTGGCTGACCGCGAAGGCGGAATGCGCGCGGAAGCGCAACTTGGTCGCAAGATCCGGCACCTCGTCGCGCTCCGCCGCCGCCTGAAATGCGATCGCCGACTGGCGCAGGAGGTCGCGCGCGGAGTCGATCAGGCAGCGCGCGCGAGCCACCTTGATCTGCACGGCCTGGAAGTCGGCCACGCGGGCGCCGGTATAGGTGCCGCTCCGCTTCGCCATCGTCGCGAGGAAAAGTTCAAGCGCGCCTTCAGCCGCACCCACGGCCGCCGGCGCGAGCGGATGACTCGAGGCGGCGACCAGCGGGATGGCAAACAGCGCACCGGCGTTGAGCGCGGCGCCGGGATGCTCGCGCCCGCCGCGACAGCGCAGGAGCGGCAATGCCCGACGCTCGGGCACGAACAGCTCGCTCAACGCGACATCCTTGCTGCCCGTGGCCGCCATGCCCATGGCGTACCAGGTGTCGATGATCTCGTAGTCGGACTTGGGCACCAGGCACAGCCGCCAATCGACGGGCGCGCCGCCATCCTCGTCGTAGACGGTGACGGCCAGCATGTTCCATTCCGAATTGTCGACCGCCGAGGAGAACGGCCATCGCCCGTTGACGATGAAGCCGCCCGGCGCCTTGCGCCCGCGGCCAGCGGCGAGCGCAATGGAGGAGGCGATCAGCGCATCCGGATTTGCGTCCCACACTTCGCGCTGAGTTTCAGGCGCGTAGTAGCCGAGGATCCAGTGGTGGCAGGCGACGTTTCCCACGTTCCACGCCGTGGATGGGCAGCCGCGCGCCAGCTCGGCCGGGATGTCCACGACGGCGACGAAGGCAAGCTCCATGCCGCCGAAAGCCTTGGGCTGGTGAAACCGGAACAGCCCGCTCTCGTGCAGGAGCTGCTCGTTCTCGCGAATGAGCATGCGGGCGTCTTCGGCGCGCTGGGCGCGCTCGCGCAAGACCGGCACGATCTCCCGGGCCCGCCGTATCGCCTCGTCGTAATCGACGCCCGAGAAATCGCGCCGCACGCGCTGCGGCAGCGTCCCCACGGAAGCGGCTTGGTCGCTCGCGCCCACGATCTACTCTCCGAGCGTATCCTGTATGGAAATCATGCCGCCACGAGGCGAAAACTCTCCCAACGCGTCGGCGCGGCTCGCAAAACCGAAGGCCAGCCGGCGCCGTCTTGATGTTGGCGCGGCTCGATCGGGCGCCCGGCAAAGGCGAATTCGGCGGCGTTTGCGGCGAACGGATAAGGCGACACCTCGTAGACGCCCGGCTGACGTGGTCGAATGATCACATTCACATCTTCTCGGGCATTCACGGGCACATGTTCGAATGCTTGCTCAGTGCGCTCGCTTGGATGCGTACGATTGAAATAGAGCGCGAGCGTGTCGAAAAACTGCAGCTGCTTGTAATTCTGGAACAGGTGCTCTGCCTCAATCCATTTCGCGGTCTCCGCATCTTCGGCCATCTCAGCCTTCAGCCTGTCCTGCCGATCGATCTCGCCAGACAGCATCCGCTCGGCCAAAGGGCGATCCACCGGCGGAATTTTATCGATCAAAACCAGCTTCGACAGTCCGTAGCGCCCGTTGTAGAGCCCCCAACTGTGCATGCTCGATATCAGCCCGCAATAGGGATGGTGCCGCGCGTTGAAATCGGGCGATCGTCGGCTGGTGACCGTGATGTACTTCGCGGGTGTCTCGATCAGATTGTATGGCAGGCCGGTCGTCTCGTCGGTCACGGGATCGCGGTCGAACTCGGCCCAGCCGGCGTCGTGGTGAGAAACGACATAGAACATCAAGTCATCGGGCCAAACCGGCTCGAAGCGGTCATTGCCGAATGCACGCGCAAATTGGTCGGAGAGAGCCGTATGCTCGTGCATCATCACCGCCAAGGGGGGCTCACCTGCCGGTGCGGTCTGAATGATCATTGTCAAGCACTCTTCAGCTCCGCCACCGCGCGCGCGGCTTCGGCGATCGCGAGATGCGCATAGGCGTCGCCGCCCGCGTCGGAATTGGCGATGGCGACGCGACCCGCCTTTTGCCGGGCGCGCTCCAGCACGCTCTCATAATCATCCTCGTCGTAGAGCGAGTTCGCCACGTAGCCGTAGCCGTGCGGCCAGCGGTTGACCGTGATCGCAGCGATGTCGCGCGCGCTGGAAAAACCTCCGAGGCCGAGCATGCGGTCGAGCTCGTCGCGGATTCTCCCCTCGAAGTCCGCAAAGGTCATGTCGAGCAGCCGTGCCTGGCCGAGGCGAAACTGCGTTCGCGCATTGAGCCCCCGGTTGGGCGCGCCCGGAACGTGAACGAGGTGCAGGCAGATCGGCTCCGAAGGATCGCGCGGATGGTGATAGCCGCCGAGGCTGACGGGAAAATCGAGCTTGACCCGGCTGTGAAAGGACATGGGCGCGGCGATGTCGTGCACGCCGAGGTGCAGCCATGGACGCCAGTCGCGCACGAGGACGTTGGTATAGACGAGCGGCGTCTTGACGTTACGCGCGAGCGCCTCGCGTTGCGGCACCGGTAGCTCGGGCATGATATGGGGAATCACCATGTGGAAGCAGGCGAGCACGACGTGCTTGGCCTCGACGCGGTGCGGCATGCCATCGCGCACGTAGCCGATGAGGACGCTGTCGCCGGCGTTGCGGACATCGACGCAGGTCGACTCCAGTCGAATGCGCACAGTCTGTTCATCGCGATCGAGCTTGCCGTAATCGAACGCCGCCAGCACCACGTCGTCCATGGTGTGGCCGCGCGCGACATCGGGAATGAGCGAACGCACCAACAGCCGCGCGAGCGAGGCGTTGCCGTCGGGGAAGTGATAGATGTAGGGCTCCCTCGCAGGGACGCGCGTCGACAGGCCCAAACCGTCGAAGCCGGGATAACCCAGTTCGCGGGCATCGGCGGCCGGCACGGCGTCGCATCCCAACCCGAAGAAGCCGAGCGTGCGGCCCTGAAAGCAGTTCGCCACCTCCTCGCTGCAGCCGCACAGCTTGATGAGGTAGTCGCGGTAGCTCGTCCGCTTGAGGACTTTCCGTTTCTCGTCCGCCGTCTTGCCGGCCAGCGGATCGCGCGCGCCGTCATAGAGCGCGAGCAGCTGCGCCTTGCTCGCGGCCGAGATGGGGAAGGCGGCCACGAACTCGGAGAGCGGCTTGGCGTTGGCGAGCCGGCGCGCGACCTCGTCGGCTCCCGCGGTCGGCGGTTCGCCGGCCACGAGCACGTCGCGGCCGAAGGCCTCGCGCGCAAAGAAGATGCCGCGCGAAAGCCCGAGCGAGGAATAGAGCGTGCGATCGAACGCGGTCTCGAACCGCGCAATCTCGACGCCGAGATCGCGCAGCAGCCCTTTTGCGACCTCGCTGTAGTGCGTGTTGGGAGAATCGATCGATTCGCTGCCGCCATAGCCGATCACAAGTCGGCCATCGAGCGTGAACTCGTTGCGCTTCGCATGGCCGCCGAAATCGTCGTGGTTGTCGAGCACGAGAATGCGAGCGGACGATCCAGCGGCGCGGCGGTAGAAGAACGCGGCGGCCAAGCCGCTGATGCCGGCGCCGACGACCACGAGATCGTAATGCTCGTCGATCGGCAGCCGGTCGAGGTCGAAGCGGTTGCTTTCGCGCGCCTGCGCGTGCGCGATCTCGAACGAGCCCGGGTGCTGCCCACGCAGTCCGGTGAGCGCCGGCGGGTAGCGCGCGGGCTCGGCCGCGATCTGCGCCGCGGGCGTCAGACCGGCAGCGACGGTCAGGGCCACTCCGTTGAGAAAGTCGCGGCGCGAAATCGAAGACATAGCCAATCGGAATGCGCTCCGGCTTTGATGGACGAGAGGCGCGACGGGCCACGCTGCCGTCGCAGCGATAGGGCCGCGATTCTGCCAGCAAGAGAAGATGAAACGCAAGGCGCGTGGCATGTCGCCTCCGCGGATGCAAGCTCGCCGCGCGGGTCTGCGATTGGCTAGTGAACGACGTGGCGGCTAACGATGCATCCTCCGACGGCAAGGGAATACACGAGCGAAATTCGTGTTATGATCGTTGCCAGGACGAGGGAGGAACACCTGTGAATCAGGACATCATCAATCTTTACGACCGCTTCACCCATGGCGGCATGAGCCGCCGCGACTTTCTCGACCGGCTGGTCGAGCTAGCCGGTTCGAGCGCGGCCGCCGTCGCGCTGCTGCCGCTGTTACAGAACGACTACGCACGCGCCGCCATCGTGGCGGCCGACGATGCCAGGCTCACTGCCGAACGCGCCACCTACGACTCGCCCAAGGGCAAGATCAACGGCTATCTCGTGCGCGGCAAAGCCATGGGCAAGCGGCCCGTGGTGATCGTCATTCACGAGAACCGGGGCCTCAACCCACACATCGAAGACGTAGCGCGCCGATTGGCGGTGGAGGGCTATCTCGCTTTTGCGCCCGATCTTCTGTCGGTGAACGGCGGCACGCCGCCCGAGGAGGACAAGGCGCGCGAACTTCACGCCAAGACCGAGCGCGAGGACATGATCGCGGCGGCGCTCGCGGCCGTCCCGTTCATGCAAAAGCACGCGGAGTCGACCGGCAAGGTCGGCGCCGTCGGCTTCTGCTTCGGCGGCGGCGTGGTCAATCGCATGGCGGCGGGCAGTCCCGATCTCGCGGCCGCGGTGCCGTACTACGGCGCACAAGTCCCGGCCGAGATGGTGCCCGCGATCAGGGCGTCGTTGCTGCTGCACTACGCCGAGAATGACGAGAACATCAACAAGGGCATCGCGGCGTACGAGGCGGCGCTGAAGACCAACAACAAGAAATACACGATCTACATCTATCCCGGCACCCAGCACGCCTTCAACAACGACACCGGTGCCGCGCGCTACAACAAAGCGGCGGCCGATCTCGCCTGGAGCCGGACGCTCGCCTTCTTCGCGGAGAATTTGGGCGCGCCGCCCAAGGCGGCGTGAAGGCGCTGGCTCGTGCGCGTCTAAAGCGTCATGATTTTTGGTTCGATCGGTGGCTTCTCCGTCGTCATCGCCCGCGAAGGCGGGCGATCCAGTAACCACAAGATTGTCCGTGATTACTGGATGCCCCGCTTTCGCGGGGCATGACAGGCGAAGAGCGGGGGGCCCTATCTAAAGGTATCACGCTTTAGCCTCTCCGCCCGAGCTACTCAGTGCCGTGCGCGCGATCGCCGGGGAGTCTTTTGCGTCTCGGCTAGCCTCTCGATCAGCGCGGTCGCCGTGCGCAAGAGGCGGCCGTCGTGACCGAGCGGGCCGACAAGTTGCACGCCGAGCGGAAGGGCCCCCTCGCCCGCGAGCAGCGGCAGCGACAAGGCCGGCAAGCCGGTCAAGGTCCATAATGTGCAGAACGCGGGATCGCCGGTGGAGCCGAGCCCCTTGGGCGCAACACCGGGCGTAGCCGGCGTCAGGATCGCATCGTAGGCATCGAAAGTCTCGGCAAGGCTCGCGGTGTAGCGCGGCACCTTTGCCAGCGCGCCGAGATAGTCGACCGCGGCCACGCCGCGCCCGTGCGCGAGGAGCTTGCGCAGCGCTTCGCTCGGCTCGCCGCGGGCGACAAACGGTGCGAGGTTGTGCGCCATGTCCGAAAGCGGCCTTGGTCTGCGCATCGGCTTTGTCCCACACCGGCGTGCGCACGAAAGCGAAACGCGGCGGCAGCGGCGGCGGCTCGCGCTGCAGAGCGCGGAAATCGGGCGCGGCGAAAGGCTCGGTGTCGGGGTCGGCCGGATCATGGCCGGCAATGACCTCGAGGATCAACGCAAGGTCGCCAAGCGAGCGCGCGAAGGCTCCGATATGGTCGAGCTTGCGCGACAGCGGCAGCACGCCCGCGCGCGAGACGAGCCCGTGAGTCGGCTTGATCGCGAACACGCCGCAGAAGGCGGCCGGGCGGATGACCGACCCATTGGTCTGGCTGCCGAGCGCGAGCGGCACCATCTGCGCGGCCACCGCCGCCGCCGATCCCGACGACGAGCCGCCGGGCGTGCGCGCGTGATCGTGCGGGTTGCGCGTAGCGCGCGGATGGAAATAGGCGAACTCGGTGGTCACCGTCTTGCCGATGATTACGGCGCCGGCGGCGCGCAGCTTCGTCACGACGGTGGCGTCGTTCCACGGCCGGCGGCCGGCGGCGAGCGGCGAGCCAAGCTCGGTCGGGTAATCCGCGGTATCGATGATGTCCTTGATCGCGACCGGAATTCCGTGCAGCGGCCCGATCGGCCGGCCCTGCGCGCGGCGCTCGTCGAGCCCGCGCGCCTGCGCCAGCGCATGCTCGCGGTCGAGATGAGCGAACGCCTTGATCTCTCCATCGAGCGCTTCGATGCGGTCGAGGCAGGCGCGCGTATAATCCTCGGCCGAAATCGCGCCGCGGGCGATTTCCGCGCCGGCCTCGCTCGCGGTCAAATGAACGAGCCCGTTGTCGGCCAAGGTTGCGCTCCGTCTTTTTGACTGAACGAGAATTTAGGCGCACCCCGCACTCGGATAATGCACGTGCGTGCCGAGCGAATCGTTAAGAGATCCGCATCAGGTCGAGCACGCCGGACAGCGTCATCGTGAACGACAGCGCCACTCCGGCACAGAGGGCGACGCTGATATACGGCTCCCATTCCGTGTCGACCCAGCGGTGCCGTTTGCCGCCTCGCGGCAGCAAAGCAAAGAACACCGCAGCGGTGACAAGGAAGACCGCGATGCCAGACATCAGCAAGAACATTTTGTCTCCGATCACCCGCGCCGCGGCAGCGGCAGACTTCAGCGATAGACTTGGGTCGGCAACCACAGACCGATCTGCGGGAAAGTGTAAAGCATGACCATCGATATGAGGACGATGATCATGAACGGCAGCACGCCGCGGAAGATATCATTGATGTTGACCCAGCTGGGCGCGACGCCCTTGAGGTAGAACGGCGCCATGGCGACCGGCGGCGACAGGAACGAGGTCTGAATGTTCAGCGCCACCAACAGGCCGAAGAACAGCGGGTCGACGTTGAAGGTTTTCAGGAGCGGCAGAAAGATCGGCATGAAGATGACGATGATCTCGGTCCATTCCAGCGGCCAACCCAAAAGGAAGATGATGAATTGGGCGAGTATCATGAATCCGGTGGTCGACAGGTTCATGGCCAGCATGAACTTCTCGATCGGCTCGTGGCCGCCGAGATAGGCGAAGACCGCCGAGAACGTGAAGGAGCCGATGAACAGCCAGCACACCATCGCCGTGGTGCGGGCGGTCAGAAACACTGAGTCCTTAAGCTGGCCGAATGTAAACGAGGTTCCAGGGATTAGGGCGAGACCGGTCAAAAGCGTGGCGAACAGCACAACGGTGACGACCCGGCGATCGACGTCCAGATGGGTGATCCCGCACACGATTAAGTAGGCGAAAAACGCCGCGGCCAGAACGCCGTACACCTGGACCAGGATGACGGTCCATCGCCGCTTGTAGTCGGCGCCATAGCCGGCCGCGAGCAGGAGCGCGCCGAGCGAGCCCATGGCCGCCGCCTCCGACGGCGTGGCCAGGCCGAAAATGATTGATCCGAGGGCCGCGCCGATGAGCCCCGCCAACGGCGCAAACGAGGTCAACAGCGCCCACAGCACGGTCGTGACCGGCACGTTTCGCTCCTCGGCCGGCAGCTGCGGCGCCAGTTTCGGATTGAGCAGCGTCATGATGATGACGTAGAGCATGTAGAGCCCGGCCAGCATGATGCCCGGAAAGAAGGCGCCGGCGTAGAGCTTCACTACGGAAACGCCGGCGGTGGCGCCGTAAAGGATCAGCATGACGCTCGGTGGAATGAGAATGCCGAGGCAGCCGCCTGCGCACACCACGCCGGCGGCGATTTTCACGTCGTAGCCGGCGCGCAGCATGGCCGGAAATGCCAGCAGTCCCATCAACGTCACGCAGGCGCCGACGATGCCGGTTGCGGTTGCAAAAATCGCGCAGGTCGCAAGCGTGGCGAGCGCGAGCGAGGCCGGCACCGGGCCGGCCGCGAGCTGCAGTGAACGGAACAGCCGATCGAGGATGTTGGCGCGCTCGATGATGTAGCCCATGAACACGAACAGCGGAATCGAGATCAAGACGTCGTTGGTCATCACCGAATAGGTGCGCTGCACGAGCAGGTTGAAGATGAGGTCGCCCATCGCCCAGTAGCCGAAGAACACGCCGAGTGCCATCAGCGTGAACGCGATCGGGAACCCGAACATGATGAAAACGACGAACATCCCGAGCATGATCACGCCCAGCTCGGGATTGCCGATGCCGAACATCAAATATCGCCCCTGCGCTGCCCGATCTCCTCGAGCTCTTTCACCACCTGGTAGTCGCCGTGCTCGGCCTTCTCCAGCATGACCTTCTCGAGCTCCTCGACGTCATGCAGGCGCTTGGGCCACTCGCCGGTGCGGATGCACATGATGCAGCGGATGACCTCGACGATGCCCTGCATCACCATCAGCACGCCGACGATCGGGATCAGCGACTTGAAATGGTAGACCGGCGGCCCGAACGGGCTGGCCGAGGAGTGTTCATGCACCAGCCACGACAGCTTGGCATAGCCGTAACCGGCATAAATGAACGCCAACATGCCGGGGAAGAAGAACAGGAAATAGAGCACCAAGTCCCATTTGGCCTGCGTGCGAGGGGACCAGGAGCGATAGATGAAGTCGCCGCGCACATGGCCGTTGCGTGAAAGCGTGTAGGCGCCGGCCAGCATGAATAGGGTGCCGTAGAGCATGTAGCTGGCGTCGAACGCCCACTCGGTCGGCGCCAAGAACAGGTAGCGCATGAACACTTCGTAGCTGGTGGTGAACGTGAGCACGACGATGCACCACCCCGCGGTCTTGCCGACCCAGGTGCTGATCTCGTCAACGATGAGCAAAACGCGGTTCATGGCTCCCCCGACGGCCACCAAGTCACTTCGCGAACGAGGAGAAGACGGCAGTCCGAAGCAGCCCGCGCGCAAGCTGCGCGCGGGCCGCTCGCTAGGCATCAGCCGAAGAAGTGCTTGTAGGCGACCTCGAGTTGCGCAGTGGTGAGGTTGTTGGTGAGGAAATAGGGCGCAACACGCTTCACCCACGCCTTTTGCGAATTGAGGACCTTTTGGAAGAAAGGATCCGGATTGGCGGCCATGACCTTGTCCCACGCCGCAAGCTGCGCCTGGAGTACGGCGTCCGGCGTGTTGATGATATTGACGCCGCGCTTTTTGATCTCCTCCATATCCTTCGAATAGCGGTCATGCGCCTGGGCGAACTGGTCGGCGGTCGCGGCAAACGCCGCGTACCTCAGGATCGCCTTGAGTTCGGCCGGCAGCGCATTGTACTTCGCCTTGTTGAAGCTGAGCTCGAACGACTCCTGCTGCTGGTGGTGGCTTCTCATCATGAAATACTTGGACACGTCCGGGAATCCGAGCAGCAGGTCCGACGACGGATTGTTGAACTCGGCCGCGTCGATCAGGCCGCGATCGAGCGCCGGCACGATCTCGCCGCCCGGCAGGATGGTCACGGACGCACCCATTTCCTTGAACAGGTCGGCCGAAAGCCCGACCGTTCGGTATTTGAGTCCCTTGAACTCATCGGCGCTCTTGACCTCCTTCTTGAACCAGCCGAGCGGCTGGTTCGGCATCGGATAATAGAGGAGGCCGACGAGGTTGAGCTTGAGGGTGTCATTGATCAGCTCGTTATAGAGGGCCTCGCCGCCACCGTAATAGAACCAGGCGAGCATGCTGTGCGCGTCCCACCCCATCGACGGCGGAGTGCCGAACAGCGAGGCCGCCTTGTTCTTGCCGTACCAGTAGACGGTCACGCCGTGCCCGGCATCGAGCACGCCCGAATGCACCGCGTCCTGCAGCTGGAATGCAGGCACCACGGCACCTGCGGCGAGCACATCGAGCTTGAGCCGGCCGCCCGACATGTCGTTGACCTTCTTGGCGTAGTCGACGGCAAACTCGTGGAAAATGTCCTTCGTCGGCCAGGTCGACTGGTATTTCCAGGTCACGGTTTGCGCGCGCGAGACTTGCGGCATGGCGACCGCGGCGGCGCCGGTGATGGCGGCACCGGCGAGGAATTTGCGCCGGGTCGCGGATTTGGATGTGCGGGATAGTTCAGCACTCATGGGCATTGCCCTCCTTTGGGTTTCTCGAGCGTCCCGCGGCATTCTCGGTGCCGCTTGGGTGTATGAACCGTCCGGACAGGTTCCCTATTCCGGTGCGCAGGTTGTAGGGCGTGACATGGGTTCACACAAGGCTCGAATTGTCTCGCCCCGTCGATACGAGCCAACGCAGATGGCCAAAAGTTAATCATGCCGGACTTGACGGCACCTGTGAGTTGGCACAGGCGCAAACACGCGGCGCTTGCTCAACCAGGTTTCGGGCCCTGCCTGTGCTAGAGTTGAACCCGGCGGCCAACTAGATCAGAGCCACGGCTCATACTGCCGTGAAACCGGCACCATCGCCCCATTCAAGCCGGATTGATCGGCTCAGCCCTAAGCCACGACCGCGACTTTTCGACCCGCCGCCGGCAGACAGGAGAAACCCGTGTCCCGCCTCGTTTCGACGCTCGCCATCATCTTCCGGCTTGCCCGCCCGTATTTCTTTTCCGAGGACCGTTGGGCCGGGCGCATCCTCCTCGCTGCCGTCATCACCATCGAGCTGTCGATCGTGGCGATCAACGTGGCGCTCAATCAATGGAACAACCGCTTCTACAACGCGCTGCAAGAGCGCAATTGGGACAATTTCGTCTGGGAGCTGTTGTTCTTCTGTGCCCTGGCGGCGACTTACATCGTGATCGCGGTGTATCAACTCTATCTCAATCAGTGGCTGCAGATCCGGTGGCGGCGCTGGATGACGCAGCAATATCTCGATCGTTGGCTCACCGGCGCCAACCACTACCGCATGCAGCTCCTCGGCGATGCGGCCGACAATCCCGACCAGCGCATCGCCGAGGACATCAACATGTTCATCGAGCGCACGCTGTCGAT
>WNGB01018738.1_pt1 | contig 14975 bp, 14 predicted proteins | sample 5400681 | NCBI WGS metagenome assembly WNGB01 (sample SAMN13153367, study PRJNA577476) | soil metagenome | isolation source: 115 cm soil or saprolite under grassland replicate 2 | place: USA:California | collected 2016-06-15
CCCGGATGACCGCGGCCGCGTCACGGGCTACGTCGGCCCGACGAGCTCGCTCGGCGTCGACGACCTGCGCTCATTGGAGGGCGACGAGGTCTTGACGTTCCTCCGAGAGTGGGAACCCGAGGCTGGCTGGCAGGCCCCGACGCGGGAAGGTCAAGCGCGGGCGCTCAGCGTCGTGGTCGAAGAAGAGCCCGAGGTTTGGGCCGGACGTGCGGCCGGGTTCCGAGACGTACCACCCATTTACGCTCGACACCTCCTCCAGGCGCTGGAGTCATCACTTCGGGCGAACAAACCGATCGAGTCATGGGAGCCGGTCATCGAACTGGCCGAGTACGTGGTGGCCGAGCCAGCCGTCGAGGGAGCCGAATCCAGCTTCGATGACGACGTGGACTATCAGCCCAGCCGGCGCTCGCTCGCTCACTTCCTTCGCACAGCGCTCGGGCAACACGCATTGCCGTTCGTCTATCGCGAGCGAATCTGGCCGCTAATCGAAGCCCTCGCGCGCGATCCCGATCCTTCCCCAGAGCGCGATCAAGCAGCGACGGATCCAGCCGGCGCCAGCATCAACCGCACTCGCGGCATCGCTCTGCAAGTTGCGGTCACATACGGCCTGTGGTGCGCACGCCACCTCAGCGGCGAGGAACGTTCGCTTGCCGCTACTCCGGAGCTACGCGAGCTCTTGGACGAGAAGCTCGACACGGAGCGCGAACCCGCACGCGCCGTTCGCGCCGTCTTCGGGCAGCACCTCCCATACCTGCGTTACCTCGATCGCGAGTGGACCGATCAGCACCTTCCACTCATCTTCCCGCCAGATGAGGAACTCGAGCCCTACCGCGCAGCGGCATGGGGAGCGTTCGTGCGTTTCGCCCGGTTTGACCGGGACGTGATCAGGCTCCTTCTGCCCGAGTTCAGACATGCGATTAGCAAGCTGCGCACAGACGCAACGGAACGGCTCGGCGACGAAGACACCCGGTTGGCCGAATACGTGGCCCAGATCTTTCTAGCCGACCTCGACGATCCTGGCGACCCGATAGTCGACGCATTCTTCCGCCGGGCATCGTCCGGTCACCGCACACACGCGATCCGGCACATCGGACTCTCTCTACGCGACCATGAGATGACTCCCGTGCGGCGCCAACGCATAGAGCAGCTCTGGCAACGCCGACTCGACGGGCTTGAAGACGCCGACCCCGAGCTGCAGGAGTACGGCTGGTGGTTCTCCTCGCGCCAGCTCAGCGAGGACAGCGGCCTCGAACTGCTCCTGTCGACACTCGAGAAGAGCGCGGGAATGATCGACAACACCAAGGAAGTTCTCGAAGCCGTGGCACCTCTTGCGCCCGAACATCAGGAGATGGCAAATCGGATGCTCGAACTACTGATCGCGGGAAGCGAGTGGTATGTGCTCGACTATTCACGAGATGCAATCCGGGCCGTGCTCGAAGCTGTGTCGGAGGGTGATGACGAGCCTGCGAAAGAAACGGCGCGACGCCTGATTCACTCACTGGGTGAGAAGGGCTTACACGGAATGCAGGATCTCCTGAGTGCCGAATAGTCTCGTTGGCTCGCGCGATCGGGGGGTCCCATCATTCCTTCGAGCTGTTGTTGGAAGCATCGTCATCGGCGGTGCTGGCGTGCTGGGATCTAACTCCCTCTCGGGCCGAACTACGGACCGACTTGCTAGCGATTCCACGGGAATCACCGTTCGCTAATAGGTCCATATCGGCGATGAAAACGCCCGTCACCACGAAGGCAAGGCGGGTACGGCGATCGCTCTCAGATGATGTACCCGCTCCGCGAACTGCTCGCTGACAAAGACGTGATCGAAGCGGTAGCCGCGGTTCCTGTAGTCGACCCAGCTGTATTCGATCTCTGTGGGATGTTTCAGTCGGTATGCGTCCACGAATCCATGGACAAGAAAGTCCTCGTAGAACCGATACTCCCAGTCACGGAAGATTTCGTAGCGCGGCCGGTGGGTCGGCTCGAGGATGTTTAGGTCGCCGATGACGACGGCGGCACGGGGAACGCGTTCGGCGAGAGAGGCTGATAGAACGCTGCAGAAGTGGCGCTTGCGCTCGACCTTTTCGAGGGAGTCGTCGCGTGATGGAACGTATACGCCGACCACGTCAAGCTGTCCGAGCGTCACGGCCTCGGCTCGCGAGGGAAGGAAGCTGAGAATGTCCCCTGCTCGCGGCGCGAGGCGAACTCGGGATGCGATGGCGACGCCTCGATCACGACCCTCCAGCGCTCCGCCACGCACCTCCCACCCCGCTGCGACAAGGCGCTGCAGGAGGAGGCGACTGCCGGCGCCGGAGCTTAGTTCGGTAAGGACGAGCACCTGCTCCGGTCGCTCGGACAACCAGGCAAGCTGGCGTTCGGCGCGCGCCGTCGAGGGACTCGCCACATTGAGCGTCAGAACGCGAAGCGTCATCGGATCGACAGGATCAGGTCAGCGACTACGGCTCCGAGTTCGCGCGCGCTCGTCGTGCTCGTATCGAAGGCGGTTGCGGAGGCGTTCTCGCGCTCCGTGAGGAGGGTGTCGGCCTCGGCGTAGAGTTCGAGCTCGCGGTCGGGGCCGCCACTGCGTTCAAACCGACGCTCCGGTGTCGACGGTCGTTGCGCGAGCCGCGCGGCAAGCACCTCCGGTCGAGCGAGCAGCCGGATGCGCAGACGGGGGCGTGGAATGCCTGCGTTGATGGCGAGGATGTAGTCAACTTCGACGCCGTCGAGGCGCTGCAGGACGAGCGAGGATTCGATGTAGCGGTCGCAGAGCACGATCGCACCGGTGTTGAGCTTCGGGATGATCTCGACTTCCGCTTGGTGGTGCCGATCTCCGGCGACAAGGCACGCGAGCGCACGACCCGTTACGTCGCGCTCCGACGCACGGACCATGTCGCCAAGCGGCGTCGGCGACGGTTGCCGGGTTGTGTGTACTGTCTCGCCTGCCCTGAGCTCCACGGCGACGGCAGCCGCGAGGGAGGTCTTGCCCGCCCCGTTCGGGCCGTCGATGGTGACAAAGAAGCCCCGTGGGGGTGTATCGACGAAGAGTGTCACGCGGCTCCCTCCACTGGGTCGGGAATGGGGCATTGCTCGCGGTCCCGGTCGCCAAGCCGGCCGCCGCTGGCAATGACGGCAGCTGGGCATCCGCGGCCGCAGCCGTCGGCGAGCACGCATGAGCTGCAGGCCGGATCCTCCGCGAGGGTCGCGCGGTCGTGGAGGCGATAGCCGTCGAGGCGGGAAGCGATGTCGTGATGCTCAAACACGTTGCCGACGATGAACTCGGTGTCCTCGTGCTGGGAATTGGGCGTTCGTGCCGCGAAGACGAGGTAGGGGCAGACCGTGACCTCACCGGTCGCGAACACGTAGACGATCGTGCCGGCCTCGCAGCCGGACAGTGGCTTGTCATCGTTTGGGAAGCGGATGCGGACGATGTCGAGCTCATTTTCGAACGCGCTTGTGCGTTTGGCGAGTGCGCGCATGAAGGGCTCGGCGGCACCGAGGCGATGGATTCCGCGTACGCCGCGGCCCATCGAAGAGAGTGGGTTCATCAGCACGTACTCGGCGCCAGACTCGCGGGCGAATCGGCAGAGCTCGTCGTACTCGTCGAGCTCGGCGAGGGTGTTCGGTGTGACGAGCACGCCTTTGAGCAGGCCTCGGTCACTGATCGCCTGCATCGTCTGTTTCGTCACTGCAAAGGAGGCTGGAGCGCCGCGGAACTTGCCGTGGCTTGCGGCGGAGAAGCCATCGAGGCTGACGTTGAGCTTGACGTGACCGAGTGCCGCGAGTTCGTCCAGCGCTTCGTGCTCGATGAGAGTGGCGTTGGTGCAGATTGTCACCGTCATCTCGAGACCGCGCGCGGCGCGGACGATCGCGATCAGATCGGGGTGTGCGAACGGCTCACCGCCTGTGAGGGTCAGCCGCGTGACGCGCGCTTCGCGCAACTGGGGGAGAACGACCTTCTCCATCTGGTCGAGGGGGATGTCGATTCCCTCGCGTCGGGCGGAAACGAAGCAGTGTGCACAGTGCAGGTTGCAGCGCTCGGTCACCTGCACTAGCGCTTTGCGCTCGGGGGTGGTCGTGGAGGTGCGGAAGTAGCACGAGGCGGCGACGCCCAGGCTGGCGATCCTCCGACCGGCCATCACAGGCCGTCCGGCCCGGTAGGGATCCTGAGCAGTCCGGCGAAAGCCTGAGGCGTCCCGATGGGCACTACAGGCCAAGCTCGTCGCTGCATCGTCCGATGACAATGCTGGTCCAGACCAAACGCTCGCCGGCGCACCTGCGTCGAAAGCCGCGTGGGGCAGAGAGGGCTCCGGTCGCTTCCACGCTGACCTTGCTGACCTTCAACATCGGCGCGGCCGCCTCGCCGCGCGCGGGTGCCATTCTTCGCTGGCTTCGCTCGCGTGCGGACGACGTCGTCGTACTTACTGAGACGAGCGGTGGCGCCGGCACCGACCTCCTCGCCGAAGGGCTCCGCGCGACCGGTTTTAGGGTGCGTCACGCGCGTGACGCACGCGAACGCGGTGTTCTCCTCGCAAGCCGGATCGGGTTCGTCGACGACTTTTCCGAGCAGGTGGGGGTGACGCTGCCGTGTCGGGCGAGAGCGGTTGTCCTCGACACGGAGCCGAGGCAGGTCGCGCTCGTCGGTGTCTATGTCCCTTCGCGCGATCGAAGCGACCATAAGGTCGCGCGCAAGCAGGCGTTCATTGCGTCGATGCTTGCCGGTCTGCGCCAACTGCCCGCGGCGCTGCGCGAGCGGCTCGTGCTCGCCGGCGATTACAACGCGGTGGCGCGGCGGCACGATCCGCCGCTGCCTGGCTTTTTCCGGTGGGAGTACGATCTGCACGACGAGCTCGAGGGCATCGGTCTGCGTCCCGCGCACGAGCTTCGGCCGCGTCGCGATCAGCCGCACAGCTGGATCGGGCGCACCGGTTTGGGCTACCTCTACGACTACGTCCATGTCGGTAGCGGGCTGCACGGTGGCGTTGAACGCTGCGCGTACCTGCACGGGCCACGTGAACGACGCCTTTCTGACCACGCCGCGGTTGTAGTGCGTCTGCGCATCACCTAAGCGCGTCATTGCCCGAGCGCCACCGCGCGGAGGAGCAGCGAGTCGAGACGATCGAGCCGCTCGAGGTCAACATTCCGTTCGAACTCTCGTGCGAGGAGCGCACGCGCCGAGCCTTCCTGCCGCGCCTCGTTGTTCGCTGACCCCCACCGATCACCGGGCCGTGCGACATCAGGCAGGCCGAACGCCGCGACGAGGAGCACGAGCGGCACGTTGTAGCCGCGTGCTTTTGCAGCCTCGATAGCCTTAAATTTGAACTTGACGTTGGCTTCGGGTCCTTGCGCACGGCGCCGGATCTCGTCGAGCATCGCGAGGTGGTCGGGCACGAGGAAGTCAAGCGCGTAGGTGTTTGCCTCGTCCTCCTGCCCGTCCGTCTGACCTTCCCAGCTGCGCTCGATGTCGATTAGGCCGCCACGGGTGACGTGTCCGTGGGCGAGGTGCCCGAGTTCGTGTGCGAGCGCGAAGAGCCAGTAGGCTTTGAAGTCGGGCGCCTCCTTGAGGACGACGACTGGTTGATCGCCGAAGATCCAAGCGCCGGCGGAGAATCCGCCTGCCGCTTCCATTGGTACGACCACGATCCCGGCGCGCCAGCACCAGTCGAGGAGCGTCTCGAGCGTGATCTCGGTTGCATCGCCAACGACCGCCTCACGCAGCGCCTGGGACTCTTTTGGAACCGCGCCGGGCGTGCCAGCGTAGGCGAGCGCGCTCCGCCGTGCGAGCGCCTCGCCGAGCGCAACGAGTGCCAGGTTCTCGTCTCCCGTGGTGCTCCGACGCTTCAGGGTCACCGGCGCTGCGGGTACGGGCGGCGAGAGTGCGCCCGTCACGAGGTTGTGTGGGTCCCAGCCGAAGGCGCGCCCGATGACCTCCGTGAGCTGGCGCGGGTCCACCGCGGCGGCGATGCGCTTCACGATCTCGGCCGGCACGCCTGCGCGCTGCGCGCGCTTTGTCAGCTCTTTCACCGATATCTCCGGCGCGTCTGGGCCGGCGATGTCGGCGAAGCTCGCGCCAAGCGCGCGCAGAACGCTGCGCAGGGTCGACACCCGCATGTCGGTCTCGCCCTGCTCAAGCTTCGCCAGCTGTGGCGCCATCGCGCTCACGCAGCTCCTGCGCAAACGCTGGGTTGACGGCCGAGCGGACAACCATCCAATCGATCTCACGCTCACCCTCGCGTGTCGTGACGAGGACGGCGGCGCCACCCTCGGCCACCTCGACGGTGAACTCGCCGCTGACGCCGAGTGCTGCCGGATCGACCTGCACGACATCGCCATTTGCGAAGGCGACCTGGATGAAGCCGTCGGTGCGGTCGGCCGCCTCGACGTCTCCATACCCCTCTGCCAGCCATGGCTCGCGCGCGCTCATGAGTTCAGCCGCTCCCATTCAGCGATCAGCGCTTCCTGGTTATCCCGCATCAGCTCCATCACCTCGGCTGGCACCGGCGCGATCTGCTTGAGCACCTCGAGCGAGAGGATGTGGACCGAGGCGATTCGCCGCCCGCGGTGCTTGACGTGGGCGTGCGGGCTGTGGTGGGGCGCGCCGCGTTCGTCGCTCACGTAGACGCCGTAGTTCGATACGTGGAGAATCCGCGGCATGCAAATTAACGAATAAGTTAATCGACCCAGCGGACAGACTAGCTCCGGCTCGGCTGCCTGCCGGTAGTGAACATATGGCAATCTATGGCGATACGCCTCGATGCTCCCTCGGCGGACGACCCTGAGGACCACCGAGATCGTCCGGTTATGGGCCTCTCACTTCAACCCTCGGCCAGTGGCGGGCGCGCCACCCTACGTGCAACTCGGCTGGGCATCTGCGCCGGCGTTTTAAGCTCCCCACCGAGGACGCACCATGTCGCCACGACCGCTTCGTCCGATCTAGCCAAGGTCGGCCGAGCGCGGATCGGTAAACACCCAGGGTCGCACGGCGGCGAGAATCACCATCGGCTGACGATCCCGAAGGTGAGCTGGTTATCGACACCTCTCGCTCGCTCGAACGAGCGAAGGCTAGAAGCGAGGAGGTTCGGAGCGAACCGTCCATCCACGTATCGCTCAGCGCCAAATAACTCCTGCGTATTCCCTCGGCGCTCCCTACGGTGAGGCCGAGCGAGACATCCTTGGGGCGGGCATGGCTCGGGAATTTCGCCGCGCCTGACGTTCCGGCCGCCACCGTGCTCCTCGACAGCCTGCGCTTCGTTGGCCTCAGCACCATGCACAACGGGTTGAAGACGCGGCTCGACGAACTCGCGGCCAGCGGGACGATCAGAACCCCGGCGCTGGTTCTGCCAGAGCGGTCGCTGGCATCTGCGGAGCTAGGTGTCCCGCGGGAGCGTCGCAGCTCCGCTGTCGCTTTCCATGACTTCGATCCTGGCGCTCCGATCAGCGTCACGCCCGGCAGCGATGGATTCGTGGGTGGCATCTTGCGCGACTTTGCTCGCGCGGGCCGGACTACGCCGGATCCACCGTGGATAGCCCCGGACGCGAGCCTTCAAGAACTACGCGCACGGCGCTGCCGATCAATCGTGATCGTGACCGACTACATCGGGTCAGGCGACCAGGTCATGGCACTCGCTGCGGCTATCGCCCGTAACCCGACGATCCGGAGCTGGCGGTCGCTCCGTCTGCTCGACATCTCCGTGCTTGCGTTCGCAGCACAAGCTGAAGCGCTGCAGCGGTTCGAATCCATCAAGGTCACCGACCATGTGTGGATCATCGAAGCGGCGCCAACATTCGCCACCGCACCATGGAGCCCCGTCGTTCACGACTCGATCATCGAGCTCTGTCTCCGAGCGTGCCGGACCAGATCCGACTGGGCGCTCGGCTACAAGGACTCGTGTGGACTATTCGCCACCGAACGCGCAGCACCCAATAACTTGCCGGCGGTCTTCTGGCAGACCACGGGCGGGTGGCGGGCACTGTTTCCTGAACGGATCGTCCCGTCGGAGTTCGCGAGAGAACTGGACGAGTACCGGCAGTCCGAGCCGCTCTCCGACCTGGCCGACCGTGTCGGCCAGCTTCGCCTGGGACGCAACCAGCGCCTGGCGCAGATGCGCGCGACAAGCAGGGAGTTGCTTCAGGTGCTCGTGTTACTCCACCAGCGGGCGCGAAGTCCTGCTGAGCTTGCGGCCGAACTTGGGATGGATGTCGCGCGCGCAGATGTTCTGCTCGCCTCGCTCCGCCGCGTCGATTTCGTCGATACAGCCGGGAGGATCACCGATGCAGGACGTCGCGAGCTTGATGCGCAAAAACGTGGGCTGCGGCGCACGACCGCGGGTCTGGAAGGCGCTGACCCTCCCTACTATCCTGTCAGCCTGAAGTGAGGGGGCTAGGACGCTCGCTTAGTGCTGCCGGTGAAGACTCGCCGGCCGAGGAGTCGGTTGCCGGCTCCTTGGGGTGCGGCTCACCGCATCCCTACGGACGAGCTCAGGCCTCCGCGTGGTCAGACGAACGCCCCTGATCCCTCGACGCCTCGGGGGTGCGTCCGTCTGTCCCTGTCGGGATGGAGTCGAAGGTAAGTGAGCGTCCCACCCCCTCACCTCTACCGGCGAGAGGCGCTCGCCCTCGGCCGCGACCCGCGCACGATCGATCGTGCGCTGGAGATCCAAGGCACCGTCCGTGCCCATGGCGCGTGCCCCATCTACACCCTGGCGCACCTTGCGCAGCTCACCGGAGCACCATGGCGCTACCTCCGCGAGGTCGTCGCCCGTCGCCGCGACCCGTACCTCGATATCGACCGTCGAAAAAGGGATGGAAGAACGAGGCCAATCGCAAGCCCAGAACCTGTCCTGATGGACGTCCAGCGCTGGATCCTCCACAACGTCCTCACAGCCTGTCATGTCCATCCCTCCAGCTTTGCATACCAACGCCACCGCTCGATCCTCGATTGCGCACGGATGCACCTCGGCGCACGGTGGCTGATCAAACTGGACGTCCACGATTTCTTCGGGACCATTCACGAGCGCCGGGTATACCCAATTTTTACGAGACTCGGCTACACGCGGCTGCTCAGTCTCGAACTCACGCGCCTGTGCACACGAGTCCCCCCGCACGAGGTGGCGCGACGTGACTACGAGAAGTTTCGAGGCAAGGCTCCCTATGCCGTGAGCGTGGAGGGCCGCCTGCCACAGGGAGCGCCTACGAGTGGTGCGCTCGCGAACGCTATCGCCGCAAGAGTCGACGTGAGGCTCTCCGGGCTGGCGCAGCAGTGTGGCCTGGTCTATACGAGGTACTCCGATGACCTCGTCTTCTCGGCTGGACAAAACTTCTCGCGAGGAAAAGCCGCTGATGTCGCGCGCCGGGCCTCGGCGATCATCGGGCGCGAAGGATTCACCCCACACCGCGCGAAGACGCGGATCGTCCCACCGGGAGCGCGGCACATCGTCCTCGGGTTGTTGGTCGACGACAACCGGGTTCGTCTACTACCCGAGTTCAAGCGGCGTGTCGAGATCCACCTCCGCGGAGTCGCCAACTTTGGCCTCGCCGAGCATGCCCGTCATCGCCGGTTCGACTCCGTCCTTTCGATGATCAATCACGTTGACGGTTGCATCGCGTTCGCAGCGAGTGTTGATCCAGCGTTCGCGGACGATGCGCGCGACATGTGGGAGGAGGCTCTCCGAGACCGCGGATACCCGGACGAGACGGTGCGATAGGTCGCCGGCGAGGCTCGCGCCCAGCCGGGCTGTGGCTAACGCTGCCTCGAGCACGAGCAGATGAGGCCGTTTCCGACCTGAAGGCTCCATCCAGGGCTCCATACCCACCGTACGTTCGACGAGGAGCAAGTTGGTCTGAACGAGAAAGCGTAAGCGTTCAGTCCGTTCTTGGCAGGGACCCGTTTTGGGGTGGCGAATGAGCGGGTGTGGAGCGTTCGGAGGCGGAGGCGATCTACGCGCAGGGCAGCGAGCCGGTGGTCGATGCGTTGCTCGCGTTGTCGGCGCGGCTGGAGGCGCAGGATGCGCAGCTCGCGATGCTGGCGGAGCGGGTCGAGGAGCTTGAGCAGCGGCTGGAGCGTGACTCGCGCAACTCGTCGCTGCCGCCGAGCCATGATCCGCCCTGGATCGGGAGGCGGGGACGGTCGCGGGGGACGGGGCGGGCGCGCGGCGGCCAGCCCGGACACCTCGGGCACGGACGCTCGTTGTTTGCGGTCGAGCGGGTGAGCGAGGTGGTCGAGCAGTGGCCGGCGCGGTGCGGCTGTGGCCATGTCTTCGGCGAGGACGAGCGGACGCCGCGCGGTGCGCCGGCTCGGCACCAGGTGGCGGAGTTGCCGCCGCTTGCGGTCGAGATCAGCGAGCATCGTCTGCAACACGTCTGCTGTCCCGGCTGTGGCCGCACTGTCCGCGCTGAGCTGCCGGCTGGCGTTCCACGCGGATGTTTCGGCCCGAAGTTGGAGGCGGCGATCGCCGCGTTGACGGTCCGCACCGTCTCTCGCGTCGGCTGGTGGTCGAGATGATGGAGGAGTTGTTTGGCTGCCCGATCGCGGTCGGGACGGTCGACGCGATCCTCACTCGCACCGGCGAGACGTTGGCGCCGGTCTACGACGGGTTGCTCGAGCAGACGCGTGCAGCATCGGCGCTCAACATCGACGAGACGGGCTGGTATCTCGGGGGTGAGCCGCGCACGCTCTGGGGTGCCTTCAGCAAGCAGACGGCGGTGCTGCGGATCGCGCCCGACCGCGGCAAGCAGCACCTGCACGGGCTGATCGGCGATCGGTTCTCCGGGATCGTCGGCTCGGATCGCTTCAGCGCCTACAACAGCCTCGACTCGGACAGGCCGCAGGTTTGCTGGTCGCATCTGCGCCGCGACTTCACCTTCCACGCCGACCTCGGCCTCGGACCCCAGGAAGCATTCGGCCTCGACGGTCTCGAGGTCACCTGGAACGTCTTCCACGCTTGGGAGCAGTTCCAACAAGACGGCGACCGTGCCGCCCTCGAGCAGCGGGTCGAAGCGATCAAAGGCCAGATGCGGCCGCTGCTCGAATGGGGCTCGACCGGGAAGCGGCAGCGGCACGTGCACGCGCTCGCCAAGAACCTGCTCAAGCTTTGGCCGGCGCTCTGGACGTTCGCCACCGTCGCTGATGTCGAGCCGACCAACAACGCCGCCGAGCGCGGCCTGCGCGCCGCGGTCATCTACCGCAAGCTCTCCCTCGGCAGCCAATCCCAAGGCGGGGAACGCACGATCGAACGGCTGCTCTCCGTCGACCAGACATGCCGGCTGCAGCGCCGCTCGCTCTACGCCTACCTCGGCGCCGCCCTCAGCGCGAAAGCGCGCGGCGACCCGATCCCCGCGCTCGCCTGAGCCTCTCGACGAGCCATACCCGCGACGGTCAGATCGGCCGCGCGAAGAGCCTCCGTTTGCTCACACGACAACTAAAAGAGCTCGTTTTGACCGGTATCGACGCCCCCCTGACAACCTGACTGCTCCACAACCTGCTCCACACGGCCCCAACAACGCCCCACCGCCGACTGAACGGCTACGAGAAAGCGTCGACGTGCGGGACTTTTGCAGAGCCCTCTGACGGACTCGAACCGTCGACCCCCTCCTGAGGTGAAAATCAAAGCGCGGCCGGCGCGGTCGTGACAAAATCGCTGCAACGGTTCCGTGCTTACAAGGTCGACGCGGACATCGCCCCCTCCGCGAAGCAGTGAACGGCCCAGGGGCTCGCTAACGGCTGGGCGTTTTCATTCCGCCACGGTGGCGGTCGCGCCGCCCCGGCTACTTACCATGTTTCGCGGGCGTCACGCGCGTACACGCGCGATCACTCGTGACACAGTTTCCCCTGCAAATGGGTCTTGTTGAGACGCTTGAGATGCGTCGCGAGACGACGCGCGTGTCGTTTCTGATGTGTCCGTTTTGTGTCCGCCCGCTGTTGACGTACCGGACAACAGACCCGGCCCCCGCTCCTGATCGGACTCTTCCGGACGCCTTGGGCAGTTAAGGCGAGGCCTGCACTCCTCTCGTACCGCGCCTAAACGAGCGCGCCCGTCGTAGAATGTGGTCCGTGCCCGGCTGAATGTAGAGGGCCCCTGAACTCCTCCCGCCGCGCGCGACGCTGCCGTCGCGGCGAACACTTGCACCCGAGCGTCTGGGTGGAGGCGCGCGGGCACCTCCTTGCGCGGCTTTTCCTTTTTCGCCGACGATCTGTTCTGACAAGGAGGAGGCAATGCCTAGCATCGGCCAAGAGAACCTCGAGACGGTGATGATCGACTTCTTCGGCGCGCTCCGGCGCGGCGACTTCGACGCCGCAGCGGGGCTACTCGATCCCGACGTCACCTGGCAGGGGCTGCGCGAGGACTGGGTCTGCCACGGTCGCGAGGAGGTGATCGACACCTTCCGCTGGGGTCTCGAGGAGCGCCGCGAGATCGACGCGCTCGAGTTCACCCGCCGCGATGAGCAGGTGGTCATGGGAGCCCGTGGCCTGAGCATCACGGAGGTAGGGGGCGAGCCGCTCGAGGGGCAGATCTTCAACGTCTTCACTCTGCGCGACGGGTGGATCGTGTGCATCGAGGACTACCGGCGGCGGACCGAGGCGTTCTCTGCAGCAGGCATCCCCGCGGACGCGGGCTGGCATTGATGCCGGACAGGTCGTCAAGCGAAGATTGACGCGGGGGGACCGTCAATCTAGCCTTGACGACATCGAACCGGAGCCGACACTGGCGAGGCTGCTCCGCGCGGTCGAAACACAGCGTGGCGACGAAGCTCCGCTCGATCGATTGGTGGCGGCGGTCGAGCTGGCCGAGCAGGTTCGCGGCACGGCCGACGACCTCATCGACCACTTCGTGCAGGAGGCGCGCACGGCCGGCTGCAGCTGGACGGAGATCGGGGGCACGCTGGGGGTCACAAAGCAGGCGGCGCAGCAGCGGTTCGTCATGGTCGCGCCGCCGGACGAGACGTGGCCGCCGGGGCTCGATGAGGGCGCGGGCACGGCGTTCGCGACCGCCGCGGGCGAGGCGCGCGCGCTCGGGCACTACTACGTCGGGCCCGAGCACCTGCTCCTCGCCTTGCTCGCGCAGCCTGAGGAGATGGCCGCCCGCGCGTTAGAAGCGCTCGGCGTGACCGCGGAGGCGGTCCGCGCTCGCGTCGTCGAGCGCCTCCCTGCGGCGGCGCCGCGGCCGGGTGGCTCGCTCGGTGTTGCGCCGCAGACGAAGCGGCTGCTCGAGCTCGCGCGCACACTCTCCAAGCGGCTCGGCCACCGCTGCGCGCGCACCGAGCACGTGCTGCTCGCGGCCGTTTCGCCGGCGCTGAAGAGTCCCGCGGGGGCGGTGTTGGCCGAATGCGGCGCCGACGCCGCGCGCGTGTGCGAGCAGCTCGCCTCGATGCTCGAGCTCGAAGCGCCCGAGCTCGCCGCCCGGCTGCGTCCAAACCGTCGTCGCCTGCGGCGCCGCGCGAGCGTTCATTCGTAACGCGAGCTAGCACGGGAAGCCGTTCGACCGATTCAGCCCGAGCGTGCGCTGGGGGGAATTGATCCGGCCTCTCTTTCCGACGCCGGCGGACCTGGCTACCTGGAGCCGCGGCCGGGTCCAGTCACGAACTCGACCTCTTCGAGGCGCAGATGGTCACTGCGCTTCGGGATGAGCGCGGCGATCACGGCCTTCTTGTCGCTCCTTGTGCGCGCGAGCATCGGCGGCTTCTCGCTGCAGTAGTCGTCGCCCCATTGCCGCAGGCCGACGAGCGCGACATGAAGGTCGCGGCCCTTTCGGGTCAGGTGGTACTCGTACCGCTCCGGCCGTTCTTGATAGAGAACCCGCTCGAGGATTCCTTGGTCGACCAGCCAGCGAAGACGGTCGGCGAGAACCTTCCGCGCGATCCCGAGGTTGCGCTGGAACTCGTCGAATCGACGCAGTCCCAGTAGAGCGTCCCGAATGATCAGCAGCGTCCATCGTTCACCGACCACCTCGAGGGCGCGTGCGATCGAACAGTCCTGGCCTTCGTAGGTGCGCTTGAGCATGCACTTACGGTACCAAGTGAGTTCCGTCAAGGAACCGAGGAAGTGCTATTGTCGGTTCCTTCAAGGAACTGAATCCGGTTCCGAAGGGAGCGCGAAGAGCCATGAAGCGTGTCGTCGTTGAGCGCTACGGCGGGCCTGAGGTTTTGAAGATGGTGGATGAGGACGATCCGAGACCGGCGACGGGCGAGGTGCGCGTGCGGGTTTTGGCCGCCGGCGTGTCGTTCAGCGATGCGCTGCTGCGTGCGGGTATCTATCTCGGTGGCCCGAAGCCGCCGTTCACGCCCGGCTACGAGCTCGTCGGCGTCGTCGAGGAGCTCGGTCCGGGCTGCTCGAGGCTGCGGGAGGGAGATCGTGTCGCCGCGCTGACGGTGTGGGGCGCCGACGCGGAGCGTGTCTGCGTGCCGGAGAAGTACGCGGTCGAGGTGCCCGAAGATCTCGACCCGGCGGAGGTCGTGAGCCTCGTCCTCCCCTACACCACGGCGTATCAGCTGCTGCATCGCGTGGCGAGGGTGAAGAGCGAGGAGACGGTGCTCGTGCAGGGCGCAGCCGGCAGGGTCGGCACGGCGGTCCTCGAGCTCGGAGCGCTAGCCGGGCTTCGCCTCTACGGAACCGCGTCGGCTCGCGACCGCGCCGCGGTCGAGCAACTCGGCGCCGTCGCAATCGATTACCAAAACGAGGATTTCGTGGCGCGGGTGCGCGGGCTGCCCGGGAGAGGGGTGGACGTTGTGCTCGACGGGCTCGGTGGCGCGATGTCGATTCGTTCGTTTCGCGCGCTGCGGCCGGGTGGAAGGCTCGTCGTGTTCGGCTACTCCTCCGCGCTCACGCAGGGGCGCAGGAGCCGGCGGGCGTGGATCAAGTGGAACGCGCAGACCGCGAGCGTCTTTCTCTGGGGCCTGCTCTCGCCCCGCCGGCGGGTCCACGGCTACCGGATCGACAAGCTGCGCAACCGCCACCCGGAGTGGTTCCGGGAGGACTTCCTCGCGCT
>WNGB01010276.1_pt1 | contig 14969 bp, 19 predicted proteins | sample 5400681 | NCBI WGS metagenome assembly WNGB01 (sample SAMN13153367, study PRJNA577476) | soil metagenome | isolation source: 115 cm soil or saprolite under grassland replicate 2 | place: USA:California | collected 2016-06-15
CGGCCCCAACCTGAACAGCACGCATCTGCACGAGCTGGAGACCGAAGACGCGCCAGCCAATGGGTCTCAGGATTGATATGCGCTCTGGACAGCATGTGCTACAATGTGGGTATCCGGTACGCGACTCGGAACATCTCGAACACCCGGCGCAGCTCTGAAGCGTGAAACCTGATAGGCGCGTTCACGTTTCAGGCTGGCGGCGGGATGATTGGCAATTGCTGCTTTCGCACGAGCATTTTCAGGCGAATCGGACAGACAGCTGTGGAACAGACACGCTCGCGCTCCCGAACCGAGCCGTCGACGACTGACCTGGCCCGCGATCTGCCGCTCGGCGATCTGCTGGCGCTGGGAACTCAGCTGCGCGCCGATATTACCCCCGAGGCGCTGCTTCAAGAAGGGAGGCGGTCGCGTTCGCCGGCGTGCCTGCCCAGATGGCCGCGCAGCTGCGCGCCAGCCCGACGGCCCCCGCATTCTACCTGTCGCTGTTCCAGCCGCACTACCGGCTGAGCGAGTCCTACCTGATCCCCGCCGGCCAGAGCGTCGAGCGCGAGATCCAGAGCGGCAGCGGTCCGGCGGCGAGCCGCGAGCGCCCGCACGATCGCGGCGTGCTGCTGGTTCCTCTGCGCGGCCGCGGCGACCGGCTGGCTGGCGCGGTCTACGTCGAGCCGTCCGATGCGCTCGATCTGCCGAGCGTTCAGATCCTGGAGGCGATCGCGCGCCAGGCTGCCCTGGCGCTCGAGAATGCCAGGCTGGCGGCGCGCAGCGCACGCCTGCTCGCCAAAGAGCAGCTGCTGGCCGAGCTCGGCCGCGACGTCAGCAATACCCTGGACCTCGACACGATCCTGACGCGCACGGTCGAGCGGCTCGGCGTTGCCTTCCAGGGCGCCTCGATCGCCCTACTGAACGGGCAGAACGAGCTGGCGATCGTTGCGGCGGTCGGGGAGATCGACGATGCGGCGCGCCAGGTGCGCCTGAAGATCGGCGAGGGGATCTGCGGCTGGGTGGTCGAGCGCGGTATTCCGTTCCTCTGCAACGATACGCTGTCCGAGACGCGCGTGTCGCCGGCTGCGCTGAACGTCGGCTCGAATCGGCTGATTCGCTCGTATATCGCCGTGCCGCTGCGCACCGGCGGGCGCGTGCTCGGCTCGCTCAACGTCGAGTCTGACCAGCCGAACGCGTTTACCTACGAGGATGTGGACCTGCTCGAGGCCGTGGCGGCCCAGATCGGCGGCCCGATCGCCAGCACGCAGCTCTACCAGCAGGCCCAGCGCCTGGCCGAGCAGGTCAAGCGGCGCAACGAGCACCTGACCGTACTAAACGCGATCGCGCGCATGGCGGTCTCGACGCTCGACGTGGAGCGGATGCTCGCGGCGGTGGCCGTCCAGATTCAACAGGGCTTCGGCTATGGCTACGTCGAGGTGTATACTGGCGATGACGATGACCGCGTGCTGACGCTGGCGGCCCGCGCCGGAGCGCCGGTGGCGGCCGAGATCGGCCACCGCGTAGCGCTTGGGGCCGGCCCGCTCGGCCAGGCCTATGCCAGTGGCCGCACCGTGCGGGCCGAAGATCCGGCAGGTGATGCTGCGCCGGCAGCCGGCGCAGCGGGCGCGACCTACGCGCAGCTCTGCGTGCCGATCGTCGCCAGCGGCCGGGTGCTGGCGGTGCTGAACCTCGAGTCGCGGCGCGCGGGCGCGTTCACCGACGAGGGCGTGGGCGTGCTGGAGACCGCCGCCGACGTGCTGGCCAGCGCGATCGAGAACGCGCGGCTATACCAGCGGGCGCAGGAGGCGGCCGTGCTGGAGGAGCGCAGCCGGCTGGCGCGCGACCTGCACGACTCGATCTCGCAGCAGCTCTTCAGCATGACGCTGACCGCGCAGGCCGCGCGCGTGCAGCTCGACAAGAATCCACTGCGAACGGCGACGCAGCTCGAGCGGCTCCAGGAGACCGCCGCGGCGGCGCTGGCCGAGATGCGCGCGCTGATCTATCAGCTGCGCCCGCCCGGCCTGACCGAGCGCTGCAGGAGCACGTCGCCGCGCTGGGCCGCCGCGAGGGCCTTACCGTCAGCCTGGCGGTCAGCGGTGAGGAGCGCTACGCCCGCGGCACCGAGCAGGCGATCTACCGGATCGTTCAGGAGGCGCTGAACAACGTGATCAAGCACGCTGGCGCCTGCCGCGTGACGATCGCGCTCGATCTGCAGCCCGACCGGATCACCCTGCGAGTGGTCGACGACGGAGTCGGGTTCGACCTCGGCGTGTTCGACCCGCTCAGCGGGCGCCACATGGGGCTGACCAGCATGCGCGAGCGCGCCGCCGAGCTGGGAGGGCAGATGGAGCTGCGCTCGCAGCCGGGCAAGGGGACCGAGGTCGTGGTGGTGGTGCCGCGCGACCGTGACGGGGTGACAAGGTGACAAGGTGACAAGGCTCCTGGCAACGTGACAATCTGTGGTGGGGTGGGGTGTGGGGGCGGGCTGCGCCCGCCCCCACACCCCCACCCCACCACAGAACGACTGTAAAGCAAAAACAGTATTTCTGGAACCTTATCGAAGAGGAGATAGCGATGGAGAGCATTAGCGTTCTGCTGGTCGATGACCACCGCGTGGTGCGCCAGGGCCTGCGCGATTTCCTGGAGCTGCAGGATGACATCGAGGTCGTCGGTGAGGCCGGCAGCGGCGAAGAGGGAGTCAAGCTGGCCCAGGATCTGCTGCCCGACGTCGTGCTGATGGACCTGGTGCTGCCCGGCATCGACGGCGTTGAGGCGACGCGGCGGGTCAAGTCGGTCAGCCCCTCGACGCGGATCATTGTGCTGACGTCGTTTGCCGACGACGACAAGGTCTTCCCGGCGGTCAAGGCCGGCGCGATCTCCTACCTGCTGAAAGACGTGCAGCCCGAGGAGCTCGCGCGCGCCATCCGCGCCGCGCAGCGCAACGAGGCTGTGCTGCACTCCGAGGTGGCCGCCAAGCTCATGCAGGAGTTCACTACCCCGCGCCCCGCCGAGGACTCGGTCGAGCAGCTCACCGAGCGTGAGATGGATGTGCTTCGTTTAATTGCCAAGGGCCAGAGCAACAAGGAGATCGCCGACACGCTGATCATCAGCGAGAAGACCGTCAAGACCCATGTAAGTAATATTTTAAGCAAGCTGCACCTGGCAGACCGCACCCAAGCAGCCATATACGCCCTAAGGCAACGTCTTGTACCGATGGAGTGAAAGAAACGCTTTACACTAAATCTTACAATTTTATATAGATGCGAATTCGCCATCTTGTCATCTTGTCATCTTATCATCTTGTCATCGGATTGCTCTGCGCGGCCTGCGCGCCGCTCGGCGCGCCCGCGCCGGCAACGCCGGACGCACCTGCCTCGGCGACGCCGGTCACGGTCGGGCCGGCCACGCTGACGCCGCGGCCCACCGCCACGCCCAGCCCCATCCCGACGGCATCGCTGGTGCCCATCGCAACGCCGCGCCCTACGGCGATACCGGCGCCGACCGCCACACTCAGCCCCACGCTCTCGCCCACCGCGTCGCCCGTGCCGACCGCGCCGCTGATGATCTACCCCACGCCGCTGCCGACCGCCCCAGCGCGGTAGAACAAGAACAAAGAACGGCAGCTTTGCCCCACCTCCAGTCCTGCCACGTCGAGGGGAAGGGTTTGGGGAGGGCCGCAGGCTCTCCCCAAACCCTTCCCCTCGATATAGATTGCGTATTCCGGCGCAATTCGGCCCTGCGGCCGAGGTCGATCCGCCGACAGGCTGAGCGCGCGATCGGCATTCTGATCGAGCGCGGCATGGCCGATCGCCCGATGCCTTCCTGATGCGATTCTGCTACAGTATGTGCGACGATAGATGGAGGTACAAGCTATGTATCTTTCTGATTACGATGCACGGATCGCCCAGGAGCGTTACAACGACGCCGTCAACCACGCCCGCCTGCTGCGCCTCATCCGCGCGGCCCAGGCCGCCCAGCAGCCCGCCACGCCGCCGAAACGATCCGGCTCCGGCTCGCTGCTCGATCGAGTGCTCGCGGCGATCTTCGCTCGCCGCATGGCCCGCGCCTGATGGTGGAGCCGATGTGCCGGCGCATGAGACGCTGGCCTGGCGCAAGTGTGCGCGGACCGGCGTTTGTTTTGGGCGTATCCGCCTCGCGACCGATAAACCATCCATCGCGAGACCGGGGGGCTCTAGGGCGTGAGATGTTACCGCAGACCGTCCGCGTGTACGATGTGTTGAAGACGTCCGAAGGCTATACTGGCCTCATCTAGAGGTGGACATCGAGATCCTCGTGAGTGTTGAGAGGAAGGGGTGTAGGCGATGCTACCCTTAAACGACAGTCGAACGCACCACGGCGCCTGCATCGAGCTGCTCTACGAGGAGTACCAGCGGCCGGTACTGGCGTACCTGATCCGGCTGGTCAGCGACCGCGAGACCGCCGAGGATCTCTGCCAGGAGACCTTTATCAAGGCGATGCGCGGCTGGGAAGGGCGCGATCCTTCGGCCAGCGTTGCCGCCTGGATCTACCGCATCGCGACGAACACGGCCTACGATTACCTGCGCCGCCGCCGGCGAATCCGCTTTACGCCGCTGCTGGACGTCGACGCGCCGCCCAGCGGCGCGCACTCGATGGAGTCACGGCTGGACGAGCAGGAGCCGGTGCGGCGCGCGCTGGAGCAGATCCCCGCGATGTACCGCCTGCCGCTGGTCATGCACTCCTGCGAGGGCCACAGCACCCAGGAGATCGCCGACGCGATGGGCGTCTCCAACTCGGCGATCAAGACGCGCCTGTTCCGCGCCCGCGAGCGCTTCCGCGAGGTCTATCAGGCATGAACTAGCATAGGGTTGCGGAAGCTCCTATCGGATTCGGGCTGCCACGGCAGGTTCCGCGGTTCTGCGGTTCTGCAGTTCCGCGGAACCCGCCGATGACAACCGGAAATGCTTTTCTAGAAACCTGTACGAGCGCCGCAGGAGCGGCACCCACAGCCCCTGCCCCTTCACGATCAGGGTCGTGCGAAAGGTCTCCGCGCGCCCACCGCTGATCTGCGCGTCGTTGACGCGGTCCCTTGACTTCGGCTGTAAAATAAGAGCAAGCTTACCCCATTCCTTTTTATAATGTAAACCTCATCCTGAACGGCCATTCGGTACTGGCGGCCGGCGCCCCGAATACCTTCTCCACGGAGATGGCGGCGACATGGGCTTGAGCGCAGCTTGGAAGAATGCCGTACTTGATGATGCCAACGGTGCAGTGTTACTCTCAGCGCAAGGGCGTAATAACATTCCCGAAGCCGCAGTGATTGATGGCTCGGCATGGCGTTTTCGCATGGATGAAGCCGGTGCGCCCTATGATGATGTGGATTTTATTGATCAGCTCATTACGCAGGCAACTGCCAACGACATGCTCTTAGGAACACTGATTGATCCCAATCAGGTGTATGTCGTGGGCGAGTCGCGTGGCGCAGGGTTCGCCTATGTCCTGTACGCCGATCCGCGCACCAGAAACAAGATACGAGCTATTGTTCCCATCTCCGGCACGTTTTATTGCGATGGGGACGCGGTGGACCCTGGTACGCCAGGGACACCGGCACGACCAGGCAGCGATGAGACCTGTGGTGAAGTGAGTGCCTAGCCAGCGTGGACAAAGTGATCACGATTTTGTGGATGCTCTTGCGACCTGCTCGTACACCGCCAGTGTGGCCTCCGCGGTCTTGCGCCACGAGAACTGGGCGGCGCGGCACAGCCCAGCCGTGCGTAGCTCGGCGCGCAGCGTGTCGTCGCCCAGCAGCCGCTCCAGGCCAGCGGCCAGCGCTTCGGGCGTCGGGTCGACCAGCAGCCCCGCGTCGCCCACCACCTCGGGCAGCGACGAGGTGTTCGAGGCCAGCGCCGGCGCGCCGCAGGCCATCGCCTCCAGCACCGGCAGGCCGAAGCCCTCGTAGCGCGATGGGAAGACAAACACCTCTGCGCCGCTGTAGAGCGCCGGCAGGTCGGCCTCGGCTACGCCGGGCAGGAAGCGCACGGCCTCCTGCACGCCCAGACTGGCGACCGTGGCGCGCGCCTGGGGGTAGCGCAGGTCCCAGTGGCCGGCGATCACCAGACCGGGAGACCGGGAGACCGGGAGACCGGGAGACCGGGAGACCGGGAGACCGGGAGACTCGGAGGCATCAGAGATGAATCTCCTTGGCTCCTCGTCTCCTTGGCTCCTTGCCTTGAGCATCCGCGCCCACGCTTCCATCAGACTCACGAGATTCTTGTGCGGTTTGTTCGAGGTGACGGACAGGACATAACGATCGTTAAGGTTGTACTTGGCCCGCACCGCGGCCACGGCGTCGGGCGGCTGCGGGCGGAAGCGCGGGTCGGCCGCGAGCGGCGTGACGGTGATGCGCCGGGATGGAATGCCGTAGGCGGCCACAAGGTCGTCGCGGGCGCTGCCGGAGATCGCGAGGACGTGGTCGGAGGCGCGGATCGCCAGGCGCGTCAGCAGGTCGAACAGCAGCCGCGCGCGTGGCGCCACCTCGTCCGGGAAGCGGCGCGGGATCACGTCGTAGAGCGTCACCACCGACGGGCACGGCAGCCACGCGTAGGGCCGCACGTCGTAGGGCGCGTGAAACAGGTCGGCCTGCATCGTGCGCAGCATCCGCGGGATGACGGTCTGCTCGGCGATGGTGAACGGCCGCAGGTTGGTTGCGACCAGCCGGATCGGGAGGTGCCGCGCAAGCATCGCAAGGTCGTAGCGCGTGTTTGGGAGCGCCGTGTTGTACAGCACCGCGAAGGTGTGGCGCTGGTCCAGCTCCGCCAGCGCGAGCAGCAGGTTGTAGACATAGCGACCGATGCCCGGAAAGTGGTCGCTGACGTAGCGCGCGTCGATGGCGATTCGCATAAGGTAGCTTTCCGCTATTGATGGTCAAATTTCTCCAGGCGGGCGGATCACACATCTTGTCTGAAGGCGGCACTACGAGCCTTGCAAAAGCAATGTCATCCTACGGCTCACCCGTCGTGCTGTGCCCAAGGACATCGGCGATCAGCTCCTGCATTCGCTGGTAGTGCGACCCCTTCCAGTAGATCTGATCGCACGCGTCGCAGGCGCTGAACTCGTCGTAGTATTGGCGCGTCCTGGGCGCCAGGCGCTCGTCGATCACGGCCTTGTCGACGGGGCGCAGCAGGCCGTTACAGCGAATGCAGCGCCGCAGCGGCGCGGTCGACGTGGCAAGGTCGTAGCGGCGCAGCACCTCGACCACCTGGTCGCGCGGGCTGGTCGCGCGGACGAAGTAGCCGTAGGTGACAACGCTGCGCTTGAGCAGGCCGCGGTCGCGCGTCAGCAGGATGCGCTGCTCGTCGATCGAGATCCGGGCCAGCTCGTCGTCGGGGTAGTCGTTGCGGTAGAGCGTGTCGAAGCCGAGCATGCGCAGGTAGGCCGTCAGCTGCCCCAGGTGCGTGTCGAGCACGAAGCGTGGCTTGCCGCAGAGGGACGGCCGCAGCGGCACGGCGGTAACCGGCGCGCCGACCGGATACACCTCGATCCGATCGCCGTCGCGTACCAGATAGCTGAAGTCGACCGGCGCGCCGTTCACGAGGATCGCCGCGACCTCGGTGTGCGGCGGGCCCAGCGACTCGATCAGATCCTTGATCGACGCGCGGTCCGGGAAGGAATGGGTGAAGAATGCATCGCGCCTGGCGCGCGGCAGAAAGTCGTTCAGCTCGGCGTGAAAATGGAGAGTGGCCTGGCTCATAACAGCGGTTTCACAAAGTATTCGAGAATGGTCGTCCCCGAATGGCCCACGAATACACGAATAGCTCTAGAACCGCATTTAGGCAGAGTGATGCCGGGCGCCCGCCCGAAGGCGGCACTACGATTCGTGCGAAGTGCGTCTCGCCTCGCGCAGGGCGATGATGCCCGCGCTGATCTCCCGCTGCGCCTCTTCGATAACTCGCAGTAGATCGTCGGGCGTGCGCTGATCGCCGGTGTCGGCCGCGTTTGGATTGACTGCCTTGAGATCGTAGATTGCGTCGAGGATCGTCTGCGCCTCGTTCTCCAGCTCGCGCGCCTGCTTCAGCTTTGCTCTCTGTTCGGCACCGCGCTGGTCGATTCGCGCCTGTAGCGCGTCCCAATTCTCTTTGGTAGCCGCCTGGCGCATCTGAAGCTTTATCTTCCCGATCGCCTTGTTGACCTGGTCGACTTCGGCGAGCAGCGCTTTTGCCCTGGCCTGGATCGGTGTGGCCGACTCGCGCGCCTTGAGCCTACGCGCTTCAAAATCCAGTGTTCAGCTGCGCGGGCTCGTCAGTGCCGCCTTTGGGCGGTGGTGCTAGGGCGCCCGCCTGAAGGCGTTACTACGTGCTACGAAAGGAGAGGATCGACTCGTAGTCCTTCGCAGTCTGCCGGTCGTCCGGCACCGGGGGGCCGGTGATCGCGGCAATCGCCGCGATTCGGTCGGACAGTTCGGCGCGCTCCGCGTCACTGTAGCCGGAAGCAACCGGCGTTTGCGCCTCAACCTTCTGGATCGTCACGAGCACGGGGCCAGGTGGCAGCGGCGCCGGCTCGTCGAGCATGATTGCCCCATTAGGATCGATATGTCCTTTGATGACATAAGCTGTCTGCATTGCAAGCTCCTTTCGTGCGCCAGGCATTATATCACTCCGCGAACCCGCCGAACACCTCGCGCAGCAGCGCCGCCGGCAGCGCCTCGATCGCCGCGCGCTGGCGCTCCGCCTGCCTTCGCAACGTATCGATTTGTTCAATCCTCGACTCTAGCATTTGCGCCACTCTACCTTGGTTTGCGAGGTCTGGTAGCGGCATCTTCCAATGCAATAGCTGCTCGCGATTTAACTTAGGCATTCGTGAGCGTAGCGACTCCTCAATGGCATAGTTAGAGAACTCGTTGCTCAGCAGTACCCACTTAAGCCAGAACGGATGAAGGAACTGCACTTTTGCGGTAAGAGGATACGCATCGGCACTACATAACCCTCGAAAATCGACATAGGCTACTTTGCGTAGATAGGGTCGTAGCTTTGAGAATATTACCGAGCCCGGTTGAAAGAGGTATTTGCCGCTGATAAGTTGATCATCTGCGGCTGTGCGATAAGGTAACAATCTTCCCGTTCCAGATTCAATAACTTCGCCGTTGATATGTGGCAGTTCGCGGTACTCTGGGAGTCTTGGATCAACCTGGCCTTCAACGACACTGCAAACTTCTCCTATTGGCACATGCTCCCACCCGCGCGCCTCCTCGCCCTCGAAGACCTCGCGGAGGTACGCCGCGGGCAGCGCCGCCACCGCGGCGCGCTGGCGCTGCACCGCCGCCCGCAGCCGCGCGACCTCGGCCATGTCGCGATCGAGCCGGCGGACGATCGCGCGCTGGGTGGGGAGGGGCGGGAGAGGGAGTTGGAAGGTCTCTAAGAAGCCGGACTTGATACTATGAACTGTTGGTCCTTTCTTGACACCGTTTGTCAGAACAACTTGTTCAGCGTCCCGTAGTGCGAACTGTAGGTAATTACTATCAACATAATCAGGATTGGGTATCAAGGCGCGGATATCTTGATTGAATGCCACTGTCCGTTTCACCAAAGCGACAGGAAAAGTGTGGGCCAAGATTCCAGAACGAGCTACACATAAAATTGCTCCGACCTCAACCATACGTGTTGCGCTCGACTCAACGGCGTGTAATGAGATATGGTCAATTGAGTCTTCGATCTTGTCTGTCTTCATATCTTTTGGAGATATCCAAGGGATATCTCCCGACCAAAGATCCGCGTCTGCTTTAGAAGGTGTTCCGCCGCTCCGGAAATCACAAATTTCCTCCAACCGCACCCAGCGCCACCCGTCGGGAAGGCTCCTCCGGTCGCTCGTGGTGGTGTTGTTCGTGCTCGTGCCCATATGCTCCGTATTGTACACGACGATCGCCGCTCCATGCGCCACAGGCCATCCACGAATGGTTCACGAATACCCGAATGCGGCGTCTCAGCGCTATTCGTGTATTCGTGATGATATTCGTGGACGGCAGTACCAAAGACACCTATGAAACACGGGTGCTCCAATTGGCGATATCCGTAGTGCCGCCTTCAGGCGGTTCTGAGGCCGCGCCCCCTGAAGGCGTTACTACGACACGCTACCGCTAGCTGTTCAGGCAAGATCACCGGCAGGACAAGTGAGATCACCAGCTGTTCAGGTAAGATCACTGGCGGGTCGAGCAAGATCGCCGGCGGGTTGAGCGAGATCGCCGGCGGGTTGAGCGAGATCACCGGCGGGTTGAGCGAGATCACCGGCGGGTCGAGCAAGATCGCCGGCGGGTCGGGCGAGATCGTCAGCGGGTCGGGCGAGATCACCGGACGGTTGAGTAAGATCAGCAACAGGTCAGGTGAGATCACCGGCCGGTTGAGTGAACTCATCCCCAGGTCGTGCGAGATCACCGGCAGGTTGAGTGAGATCGCCACGCTGTCTACTCAACCGAACATTCTGCCCAGCGCCGAACACGTTCCGCTGCCTCCGCCACTTCCGCCGCTTCCCCATTCCAACCCCACGATCACGCCGCGAACAGCCGGCGCTTGGTCTCGGCCAGCAGTGCCGCCGGCATGATGCCGGGACCCTGGAGCGCCGCCACGCCGCCGGCGTGACGGACGGCGTCGGTGCGCCAGACCTGCTTGTTCTCAAGCTCCTCGGTCCCACGCTCGGCGAAGCGCTCGACCAGCGCCAGCAGCACCCGCTCGGCGCGCGGCCCCAGCGCCTGGAGCCACAGGCGCTGCTTGTAGCGGAAGTCGTAGGCCCGCTCGGCGCGGCGCTTCGGCGCGGCGTGGTAGACCGCGGCGGCCAGCACGTCGTAGAGATCATAGTCTTGCTGATTCTTCAGCTCCTGAAGGACACGCGCGCCGTTGGCTCGCCGCGGCAGCGCGTCGAGCAGCGCCCTGCGCTCGCCGGGGTCGATCCACTTGTGTCGCAGGTCGTCGAGCGTCGGCGCCAGCGGGAGCAGCCGCCTGGCCAGCTCCTGCTCGTACTCCTCGACGCTGATGGCGGTCTCTTTGCCGTCGCGCTCGATCATAATGTAGTGGCCGATCTCGTCGACCGTGATGTCGAAACCCTCGACCTGCACGACGCGCCGCCTCCTGGCGAGGTCGTCGTCGAGCGACTCACGCGCGGCGCGCGGTGGATGGGCTCTGCTCGCCCGGGTGACAAAATCCTCGCCCAGCAGCCGGGAGGCGTCGGTGTAGTCGTAGATTCGAAAGGTCAGCTTGCCCTCGGCGATGCGCGTTCCGCGGCCGAGCATCTGGTAGAAGCGGATGGGCGAGCCAATATAGTTGAAGAAGACGATGTTTTCAAGCCAGGGCACGTCGATGCCGGTCGAGAGCAGGTCGACGGTGGTGGCGACGTAGTGCGAGCGGCTGGCACCCTTCAGCTCTCGGAGGAGATCTTCGGGCCGGTGCGCCGCGCTGGTCAGCTTGAAGGCGTACTCGTCGCGTCGAGCGACGCCGTTGGCGCCGCACCATCCGGCATACAGATTGCCAAGCGCCGCAGCCACGTCGTCGGCGTGCGTGTCGCGCGCGCAGAACACGATCGTCTTCTGATGCGGGTCGCCGCGCTCGCACAGCCGCGCGAAGAGGTCGGCACTCATCGCCTGCACCAGGTCGGGCAGAATCAGGATGCGGTTGTAGTCGCGGTTGCTGTACAGCTCCTCAAGGTCGTCGGCGCCGAGCGGGGCGCCGGTGATCGGGTCGGTCGGGTTTCTGGCGGCCAGTTCCTCGCGCGTCAGCCCGCCCAATCTGTCGAGGCTGGACACGCGCTTGACGATCTCCGCCGCGGCCAGGTATCCATCGGCCTGCGCCTGGGCGATCGTGTACTCGTAGATCGGCTCGCCGAAGTAGGCGATATTGTTGGCCGTGATCGCCTCGTCCTCGCCGCGCTCGTCGGCGTCGCCGCCCACCAGAATACGCGGCGTGGCGGTCAGCCCGACCTGGATCGCCGCGCTGTTACGCGTGAGCACGATCGACCACTGGCCCCAGGCCGATCGGTGACACTCGTCGATCACCACCACGTCGAACTCGTCCTCGCCGTAGTGCTCCAGAAAGAACTTTCCGTCGTGGCGGGCCTCGCCGATCTCGTGTGAGTCTCCGCCGACGTTGAGCGTCTGATACGTGGCGACCAGGATGCGAGCGTTCTTCTGTGGGTTTTTCCCGCCGACGATCTGGGCGTCATCGCCGAAGAAGCGGCTGAGCGTGGCGTGCGCCTGCTCGGCCAGGCTGGTGCGGTCGCAGACGAACAACACCTTGCGCAGCTGTCCCGCGCTGGCAAGCTTATGCAGCAGGTGAACGGCGGTGAGCGTCTTGCCGGTTCCGGTCGCCATTGAGATGAGCACGCGATTGCCGCCCTGTGCTATCCGCTCGAGCGCCGAGCGGATGGCCGCGTCCTGGTAGTAGCGCCGGGCGGACTGGCCGCCGCGGTAGGGCATCAGCAGCGGTAGCGCGTCGACGCTGTCGAGGTGGATGCCGGTCTTCTCCTCGTAGATCTGGCGCAGCTCCGCCGGCGCAGGGAAATTGATCAGGTCGAGGTCGAGCGTTATCCCGGTGAAATCATTGTAGAAGCTGCACTTGAAGCCATTTGAGGCGAAGACGAATGGCACGTTGAGCCGGCGGGCGTACTCTTTGGCCTGCTGAAGACCAAGCTTGTAGGGCTTATCGGCGGCCTTTGCCTCGATCACGCCGATCGGCAGCGGGATCTGAGCGTCGCGGATCGGCAGGCACAGCAGATCGTCGACTCGCTCGGAGTCGCGCTTGCCCCGCCCGCTGGCGTCGACGAGCACAGCGCCGGGGCTGCGCTCGCGCTGAATATGATCTTCTGTCCACCCGGCGTCGTAGAGCGCAGGGTTGATCAGCTTGGCGCGCGTGTCGGTCTCGGTGTAGGGCGTGCCGTCCGGATAGCTCATACGCGTACTATTGAATAAATGTGCCACAAGCCATCCCCGAATGGTGCACGAAGACCCGAATGCCGCGTCTCAGCCCTATTCGCGCATTCGTGGAACTATTCGGGGACGGCACGCTATTGATCCAATTTGAAAGGTATTGACTCTAGACCCGCCTGAAGGCGGCACTACGATTGGCCTGCTCGTGAGAGTATAGCACATTGGCGCCTGCCTTAGCTTCGGAGAGCATTGCTATGCTATGACGGTCGCGAAGCCGGCCCTCACCCCGCCGCTGCGGCGGCACCCCTCTCCCATTGCGATGGGAGAGGGGAAAAGGAAGCTCCCCTCGCCTGCCGCGGCGGGAGAGGGGCTGGGGGTGAGCGTCTGCCTATGGGCTATGCGACCGCCATATAGCTACGCTCGGTCCGCATACCATCCATAGACGTACCCCAGCGCCGCGGCGTACGACGCCAGCGCCTTGAACGGCTTGAAGCCGGGCCGCCACGACGGCGCGGCGAACGAGTAGGGTAGGAACACATTCGGCAGCACGATCGCGGTGCGAAACAGCACGAACCCCGCCGCGTGCAGCGGCGTCCTGAGCGCCCGGCCTCGCGCGCGCGACGGGTCGCGCCGGACCTCCTGGGCGTGGCCCACCCCGTAGAGGAAGTGCTTGCGCAGCAGCGCCCGCAGCGTCGCCGGAGCCGGGTGGTAGGCCCAGGTGTGAGGGACGAGGACGAACCGGTAGTGTGTCGTTTGAACGTTCGAACGTTCGAACGTTTGAACGTTCAAACGGCGCAGCCGCACGAAGAACTCGGTGTCGACGCCGCGCAGCAGCGTCTCGTCGAAGCCGCCGGCCGCCTCAAAGACCTCGCGCCGCATCGCGCAGCAGGTGGTGGTGATCTCGCAGTAGAACGACGGCGGGTCGGGGTTGGTCTCCAGCCGCGCGGCGACGACCGGGTGGACGATCCGCGGCACCTCGCGCGCGACCCGGCGCTGAAACGGCGGCGCGTCCGGCGGCAGCAGCTTGGATGCGCCCGTGACGCCGATGCTCGGGTCGGCCAGCAGCGGCGCGACCAGGTTGGCCAGCACGTGCGCGTCGCCCAGCGTCGCGTCGTCGTCCACGAAGACCAGCAGCGGCGCGCTCGTGCGCGCGACGCCCTGGTTGCGCGCGCGGCCGTTCGGCCGCACTCCGCGCACGACCTCGATCTCGGCCGGCTGGAGCGTCTGGCGGCGCACGCTCGCGAGCAGCGCCTCGACGTCGCTGTGGAGTGAGGGGATGATCAGGGCGACAGAAGGTGCGTTCATGTGTCGCTAGCCAGCCCAGTCGGCGATCAGAAAACCGGGGGCAAATGGACTGACAAACCGCACGCCCTCGACCACCGAGCCGGTGTTGAAATCTTCGCTCAAGATACAGGTGATTTGGTTCAGCCGCGCGGTTGCCCAGATTTGGGCATCCCAGAAGCTCATCTTGTGGTCGCGTACGCCACGCGCCGCTTCCAGCACGACCAGGCCGGACATCTCGATCACTGTCCAGGATTGGAGATAGTTTTCCAGGCGCGTGCAGGCATCGACGACGCTCAGTGGCGTGGCGATCTTGCGCGTCGCTGCGACAAAAACTCGGCCAAGACTTGCGTGCTGATGGCGCCGCTACCCCGCACCGCCAGATAGTCCAGGACGTCGAGCGCCTGGCGCTGCTTATGGGGCGCGGCGCCGTCGTAGGCATACACCAGCACGTTCGTGTCGACCAGCACGCTAACGGTCATGCAGATCCTCGCGCTTCCAGGTTCGCTCGCCACTCTCGACGCCCTGCTGCATCAAGCGCACGATGAACTCGCGTTCCGCAGCCCAGGCGCGCATATTGTGCGGCAGCTCAGGCGTATTCGACACGTGTTGTGTGATGGCCTGGCGAATGATCTCCGCCTCCGATATGCCGCGCTCGTTGGAGATGCGCTTCAGCACTGCCTCCTGCTCGGGTTCGATATAGATCTGCTTGCGCACTCGCGTACTCATGCTAGAGACCTCCGCATTAAAGATACACATTACATTATACATCATCTAATGGGAACGTCTGTTCGGATACACAGAGTCTGTTATACTAATGCAA
>WNGB01024616.1_pt1 | contig 14963 bp, 14 predicted proteins | sample 5400681 | NCBI WGS metagenome assembly WNGB01 (sample SAMN13153367, study PRJNA577476) | soil metagenome | isolation source: 115 cm soil or saprolite under grassland replicate 2 | place: USA:California | collected 2016-06-15
CGGGCGATCTCCTGCATCCGCTCGTTGCCGGCCGGCTGCCTGAGCAGCCACACGGTCAGCCCGATCCCGTAGGCGATCGCGACCCCGGCGCAGACGAGCGCGAACAGCACCGCGTGGTCGTTGAAGAAACTCCCGACGATCAGCTTCCTACCCCCTCACAAGGTCAGCGCCGAGTGTCCCCGGCGCGGGCAGGTTTCTATCACATGGCCCGCCCGCCGGGTCGCGCTAGGCCGGGGAATCAGGCGGTGCTGCGGCCTCCGCGTAGGCGAGCTGGAGGTTGGAGGTCACCTGCCTGAAATCGCGCACGATCTCGTCGCCAACGACCCCGTCGAGCACCGGCAGCAGCGCACGCAGAGCCTCGATCGCGAGCCGGGCCTGCTCGAGGTCGCGGTCGTCCTCGGACAGCTTGCGATAGCCGAGGGACGACACCGTATACAGCGTCTGGACGAGCAGGTCGGCGACCTTGAGCTTCTTCAGCTCCTCCTCGAGCTGCTTCACCAGTTCCTCGTCGGCGCTCATGCAGGCTCCCAGAGCTCGAAGCGGTTGCCCTCGGGATCGGACGCCCATCCGAACTTCCCGTACTCCTGCTCGTGCACGCGCTCGTCGACGTCGACGCCGGCGGCGCGCAGCTGCTCGAGGATTGCGGCAAGGTCGCGCACGCGGAAATTGACCATCAGCTGCTGGTCCTGCGAGCCGAAGTAGTCGGTGTCTGCCGCGAACGGCGCCCAGACCGTCTGGTCGCCTGCCTTTGCCGTGAACGTCGTCCCGTACTCCTCCATCTCGATGCCGAGATGCCGTGCGTACCACCCGCGCAGCGCCTCCGGGTCGCGCGCGCGGAAGAAAACGCCGCCGATCCCCTCGACACGCTCAGCCACCGACCAGCTCCCGCGGTCGCCGCACGAGCTCGGCGAAGACGTCGCGGTGCGAGCCGAGCTCGTCGAGGCGTGCGTACTGCCGCTCGGACGGGTTCTCCTCGGGGACGGCGAGATAGGGCGCGGCGCCGATCTCGTCGGCGACCGGCAACACCCACTCGATCAGCGACTCGATGCGGGCCCGTGCCGGAACGACCTCGCCGCGGTCGAAGTCGATCAGACCGTCGGTCAGGCCGTACCTGATCGCACGCCACATGTTCTCCTCGATCAGCCGGCTCGGGAGGTTGGGGAGCGGCTCGCCGTCGTCGAGAGCGCGCGCGAAGCGGGCGCCGAGCGCGTGCATCAGTGCGGCCAGCGCCTGGGCATCGGCGAGATCGGGCTGCGCGTCGCAGATCCGGACCTCGACTGTCGGGAAGGCGAGATGCGGCCGCACGCTCCACCACAGCTGCGTGTGCTCGTCGATCGACTGGGTCTCGTAGAGGAAGCGGACGTAGCGCTCGAAGCCGTCCCATCCGTCGTACGCATCGGGCACGCCGGCGCGCGGGAACATCTTCGTGAAGATCTCCGTTCGCGCCGAGTGCAGCCCGGTGACGCAGTCCTCGACGAAGGGCGAGCTGGTCGAGAGCGCCAGCAGCTCCGGCAGGACATTGCGGAACGCGTTGCAGACGGCGATCGCGCGGTCGGCGCCGCGAATTCCGATGTGCGCATGGATGCCGAAGCTGTTGTTGCGCCAGACGACGTACTGGAGGATCTCGTTGTTGCGGCGGTAGTGCGGCGTGTCGATGATGCGCTGGTCCTGCCACCTGCTCCAGGGGTGCGTGCCCGTCGCCGCGAGCGCGACGTCGAATCCGTCGGCGAGCTCCGCAAGCTGACTGCGGCGGATCGACATCCGCTCGGCCGCCTCGCCGAAGTCCACGCAGCGCCCCGTCTTGACCTCGATCTCCGACGCGATCAGCTCGCCGACGAGATGCTCGTCGAGCTCAGTGCCGTCCGCGGCGGCCTTCAGCTCCTCGAAGCGGTTCGTCAGCTCGAGCGTGTCGGGATCGAGGAGTTGGAACTCCTCCTCGACCGCGATCGTGAAGTCCTGCCCGTCGTCGAACGCCTCGCGCGCGACGCGGATCTGCTCCTCCGGGCTCAATCGCTGCGCATCGCCCATGTCACTAGCGTAAATGAAGCGATACCAACCGCTCGCCGACGCTCGACCAGCTCCAGCGCTCCACGGCGGCACGGCGGGCTGCTGCCCCGAGCGCCGCACGTGACGCTGCAGGGAGCGCCAGAATCGCACGCAACTTGGCGGCGAGGTTCTGCGCGTCTCCCGTCTTGAACGCGGCGAGCGCCCGGAGCTCCTCCGGATACTCCGCCTCGAGACCCTCCGCGATCTCGGCGAGACCGGAATGGCGAGCAACGAGCGGCGGGACGCCTGCAGCCGCTGCCTCCGCCGCGACCATGCCGAACGCCTCGGGGAAGATCGACGGGACGACCGATACGTCCGCGAGAGGCAAGAGGTGGACGAGGTGGCGGTGCTCGAGCGGGCCGGTGAACAACGTCCGCGGCGGCGCCGTGCGTTCGAGCTCCTCGCGGTAGTCGCCGAAGCCGACGATCACCGCGCGCGCGTCCAGCTCGCGCAGCGCCTCGAACAGCAGGTGGACGCCTTTGTTGTAGAGGAGCTTGCCGCAGTACACGATCGTCGGCTCGTCCGTCGCGAAGAACTCCTCGAGCCGCTCGGCGTTGCCCGCGTCGGGAAGCCGCTCGTTCGCGTCGCCGGGATTCGGCGGGTCGGCCCGCGCTTCCGCCAGCAACCCCGCGAGGGCTTGGTCACGCGGCTCGGGCTGGAACTCCCCGACGTCCACGCCGGGCGGCACCTCGTAGACGCGGTCGACGTGCCCGACGACGTCCTCCAGGACGGCACGGATGTGCGCGGAGCCGACGAAGACCTCCCGCGCCTGCGCCAGTGTCTCCTTCCCCCACGCCGACAGGTCCGCATTCCCCCGCATCGAGTACTCGGGCTCCGAACCGTGCGCCTTGACCGCGAACGGCGCACCGCTCGCAGCACCGACCGGCGCGCCGAGCAGGACGTGGTTCGCGAAGACGAGGTCGGCCGGCAGATGCTCGCGCAGGGCTGCGGCGTTGCGCTCCACGTAACGGTCACGCTCCGTGCGCGTGAAGTCCTGGAGCAGCCGCGCCTCCAACCCCTCGTAGCGGTCGAGCACGAACACGGGCAGGAGCCGGCCGATGTCGGGCCGTATCACCTCCGCGCCGCCGAGGTCGTACAGGTCGGGATGCCGCTCCTGACAGAAGACCACGACGTCGTGTCCGGCCCGGCTCCATTCACGCGCGAGCGCGCGCGTGTACACATTCGACCCGGTCCCGCCGAGCAGGTAGCCGTGCCAGAGCAGGATCCGCATCGAGCGGGCGCTTCGCGCCTAAGTCAAGTAGAAGTAGAGCGCGTAGAGCAGCTCGACCGCGGGATTGGACGTGTGCACAGCAACGTCCTGCGGCACGTCGAGCAGCGCCTCGGAGTAGTTGAAGATGATCTTGATCCCCGAGCCGACGAGATCGTCGGCGACGCGCTGCGCGTTGTCGGCGGGAACGGCGACGACCCCGACAATGATGTTCTTCTCACGAATCGCGTCGGTGAGCCGGCCGTAGTCGCTCACCGGCACGTTGCCGACCGAGCGGCCGACCTTGTCGGGATCCGTGTCGAAGACCGCTGCAATGTTGATCCCGTGTTCGGCGAAGATCGGTGAGCTGGCGATCGCCTGCCCCAGTCGCCCGGCGCCGATCAGGGCGATGTTGTGCTGGCCCTGGGTGCGGAGAATCTTCCGGATCTCGCCGAGCAGCGAGTCGATGTTGTAGCCCACGCCGCGTTTGCCGAACTTCCCGAACGCGGACAGGTCGCGGCGGATCTGCGTCGCGTTGATGTTCGTGTAGTCCGAGATCTCCTGGGAGGAGATCCTCTCCTTGCCCATCTTCTTCGCCTGCGTCAGGACCTGGAGGTAGCGCGACAGGCGCGCGGCGACACCGACTGTCAGGCGGTCGCCGCCCTGGGCGGCGGCTCTGGCTTCAAGAGTTTGTGACACCCCTCACCGGTTGTATCACGAGGGAGCGGGGCCCCGCGCCGGTTAAGTTTGTGCGTCTACTCTGCGCCGGAAGGCCGCCGGATCGACGTAGTAGACGAACGCACGCTCCCCGTCGATCTCGACGACCGGCAGCCACTCGCGGTAGCCGGCCTCGAGCTCGGGGTCGCCTGTGATGTCGACCTCGTCGAAAGAGATGCCGCTTTCCGCCAGCACGGCGCGGGCTCGTTCGCAGAGGTGACAGCCCTCGGCGTGGTAGAGGACGACCCTAGGGATAGATGCCGCGGGTCGTCGTCGCCTCGGCCACACGTTGGACCGCGAGACCGTAGGCACCCAGCCGCATCGAAACGCTGCGGCTCTCGTGCACGGCCCACGTCTCGTTGAACGCGCGCGTGAGGATGTCGTTCAGCTTCGCGTTCACCTCGGCTTCCTTCCAGAAGTACTCCTGCAGGCCCTGCACCCACTCGAAGTACGAGACGACGACGCCGCCGGCGTTCGCGAGGATGTCCGGAAGCACGAGGACGCCCTTGTCCTCGAGGATCTCATCGGCCGAGGGGGTGACCGGGCCGTTTGCGCCTTCCACGATGATCTTGGCCTTCACCTTGTCGGCGTTCTCGGACGTGATCACCTGCTCGAGCGCGCACGGAGCGAGCACGTCGCACTCGAGCAGCAGCAGCTCCTCGTTCGAGATCGCCTCCGCACCGCGGAAGCCGGCCAGCACTCCCGTTTCGTGCTTGTGTGCGATTGCCGCCTGCACGTCGATGCCGTTCGGGTTGTGCAGCCCGGAAGTGGAGTCCGAGACGGCGATCACCTTCGCGCCGTCTTCGGCGAGGAACTGCGCGAGGAAGGAGCCGACGTTGCCGAAACCTTGCACCGCAACCGACGTTCCCTCGAGCGACATCTGCCGCTTGCGCACGGCCTCGCGCACGCAGTAGAGCGCGCCGCGCGCGGTCGCCTCCTCGCGGCCGAGCGAACCGCCGATCGTGAGCGGCTTGCCGGTCACGACGCCGAGGACCGAGTGCCCTTTGTTCATGGAGTAGGTGTCGAAGATCCAGGCCATCACGCGCCCGTCGGTGCCGACGTCCGGCGCAGGGATGTCCTTCTCCGGCCCGATCTCGTTGATGATCTCGGAGGTGAAGCGGCGCGTCATGCGCTGCAGCTCGCCCTCCGACATCGTCTTCGGGTTGCAGACGACGCCGCCCTTCGCCCCGCCGAAGGGGATGCCGGAGAGCGCGCACTTCCACGTCATCCACATCGCCAGCGCCTTGACCTCGTCGAGCGTGACGTCCGGGTGGTAGCGGATGCCGCCCTTCGAAGGCCCGCGCGCGACGTTGTGCGTGACGCGGTGGCCCTGGAAGACCTGCGTCGTGCCGTCGTCCATCGCAACGGGCACCGAGACGGACACCGCTTTCTTGCACTCCTGGAGGACGTTGACGAGGTTCGGGTCGATCGCGAAGACCTGGGCGACCCGGCGCAACTGCTCGCGCGCGATCTCGAACGGGTTCTCGCGGAGATGCGAGACGGGGGCGTCAACAGTCGTCACTTCAACTCCTTTTACCGCGCAAATAGGGATATTTTGGCCGCGGACAGAGCCTACTTGATCGTGAAAGCGACCGTCCTGAGAGTCGGCGGCCCGGGATCGGTGCCGTAGGCGAACAGACGCAACTGGTATCTCCCGCTCGGGAGGACCGCACCGGTCGGGTCGCGTCCGGTGACGCCGAACGAGTAGCGGCCGGGCAATACGTCGCGCAGGCGCGCGAGCAAACCGATCCGACCGCCCTCCGGGCTCCACAGCTCGAGGTCGAGCCGCGACAGAGGCAGCACGGCAGGCCGCCCCGCGGAGCGCGGCACGGAACCGGCGACGAAGGTCAGCAGTGCGGGCGCCGAATCCGACGGCTGGAAGGAATGCACCGAGAGACGGACCGAGCCGAGCCCCGGGTGCAGCTTGCGACCGAACACGATCGCCCAGGGGACATGCACCTCGCGTCCTGCGGCGGGCGTCACGACCAGCATCCCCTCTGCCGGTGCGGTTCCCTCGGGCTTCCCCGCAGCCCGCACGCGCAGGTGGACGCGAATCGTCCGCCCCGCCGCGAGCGAGAGTCGTTGCGGCTTCACCTCGAAGAGCAGCGGCCCTGCACCTTCACGGGTCACGACCACCTGTAGCGAGAGGATCACCCGGCGGAACGAGACGTTGCGCAGCGAAACGACCTCGTCGACACGCCATTTGCTGCCGGTCGCGCGGCCGAGCGCAAGCGACGCGGGCGCTGCCGTCACCTCCGTCGCGGCCGCACCGCCGACGTCGATCAGGCCCGCTCCCTGCGCGGTGACGGGATCGTCGGCAAGCGGCCGCGCCGATCCGACCAGCAATCCCTTGAGCGCGTCCGCGTCGAGGTACGGGCGCGCCTGCGCGAGCAGAGCTGCTCCGCCGGCGGCGAGCGCCGCGGCCACACTCGTGCCGTTGACGGTCCCGTAGCGTGCCGAGCCGTCCGTGTTCGCTCCGGGCTCGGACGTCTCGAGCGCGACGCCCGGCGCGACGACGTCCGGCTTGACCCGCCCGTCGAACGCGAGCCCGGACGACGAGAACTGCGCGACGTGGCCTTCGCCGGTGTTGGAGGTGCTGCGTACGGCGCCGAGCGAGACCGTGCCACCGATGCCGCGGCTGAGCCGGGCGAGCAGGCGTTCGGCGAGCGCCTGCGGGATCGACACGGCGGGGATGGGACCGGTCTGGTCGAGGCTGATGCCCCCGGCCGGGAGATCGGCGCCGTAGAAGAGCGCCGCGACGGCGCCGGCGCGCGCAGCGTTGGCGAGGCTGCCGTTCGGATCGGCCCCGGCGTGGAGGAGCGCGGCGCGACCGGCGACGAGGCTCAGGCCGTGCTGGTCGAAGAAGTCGAGCAGTGGTACGGCGCCGCGGTAGCCGACGGGCGCGGTCGTGTGCGCACGGGGCGCACCGAGGCCGACGTCCAGCGGGCCCGCCGGGGTCACTGCACTGGCGAGCGGGCGTGTGCCGTCGTACTCGACGTCGAGCCCGGCGCGCAGGACGACTCGAATCTGTCCGTACCGCCGGCGCAGGTCGAGCGCCCCGACCGTCAAGGCCGCGGGTGCGCCACCCGGCCCGGCCACGCTGCCGTAGCCGGGGCCGGCGGGCCCATCGTTGCCGACCGGCGCGACGACGAGCGTGTCGAGGCGCATCGCTCCGGCAGCCGCACGGGCCAGCGGTCCGTCGGCGAAGCCGGCGAAAGGCTCTGCAACGCCGACCAGCGCGATCCGCGCCGCGTCGTGTGCGTCGCCGTCGTCGTTCGGGTCGACGGCCCGTTCGAGACCCGCCAGCACCTGATCGGTACGCCCGTAGACGGCCCAGCGCGCCGAGGCGTCACGCTGCCAGCCCGCGACGCGCACGGGCAAGAGGCTCGCGCCCGGTGCGACACCGGCGAGCGCGCCGGGGCCGCCGGACCCGACCAGCAGTCCGGCCATCTCCGTCCCATGACTCTCGAGGCCGGATAGGCAGCCCGCACCGGATAGACCCCGGCCACCTCGGGCGCGCGCTCGAGCAGGGCGACGCCGCGCGCGTCGAACGCAGCCGAGAACCCGTTGACGGTGTGCGTGTAGCTGAACTCCGGCTGGACGACGACGCCTTGGACACGCAACCGCGCAACGAGCAGCTTCTGCGCCGCCAGCGCGGTTTGCGTCCAGCGCCGCTCCTCCTCGCTCGTCGCGAGCCCGCCCGCGTTGCCGACTCGGTCGGCGAGAGCGGGCGCCTTGAGGAGCACGATCAGCCGCTGGCCCACCGCGACACGTGGCCGCTGTGCCCCGGCGAGGCCCTGCCAGCTCGGCTCTCCGGTCTGAGCGGCCCGGCGCCCCCCGCCCCCGGCTGCGATCAGGATCGCGGTGACGACGACCGCGAGAGCCGCAAGCACCAGCGCATTGAACGGCTCACGCGGTGGACGCGTAGGCATCGAGCGCAAGATAGCCGGGATAGGCGACGGGCTCGACGAAGCGCGCGGCGGACGCGATCATCGCCGCGTTGTCGGTACAGAGAGCGAGCGGCGCGGCAAGGGCGCCAGCCAGGGAAGCGCGCAGCTCCGAGTTCGCGGCCACGCCCCCGACGACCGCTACTTTCGTCGCGCCGATCTCCGCGGCCGCCTGCTCGGTCCGCTCGACGAGCGCGCGCACGATCGCCCGCTGGTAGCTCGCGGCAAGGTCCGTGCGCCTCTGCTCCAGTTCGGCCGGGGCGAGCTCACGCACCGCATAGAGCAGCGCCGTCTTCACTCCGGAGAAGGAGAAGTCCAGTCCGGGAACGCGGGCGACGGGGAAGTCGTACGCCTCGGGATTCCCTTCGCGTGCGAGCCGGTCGATCTCCGCGCCGCCCGGATATGCGAGGCCGAGCAGCCGGGCGCCCTTGTCGAACGCCTCGCCGGCGGCGTCGTCGATCGTCGTGCCGAGCACGCCCGGGCTCCGGCCGGGCTCCTGTACATCGAGGAGGAGCGTGTGGCCGCCGCTCGCCAGCAGGCAAAGAAACGGCGGCTCGACCGGGTCCGGCTCGAGATACAGCGACGCAACGTGGCCGTGCAGATGGTCGACCGGAGCGAGCGGCAGGCGGCGCGCCCAGGCGATCGCCTTCGCAGCGGCGACACCCACGAGCAGCGCGCCGATCAGCCCCGGCCCCGTCGTCACGCCGACGAGCTCCACGTCGTCGAGATCGGCGCCCGCGTCGTGCAACGCCTCGCGGATCACGGGCGTCACGAGCTCGAGATGGCGTCGCGACGCGATCTCCGGGACGACGCCGCCGTACCGTGCGTGGAGGTCGGCCTGCGAGGAGACGATGCTCGCCAGGATGCGGCCGTCGCGCGAGATCAACGCCGCGGCGGTCTCGTCGCACGACGTCTCGAGCCCGAGGATCACGGCGCGAGCAGCGGTGAGCGAAACACGGCGCGCCACTTGCGGCCGCCGTCGACGGTTTGCCAGACGACGCCGAGCCTGGCGGCCGCCGCCGACCCGGCATGCGTACCAGTGATCAGCCAGCCACGTGAGACGTCGACGAAGGAGACGGACTCCGGCCGGTAACCGTGGAACGGCGTGCTACGCCGGAACGATGCGCCGCCGTCGGTCGTTCGGACGACGCTGGCGGTGCCGAACCCGCCGCAGGGAGCGCAGGACCCTGTGAAGACCGCCGCGCCACGGCCCAGAACGCTGAACGGCCCGGCGTAGTTGCTGATCGCGGGCAAGCGGCGCTGAAACGGACTGGCAAGCACCGCGCGCCAGCTCGAGCCGCCGTCGAGCGACCGATACACGTGGTAGCCCTCAGTGCCCGCCGCGGCACCCTCGTGGAAGACGATCCAGACGTCCTGCCCGCGACAACCGAGCTCCGGAATCGGAAGGCGCTCCCGCGCCTGCCTGAGGAGGGACCGCACCCAGGTGCGCCCGCCGTCGTGTGTCGACCAGACCGAGCCCGCGCGGGCGACCCATCCGTCGCGGCTGCTGACGAAGCACTCCGATTGCATCAGCCCGCGAGTCGCGAGTGGAGCCCAGCTGCGCCCCGCGTCTGTGCTCCGCACGACCACCCCGTCGCGCGTCAGTCCAAAGCCGGTCTGCGCGGCGACGAACTGAACCCTGAAGAGGTGAGGGGCACCGAGCCTCGCCCAGCTGAGCCCGTCCGTGGTGCGCAGCACGAAGCCGTCGCCCGTGATTGCCCATGCGCGCCGGCGGTCGAGCGCGGTGATCCCGGCGATCGGCGCGCGGACTTCCACCCGGAAGTTTCTGCCGTCGCTCGTGCCCAACAGCCCTCCCTGGCCTCCGGCCCAACCGTGCTGATCGTCGACGAATGCGATCGCGGTGGTCGGCGGCGGCGGAACGATCACGACGATCGATCGAGCGAGCGCGACTCCGGGTCGCGCCACATGATCAAAGCGTCCTCGCGGTTGTCCGTGTAGTAGCCACGCCGCACGCCGCGCGCCTTGAAGCCGGCCTGCTCGTAGAGCTTGATCGCGACGTCGTTCGACACGCGCACCTCGAGGGTGTAGCCGCGCCGGCCTTCTCCCGCGGTGACGTCGAACAGCCGCTCGAGCAGTCCGGACGCGATGCGCTCACGCCGGTGCTTCGGCGCGACGGCGAGGTTCATCACGTGCCACGCGTCGACGTAGCGGCTGATGATCAGATAGCCGAGCAGCTCACCGTTCTCAGGATCGAACGCCCCGAGCGAGATCGACGACGGCTTGGCGAGCTCCCCGGCGAACATGGAACGCGACCAGGGCGTCCGGTACGAGGCCCGCTCGATCTTCTCGATCGCGTTCAGGTCGCGCAGCTCCAGACGGCGGAAGGTTGCCCGGTTCGCTGTCGTGCTCATCGGTCGCTCCGCGACCGATGAGCAAGGGAAGGGGCTTCGGGGGAAACCGTGAGGTTTCCCCCCACGTTCTCCTCGGCCCGCGCGGCGATCGCAGCGGCGCGCGGGCCGAGGCGTGCCCAAAAGAAGGGAGCTCGTGAGGGAAACATTGTTTCCCTCACGGGAGCGAGCCGATAGGCGAGCGACGTCTCACTTGGTCCTCGTTCTATCAGCGTCGGGGAGCCGGAGGTACAGGGGCTCGACCTCCTCGGCTGCGCGAAAGTCCCGCGCCAGCTGAGCATGGAAGCGGGCCCGCGGCAAATGGCGCTCGTCGGCATCAGGGGGGATCTGGGCGCCTGCGGCCTCGAGGATGTCGCGATAGCGCACGGCGCCGCTTCCGACGTACACACCTCCGGGCTCGACCTCGAGCTCGGCGGGCGCGACCACTCCCGCGGGGACGAAGACCTCGCGGCGGCGCGCGTCGATCACGGGCACGGCGCCGGGTGCGCCCGCGGCGAGGGCATCGAGCGTGGAGACGCCCGCGACGGGAACGTCGAGCGCCAGCGCGAGCCCGCGCGCGGTGGAGAGGCCGATGCGCACACCCGTGAAGCTGCCCGGCCCGATGCCGACGGCGAGCGCCTCGAGGTCGCGCGTGTGGGTTCCCGCCTGCCGCAGCAACGCGTCGACATCCTCGAGCAGCGTGACTGCACGCGAGGCGCGCTCGCCCAGCACCTCCCCGTCCGCGACCAGCGCGCTGGTCGCGACGTCAGTCGCCGTGTCGAACGCCAGGATCAGCATCCCGCTCAATCCTGACAAGCCGGCTGCCGCCGTCGCCCCGGCGCCGGCCTCGGGCCATTCGACGAAGACAATCGCGTCCTCGAAGTACGGCTCGAGGTCCCCCCACTCCGCCGGCGAGACGTCGCGAAAGCGGAACAGGTCGAGGTGCGACACATCGACGCGCCCCCGATACCGATGCCCGATGGTGAAGGTCGGGCTCGTGACAGGGCCGGTGACACCGAGCGCACGCGCCGCCCCGCGCACGAAGGTCGTCTTGCCCGAGCCGAGCTCCCCCGAGACGGTGACGACGTCGCCCGGCTGAAGGTCGGCGACGAGCTGTGCCGCGAGCTCTTCGGTCTCCTGGGGCGAGTGTGTCGTGGTCAGAAGAGCCCGAGCTGGACTGCGGGCTCGGCGTTGACGCGTGCCAGGAAGACGGGCTCCGGCGGCGGCGCGACCTCGCGTCCGAGCAGCTCCGGCAGTCGCGCGAAGTCGGACTTCAGCACCTCGAGCATGCGCGGCGTGTAGAGCGCGGCGGCCGGGTGGTAGATCGGGTACAGCAAGACGCGCCGGCCGCCGAGCGTCGTCTCCTGTTCCTGGCCGTGCACGCGCGTGATGCCCGTCGGACGCCCCGAAAGCAGCTTCGTGGCGAAATTGCCCAGCGTCGCGACGACGCGCGGTTCGATCAGCTCGATCTGTCGCCAGAGATGGCCCTCGCAGGCCTCGATCTCCTCGGGCAGCGGATCGCGGTTCCCTGGAGGGCGACACTTGAGCACGTTTGCCACATACACGTCCGCGCGGGTCAGGCCGATTCCGGCCAGGAGCTGATCGAGCAGCTTCCCTGCAGCGCCGACGAACGGGACACCCTGCTTGTCCTCGTGGAAGCCCGGCGCTTCCCCGACGAACATCAGGTCGGCGTTTGGATCACCCGAGCCGAATACCACTTGTGTGCGGCCGCCGGCGAGCGCGCAGCGCGTGCAGCCCGCGACCTCCTCGCCGTAGACGTGGAGCTCAGTGACCGCAGCCACAGCTTCCGCCGCAACAGCCGCCGCCACTGAATGCGCCGGTCTGCCCGGCGGTGCCGATCATCGCGAACGTTGAAAGCTGCCTGGCGACGTTGGTTGCGCCGCACTGGGGGCATGCCACCGCTTCATCGCCCCGAACGAGCTCCTCGAAGTGCTCTTCGCACTTCATGCAGACATACTCGTACATCGGCATCGCCAGGGCAGTTTAGGGGCCCGGCCGGACGCGTGGGAAGTGTGCCCCTGCCGGTGATGCTGCCGAGTCTCTGGGTCGCGAACACCAAGCCAGGGCCGCACTCGCTCGCCGCCAAGGCTGGCAGCCTTGGCAAGAGCGAGGGTGGACCCTGGCGCCGTGTGATCGCGGGCTAGAGGCCGGCAAGTATCGCCGGTAGGGGCACCGCTAGTAGCGGCCGGAAACCGTGCGGCCGCCGAGCCTGCCGGTGACCTTGCCGGTCTTGGCGAACTTCAGCGTGCCGGCCACAGCGGCAGAGCCCGACACCTTGACCGTGCCCTTGTAGGTCGACGACGAGCTGATGTCGACAAAGGAGAGCTTGCCGGTGACGAGGACGCCGGGAGCGACGCTGTAGCGCGTCAGCGCGAAGTCGAGCCCGTTTTTGCCGTTCACGAGCTTGCCGCCGTAGAGACCGCGGGCGACGAAACGCGTCGACGCGAAGCCGAACCAGGACGTGGCCTCCGCCTCCCGTACCGTCTTGCCGACAGCCGCAAGTGTCTGGGCGACGGTGCGGGCGGGTCGCCGCGGGAAGGCGGTGAGGACCTTCGCGAGCGGCAGGACGCGCTCGGCGCACTCCGCCCGGTCCGGGGCATTCAGCGTCCCGAGGATCCACTGGCGAACGTAGTTCTGGGAGCACCCCGACACGTCCGCCCCGGTGACGCTGTGGCCCACTCCGGGCACGACGAGCAGCTTGCCCTGCGGGAACTGGTTGACCACGGCGAGCGCGTTCGCCACCGGTGTCCGCAGGTCGAAGCCGCCGTTGAGCGCGATCATCGGGACGTTCGGGAGCGGGCCGGGACCGAGCGGGGTGTTGCCGGCGGGGGACGGCCACTGCTCGCAGAAGTAGGACGTCCCGATCCTGGCGGCCCAGTTGCCGAAGGGACCGAGTGAGCCGGCCGGAAGGTTCGCGACTGCCGAGTCGATCGCGGCGCGGCGCGCGGACGGCGGCGTCGAGGGCGACCACGGGAAGCGCCCGTCGGCGCAGTTGGTCGCCGCGTTCAAGCCGAAGCTGAGGTCCTCGGCGGACAACTCGCTCGACAGCAGGTCGAGGTCGTAGATCCGCAGCAACGGACGGATGTTGCCGCCGAGCCCCGCATGCACGGCGGCGGGAGCCTCGGCGGCGAGACCCGGGCCGAGGTCCGCATCGATCATCATCGTCAGCAGCTCCTCGCCGTTCATGCGGACTGTCTTGAGCTTCCCGTTCGTGCCGATGATCTTTCCGCGGATCGGCTTCGCCTCGAGCCGGTTCGCAAGAGTGATCACGTCAAGGGCGAAATCCTTTGTCGCGCCCTTGCAGACCCCGTCGGAGCAGAAGTTGGTCAGGGTGCCCGGCATCTCCTGCAGGACGTTGCGGTCGAACACATCCGGGTAGGTCGCCGGGACGACGGAGTCGAGGATCAGGCGCTCGACGTGTGTCGGATAACCGAGCGCGTACGCCAGTGACAGTTTCGTCCCGTAGGACACGCCGTAGAGCGCGATCTTGTCGACGCCGAGCGAGGCTCGCACCGCATCGATGTCGTCGGCATGGTTCCGCGTCGCATAGAACACGCGCTGCGGTCCGATGATCGACGCGCAGTCCGCCGCGAGCCCCGCGAACTGCTCGACCGTGCCGGTCACGGTGCTTTGCAACGTGGGACAATTGATCAGTCCCGACTGGCCCGTGCCGCGGTTGTCGAACGCAACGAACGTGTAGTTGGGAAACATGAACCGCATCAGGTCGCGGTTGAAGCCGGGGCTGAGATCGAACGAGCCCGCCGAGCCCTGCCCCGGTCCGCCGGCGATCAGAAACATCACGCCGCGCGCCGTTCCCTGGGCCGGCAAGACCTCCACGTGCAGGGCGACCGTCCCGGACGTCCCGCCCGTGCGGTCGAGCGGAGCGACGACCGTCCCGCACTGGACACCGCCCGTTTTGCACGGCGTCAGGTTGATCGCGGCCCGCGCCTGGCCCGCGGCAGCGAAGAAGGCCGAGGCGAGGAGAACCAGAAAAAGGCGACGACCCACGAAGGACGCCAGGGTAGCAGTGCCGGTGTACCCTTTCGGTGCCCGGTATCCGCTACGGAACTGGAGCGACAAGGTGTTCGACAGCGTCACCGTCATCGGTTCCGGCCGTGTCGGGTCGGCCGTCGCCGCCCGTCTGGGCGAGCGCGGCATCGCCGTGGAGCCGGACGCAGATCTCGTCCTCCTCTGCGTTCCCGACGAGGCGATTTTCGAGGTGGCGGCGGGGATGGCGATCGGCCCGTGGGTGGCCCACGTTTCCGGGGCGACCACGCTGGACGCGCTCGAGCCGCACCAGAGGCGGCTTTCCGTCCATCCGCTGCAGACCTTCACGCGTGCACGGGGGCCGGAGCAGCTCGACGGCGCCTGGGCCGCCGTCACGGCGGAGTCGGACGATGCGCGCGCGGTCGGCTTCTGGCTGGCCGAGACGCTCGGGTTGCGGCCGTTCGAGCTCGACGACACGGCGCGACCCCTGTACCACGCAGGCGCGGCGATCGCCTCCAACTACCTCGTGACGCTGCACGAGGTTGCGGCAGACCTGTTCCGTGCCGCGGGCGCACCGCCGGAAGCGCTGGTCCCGCTGATGCGGCGGACGATCGAGAACGGCTTCGAGCTCACCGGGCCGATCGAGCGCGGCGACTGGGAGACGGTCGAGGCGCACCGGGCGGCGATTCG
>WNGB01008748.1_pt1 | contig 14959 bp, 10 predicted proteins | sample 5400681 | NCBI WGS metagenome assembly WNGB01 (sample SAMN13153367, study PRJNA577476) | soil metagenome | isolation source: 115 cm soil or saprolite under grassland replicate 2 | place: USA:California | collected 2016-06-15
CGAGGGATTCCCGATCCACGACGTTCTGAGCAAGGCGTCACCGAACAACCCGGTCATGCTGACCCACGCCAGCGGTCACGCCGCATTCGTCAACGCGAAGGCGATGCAAGCGGCCGGCATTACCAGCCGGACACCGAATCCGTCCGGCGGCGAAATCCTGAAGGACAAGACAGGCCGGCCGATTGGTCTGCTTCGCGAGCGGGCCTCAGGTCTGGCCGACCAGGCGTACGCAGCCTGGCGCGCGCAGAAGACCCCCGAAGAGAACCGTGCCGACGCGCATCGACGTATCGAGCTCGCGGTCGACGAGGCGCTCGCCAACGGCGTCACGAGTTTTCAGGACGCGGGTGAAGACTTTGCGACCATCGACATCATCAAAGACGCGCTCACAAACGGCGAGCTTGGCGTGCGCCTCTGGGTGATGGTGCGCGACAGCAACGACAATCTCAAAGCGAAGCTCGCCGCGTACAAAGCGATTGGCCTCGGCGACAAGCGGCTGACGATTGCGGCGATCAAGAAGACACTCGACGGCGCTCTCGGATCGCGCGGCGCCTGGTTTCTCGAACCGTACGCGGATCTTCCCGGACATACGGGGCTCAACACGATGCCCGTTTCCGAAGTCGAGGAGGCCGCGAAGATCGCGCTCGACACGGGCGTCCAGTTGTGCGTGCACGCCATCGGCGACCGCACCAACCGGACCGTGCTCGATATCTACGAAGCTGCCTTCAAGTCGCATCCCGATCTCAAGGATCTCCGCTGGCGCATCGAGCACGCGCAGCATCTGAATGCTGCCGATATCCCGCGATTCGGCCAGCTCGGAGTCATCGCGTCGATGCAAGGGATTCACGCGACGTCGGATGCGCCGTTTGTCGTCGCTCGCCTCGGCGCCGCGCGCGCCGAAGAGGGCGCGTACGTGTGGCAGAAGCTGATGAAGACCGGCACGATCGTGAGCAATGGCACGGACACACCCGTGGAACGAATCAACCCGATCGCGAACTTCTACGCCACGGTCACGCGCAAGCTGAAAGACGGCAGCACCTTTTATCCCGATCAGCGAATGACGCGCGACGAAGCGCTCAAGTCGTATACGTGGAACGCTGCGTATGCGGCCAAAGAGGAAACGATCAAGGGCTCGCTGGCGCCGGGCAAGCTCGCGGACGTCACGGTGCTCTCGAAAGACATCCTCACGATACCGGAGGAGGAGATCCTGTCGACGAAAGTGATTTACACGATTGTCGGCGGCAAGATCGCCTATCGAGCGGATGGCAGGTTGACGAACTGATCGGCGCAGTCACGTACGGGCCACAGAGACACAGAGCCACAGAGAAATTTCTTTTCTGGAGAGATCTCCTATAGGGAATTCTGGAAAGATTCTCAGTTGGTCTTTCTGCAAAAATCTCGCGGTTCGGACGCAAGAAACCTCGTGCAAAGTATTCTCTCTGTGTCTCTGTGTCTCTGTGTCTCTGTGCCTCTGTGGCCCGTCCGTGGTCAGTCGTTGGTGGTCGTCCCGACCTTTCCCATCTGCGCCGCCGTGACCGGCGTCGATGGTCCGTGGAAGATTCCGTTGAACAGCAGCTTGAACGTGGCGCGCGGCTGTGCGCGGAAGTCGATCTGGCTGCCGTAGGTCACCACATATCCTTTGCCGACGCGGAACGACAGCACGTTCGCCTGATCGCGCAGGTATTCCTCACCCAACAGCCAGCCGCTCTGCAGGATGTCCTTTCTGGGATAACGTGACGCGACGGCTGCTTCCATCCCGAATCCCGGGCGGAGACGATACGCCTGATCGCTCTCGAAGAACACCGGCCACTGCTCGGGCATGCCCCACGCAATCGGATGATTCGGATCGAACTCGTTCTGCAGGAGCGATCCTGGACAGTAGAACAGGTTCTCGGGCTCCGCCACACGGTCCCGCAGCACCTGCATCAGGTTCGCTGGACTTGTGAAGGCATCTTTCAGGGCCCGATCGACTGCGCTCGCGGGCACCTGCTGAGCGGTCTGTTGTGCGGCGGCGCCTCCGAAACGCGGCGCCGCCTCGGGCAACGCTTTTTCGATGGGCAGGTCGAGCAGCTCGCGCGCGGTTTCGACGGCGCTGCCAATCGCCAGCAGCGTGCCGCCGTTTTCCACGAAAGCCCGGAGCTTCTTCCACCCCTCCTCGCCGACACCAAACGCCCACGACCACTCCGCCGGATCGTTGCGCTTCGGATCGAGACCGTTGACGATACGTGCGCGCGACGTGCCGGATGGAAGAAGGATCACGTCGTACTTGGCGTTGAGATCACCCTGGAAGTCCTGCGACTTGACGATCTCGTGATTGACGCCGTACTGCTCCAGAATCCACATCATCCAGCCGCCGGGCATGTTGCCCGCGCCCTTCCACAAGCCGACTTTGGTGTTCGGCTTCAGCTTGTAGCCGTCGACGGCAGGCAGCCGATCGACGGCGGACACCGGCGCGCCGATCTCCGCCGCCTCCTTCTCCACGATCTTCTGTGCGGCCGCAGTCGGCGGAATCACGTACGTGCCCGGCGCATATTTCTGTCCGTTCAATTCGAACGCTTTTGCGGCGCGGAACACCGGCACATTCGCCTTCTGCAGCTCCGTCACCATCTTGAATGTGCCGTAGGACTCTGGACCGACGAGATACGCACCCTTCGGACGTGACGGCGCGGTGGCGGCAACGGGCGTCACTGTCTTCAAGAGCTCGAGCGGCGCGTCGAACGGTTTGTCGATCGCGTCAACTTTGACCCCCATCAACATCCACAGCGTGTGACCCGTCACATCGTACGGCGGTTCCGGCGGACCGCCGGGGAAGAGCCGCAGATCCGGGTAGTTCTGCTTTTCGAGCATCGTCTTTGCGAACGCGCCGTACGGTTGCGCGGTCTTGATGACCCACGATCCCGCGGCGTACTGTTTGCCGTTGGCGCTGAACGGCGCCGTCGCCTTGTGGATTTCGACATCGCCGAACTCGAGGATGTCGAGCATCTCGTAGGTTGCGTACGGATCGCGCTGCGCGGCCGGCACGACAAACGCGTACGGCCCTTTGCCGTAGTTCACCCAGTCGCGATGAACCCTGTAGAAGTTGTAGAGCCATTCACGTCCGTACTTCGCAACGTGAGACATGCCGGCAAGCGCGACGATGATGCCGTAATCGACCTGTTGACCGAGCGTCCACGTGTCTTTGGAGTACGGGACGGGAAAGTTCCACCGCGCCTCTTGTGGTCCGAGCGGCTGGCCCTTTCGCGGGTTCACGTAAGGATCCGCGAGGTTGCTGGCGGCAATCTCGGTGAGGATGCGCGGTTGTCCGTGATAAATCATGTACTGCCGCGCGGGCGTCCACATGTCGTAGTTCTCGAGCCAGGCAACGCCTTCCTTGCCCTCCGCCAGGAGCGCCGTTGCCATCGCGGCGCCGATCGCCTCCTGCCCTGCTGCGAGCACGGGATGGAAGTTGACATCGTGCGGGTCGGTAAACGGCGGGACGAAGATGCGCGATTCGCCGGGCCCCTTCTGGTGCATGTCGTGGGTGATGATCGGCTTGTACTTGTTCTGCACCAGCTCCACGTTCAGGCGCGTTTCCTTCTGCGTGAACATGAACCAGTCGCGATTGTCATCGTGCCCGACGTACTTGTGATAGAGGTCCGGGTAGACGCGGTTGTAGTTCGTGCCTTTCGTCTTGTACCAGTGGTCGATCACGAGATGCTGGCCGTCGGGGTTCTGCGACGGCACCATCAGCACGACGGAGTTGTCGAGAATCTCGCGAATCTGTGGCGAGTTCTCGGTGGCGAGGCGGTAGACGATCTGAATGATCGCCTGGCCGTTCGACACTTCCGTCGAGTGGATCGTCGCGTAAATGAGATAAAACGGCTTGCCCTCGGCGGCAAGCTTCTGTGCCTCCGCATCGGACAGCGTGCGCGGGTCGGCGAGCCGGTGGTTGATCTCGACGAGACGATCGAACCGCGCGAGATTTTGCGGCGAGCTGATCTTCAACAGGGCGTACGAATTCCCCATCGTCGTCTTGCCGAGCGCCTCGAACTTGACGCGATCGGTGGACTTCGCCAGCAACTGGAAGTACTCGAGGACTTTCGGATACCGCGCGAGCTCGCCGTCAGTGCCTGGTTTGAACCCGAAATACTGCTCGGGCGCCGGCACCTGCTGCGCGAGGGCAGGCGTGGCCAGGAGCAACACCAGGACGAGAGGGAACAGAGATTTCTGAGTGGAACGCATGCGCGAAGTATAAGCCGCCAGCTGCGTCAGCGCACACGCGACCGTGTCGAACGCCTTCAAACGACAAAAGATCACCACGAAGATACGAAGGACACGAAGCTGCGTCCGGCCGGCGGCGCAGCCGCCGCGCTGGCCGCACAGCGGCCAGCGGCCTGACCAGCGCCCAGGAAGAACAAATACGGCGAAACCTTCGTGGATGCCTTTTCGGCTCCGTGCTCTTCGTGTGCTTCGTGGCGATCTTTTCGCTGCGACTCTTAGGCCGGGCGTCGCACGCGTGCAAAGCGCGGTCCGCGAATGGCGAGATCGAGGATGTCGCCGACCGTCAGATTCTTGTACCCATCAGCCTGCAAATCCTTGATGAACTGCGCGTCCACTTTGTGAATGCGCATTTTCACGAGGTCTTCGATCGAGACGGTCTTGTAGCCAAGTTCGTGAATCGAGCGGATGAACGAGGGCGTCACCTTGTGAATGCGCAATTTCACGAGCTCATCGACGTCGAGCCCGGAGTACCCAAGCGACTTGAGCTCGTCCATCTCCTGCACGTTGACGCGATGAATCATCATCTTCACGAGATCGTCGCCAGGAATGTTCCGATAGTTGCGCTCCGCCAGCGCGCGCACGAATTCGGGCGACACTTTGTGGATCCGGAAGCGAACGAGCTCCTCGGGCGACACGTTCTTGTATCCCTCGGATTGCATCGCCTTGATAAATTCCGGCGTCACTTTGTGAATGCGAAATCGCACCAGATCCTCGACGGGGAGATTTCGGTAGCCAAGCGAACCAAGGTCCCGGATCATTTCGGGCGTGACTCGATGAATTCGCATCCGGACGAGATCGTCGACCGGCAGCTGCGCATAACCTGCATCTCTGAGACCGCGCGCGTAGATTTGCGTCACGTCGAGCACCGCCAGGCGAAGAAGGTCATCGGTCGTGAGATTTCGATATCCGAGGCTGCCCATGCCCGTCACGTAATCAGGATTTGCGCTGAACGTGAACGTCCCGTTGCCGCGCCCTCGATCGAACGAACCCTGGAAGCGAAACACGCCCGCTTCCCGTGACCACGAGAACCGGACGTCATTCGCGATGCCAGTCTCTGCAGCCGCAGGCCACCCCTCGAGCTCGGAAAGCCGCACGCCGGTTCCCCACCGGCTCTCGCCGTTCTCGGCGCGCAGATTCAACTGGATCCGCCGCTCACCATCGTCCGACCACCACTGGCGCGTGTCGGCGCTCCATTCGCCTCGTGCAGTGACAGGCGCATTGGCCTGGCTGAAAACGAGGGACGCGCTGAGGAGGACGAAGCTGACAGCAAGAGCAGGACGGCGCATAGTGGTCTCCCCTGATCACATCGAACGGTAGTTGGACGGACGGCCTCAGGAGAGGGTTGGAATGAGGGACGTTCATTTGGACGATGAGTATTTTCGTGCGGCGCGTCCAGAGGACGGCTCATATGATGGGCCGATGGATCCTCGCTACCCCATCGGCAAGTTTGCGTATGACGCCGACGTGACACCAGATAAGCGCAAAACGTGGATCGGACAGATTGCCGCGCTGCCCTCGGAGCTGAACGCCGCGCTTGCCGCACTGCCGCCGGGCGGCCTCGATCGTCCGTATCGCGAGGGCGGCTGGACCGCGCGGCAGGTCGTGCATCACCTCGCGGACAGTCACCTGAATGCGTACACGCGGGTTCGCCTCGCGCTGACGGAGCAGAACCCGACGATTAAGACCTATGAAGAATCGGAATGGGCCAAGCTTCCTGACGCGCTGCACGCCGACCCATCGTCCTCGCTATCCATTCTCGATGGTCTGCACGCCCGCTTCAGCATCTTGCTGGAGGCGCTCCAGCCGCAACAGTTTGCGCGAACGGCCGCGCATCCGGAGTGGGGACCGATCACGATCGATTGGCTGCTGCAGATGTATGCGTGGCACTGCCGCCACCACGTCGCTCACATCAGGCAGGTAGGGGCGTAAACAACACTCCGCGCGCGAATTTGCAATCAGGATCGAGCGCCTGCTTCACACGGCGCATCGACGCGATCCCCGTGTCGCCGTACAGCATCTGGAGCAGCTGCTGCTTCATCGGGCTGCGGCCGACGCCATGTTCCGCAAGAGGCGACCCGCCCATGGCGATGACTTCCCGGCCGAGCTCGATCATCAGCGCCTTCCCTGTCTCCACGTCTGCGTAGGAACGTGGGACGACGTTCGGGTGAACGTTGCCGTCGGAGATGTGACCCCAGACGGCAAGATCGATGTTGCGCGACCGGAACAGACTGCGGCACATGCGCATCATGTCTCCGAAACACTCGAACGGGACAATGGCATCGGCGGCAGTCTTGTGAATGCGATCGTCTACTTGCGCTTTCGCGAGCGCGACGCGCCGATTGACGGCCGTTGGAGCGGCTTCGCGGAATTCCGTCAGCGCGATCCGCCGGGACGCTGACGCGGGTGGGACGATTTCCGTGTCGTCGAACGCGCCGAACTGCTCGAGCAGCCGGCAGAATCGTGCGAGCGGGCTGTCTCCACTCAAACCGCCATCAGCCAGATCGCCCCAAAGATCGCCCGCCGCTGAAGCAGCGGACAATTCAAGCTGCACGAGGAGCACCACTTCGGTCTGCGGCGACAGCGTGACGTTGAGTCGCCGATCGACCCCGTCCTCCTTGAGGATCGCCAGCACGCGACCATCGAGATGCTCGATAGCCGCCACGTCGACGCCCTGAGGATCTCGCGTCCGCCACGTGTCACTCGCCGCACGACGCAGCGCGTCGACGAGCGCAATGGCTGTTGTTTCGGAGGACATCGGCACCAGTGCCCAGCAGACGCCCGCGGGACGCGCGGCCACGCGGAACGTCACGTCGACAATCGCGCCCAGCGTCCCTTCGGAGCCGATGAACAGATCGACGAGATCCATGTTGGGACGAGAACAGTAGCCGGCCGAGCATTTCGGAACCGCCGGCATCGTGAGATGGGGAATCGCCACCTGTCGAACGCCGCCATCGGCTTCGATCTCGAACACACCTGCCTCAGATGCCCTCACCTCGCCACGGCGCAGCTCGAGGACGTCCCCACTCGCGAGCACGACTGTCAAGCCATCGATCCAATCTCGCATCGTGCCGTACTTGAACGTTGCCGCGCCGGCAGCATTTGTCGACGCGGCGCCCCCGGCGGTTGCGCCAAGAAACGTCGGTACCGGCGGGAGCCACACGTTGTACGTCGAAAGCTCGCGTTGAAGCGCTTCCAGCGTCACACCCGCTCCGGCTGTAACCTGCGTGGTCGTCACACTCACGCTGGTGAGGCGCTCGGTGCTGAGGACAACGTCATCGGCAGGCGTACCGCCGCCGGTGAGCGACGATTGCGCGCCGACAACAAGGAGGGCCGGCGCGGCCTGGACGGCGGCCGCGACTTCGTCGATATTCGAAGGGCGAACCACCGCTCGTGCGCGACCGCCTGGATAGTGCGCGGCGTCCTCGACATACCGAGCGATCAGATCGGAATCGGTTTCAAGTCGCGGAGGCGTGGTGCTCAGCGCGCGGCGAGCAACGGCGCGATTCACGTCTGCAGAATGACTTGCGCCGCGAGCGCGAGGAGGACGACGCCAGTCGCGGCTTCGAGAACGCGTCGAGCCTGCGGCATGCGGAACAGCTCGCGCAGGCGATGAAACGCCAAGGCCCAGGCGCCGTGGCAGCAGAAGGCAATCGCGATGTGAATCGACGCCAGAAACGCGTAATACCATCGCGGCGCGCCAGCAGGTAAAAACGATGGCACAACTACAAGGTAAAACGTCGTCACCGCCGGGTTGAGCAAGTTCACCGTGAGTCCCTGCCGCACGCTCGTTCCCGTTTGCGCAGTGTTTGAACGCTCGTGCTGGACCGCGGTGGCGTCGATCGACAGCGCTCTGAATCCCGCATTGCTCCTCCGCGACACGCGCCAGATGCTTGTCGCGCCAAGCCACGCGAGATACGCGGCGCCGCCGAGGCGCACGAAATAAGCGGCGGCAGGAAATTGCGCGAGCAGTACCGCCAGTCCGAGACCGGCGGCCGTCGCTTGCGACGTATTTCCCAGAGCCGCGCCCGCGGCTGTCGCAAGTCCCGCTCGCCGTCCGGCTGACAAGGTGTTGCGCACCACGACCGCGGTCGTCGAGCCGGGCGTGACGGCAAGGAGAAACGTGAAGGTCAGATACGCGATGAAGAGCGGGTCGGTCAACAGGCGTTCATGACTCGGTGTGGTACTTCTTTTCGCCCGCAGAAATCGGAATGCTCAACCGATTCTGCGCGGGCGGCAGCGGGCACGTCGTGTACGGGTTGTACGCGCACGGCGGGTTTTGCGCATAGTTGAAGTCCATTACTACACGTCCATCGACGGCTGGATCGGTGTAGAGAAACCGCGCCGACGGATACGTCTCCTTGCCGCTCGTCTGATCGCGGAACACGAACCAGAGGCGCTGTCCCGACTTCCACGCTTCCATCGTGTGCTCGCGGCCGCCCAGCGCGAAGGTCACGGTACCCACGGCATCGAAAGGCTCGAGGTCGCCGAGGATGTTCGGGATCTGCACCTGTTTCGTTTGTGGATACGCCGTGAAGGTACCGATCGCTCGCAACGCAGGATTGGGTTCATACCACCGCAGGCCCGTGAAGTTTCTCCTGATCGGACTGTTCTGATCGCGCACGCGTAACGCGAGGCGAGGCCCACTGTAGTGGACGAAGAACGTGAGGCCGCCGAAGCTCACGGTGTCTTGCGGCTTGCCGTCGAAGGCGCCGTGCAGCTCCGATTCCTTCACCTGCTTGTCGTTGATCGTCAGCGTTTGGCCGTCAACGGCTTTGATTCGAACGTTTGTGCCGTTCATCGTGATGACTGCGGCATGCTTCGGCACCGTCGGGAAGTCGAGCACGATATCGTTGCCCGGATCGGAGCCGACACGATTCTCGCCCTGATTGAGGAAATGCAGACCGGCGACTGTCAACCAACCCGTGTCGGCTTTGAGTGTGGCCTCCCGATCGGCGCGGAATTTTAGTAGCGCACCCGTATCGTATCCCTGTGCGACAGCGCTCGCGGCAAGCGCAAGCGCAACCGCTGAAGTTGCCCAAACGAAATGATGCGTCTTGATCATGGCTGGAAACCTCTATTGTAGCGGAGGTGCCTGAGGCCCTCGCGCCTTACGACGTTGGGCGGAACATCGTCTCCGTCAACTGGACGTCGGCCCCGCGCCACGCAGCCTCGTACCTCTTCCGGACCTCTTCGGCCTCCGCTATCTTGCGCTGGCGCGCGAGCGCTGTCGACAAGCCGAAAAGCGAGCGCGGGTTCTCGCGGTTGTGTTCGAGATCCTGGCGAAACACCGTTTCCGCATCGCGCGCGCGGCCCGCCCGCAAGAGCGCAGCGCCGAGCTGTTCGCGTGTCGGCAGCAGCCAGTCGGGCGGTTCATCGTAGGCAAGGCGGTCCTCAGCTGCGACCGCTCGCGTCCACGCGCTGGTGGCGGCAGTCGCGTCTCCCTTTGCCGTCGCAATGCGCGCGGTGAGATCTTCTCTCGCCACCGCGAGCACCGCCGCGACAGAGTTCACGAGGCTGAGCGTCATGTCTTTTGGAAGACGGCTTGCCGCCTGCTCCATCGCATCGCGTTCGTTCTCAGCGTCGGCGACGTGACGGAGACCGGCATGCGCCGCGCCGCGCGCGTAGTGATCGAGTGCTGCCTGCAGATCACGTCCGGCGGATGCCGCAGGCGAGGACAACACCTCGTTCCAGCGTTCGAAGCGAAGGAGCGCGAACGTCTCCTGCAGCGTGAGCGGCTGAAGCATCACGACGTCGCCCGCAAGCGGCGCGACCAGCGCCGCCGTCTTCCGGCCGGCCTCGCGCGCTTCGGCCAGGTTGCCGCGCATCATGGCAGCAGCCGACCGGAACTGCAGGTTGTGGCCGTAGTACATCGTGGGATACATCCCCTTCGCTCCTGTCGCCTGCACGTACTTCTCATCGATCGTGGCCGCGACTTCATTGCTTTTGGCAGCGGCGCCGTAATCACCGACACGTTCATAGATATGCGCCGGCATGTGGACCAGATGACCCGCGCCGGGAACGAGCGTGTCGAGGCGTTTCGCGCTTGCCAACGCACGATCGGGCGCCTTCGAAGCCTCGACTGCATGGATGTAGTAATGATTTGCACCAGGATGATCGGGGTTTCGTTTGATCACTCCCTCGAGCGTGCTGACGATCTCGTTCGTGCCGGGAGCAGGCGTGCCGTCGAGCGCATAGAGCTTCCAGGGACGTAGATTCATCATGCTCTCGGCATGCAGCGTGGCCGCATCGAGATCGTCGGGAAAGCGTTTCGATACCTCGCCCATGGCCGCCGCGTAGGCTTCTTCGCGTGCCGGCTGCTTTCCATCGTCTGGCGCCGCCACGTACCGTTTCGCGAGGGCGTCGATGAACGCCCGCTCGACATCGCTGCCGTTGACCGCGCGCTCCTGCGCGTGCGCGAGATGGCTGTACGCCTGCTGCAGTCGGTCCGGTGTCGCGGTGTCGTTGTAGTTCGTTCCAAGCGCCAGCGACATGCCCCAATGCGGCATCGGCGCTTTCGGATCGAGCGCGGCCGCGCGCTCGAACGAGCGGAATGCTTCCTCGTGATTGAACCCGTAGAGGAGCGTCAGGCCTTCGTCGAAGAACTTTTGCGCTTCGTCACTCGTGGTAGTCATCGGGCGATGGTAGGAGCCCAGGTTACCGAGCAGGGTTGTCCGCGGCGCTGCCGCAGGAGCCGCATGCGTATCGCCGTGAGCACTGCCTGGCACCGACTGTTCGGGCGCGGGCGCCGAACCGACGCGGTTGCACGCGGCAATGAGGAGAACGATTACTAATGCGCACAGAATTCGAGGCATGATGAATCCCTTTCGAGGCCGCGCTATAGCGGAAGCCATCGAACGAGCAGAAGCACCACCGTCTCTGCTCCAAGGAGAAGGCTCGCTCCGCTTAGATGCGCGATCTGGGTTGCCGGTGTCAAGCCCATATACGCGAGGGTCAGCCCCAGCGCAATCTGCACCGCAACCAATATCGCCAACGCGAATGCCGCCCGGACGAGAGTGGGTTCTCGCCGCTCTTTGCGCCCAATCTGAACGGCGATAAGCAGCACCAGCCCGAAGACGACGACTGCGGTATCGCGATGCCACCGATCGAAAGCGCCGGCGCTGGCGAGCGCCGTGAAGCGACTGCCTCCCAGACGCATCGCTTCATCAACTGCGCCTCTCACCTGAGTACCGAGCCCGACTTGGAGCAGCGTCACCGCGATCAGGATCAGCGTCCACGTGGCAAGCGCGCGCCGCTTTGCGGAAACCAACGGCGCCGGCGCCGTGTCGCGGAAGAATGCGAACACGGTGGCGTACAGCAGCAAAGACACGATGACGAGCGCCACAACGAGGTGCGCGGTCACGAGCCACGCCGCAAGTTCCTCCTTCACGACAACGCCGCCCAGCCACCCTTCGAAACCCACCAGAAGAAAGGCCAGCGCGCTGGGCCAGAGAATGCGGCGTGTGTGACGATGATCGCGAATCGCGACGACGAGCGTGGCGAGAATCAGAAAGCCGACCGTGACGCCGAGCAGCCGATTCAGGTACTCGGTCCACATCAGCACGGCATTGAACTGCGTGCGATCGAACCCGGCAGGGAGTTCTGCGGCTGACAGCGGAGGAATCCACGAGCCGAAGCACCGCGGCCAATCGGGACAGCCGAGGCCCGCGCCGGCGGCACGGACGAGGCCTCCGACGAGAATCAGCAGATACGTCGTGCCCGTCGTCCAGAGGGCGAGTTGCTGAAACCGCGTCAGGCGCCGGGTCGCTGAAGTACGAACAGAGTCAGTTTCCAGTTTCCAGTTCCCAGTTCAAAGTTTAGTTCTCGCCACCTCACACATTTAAGATACAGGCAGTGCTCGCTCCACCTCAGTGGCGTCGTCGATCGCGTGGCAGGTTCGAGCGTTTGCGACGGCTCGTTCGCTATCGGCTTTTCATTCCGGTCTTCCGGAGCACTCATCCGCCCGAGCACACGGCGCGCGGCGTCGCAAATGGTGTGTTCTGGGGAATGACGCCCTTCATGGGATTCCAGACGATGGCGATTCTGAGCACCTGGCAGATTCTTGCGCGCGTCTTTCACAAGGAATCAAGCGTGCTGCAGGCGATGATTTGGGCGTGGGTGAACAATCCGGTCACGATGATTCCGATGTACTACGTGTTCTACGTGACGGGCCTCTGGTTCACCGGCGCGGGCTCATCGGCCGTGGGCTATCACGCGTTCGTTGCACTCTGGGATGCGACACAACGCGAGCCCTCGTTCATCGCGCGAGTGTTTCGCGTCGCGGTCGAGATTGGCCTGCCGTTGAGCCTGGGATCGTTGCCATGGGCCGCTGCGGGCGCGGCGCTGGCGTATTGGTGGGCGCTCACGGTCTCGCGGGCCAGGCGGCGCCGCATTACGGCTCGGCGGCCCGCCGAAGTCTGAAACATTTCGTACTCCCCGCTCGTAGGATTCGGGCATGCCCCTCCTTGGCGATACTCGATACGCGTTACGCGTTCTAGTCAGGAGCCCGCTGTTTTCTGTCACCGCGGTGCTTTCGCTGGCGGTCGGAATTGCGGCAAGCACGTCAATCTACAGCCTTGCTGATGCGATGTGGTTGCGGCCGCGCGCCGGCATCGTCGACCCAGAGACCGTCGTCGAGATCGGCCGTACCATCCGCGGCGAAGGGTTTGACAACTTCGGTTATCCGCTGTTCAAGGCCATGCGCGAGCGGAACACCACCCTGGCGGCGATGGCCGCTCTTCGACTGGGTCCCAACGCCATGAGCCTGGGCGGCGCTGAAACCTCAGAACGCGTGTTCGCCGCTCTGGTCTCAGGCAACTACTTTCAGGTGCTCGGCACGAGGCCTGCGCTGGGACGCTTCTTCATTTCCGAAGAAGACGCGACGCCAGGCACGCATCCGGTCATCGTGCTCAATCACCGGTTTTGGGTGGATCGTTTTCAAGGACGCAGGGATGTCATCGGCCAGACGGTTCCGTTGAACGGTCTCGCGTACACAATCGTCGGCGTCGCCGAAGCGGGATTCACGGGGACGAACGTTCTGACGACCGACTTCTGGGTGCCATTCGCCATGGAGGCTCACGTTCGCGGCGAGCCCAACGAGTCGCTTCTTGCGAACGAACGGGCGGTGTGGCACACGGCAATCGGGCGGCTCAAGCCCGGCGTGACGCCTCGACAGGCGCAGCAGGAGCTCGATGCCATCACGAAGAACTACCTGAGAGAGCGCGGCGACGATCGCGCCAACCGCTGGGGCATGGATGTCGTCGTGTCATCACGGTTGCCGAAGCCGGCGCAGGGTCCCGTGCTCGGCTTCATCGCCGTGCTCGGCACGTTGACGATGCTCGTGCTGATCATCGCGTGCAGCAACGTCGCCGGCATGCAGCTGGCGCGAGCAATCGAACGGCGGCGTGAGGTTGCGACGCGACTCGCCATCGGCGCGAGCCGCCGCCGAATCATCTTCCAGCTCCTCGTCGAAGGCGTCGTCCTCGCGCTAGGGGCCGCCGTACTGAGTGTGCCGCTCACCAACGCCTTGACTGGTCTGCTCGGTGTGTTTCGGCCGAATATTCCGCTGCCCATTGCGCTGGATCTCGAAATCAATCCGCGCGTGTTGAGTGTTTCGATCGCGCTGGCGATGTTCGCGGCACTGCTCTTCGCGCTGCTCCCTGCACTGCAGGCGACACGATTCGAAATTGCTCCGGCGCTGCACGGGGCCACGAGCACGACGGATCGCAAGCGAGCGCGGTTGCGACAGACACTCGTCGTGGCACAAATCGCGATGGCGCTGCTGCTCCTCGTGGCGACAGGGCTTCTCCTGCGTTCCCTGCAGCAAGCGGCAACAGTGGATCAGGGGTTCAACGTCAGAAATGTCGACATCTTGGAAGTTGACATGCGATTGGCCGGATATCGCGGCTCAGAAGGTGTGCGAGCGGTCAACGAGTTGATCGATCGATTTCGCGCGGTGCCAGGAGTGACGACGGTCGGCGCATCGCGAATCGTTCCGCTTCAAAGCGGCGGCCTCGGACTTGGCGGCCTGCGCGCGCCCGGTTACAACGGTCCGAACGGCCGAGACGAAATCGATGGCAGAGCGTGTGTGGGCAGGGCGCGATCCTGTCGGCCAGCAACTGTTGCAGCGTATCAGCGACGACCAGCAGCGGACGCTGACCGTCGTGGGCGTCGCGAAGCGAGCGAAGTATCGATCGATCGGCGAGCCGCCACGCAACTTCATCTACGTTCCCGAGGCGCAGCAGTTCCTGCCGGACGTCACGTTCTACCTTCGGCGGACCGGCGATGAGTCTCGTCTTCAGGCGGCGCGCGCCGTCGTCCAGGCGTTCAATCCATCGCTGCCCGTGATTGATGCCCAGACGCTCGAACAAGCAACGGCGCTGAGCCTTCTGCCGCAACGCCTCGCGGCATGGGTGGCGGGCAGTGTCGGCAGCGTGGGGTTGTTGCTTGCCGCACTTGGGCTTTACGGTCTCACGTCGTTTTCGGTCGCGCGGAGGACACGCGAGATTGCCGTGCGCATGGCGCTCGGCGCGAGCCGCGAAGCGGTGCTGTCGCTTGTCCTCCGGCAGTCGCTGACGCTTGCGGCAATCGGAGGCGCGGTTGGTTTTGGCGTCGCCGCGGGTGTGAGCGCGCTCTTGACAAGCTTTCTCGTCGGAATCCAGCCGCTGGATCCACTCGCCTTCGCCAGCGCGGTCGGCATTCTCGG
>WNGB01020275.1_pt1 | contig 14959 bp, 15 predicted proteins | sample 5400681 | NCBI WGS metagenome assembly WNGB01 (sample SAMN13153367, study PRJNA577476) | soil metagenome | isolation source: 115 cm soil or saprolite under grassland replicate 2 | place: USA:California | collected 2016-06-15
CCCGACCTCCGGCTTGCCGCCGTTCTCGAACCAGAACACCCGGCTGTGCTCCAGGAACCGGCCGAGCACCGAGCGGACCCGGATGTTCTCCGACAACCCCGGCACCCCGGGCCGCAGCGTGCAGATGCCGCGGATCCACAGCTCGACCGGGACACCCGCCTGCGAGGCGCGGTAGAGCGCGTCGCTGATGGCCTCGTCGACCAGGCTGTTGACCTTGAACCGCACCCGCGCCGGCCGCCCGGCCTCGTGGTGCGCGATCTCGCGCTGGATCCGCTCGATCAGCCCGCTGCGCATTGACACCGGCGCGACCAGCAGCCGCCGGTACCCGCGCCGCCGGGAGAACCCGGACAGGTGGTTGAACAGGTGCGCGATGTCCTCGGTGACGGTGCGGTCCGCGGTCAGCAGGCCGAGGTCCTCGTACAGCCGGGCCGTCTTCGGGTGGTAGTTCCCGGTGCCGATGTGCGCGTAGCGGCGCAGCCCGTCGGGCTCCTGCCGGACCACCAGCGACAGCTTGCAGTGCGTCTTGAACCCGATCACGCCGTACACCACGTGGCAGCCGGACTCCTCCAGCTTGCGGGCCCAGCGGATGTTGGCCTGCTCGTCGAAGCGGGCCTTGATCTCCACCAGCACCAGCACCTGCTTGCCGGCCTCCGCGGCATCGATCAGCGCGTCCACGATCGGCGACTCACCGGACGTCCGGTAGATCGTCTGTTTGATGGCGAGGACGCCCGGATCGGCCGCGGCCTGCTCGATGAACCGCTGCACCGACGTCGAGAACGAGTGGTACGGATGGTGCACGAGCACGTCACGCTGCTTCAGCGCGCTGAACATGTCCGCCGGCAGCGCGGACTCGACCTCGGCCAGGTGCGGGTGTGTCGACGGCACGAACGCGCGGTACTTGAGCTCCGCACGGTCCAGCTCGGCGATCGTGAACAGCCCGCGCAGGTCCAGCGGGCCCTGCAGCTCGAACACCTCCGACTCGATGACCCCGAGCTCGGAGATCAGCAGCGCGCGCACGTGCGGGTCGATCGACCGCTCGACCTCCAGCCGCACCGGCGGCCCGAACTTGCGCCGCAGCAGCTCCTTCTCCAGCGCCGCGAGCAGGTTCTCCGCCTCGTCCTCCTCGACCTCGAGGTCCTCGTTGCGGGTCACCCGGAAGTTGTGGCACTGCAGCACCTCCATCCCGGGGAACAGCTGCCCGAGATGGACCGCGATGACGTCCTCCAGCGGTACGAACCGCCCCTCGGACACCGGCACGAACCGCGGCAGCAACGGCGGCACCTTGACCCGCGCGAAATGCTCCCCGCCGGTGGTGGGGTTGCGTACGACGACCGCCAGGTTCAGCGACAGGCCCGAGATGTAGGGGAACGGGTGCGCCGGGTCGACCGCCAGCGGCGTCAGCACCGGGAACACCCGCTCGCCGAAGAACCGCGTCATCGACGCGCGCTCGTCGGGGTGCAGCTCGTCCCAGCGCAGGATGTCGATGCCCTCCTTGACCAGCGCCGGCAGCACGACGTCCCGCCACACCTGCGCGTGCCGGTCCATCAGCTCCCGGCTGCGGCTCAGGCTGCTCTCCAGCACGTCCCGCGGCATCATCCCGCTGGCCGTCCGGACCGCGACGCCGGCCGCGATCCGGCGTTTCAGACCGGCCACCCGGACCATGAAGAACTCGTCCAGGTTGTTCGCGAAGATGGCCAGGAACTTGGCCCGCTCCAGCAGCGGCACCCGGTCGCTCTCGGCCAGCTCCAGCACCCGCTGGTTGAAGGCCAGCCAGCTCAGCTCGCGGTCCAGGAAACGGTCGGCGGGCAGGTCCTCGGCCGCGCCCATGTCGTACGGCGGGTCGACGTCGTACTCACGGTTGTGCGATGCCAGGAGGTCTCCAGCCACGGGACCAAGGATGTCACCCGCGAATGAACTCCGGATAGCCGCCAGGTATGACAGTGGCGGATCTGGGGTACGGTCGGAACCCGTGAACCGACGAGTAGACACGCTGCTGCGCAGCGCCATCGGCCTCACCCAGGCCGGTGCGCTCAAGCCGGTGACCGCACTGCCGCCCGCGGTGCGTGCCCGGCTCGCCGGTGCGCCGATGCAGATCGACGGCAACGTGCTCGACCCGGACCTGGCGCTGCTGCTGAAGCTCAGCGGCGTCTTCCCGGAGCGGGCCGAGCGGTCGGTCGAGGCGCGCCGCGAGCAGCTCCGGACCGAGGCGAAGCTGATCACGGGCACCCCGCGCGAGGTGGAGCGCGTGACCGAGCTCACAGTCCGCGGTTCGGACGGTCAGCTCGGCGCCCGGCTGTACGTGCCGCGCGGCGCGCCCCGAACCGGCGGCGGGCTGATGGTCTACCTGCACGGCGGCGGCTGGGTGGTCGGTGACCTCGACACCCACGACGGCTACTGCCGCGCCCTGGCCGACGACGCCGGCGTCCGGGTGCTTTCGGTCGACTACCGGCTGGCGCCGGAGGCCCCGGCCCCGGCGGGCGCGGAGGACGCGATCGCGGCGTTCGTCTGGGCGGTCGAGCACGCCGCCGACCTGGGCGCGGACCCGGACCGGATCGGCGTCGGCGGCGACAGCGCCGGCGGCAACCTGGCGACCGTGGTCGCCCAGCAGACCGTACGACGCAAGCTGCCGGCACCGGCCTTCCAGCTGCTGATCGACCTGTTCCGGGACGGGTTCTTCCTGACCGAGTCGGACATCAACTTCTACCGCGACCACTACACGCCGGACCCGGACCTGCGGACCGACCCGATCGTCTCGCCGATCCTGGCGACCGACCTGCGCGGCCTGGCGCCGGCCCACGTCGTCACCGCCGGCTTCGACCCGCTGCGCGACGAGGGCGCGGAGTACGCCGGCAAGCTGGCGGCGGCCGGCGTACCGGTGAAGCTGGTCCGCGAGTCGTCCTTGATCCACGGCTTCGCCAGCATCATGGTGCTGTCCGACGCCGCCCGCCTGGCCCGCCTCCGCATCGCCCACGCCGTCCACGAGGCCCTGGCACGCTGACCTGCCCCGGAGCCGGACACGTGGAGCATCGGGACGTGGTGGCGCCCGGGGAACCGGTGGCAGGGTGCCGGTTCCCCGGGCGCTGCACAGGGGGAGGGGTGAGGGGGTCGAGCTTGCTACCAGGGGCCGCCCAGGAGGGGGTCAGCGGACGGCCCCTGGCACCTGTGAGACGCCGCGGCCAGCGGATCGTGACGAGGCCCGCGAGCGATATCTGTGTGGTGCGCGTCACGCCTCGCCGAAGCGGTACTGGACGTCGACCGCGGCCTCGGCGAAGCCGAGCGCGTCGTACAGCCTCCGGGCCGCGGCGTTCGCGCCGTCGACGTAGAGCTCGACCGTGCGCAGGCCGCTGTCGTGCAGGTGCCGCACGCCGATGACGGTGAGCGCCTTGCCGAGGCCGGTTCCCTGGTACGACGGGTCGACGCCGACCACGTACACCTCTCCGGCCGGCTCGGAACCATCGTCGTGCACCTTCGTCCAGTGGAACCCGGCCAGCGCGCCGCCACGCCGCGTGTCGACCGCCAGGAAGAAGCCGTCCGGGTCGAACCACGGCTGCGCGAGCCGGTCGTCGAGGTCCGCCCGGGTCCACGCACCCTGCTCGGGGTGTCCGGCGAAGGCGCGCGCGTTCACGTCGAGCCAGGCGTCCTCGTCCCGCCCGGGCTCGAACGTGCGCACCGTGACACCGTCCGGCAGCACCGGCTCGGGCAGCGCCGGCGCCGCCGACGCGTCCCGGCGCAGCATGAACAGTTCGCGCACCGCGACGAAGCCCCGTTGCTCCGCGAAAGCCTGGGTCGCCGCCGTCCGCCCGTGCGCCCAGACCCGCAGGTCGCCGGTGCCGGTGGCGACGAGCTCGCGCGCAAGCGCCGTACCCGCGCCGCGGCGGCGGGCGGACGGCGCGACCACCAGCTCCGCGGACCCATCGGAGCCGCGGTAGGCGTACCCGGCCAGCTCACCGTCCTCGTCGTGTGCCAGCAGGTGCAGGTCACCCGGATGCGCTGCGGCCAGCCGCAGCAGCGTCTGCTCGTTCAGCGGAGCCGTGCCGTCGTGCGCTTGCGCGGCGGCGGCGAGTCGTCGTACGGCTTCGGCGTCGGGCGCCGGCAGCGGCGACGGCACGGCGGTCACGATCACCGCCACACGTTATCGGTCGCACCGCTGGTGGTCGGAAGTTCACCCCTGAACCACTTGGTGAGTTCGATTCCGTCCGGTAACTTGCGGAGCGATTTCGGGGATTTTCCGCTCTCGTCACCAGGAGAACTATGTCGATCACTCGACGCCACCGGACCCTGCTCCGAGCCGGCGCTCTGGCGACCACCGTCGCCGCCGTAGCCCTGGGGCTCGGGATGGCCGGTTCGCAGGCGGCGCAGCCGACGACCACCGAGGTGCAGGTGCTCGCGCTCAACGACTTCCACGGCAACCTGGCCGTGAACCCGGCGACCAGCTCGTCCGGCAACGTGAACGGCGTCCCCGCCGGCGGTGCCGAGTACCTGGCCGCGCACGTCAAGAAGCTGCGCGCCGAGGCCGAGGCCCGGGGTGTGCAGACCGCGACCGTGGCCGCGGGTGACCTGATCGGCGCCTCGCCGCTGCTGTCCGCCGCGTTCCACGACGAGCCGACCATCGAGGCGATGAACGTGCTTGGCCTCGACGCGACCTCGGTCGGCAACCACGAGTTCGACGAGGGCTACCGCGAGCTGCTCCGGATGCAGAGCGGCGGCTGCCTGCCGGACGGCGACGGTCAGAACAACCAGAACTCCTGCCCGGACGCCGAGGCCCCGTTCACAGGCGCCGACTTCCGGTACCTGTCGGCGAACGTGTTCTACGAGCACACGAACAAGACGCTGTTCCGGCCCTACGTGATCAAGCGCTTCAAGAACAACCAGAAGATGGCTTTCATCGGCATGACGCTGGAGAACACCCCGAACATCGTTACGAAGTCGGGCGTCGAGGGCCTGACCTTCTCCGACGAGGTCGACACCGCGAACGCGCTGGTGCCGCAGCTGAAGGCGCAGGGCGTGAACGCGATCGTCGTACTGCTGCACGAGGGCGGCTTCCCGGCCGACCCGAAGGCCTACAACAGCTGCCCCGGCATCTCCGGGCCGATCGTCGACATCAACCTGGGCCTGGACCCGGCGATCGACGCGATCATCTCCGGCCACACGCACCAGGGCTACAACTGCACCCTGCCGGACGGTGCCGGCAACCCGCGCCTGGTGACGAGCGCCGCGTCGTACGGCAAGCTGCTCACCCAGATCGACTTCACGATCGACAACGCCACCGGCGACATCGACCGGTCGAAGACGGTCGCCAACAACCTGGTCGTCAACCACGACGTGACGAAGGACCCGGACACCACCACCCTGGTGAACAAGTACCAGGCCCTGGTCGCGCCGATCGCCAACAAGGTCATCGGGCACCTGACCACGCCGATGGTGACGCGGACGCCGGACGACTCGCTGGAGTCGCCGCTGGGTGATCTGATCGCCGACGCCCAGCTCGCCGACCCGAGCACGGTGACCGGCGGCAAGACTCCGGTCGCGGCGTTCATGAACCCGGGCGGCATCCGCGCCGACCTGGTCGCGACCAACGGCAACGAGGTCACCTTCGGGTCCGCGTTCACGGTCCAGCCGTTCAACAACTACCTGGTCTCGATGGACATGACGGGCACGCAGATCAAGACCCTGCTGGAGCAGCAGTTCTCCGGCGTGAACGGGCCGGAGGCGCCGAAGTTCAAGGTTCTCCAGGTCGCCGGCATCACCTACATCTGGAACCCGGCCGCGCCGGCCGGCTCCAAGGTCGTTGCCGGGAGCATCAAGATCGCCGGGCAGCCGATCGACGACGCCACGTCGTACCGGATCGTCACCAACAACTTCCTGTCCGACGGCAGCGACGGCTTCCCGGCCTTCAAGGACGGCAAGAACAAGTACTTCGGCGGCCTCGACATCGACGCCTTCGCCAAATACCTCACCGCGCACGACCCGTACACCCCGGTGGCCACGGACCGCATCAGCACCGGTTCCTGACCCCGGTACGACGACCCGCCCCGCACGCATCTCGCGCGCGGGGCGGTCGTCGTACGACGTCAGGCCGAGGCGTCGGCGGTCTCGCGGTCCTTCGGGGTCGGCGGGGTGACGAAGCGGTAGCCGACGTTGCGGACGGTGCCGATCAGCTGCTCGTGCTCCGGGCCGAGCTTGGCGCGCAGCCGCCGCACGTGCACGTCCACGGTCCGGGTGCCGCCGAAGTAGTCGTACCCCCACACCTCCTGCAGCAGCTGCTCGCGGGTGAAGACCCGCCCCGGGTGCTGTGCGAGGAACTTGAACAGCTCGAACTCCTTGTACGTCAGGTCGAGCGGGCGCCCGTTCAGCTTCGCCGTGTACGACGCCTCGTCGATCACCACGTCGCCGCTGCGGATCAGCTGCGTCTCGGGCTCGGCGTTCCGCACCGCGGCGAGCCGGCCGGTGACCAGGCGCAGCCGGGCCTCGATCTCGGCCGGGCCGGCGCTGTCCAGCAGCACGTCGTCCGCGCCCCAGTCGGCGTTCACCGCGGTCAGCCCGCCCTCGGTGACGACCAGGAACAGCGGCACGTCCACACCGGTGGTCCGGATCAGCCGCGACACCCCGCGCATCGTCACCAGGTCGCGGCGCGCGTCCAGCAGGACCGCGTCGGCGTCCGGCGCGTCCACCAGCGCCGACACCTCGGCGGGCAGGATCCGGATCTGGTGGTGCAGCAGGGCAAGCGACGGGAGCACCTCGGCCGAGGCCTGGAGCGCGTTGGTGAGCAGCAGCAAGGTGCTCATCGCGACCTCCTTCGCCGGTCAGCGGGAGCGTCGGCCGGTGGGCCCGCCGCCCGCCTCGTGATGCACGTCAGGCCCGGGGCGTCGTTGCCCGGGGCCCGAGGATGCCTGACTCAGCCGTGTCAGGATAGCGGAGTACGGCGTGGAAACGGTCACCCGATGCGCAGATTTGAGACGGCAGGGTGACGTACGCATCACCAGTGGATGACAGGGCAGCGAAATTGGCGACGGTGACGGTGCGTTACTGGGCAGCGGCGAGAGCGGCCGCGGGTGTGGCCGAGGAGACCCGGGACGCGGCCACCCTGGCCGACGTCGTCCGGCAGGTGTCGCAGGGCCGGCAGGAGCTGGCCCGCGTGCTCGGGATGTGCTCGTTCCTGGTCGACAGCGGGCGGGCCGAGCCGGACACCCCGCTGGCCGAGGGCGCGGTGGTCGACGCGCTCCCACCGTTCGCCGGGGGCTGATCCGGCCTCCGGGCCTCGGAGCATCTGTCACCTTCGTGTCAGCGTTGCGTCATCGAGGTCTTGCGCATTGTGACGCGGGTCACGAGACTTCCCGGCAGACCTACTCGCTACCGACGAGTAGCCCGCCCGGAAGGAGCCCCGTCATGCGTGTCTCCAGATCCCTCACCGCGGCCGTCACCCTGGCTGCCCTCACCGCACTACTGGCACCCGCCGCGCCGGCCACCGCCGACGGCCCGGGGTCCGGCACCCCGACCATCGTCAGCCTCGGCGACTCGGCCATCTCCGGCGAGGCCGGCCGCTGGGCCGGCAACACCAACCAGTCGTCCAGCTGGACCGACGCGCTCGGTCCCACGGCGTACTACGACAACGCCACGAACTCGGCGGAGACGATCCCCGGCTGCCACCGCTCCAAGGCCGCCGAGGTGCACATCGCCTCCGGCGTGGTCAGCAGGAACCTGGCCTGCTCGGGGGCTCGCACGACGACCTCGGCGTACGACCCGGACAGCGACTTCAAGCCCGGTATCGACTTCTACGACGACGGGGCGGGTCACATCGGCCAGGCCAAGGCGCTGCAGCAGTACGCCGCCACCCACAACGTCACCGCGGTGACGCTGCGGATCGGCGCGAACAACTACCACTTCGCCGACATCGTCGAGACCTGCGTGCTGGACTGGTACTTCTCGCCGTGGTGGGCGAAGAACTACTGCCAGGACGACTCGAACATCGCGCCGCTGTTCACCGCTTCGAACGTCGCGGCCGAGACGGCCAACATCAAGACCGCGATCCTCAACGTCCGGACCGCGATGGCGAACGCCGGCTACGCCGACTCGTCGTACACGATCCTGGTCAACACCTACTGGAACCCGGTGCCGCGTGGCTCGCAGATCCGCTACCCCGAGACCGGCTACACCCGGCAGACCACCGGTGGCTGCGGCGTCTGGAACAAGGACGCCGACTGGGCCAACGACACCGTCGTCCCGACCATCAACAGCTCGGTGAAGAACGCCGCCTCGGCGGCCGGGCTGAGCAACGTCAAGATCCTCGACATGCAGACCTTCATGAACGGCCACCGGCTGTGTGAGAACACCGTCGGGCTGCTGGAGGAGAAGGGCCTCACGTCGTGGACCCAGGCCGGTGCGGCCGACAAGACCGAGTGGTTCGAGCAGATCCGCACCTCGTCCACGGTCGGCGGCCCGTACCAGCTGCAGGAGGACGCGCACGCCAACTACTGGGGCCAGCTCGCCATGCGCAACTGCCTGCGCCAGGCCTACAACTCCGGCGCCGTCCGCGGCGGCAAATGCGTATCCACCGGCGGCCTCACCCCAGGCGGCGAACCAAACGCCACCCTCCAGTAACCGTCCGATCGTCGGGCCCTTGTGACCCGGCGTGTCGTCACTCATCGGGCCCTTCCGACCAGATTGTGCGCGTGGTCGGAAGGGCCCGATCGTGTACGACGGCGGTAGCGCCGACGCGTCAGAAGGGCCCGACGATCGGCGACACGCCTGGTCGCAAGGGCCCGATGAGCGGTTTCAGTCGGAGGGTGGGCGGCGGAGGGACTTGAGGTCGGAGCGGCGGCGTTTGGTGTCGAGGCGGCGGCGGACCGAGGCCTTGGTGGGGGCGGTGGGGCGGCGCCGGCGGGGTGGCGGGGCGAGCGCGTCGCGGAGGAGCGCCGCGAGCCGGGAGCGGGCGGCCTCGCGGTTGCGCCACTGGGACTTGTGTTCGGACGCGACCACGGTGAGGACGCCGTCGGTGAGGCGGTTCGCCAGCCGCTCCAGCGCGCGGGCTCGCAGGATCGGGCCGAGTGCGGACGACTTCGCCACGTCGAAGCTGAGCTCGACCCGGGAGTCGGTCGTGTTCACGGACTGCCCGCCCGGGCCGCTGGACTTGGAGAACCGCCAGCTCAGCTCGTGCTCGGGAATCACCACCGAGCCGCGTACCGGAAGTCCGTCCATGCGCCGTATTCAACGCGACCACAGGGCCGCCGCGCGACCGCGAATCGCGACCCCGGCGCGGCATAGGGCGGCGACCCGCGAACCCCGACGAAAGGCCGGCATGCTTCGACGTACGACGGTCGCCCTGCTGATCGCGCTGACCTCACTGACCGGGTGCCCCGGTGACGAGCCCGATGCCGCCGGCAACCTCTGCGACCTGGTGCACGACGGTGAACTGCCGGCCGGTGAGCACGCCGCCGAAGGGTTCCCGAAGCCGAGCGACCCCGGCCAGGACGAGGGATGCCGCTGGGAGACCGACAAGGGCAGCAGCCTGGATCTCGCGGTGTGGAAGTGGTTGAAGGCCGAGACGGTCGGTGAGCAGTGGAAGGTCCAGCCGCGTCTGCCCGCCTGACGAACAGCCGCCCACCCGGCCGCGCGGACACGTACGCTGGGTGATCGTGGAGATCGGCCTGGTCGCGCTCGCCCTCGCCCTCGGCGCCGGCGTCGCGCTGAGCGTGCTCAAGCACCGGTACGACGGCCGCTTCCGCCGCACGCACCACCTACCGGCACCGCATCCGAAGGCCGTGGACCCCCGGCAGGATGGGGAGGTGCTCACGACGGACGACCTCGGTGCCGCGCTCGGCGAACGGGTCACCCTGGTGCAGTTCTCGTCCGCGTTCTGCGCGCCCTGCCGCGCCACGCACCGGATCCTGGCCGACGTCGCCGGCATGGTGGACGGCGTCACGCACGTCGAGATCGACGCCGAGTCCAACCTCGAGCTCGTCCGCCGGATCGGCATCCTGCGCACCCCGACCGTGCTGGTCCTGGACCGCACCGGCCACGTCGTCACGCGCGCCAGCGGCCAGCCCCGCACGGTCGACGTGATCGCCGCCGTGGGGCGTGCCGTAGATCACGCCGCCGCCTGATCCCGACCGCTCCCGCGGCGACCGACGTCCGAATGGTGAGCGCGATTCTCAGATCGCGAGACGTCTGATAGCGGAGAGCGACAACCATCCGTACTCTCGACACGTGGCCTACACGACCTTGCTGACGAAGCGCCGGGCAGTGGACAACTGCCGTGCGTGCTCGTCGCTGTGTCGTATGCCCTGACCCGGGTGGCGTCCCGAGTTCCCTGACACCGGCAGCTGAGCACGGTTCAGGCACGCCATCCGCCCGCCAGGCAGGGCGGAACCGCTCGACGGTCTCTGACTCGGAGACATCCATGTCCAGCACTCACCAGGTCGACCCGCGCGGTCTGCGGTTCGCCGCCGCGCTGACCACGGTGATGCTCGCCGCCACGCTCGTGACCGGCAACGCGTGGCCGCTCGCCGTACAAGCCGTGGTCTTCGCGACCTCGGTCGCGCTCGGAGTCCGGTCCTCGCCGTACGGGCTGGTCTTCAAGAAGTTGGTCCGGCCGCGGCTGGGCCCGCCGCGAGAGCTCGAGGACGCGGCGCCGCCGCGGTTCGCCCAGCTCGTCGGGCTGGTCTTCGCGGTCGCCGGGCTGGCCGGCTACCTCGGCGGAGCGACCCTGCTCGCCGTGGTCGCCACCGCGTTCGCGCTGGTCGCCGCGTTCGTCAACGCCGCCGTCGGCCTGTGCCTGGGCTGCGAGGCGTACCTGCTGGTCCAGCGCGTCCGCCACCCACGAACAACCACCACCGCAACCACCACCTGAGGAGCACACCGCAGATGAGCAGGCAAGCCGCTCTGGTCTCGGCCGACTGGGTCGAGCAGAACAAGGACTCGATCGTCCTGATCGAGGTCGACGAGGACGTCTCGGCGTACGACGGCGGGCACATCGCCGGCGCGATCAAGCTCTGTACGGCGGCAACAACAACTGGTTCGCCGCGTACGCGTACTGGTACTTCAAGCTGTACGGCCACTCCGACGTGAAGCTGCTCGACGGCGGCCGCAAGAAGTGGGAGCTGGACTCCCGCGAGCTGACCGACGAGGTCGTGAAGCGCGACCCCACGTCGTACACGGCCAAGGAGCCGGACCTGGGCATCCGCGCCTTCCGCGACGAGGTCGTGGAGAACATCGGCGTGAAGAACCTGGTCGACGTGCGCAGCCCCGACGAGTACGCCGGCCGGCTGCTGGCCCCGGCGCACCTGCCGCAGGAGCAGGCGCAGCGCGCCGGGCACGTGCCGACCGCGGCGAACATCCCGTGGAGCAAGGCGGCCAACGACGACGGCACGTTCCGCGCCGACGACGAGCTGAAGAAGCTGTACGAGGACGAGGGTGTCGACTTCGGCAAGGACACCATCGCCTACTGCCGGATCGGTGAGCGCTCTGCGCACACCTGGTTCGTGCTGCACGAGCTGCTGGAGCAGCCGAACGTCAAGAACTACGACGGGTCCTGGACCGAGTACGGCTCGCTGGTCGGCGTGCCGGTGGCATTGGGCGACGAGCCCGGAGAGGCGTGAACATGTGCGGAGCGACGACCGGCGGGCTGTCCCTGAAGGGCATCGACGTCGACAAGGAGGCGGTGATCCAGGGGCAGGTGCTGCGCGGCGACGAGCCGGTCGGCCGGGCCTTCGTGCGGCTGCTGGACGCCACCGGTGAGTTCACCGCGGAGGTCCCGACCTCGGCGACCGGGCACTTCCGGTTCTTCGCCGCGCCCGGCACCTGGACGCTGCGCACGCTGGCGCCGAAGGCGCAGCCGGTGGATCGCCAGGTGGTGGCCCAGTACGGCGAGGTGGCGGAGGTCGCGGTAGCGGTCTGACGGCCGTACGACAACGAGAACCCCGGTGACGAATAACTTCGTCGCCGGGGTTCTCGTTATTGTTGCAAAAGGTATCGGTGTGGTTGCACAGGGTATCGGTCGGCATCGACCTCACGCTCCGGTAATGCCATCCGGCGGAGAGTCCGTCATGTCCGAGGGAAGGCTATGACAATGCGGTTGAGTATCAAGAAGTACGTCGCGATCGCCGTTGCCGGCGTCGTCGCGGCAACCACGGGGATCGTCTTGCTCACCGGGCCGGCGGAGGCGTCGACCAGCTACGGTTACAGCGGCTTCTCACACGGCGTGTACGCCTTCCCGGGCGTCGCCGGCTCCGGCCCGCACGTCGCGAGCTGGTTCGGCTGCACCCGCACGGTCGGAATCTACCGCGAGAACAACGCGGCGAACGTCAACGTCGGCGGCCAGGACCTGGCCCGCACCGTAGTGAGCAAGACCTACACGCACAACGACTCACGCGGCGACGGCACGACGAGCTACGCCACCGCCGCGTACATCAAGCTCGGCTCGGCGCTCGAGATCCTGACGGCCTCGACGTACTCCCGGGCGGTGCGCAAGAACGGCGTCTTCCAGACCACGGCCTGGTCACACTTCGGCCAGATCAAGATCGGCGGCGTCCCGCTGCCGACCAGCGCGCTCAACCCGGCGCCGAACACCACGTACGCGCTGCCGGGCATCGGCTACGTGGTGCTGAACCGGGTGGTCGACGAGAAGTCCTCGAGCGGCGCGAGCGCCGCCTCGTCGGCGGTGCTGATCCGCTCGACGATGCAGAACCCGTTGCTCCCGACGGGCGCGACCATCGCCGTGCTGATGACCAAGGCCGAGGTCGGCGGCAACCGGATCGGCCTGCTGCGCGGGAACGCGTACGACACCAAGGCCACCGTCGCCGGTACGCTGACGTCCCGCCCCACGTCGTACCAGACGACCTGCCGGGGCACCGATGGGGTGGTGAAGACGCTCGACATGGCGAGCATCACCATCCCGAGCGCGGCGGTCGTGAACGGGCTGTCGACGTCGCAGGCCGGTGTCATCAGGTCCGACTTGATCAGCGGCTGGATGAGTGCGCGGATCGTCGGGGTGAACCTCGGCAACGGGAAGGTGAAGATGTCCGATCTCGCGGCTCGCGCGGTGGCGACCAAGACCGCGGACGGCAAGTACCCGACCGCGGTCTCGTCGTCGGTCGGATCGCTGACGATCGGTGGCCAGACCGCGCCGATCCCGCAGTTGCCGAACCAGAGGGTGGACGTGCCGGGTCTCGGCTACATCATCTTCAACAAGCAGATCAAGAAGACCGGCTACGTGTCGGTGACGGCGGCCGAGGTGCACCTCGCCGCGCTGAACACCGTGGTCGAGCTCGCGCACGCCGAGTACGGCATCGTGGGCTGAACGAGTCCCTCCCGACGAAGCCCCGGGCCACCTGGCCCGGGGCTTCGTCATCGTCTCGGTGGGTGAGCGGCAAGGTAACGGTTCCGTCTCGGAGCGCAGCCGGTCCATCACTTTGAGCAACGTCCCCGGTTGTCCCTGTGTCTTCGGCCTGAGGGGGCCGGAACAGATGTCCATACAGTCAGGGAGGAGGGGTCAATGAGACCCCACATCGGAGCAACGAAGTTGGTGGCGACGGGTTCGGTTCTCGCCGTCGGCCTGACTTCTGCCGTACTTCTGACGTCTGGGTCCGCCCAGGCTTCGGCCACGTACGGATACGCCGGTTACGCACACGGGACGTACGTTTACGCGTCGAGCGCGGATTCCGGTCCGCAGGTGACATCGCTCACCGGCTGCACCCGCAAGGTCGGTCTGAAGAGCGACAACTCGGCCGGCACGGTCAAGGCGAGCGGTGAGTCCATCGCGCACAGCGTGCGGACCTCCACCGAAACGCACAACGACGCCCGCGGCGACGGCACGACGAGCACGGGGTCGGCCGACGACCTCAAGATCGGCTCACTGCTGGAGATGACCGGCGCGAAGACCTACGCGCGCGCGGTGGCGAAGAACGGCGTCTTCGTGACGACCGCGGACAGCACGTTCTCCGGCGTCAAGATCGGTGGCGTGCCGGTGCCGGCGCTGACGCACCCGAAGGCGAACACGACGGTCACGGTCCCGGGCCTCGGCTTCGTCGTGTTCAACCGCCAGGTCTTCACCAAGACGGCTCAGAACGCGACCTCGAGCGCCTCGGCCGTGCTGATCCACACGACGGTGTCGAACCCGTACTTCAAGAAGGGTTCCACCGTCGCGATGCTGCTCACCAACGCGCAGGTCGGTGGCGTCACCTCCGGCATGCTGGTCGGGCGGACCTGGCTCACCCGGACGCGCACCGGTGACACGGTGACGTCGGGCCCGACCTCGTTCCAGACCACCTGCGTCGGTACCGACGGCAAGGTGGAGCGGTCCAACGTCGCGGGCGTGGTGCTGCCGAACGTGGGCGAGGTCGGCGCCGGCGCGACCTACAAGTCCGGCGTCCTCGGCGCAAGCCCGAGCGGCTGGATGAAGGCCTTGACCGGGGGCGTCAACCTCGGCGGCGGCAAGGTCAACACCGGCGCGATCTCCGCGAAGGCGATGGCGAAGAAGGTCAGCGGCAAGGTCGTCACCTCCTGGGAGACCGGCTTCGGGTCGATCGTCATCGACGGCAAGGTCATCCCGGTCCCGAAGACCCCGAACCAGAAGTACGACGTGCCGGGCTTCGGCACCATCACCTTCAACAAGGTGAAGCAGGACAAGAACCGCGTCTCGATCACCGCGATCGAGATGTGGGTGAAGTCGCTCAACACCACCGTGGAGATCGCCCACGCCGAGGCCGGGGTCGGTAGCTGACCCGCTCGGAACGTATGACGTCACCTCCTGCCAGGTGACACGGGACCCTCGGGTCCGGGAGCCCTGCCAGGCTTCCGGGCCCGAGGGCCCGTTACGGCCCGGGCGTCAGCTGTCGAGGACGAGCGTGACCGGCCCGTCGTTGACGAGCGACACCGCCATCGAGGCGCCGAACCGCCCGCGCTCCACGGTGGCCCCGAGCTGCTCGAGCTCGGCGCAGAAGGCGTCGTACAAGGGTTCGGAGAT
>WNGB01008697.1_pt1 | contig 14955 bp, 3 predicted proteins | sample 5400681 | NCBI WGS metagenome assembly WNGB01 (sample SAMN13153367, study PRJNA577476) | soil metagenome | isolation source: 115 cm soil or saprolite under grassland replicate 2 | place: USA:California | collected 2016-06-15
GCACCAGATTCAAGATCTGGCGCTTCAGTCAATTTCTGAGGAGCGGGCTTTGACCGTGGTCGTCGCGCCCAGAGCGACCGATGTGAGGTCAGCGATGACCGTCTGCTTCCCAGCAGAATCCTGGCCCGATTCTGGCAGATTCCCGGCGGGTGGGAATTCGCGCGTGGCAGTCGCCGAGCGGACTATGGCGGGCATCGCCCCGGAGGGCTTCTGCTGGCTTGTGCACACCGTGTTTGGCCTGCACGACGCTGCTACTTGCTGCTTGTCCGAAGCTTGGGTCGGGTCCAGCGGTGAGGAAATGGTTGACTCGGATCCTGGCTCGAACGGCGCCTTGCCCGCGAGCGCCGCGTCGAGCCGGGCGAGCAGGTACGACCCCCAGCCGCCACCCAGGATCCCCAAAGGGCGAGCTGCCGGGGGCACGTTGGTAGTTATCGTGTGCTCCGACAGGCGGAGCGCCATTAGCCGACATTGACGCGATCGTCGCTGCCGGACCATGCTGTTGACCGTCGTTCCGAGCCGGTTCCGGGCAGGGGTCCCATGCCGCATGACGCCGAAGACGACGCCCGCGGGCGCCGCGTCACCGGCAGCGTGCGCCGGCCCGATCGCACGCCGGTCGTCGCGGTCGCCGTGTTGGCGTTTGACCGCGACCTGGGCGACGGGGAGCCGCTCGGCGGGGCCACCACCGACGGCAGGGGCCGCTACGACCTGCGGTACGGCACCGAACGGCTGCGAGCGTTCGGCAAGGACAGCGCGGACCTCGTGGTCCGCGCGTTCGATTCCGGGCCGGCCGGAGGACCACTCGCCGAGTCCGATGTGCTCCCCGCGGCGCCGGCGGAAGCGCGGGTGGACCTCGTGGTCGCCGCGCCGGACGGTCCCGGACCGTCGGAGTACGAACGCCTGCTGGCCGCGGTCGGTCACCGCGACCTGGCGGACCTCGACGAGGACGCCGTCACCGCGCTGGCCGCGGAGACCGGCCTCGACCGGGAGCGCGTCGCCGCGCTGGCCCGGTCGGACAGGCTCGCGTGGGAGACGGCGGTGGCACCGGAGGCGTTCTACGGCCTGCTCCGCGGTGGGCTACCCGCGGATCTGGACGCGCTTCTCGCCACGCCAGGAAGGACGCTGCGCGCCACGCTGGCCACCGCCGTCGACCATCGGATCGTGCCGGCCGACGGCGGCCCGGCGGCCGCCGCGATCCTGCACCAGCTGAGCGGGTTCCGGGAGCTGACCAGCCCGCTCCGCGACCTCGCCCCGGCCATCGGGCTGGATCTCGACGCGCCGCTGCTCGCCGCGCTCGCCGAGCGCGGGCTGACCAGCCTACGGGACGTGCGCGACGCCGGGGGCCTCGCCGACCTGGACGATCCCTCCGCGCGGGTGCTGGAGGCGCACGCCGCGCTCAGCGTCCTGGCGGTCGACGCCGCCACCGCGACGCAGCTTGTCACCGCCGGCTTCTCCACCGTGGAGGAGGTCGCACAGAGGCCACGGGCGGCCTTCGTCGCCGCGCTCGACGGTCACCTGTCCGCCACGACCGCCGGGTCGGTGCACGATGCGGCCAACCTCCAGGCGCCGTACCTCAACGGCGTCCTGAACGACCTGCGGCTCGCGGCGCCCTACGGCGAGCCGACGGCATCCACGGCCATGGCCGCCGCGCTCCCGTCCACCTGTGAATGCCGCGACTGCGACAACGCGACAAGCCCGGTGGCCTACCTGGTCGACCTGCTCGACTACGCGCTCGGACGGCTGACCTACAACGGGGCGCCGATCACGCTGAGCTTCCTCGAAGGCCGGTTCCACCAGCCGTTCCGCGACCTGCGGCTGTCGTGCGAGGCGCTGGACACGCGGGTTCGCCAGGCCCGCATCTGCGTCGAGGTGCTACGCAAGCTGCTCGGCCCGCCGTTCGCCACCTACACCCCCGTCTGGTTCCTCACCGCCGCCTACACCCGGCTGCTCGAGGAGATCGGCACCTCCTTCGACGACCTGCGACGGGCCGCCGTCGACCGCCGGGAGCGGGTCGCGCTGGCTGATCGCCTCGGACTGCTCATCGATCCCGCCCAGCGGCCCGACTTCCTGGACGAGCTCACGATGGACCCGGCCGCGCTCACCGCAGCGGCGCTGGAGCAGGTCTTCGGCCTGCGTGACACCACCCGGCCGCCGCTCGACGGCGACGTCGAGCCGACCTACCTCATCGCCCGCAAGCGCTACCTGCGGGAGGTGCTGTGGTGGCGTGCGGACTGGCCGGACACCCCGCCCCGGGACGCGCCGCCGCTCGTCGACCCCGACGTCGTCGGACCGGCCGACATGGTCTACGCGTTCCTCACGCCACCGGGCCAGTCCCGTACGCCCACCCTGCCGATCCACCTGTGGGAGGACCGGCAGAAGCAGATCCAGGACTGGGGCCAGACGATCCGCGAGGTGCGGGAGGAGCCGCAGGCCGGGTTCGAGGCGCTCATCACCGACCGCGCGGTGGTCGCTGGGCGACCGCTTCAGTTCAACGTTGGGCTCGCGATCACCATGCAGGAGTTCGCTACGCTGCGTGACCGGCGCCGGGCCGGCGAGGATCTGACAGCGGACCTCGACGCGATCGGGCTAAGCGTCGCGGGCTTCGACGTGTTCGTGCGGATCTGGGAGGTGCTCGGTCAGCAGCCACCGGGCCCGGTGCTCGCCGCCGAGTGGGAAGACATCTCCAACATCCTGATCCAGCGGCTCAAGCGGCTGGTCCGGGGAACCTGGCGCGCCGAGGAGAAGGCGCTGTCCCTGACGCTCGGCCCCGACCAGTTCAAGCCCCGCACCGGCGCGGAGTGGCTGCCCAAGCCGTGGCGGTCCACGGTGGAGGACCGGCAGCGCTGGGAGGACACGCTGCGCGCCCGCATCGACCAGGACAAGGCGGTCGCGGGCGGCGCGCGGTCCGCCGTGGGTGCGGTCGAGGAGGCGCTGCTGGTCGAGCTGCGCAACGAGCTGATCCGCGGCTGGACCCCGCCCCCGAGCACGTCCACGCCCGACAAGGCAGAGGCGCTCACCCAGCTGCTGCGCATCGACTGCAAGGCCGGCGTGTGCCAGGAGACGACCCGGATCGCCCAGGCCATCGAGACGATCCAGGGCGTGCTGTTCGGCGCACGCAACGGGCTTCTGGAGGATCCCGCGTACGGCCTCGACGCGCCACGCTTCGACCAGGAATGGCAATGGATGGGGTCGTACGCGTCCTGGCGCGCCGCGATGCAGGTCTTCCTCTACCCCGAGAACGCGCTCCAGCCGATCCTGCGCCGGACCAGGAGCAGCGCGCTCCAGCGGCTCATCACCGACCTTCAGCAGACCGTGCCGGTCGCCCCCGACACCGCCCTGGCGGCCGCCGACCGCTACGCCGAGTACTTCCGGGACGTCTGCTCGCTCACGCCCGTTGCGAGCTACCCAAGTGGCCTGGTGATCGCACGGGGCGTCAGCGGCAAGCTCTACTTCGCGATGTTCGACCAGCCCCCGTTCTGGTACCTGCCATTCGTGCCGGACCACACGATGTGGCAGGAGATCGAGGGCGTACCGGCCAACGGCCAGATCGTCGGGCTCGTGCCCTATCAGGCGCGGGCGGGCGTGGTCAGCATCGGCCTGTACGTGCGCCTGCTGCAGGAGGGCGCGGAGACCCTGTACTTCACCGCATACGACGGGCGTAGCTGGACGCCGCCGCAGCAGATCTCCGAGCTACCCGCCTACGTCACCTCCGCCGAGTACCGTGACGGGATCGTCCCGGCCGACCCCGGTCTGCCGGTCAACGGGTGGCGGCTGCGCGGCAGCGACCGGCTGATCCCCATCTACGCAGAGGGCACGGGTAGCCGCAACCGCACGGCGGTCCTCGTCGTCGCCGGCATGGTGGACGACAACGGCCGGCGCCGGGTCGGCCTCCTGCGCGGACGCGACGGCGGCCTGGTGCTCACCTCCTTCGCCACCGTCGACGGGCCGTGGAACCTGCCGCCCGGCGAGCCGATCCTGTTGTGGCACAACGGGATCCAGCGCGTCGTGGTGACCCGGCCGGACGGTGCGGTGACCCAGCTCGGCCTACTGGGGACCAACTGGCCGCAGGACCTCTCGCTCGGCCTGGTCTGGCAGACCACCGACGGCTTCGTCCGCGCCCCGGACGGCAGCGCCTGGCAGGTCACGGCCGGGGCGCCGCTGACCGCGGCCGCGCTCGACAATAGCTTCGCGACAAGCCTGCTGGCCATGGAGTACGGCAGCACGACCGATCAGCAGGGCTGGCACGACACGACCACGACGACGTACGTGCTGCGTCCCAACGGGCGCGGGCTGCAGCTCCAGTCGCAGTTCCTGATGGCCAACCCCTACCACGAGGGCCCCAACAACTGCTCCGCGCCCACGCACCTTCGCGTCAACCAGCTTCTCCCAGTCCACTTCGGCCTGTACGAGACCCACCTGGCGCTCGGCTACCACGGACACCGCTACACCGGCGGGCTGTCGTGCACGGTCAGCGTGTACGCCTCGACGTTCTGCTGGGAGACCGGCTGGCAGGCGGCGGCCGCGCGCCTGGCGACGCGGGCCACCGTCTACGAGACGAACGTCGACCCGCCCACCATCCCGCTCGACGGGAACGACCGGTTCCTCGCGGTAACGCTGCCGAACGGCGCCGAAGGCGCGCTCCTGCCGCCGACCGCCAACCGCCCTGACATCGCGGTCATCGCCTACAAGAACAACGGTACCCGGGTGACCTGGCAGAGCACCGCCGGCGCCATCGACCCGGCGACACCGAGCGCCATCGGGGCATGGTCCCTGCGGCCCGACGACACCTACTTCCCGGTCGGCCAGGCCGGCACCCGCCAGATCCTCGTCGCCCGCGCCGACGGCAGCGAGATCGGCGGCCTGCGCACCGTCGACGGCGACGGCAAGCTCGGCCTGGACTGGCGGATCGGTGCGCGGGTCGCGACGCCCGGCGGCAGCCGCAGCCACGGCTGGCTCATCGCGTCCGGTGCCCGCTACACGGCCCTCGACCTGGACGGCGACGGCGGCCAGGAGATCCTCGCGCTGGCACCGGATGGCCGGCTGGGCGTGCTGCACGCGGTCGCGTCGGCGCGAGCGGCCCAGATTGCCGCCCAGGAGCTCCGCAACGTCGGGCCCTTCAACGTCGCCGCGCGCGACGTGGTCGCCCGGAACGCGCCGACCTGGCTCCCCGACCGCAAGGCGCTGATCGAGAAAGCGTACGCGTCCAACGAGTCCGGGTCGCTGCGGCGCTACCTGGACGAGGCGTACTTCTTCGTCCCCCTGCAGATCGCCCAACGGTTGCGGGAGAGCGGCTACTACACGGCCGCCCTGGACTGGCTGCGGTCGGTCTACGACTACGAGCGGCCGCTCGCCGACCGCAAGATCAGCTACCGCCTGGTGATCGACGAGCATCCCAACGAGCCGGCCGGATCGTTCGTCCGCGATCCGGACTGGGCGGCGGACCCGGTCAACCCGCACGCGATCGCCGAGACCCGCGCCCACAGCTATACCCGCTTCACGCTGCTCGCGGTCGTGCGCTGTCTGTTGGGCTATGCGGACGCCGAGTTCACGCGGGCCACCGCGGAGTCGGTGCCGCGGGCTCGCGAGCTCTACCTGGAGGCCCTGGAGCTGCTTGGCCTGCCGGAGCTCAACCCGCGGCCCACCCCGTGCGCGGAGTGGATCGGCGAGCTGCCGATCCAGGTCGGTGAGGACGAGTACCAGTGGGTCTGGCAGGACGTCCGGAACCGACTCGGCGCGATCGGCGACCATGCCCTGCTCGGCTCGCTCGTGGAGCGGATCAAGGCCGTCCTGTCCGGCGACGGTTCGGTGCCGGACCGGCTTGCCGCCGCGCAGCGCATCGTCGGCGACGCGGAGCCCGAGCCCGCCGCGGAGACGTACCCGAGCCTCACGGCCCGGGATCGCCCCGCCCGGCGGCGGGCGCAGGTCGCCATGCTCGGCGACCGGACGACCGCCGACCGGGCGGTCCGGATCACCGACCCGTTGCGGACCCCCTTCCGCGTCGGGACGCTCGTGCGGATCCCGGCGCCGTCGTTCGTCTTCTGCGTCCCACCCAACCCGATCATCGCGGCCACCCGCGACTACGCCCGCATGAGCCTGGAGAAGATCCGGTCCTGCCGCAACATCGCCGGGCTGGAGATGCGGCTCGACCCGTATGCGCTGCCGACCCTGACCGACGCGGTGGGTGTCGCACGTCCCGCCCTCCAGCCGCTGCCCTACCGCTACGCGGCGCTGGTGGAGCGGGCAAAGCAACTCGTGCAGCTCGCCCAGCAGATCGAGGCGTCGATGCTCGGCTCGCTGCAGAGTCTTGGGCAGGCGCAGTACGAGGCGCTCAAGGCGCGCCAGGACGTCTCGCTCGCGCAGGCCGGCGTCCGGCTGAAGGACCTCCAGCTGGTCGAGGCCACCGACGGGATCGCCGCCGCCCAGCTCCAGCGCCAGCGCGCCCTGCTCCAGTTCACCCACTACCGCAACCTGATCGGCCAGGGCCTGAGCGCCAGCGAGGGCGCGGCCCTGGGCGCGATGTCGGCCGCGGTCGTCGCGGAGTTCGCCGGGATCTACAGCCCCGAGACGCTCCTGGAGTGGTTCGGCTCGGCCGCACCGGCGTTGGGCCGCCTCGCCGACCTGGCCTCCACGGTGGCCAGCTACGAGCGCCGCGAGCAGGACTGGCGGTTGCAGCGCGACCTCGCCGCAGTGGACGTCCGCGCCGGCCAGCAGCAGATCCAGCTCGCCTACGACCGCACCCGGATCACCGCGCAGGACCGCGCGATCGCCGCGTTGCAGGCAGACCACGCCGAGGCGATGGTCGAGTTCATCGAAACGCAGAAGTTCGGGAACGAGGCGTTGTATGAGTGGATGAGCGGCGTCCTCGAACAGATCTACCGGTTCTTCCTCCAGCATGCGGCGTCGGTGGCCCGGCTCGCCGAGGCGCAGCTCGCGTTCGAACGCCAGGAGGTGCCGCCCGCGGTCATCCAGGCGGACTACTGGGAGGCACCCGCCACCAGCGGCGGGGGCGCACAGCCGCGGGAGGTGCACGGGCTGACCGGCTCGGCACGGCTGCTGCGCGACATCTACGAGCTCGACCAGCGCGCCTTCACGACCAACCAGCGCAAGCTCCAGCTGACCGAGACGATCTCACTGGCCCAGCTCGACCCGATCGCGTTCCAGCGGTTCCGCGAGACCGGGGTGCTGCCGTTCGCGACACCGATGGAGCTGTTCGACCGCCGCTTCCCCGGCCATTACCTGCGGCTCATCCGGCGGGTGCGGATGTCGGTCATCGCGCTGGTCCCACCCGTGCAAGGCATCCGGGCCACGCTGGCCACGACCGGCACCTCGCGCGTGGTCATCGGCGAGCCGACCTTCCCGACCGTCCGCATCCAGCGCGGCCCGGAGTCGGTGGCGCTCACCGCGCCCCTGGACGCATCCGGCCTCTTCGACCTCGACACCCAGCCTGAGCTGCTCGTGCCGTTCGAAGGGATCGGGGTCGACACCACCTGGGAGCTGCGGCTGCCGAAGCCGGCGAACCAGATCGACTACGGCGCGATCGCCGACGTCCTCATCACCATCGACTACACCGCGCTCGACAGCGCGGACCACCGGCAACGCGTGCTCCGCCAGCTCGATCCCCGCTTCCGCGCGGACCGGCCGTTCAGCTTCCGCCGCGACTTCGCGGACGCCTGGTACGACCTGCACCACCCCGAGCTGGTGGCGGACGCGGAGCAGATGGTGGTGCGGTTCCACACCGAGCGGGAGGACTTCCCACCGAACCTCGACGGGCTGCGCGTCGACCACCTGGTGCTCGCCTTCGCCGGTGTGGACGGTGACACGGTCCCGGTCGAGCGGGTGGCGCTGCAGTTCACGCCCGACGGCGACCCCAACGCGGTCGCCGACGTCGCCCAGCCAGTGCACGGCAAGGTGACCACCCGGTCCGGAGCGTGGAACGCGTTCCTCGGCGGCCTGCTCCCGGTGGGTGAGTGGGTCGTCTCGCTGCGCCCCGCCGACAACGATCCGCAGCGCCAGCAGAAGCTCGACACGCTCGCAGCGTGGTTCAAGTCCGAGAAGAAGGGCGAGCAGTGCCAGGACATCCTGTTCGTCGTCACCTATTCGGGCCGTTCCCCGGCCTGGCCGTGACCCCGTAGGCGGTCCCATGTCGACGGCAAGCGCCGGCCCGGCCTCGATCATCAGCCTCCCGACCGCAGGGGGCGCCCTCCGCGGGATCGGGGAGTCGTTCCGGCCCGACCCGCACACCGGCGCAGGGACCGTCACCGTGCCGATCACGGTCCCGCGCGGACGCAACGGCTTCCAGCCGGACCTGAGCCTGGTCTACTCCACAGGCAACGGGAACGGGTACTTCGGTCTCGGCTGGCGGTTGAGCATCGCGGGCGTCAGCCGCAAGACCTCGCGGGGGGTGCCCCGCTACAGCGACGCAGACACGTTCGTCCTCTCCGGCGCGGAGGACCTCGTGCTCGTCGACGCGGCGGCGAACGCCTACCGGCCGCGTACCGAAGGGATGTTTGCGCGCATCGTCCGCCACCTCGGCACGTCCCACGACTTCTGGGAGGTCCGCAGCCGCGACGGCCTGACCACCTTCTACGGCACCAACCCGTCGGCCGCGCCGGCCTACCCGACCGGATGGGACGTCGCCGGCGACATGGCCGTCACCGCCAGGCCGGGCGCAGGCGGCGACGTGTTCGCCTGGCAGCCGACGCTCTCCACGGACCCGTACGGTAACCGGATCGAGTACCTGTACCGGCGCGACCGGTCGGGCGCGGGGGACCAGCCGATGCTCGGCGAGATCCGCTACGCCGACTATGGCACCCGCTTCCTGGTGACCGTGACCTTCGAGTACGAGGACCGCCCGGACCCGTTCTCCGACCATCGCGCCGGCTTCGAGATCCGCACCAGCCGGCGCTGCCGCGCGATCACCGTGCGGACCGACACCGACGAGGTCCGCCGGGCACGGCAGTTCACGTTCGCCTACGCGGCCGACCCGCTCAACGGCGTCTCGCTGCTCCGCGAGGTGAGCGTCCACGGTTTCGACGACCAGGATGCGCCGGTCACGGAGCTGCCGCCCCTCTCGTTCGGTTACACGAGCTTCGCGCCGCTGCGCCGCGAGCTCGTGCCGGTGACCGGGCCCGACCCGCCGCCGCTCGCGGTCGGCAGCCGCAACTGCGAGCAGGTCGACCTCAGCGGCGGCGGGCTGCCCGACGTCCTCCAGCTCGACCGCCACACCGCGCGCTACTGGCGCAACCTCGGCGGCGGACGGTTCGACCGGCCGCGCGAGATGCCGGAGGCGCCCGGCGGCCTGGCGCTCGCCGACACCGGCGTGCAGCTCGTTGACGCCGATGGCGACGGGCGCGCCGACCTGCTGGTGACGCGCGACGGCGTGGCCGGCTACTTCCCGCTCCGGTTCGGCGGCCAGTGGGACCACCGCTCGTTCCGGCGCTACACCGCGGCCCCCACGTTCGGGCTCGAGGATCCCGACGTCAAGCTCGTGGATCTCGACGGCGACGGCCGCACGGACGCCATCCGGTCCGGCACCCGCATGGAGTGCTACTTCAACGACGCCGACCCGGCCAAGGCCTGGCGGCGGACGCGATCGGTGGCCCGCCGGTCGCTGGAGGTCTTCCCCGACGTCACGTTCTCCGATCCCCGCGTTCGCTGGGCCGACATGACCGGCGACGGCCTCCAGGACATCGTCCTTGTCTACGACCGCAACGTCGAGTACTGGCCGAACCAGGGCCACGGCGACTGGGGCCGGCGGGTGCACCTGACCGACGGCCCTCGGCTGCCCTACGGCTACGACCCCGCGCGGCTGCTGCTGGGCGACGTCGACGGCGACGGCCTGGCCGACCTCGTCTACGTCGACAACGAGCGGGTCCTGCTGTGGGTGAACCGGAGCGGCAACGGCTGGAGCCCGCCCGTGGTCATCCCCGGCACGCCACCGGTGTCCACCATGGACACCGTGCGCCTGACCGACCTGCTCGGTACCGGCGTCGCCGGCGTGTTGTGGACCAACGGCAACGGCCGCCGCAGCTTCTTCCTCGACCTTACCGGCGGCGTGAAGCCCTACCTGCTGTCGGTGATGGACAACCACATCGGCGCGACCCTCGAGGTGACCTACCGGTCGTCAACCGCTGAGTTCCTGCGGGACGGCGAGCGCCACGCGACCCGGTGGCTGACGCCGCTGCCGTTCCCGGTGCAGGTCGTGTCGCGCGTGGTGTCCACCGACGACCTGTCACAGAACCGGCTCACCACCCAGTTCGCCTACCACCACGGCTACTGGGACGGCGCGGAACGCGAGTTCCGCGGCTTCGGCATGGTGGAGCAGCAAGACACCGAGACCGGCGGGCCCGCCGACCCGCATCGCTCGCCGCCGACCCTGACCAGGACGTGGTTCCACCAGGGCCCGGTTGGCGACGAGGCCGGTGACTGGGTGGACCCGGACCGCTCCGGCGAGCACTGGCCCGGCGACCCGTCGCGGCTGGACGGGACCGGCGCCGTCAACGCCTTCCTCGCGACCCTTCCGCATCGCCGCGCCCGCCGGGACGCCCTGCGGTCGCTGCGCGGCAACGTGCTGCGCACCGAGATCTACGCGCTCGACGGCTCCGCCCTCCAGGACCGCCCATACACCGTGACCGAGCACACCTACGGGCTGCGCGCCGAGACACCGGACGCGTCCGTCCTGTTCCCCCACGTCGTCGGGCAGCGGACGACGCGGTGGGAACGCGGCGACGACCCGATGACGACGTTCACGTTCACCGGCGCCTACGACGCGTACGGCCAGCCGCGCTCGCAGATCGCCATCGCGGTCCCGCGCGGCCGCGCGTACACCGACGAGGTCCCGGCCGGCGACCCGGCACCCGAGCCGTACCTTGCGACGCACACGGTGACCGACTACGCGCAACGGGACGACGATTCCCTCTACGCCGTCGACCGGGTGTCCCGGACGACCACCTACGAGATCGACAACGACGGCCGGGCGGCGCTGTCCGTCCTCAAGGAGCGGATCCAGGCGGGACCGCCGCCGGCCACGCCCATCGCCCAGGCCGTCAACTATTACGACGGTGACCCCTTCACCGGCCTGCCCTTCGGCACGCTCGGGGTGTTCGGGGCGCTCGTCCGCTCAGAGTCTCTAGTCCTGACCGACCCGATCCTCCAGCGGGCGTACGGGGGTGGGCTGCCCGGCGACCCGTGGCCGGCGGGCTATCCGCCGGGGTTCGTCTCCGCGGCACCGGCCACGGCGGGCTACACCTACCGCCCTGGCGGCCCCGGCGCGGTTCACGCCCGCGGCTACTTCGCCATCACCGATCGGCGGCGCTATGACTTCCACCGCGCCGCGGCGGGCGCCCGCGGCATGCTCGAGGCAACCTTGGACCCGCTCGGCAACCGGATCGACATCGAATACGACCCGCCATACGACCTCCTGCCCACCGCGGTCGTCGAGGCGGCCGGGCTGACCACGCGGGCGGCGTACGACTATCGGATCTTGCGCCCGCTCCAGGTGACCGACCCGAACGGCACCCGGATCCGGCACGCGTACACGCCGCTGGGTCTGCTGGCGCGGACATGGACGCGGGACAGGACCGGCGCCGAAGGCGACCTCGTGGCGGCCGGTGTCACGCTGACCTACGACTTCCGGTCCTACGTCACCGCCGGCCAGCCGATCTCGGTGCGCACCGCCCGCCGCATCCACCACGACAGCGAAACCGGCCTCCCGCAGGCCACCCGCGACCGGACCGTCGAGGTCGTGGAGTATTCCGACGCGTTCGGGCGGCTCCTCCAGACCCGTCAGCAGGACGCCGACGTCCGCTTCGGCGGCGCGGAGTTCGGCGGCGACGTGCTGCCGGCCGGCCAGAGCGACCCGGCGACCGGGGCCGCCGTGACCGGCCGGGTCGCCACGGCCGGCGGCCCGAACGTGGTCGTCAGCGGGTGGCAGCGGTACGACAACAAAGGCCGCGTCGTCGAGCGGTACGAGCCGTTCCTCGGCGAGGGGTGGGGCTACGCCCCACCGGCCGAGCGGGAGCTCGGGCAGAAGCTGAGCATGTTCTACGACCCGCTTGGCCGAACCACGCGGATCGTACGCCCGGACGGGTCGCAGCTGCGGACGGTCTACGGTGTGCCGGACGCCCTGGACACGCCCGACAAGTTCGCTCCCACGCCCTGGGAGACCTACGCGTACGACGCCAACGATCTGGCGCCGCTCACCGGCGCTCCCACCGCCGCGCCCGCGGCCCACCACTACACGCCCGCCAGCGCCGAGGTCGACGCCCTTAGCCGCACGGTGCGGGTCACCACCCGCTACGGGCCCGACGAGCACGTGGTCCGGACCGCCTACGACATCCGGGGGAACGTCGTCACCGTCACCGACTCTCTTGGGCGCGCGGCGTTCTCGTACGTCCACGACCTCGCCGACCGGGCCGTGCGGATCGACGCGCTGGACGGCGGGACGCGACGGATGGTGCTGGACGCAGCCGGCAACCTGATCCAGCGAAGCGACAGCAAGGGCGCCGTGCTCCTGCGGTCGTACGACGCGCTGAACCGGCCGCTGCGGCTGTGGGCGCGCGACGCCGCCACGCAGGCGATCACGCTTCGGGAGCGGGTGGTGTACGGCGACGACCCGCAGTCCGGGCTGACCGTCGCCGCGGTCGCGGCCGCCAACCTGCGGGGCCGGGTCTACCGCCACTTCGACGGCGCCGGACGGCTCACGTTCGCCTACGACTTCAAGGGCAACCCCGTGGAGCAGGTGCGCGACGTGGTCGTCGACAGTGCGATCGCCGCCGCGCTGACGGTCGGCGCCAGCGGGCCGCCGCAGGTCGTGGTGGACTGGGACGCGCCACCGGCCATCGAAGGGGACTACCGGACCACCCGGACCTACGACGCCCTCAACCGCTTCACATCCCTGCGGTACCCGCAGGACGTCGGCGGCCAGCGCCGGACGCTGACCGTCATCCGCAACCGCGCCGGCGCGCTCGAAGGGATCGCGCTGGACGGCGAATCGTGCGTCGACCGGATCGCCTACGACGCCAGGGGCCGACGGGTCCTGGTCGCCTACGGCAACAGCGTGCTGACCCGGTACGCGTGCGACCCGCGCACGTTCCGCCTGGCGCGGCTGCGCACCGAACGCCACACGACGCCCGCGGCGCTGACCTATCTGGGCGACGGCAACGCCCTGCAGGATCTCGCCTACGGCTACGACCTCGCCGGCAACGTCGTGGCGATCCACGACCGGACGCCCGGCAGCGGGATACCCGGCACGCCCCTGGGCGCGCACGCCCTCGACCGGGTCTTCACCTATGACTCCCTCTACCGGCTCCGGTCCGCCACCGGCCGCGAGTGCGACGCCACCAGCCCGCCGCCCCCCTGGCGTGACGAGGTGCGCTGCACTGATCCCATGAGCACCCGCGCCTACACCGAGACGTACGACTACGACGCCGCCGGCAACCTGACGCTGACGCAGCACGCCTCCACCCCCGGTGCGTACGACCGCGTCTTCACGCTCGTTCCCGGCACCAACCGCATCCAGCAGGTCACGGACGCTGGCGTGCCCCGCGCCTACCGCTACGACGCCAACGGCAACCTGGTGCAGGAGGGTACGGAACGCCAGCTCGCGTGGGACTTCGCCGACCGGCTGTGCGGGTTTGCCCACCTCGCCACCCCCGCCGGCGCGCCCTCGACCCAGTGCGTGTACCTCTACGGCGCCGACGGGGAGCGGGTGAAGAGGTACGGCCGCGACCAGCAGGGCCAGGTCAGCGTCACCGTCGCGATCGACGGCGTGTTCGAGCACCACTCCAGCAGCGCAAGCGAGAGCAACACGCTGCACGTCATCGACAGCGGCGGACGTGTCGCGACCGTCCGCGTGGGTGATGCGTTCCCAGGCGACGGCGCGGCCGACGTGAGCGTGCGCTACCAACTCGGCGACCACCTCGGCGGCGCCCACGTCGTCGTCGGCGGGGCCAGCCTGCAGGACAACACGCTGGTCGACCGCGAGGAGTACACGCCCTACGGCGAGACGAGCTTCGGGAGCTTCGCCCGCAAGCGCTACCGGTTCACGGGCAAGGAACGCGACGAGGAGATCGGCCTCTACTACCACGGGGCCCGCTACTACTCGCCGTGGACGGCCCGCTGGGTCAGCTGCGACCCGGCTGGCCTGGTCGTCGAGAAGCCTCGGGCCGCGCCACGGTCCCCGGTCTCCGGCTACCTCTACGCGGCGGCGAACCCGTTGGCGTTCGTCGACCGCGACGGCAACGAGGCCCGGTCGTTCTACGTGACCCTTCCCTACGAGTACTTCCGTGCGATGGAGTCCGGCGGCTACCTCAAGAGCACCGGCACCTACGCCGAACAGCTCGCGGCCAAGGGCACCGGGTACGAGCACATCTCGGCCAAGACGCGACGCACGGCACCCGGTCGGGGACGTTCCTGCTGCCAAGCGAGGAGACGAGATACCAGTCATCCGACACGCTCCAGTCCGCCGCCCGCCGCTTGGGCCCCGCGCTGGCTGGCCTCCAGAAGCGGATGGCCGGGGCCAACATCACCCTGCACGCGTGCGAGGTGGGCAACTCGAGGGAGGCCCTGAAGGACGTGGGCCGCTTCTTCGGCGCGAAGGGCGGTGAGGTGGCGGCGCCCCGCCCGTTCGTGCAGTTCTACGAGCGCGACAAGGACGGCGTCGTCGTCCTGCGGCTGGACGCCGACTTGAAGCCCGGCGGCGAGTGGCTCATGGACAGCAAGAAGGGCAGGGAGTCGATGACCCGGGTGCCCATCACCGACGAGCCGATGAGCACCCAGCCCGAGCGCAAGGTGCCGGACCCGAAAGGTGGGGGCGGTGCCAACGACCCCAGCCTGCGCAAGGCCGACCCGCCCACGCCGGGCTTCGAGGGCGCCGACCCGGACGCGCTGATCGACCCGAGCCGCAAGCGCGACGCCGGACGCTATCGGCTCGAGTGACCAAACGGTTCGGTCGGGGCG
>WNGB01008144.1_pt1 | contig 14952 bp, 13 predicted proteins | sample 5400681 | NCBI WGS metagenome assembly WNGB01 (sample SAMN13153367, study PRJNA577476) | soil metagenome | isolation source: 115 cm soil or saprolite under grassland replicate 2 | place: USA:California | collected 2016-06-15
TGGCGCTCTGCCCCACGGCCGACTCGGCTCCCTTGAACTCGATCCGGATATCCTGCCGCATGCGGTCGATCACCACCTCGGGCGGTACCCGCTGCCTCCACTCCGGATAGAGGACGAATCGCGTGATGAGCGTATCCAGCCGCGCCCGGCTCAGGATCTCCTGGCTGAGCGTGCGCAGGGGTGTCTCGAGGTCCTCGGCGGGGGCTGAACCGGCGAGGGCCAGGCGCTCGACCAGCAAGGTCGCCGTGGACCGGTACACGTCGGGAAGGAATGCGGCGACGCTGACGGCGGCCGTCAACGTGGCGGTGAAGACCAGGAGCACCAACCGCCTCCGCCGCCGCCATGTTCCCGGCGGCGCGAGGAAACCCGGGGTCGTTCCGGCGTGATCGCCCACGCTAAGTATCCCTCAGGCTAGAGCGATGAGAAGGGTCCAGCTGCAAGGCGGCGCCCGAGGGCCGCACGCGAGGCGTACTCCCTGTACGTTGAGCGTGCGGCCGAGGGCGCCAACGCCGCAGATGGGCCCTTATCATCGCTCTAGGGTACGAGGACGATGTCACCCCGGCGCAGGTAGAAGTTGTCCTGCTCCGAGTTCCCCGAGACCACCTTCTTGTAACTGAAGGGAATCCGCTTCAGGCTCGTTCCGTCCTGGCGGAGAACGACGATCCCGCCCCGGGAGGCGAAGTCGTTGAGCCCCTCGGCCATCGCGATGGCGTCCAGCACCGTGGCTCCGCTCCTCAGCTCGTAGCGCCCTGGCTTCTTGACCTCCCCGAGGACGGACACCTTGAAGCTGTGGACCTCCCGGACGATCACGGAGACCTCGGGGGAGGGCATGTAGTCGGCGAGCTTCTTCGCGAGGACGTTCCCGAGGCCCACCGTGGTGAGGCCGGCCGCCTGCACGTCTCTCACCAGCGGGAGCGAGATCCTCCCGTCCGGCCGCACCGGGACGGTCCGGCTCAGGGCCGCGTTGTTCCACACGTGGATCTCGAGCACGTCCTCGGCCCCGATCCGGTACTCGTCGGCCGCCGTGCTCCTGCTCTCGTTCCGGGCCGGCGCGGGGCCGGCAGCCCGGGCCGGCTCGGCAGCCACGAGGAGAACGAGCGGCAGCGACGCCGACAGTATCATCCGCAGCACCATGGCTCCACCTCCGGAGTGAGCGCCACTCCCCCTGCCGCCATGCTGAGGCAGCCCGTGGCCATGGACAATCAGGTGAAATCTGGAACCGAACCGGGGAAATACCCTGAGGGGAGGGCATCGCCCCGTTCACGACTTCGTCGAGCGTGCCGTCGCCGCCCACGGCGACCACGAGGGAAACGGAGCGGCGTGCCGCTTCCGAGGCCAGGCGCAGGGCCTTGCCCGGAGCGCGGGTCTCGACGAAGTCGAAGGGGAAACGGAGCCGGGTGAAAGAGTCGCGGATCGAAGGCCAGAGGCGCGCGGAGCGGCCGCCACCGGCCGCGGGCGGGCGGCTCTTATGTCAAGCCGACGCGGCCGCCCCCAGTCACCCGCAGAAAATCGGTCATCGTGGGGAAGCGCATCATGGGATTCTGCCGCTTCTCGTCGCCGATCGTCGTGGCGGTCCCGCCGTAGTTGTGGCCGGGGAACACCACCGTGTCGTCTGGCAGGGCGCCGAGGCGCCGGGTCAGGGAGTAGTACATCTCCTTGGGGTCGCTGCCCGGGAGGTCCGTGCGCCCGCAGGAGCGGATGAACAGGGTATCCCCCGAGACCAGGCGGCCATCCACCAGGAAGCACTGAGAGCCCGGCGTGTGGCCGGGAGTGTGGATGAAGGTCACCGTCACGCGGCCCACCTGGACGGTATCGCCACCGTCCACCTTGACCAGGTCCGAGCCGAAGCCGTGCAGGAACTCGCGCTCGGCGTTGTGGACATAGATCTTCGCGGGCGCCTTCGCCAGGAGGTCCTCCACGCCGGGGATGTCGAAGCCGAAGAGATGGCCGCCCACGTGATCCGGGTGCGTGTGGGTCACCAGCGCCCCCCGGAGCCGCATGCCGTCCGCGGCCACCGTGTTGAGGATGGCGTCGATGTCCCAGGCCGGGTCCACGACGACGCACTCCCGCGTCTCCGGGTCGCCGATGAGATAGACGAAGTTCTGCATCGGGCCCAGCTCCATCTGCTTGAGGTAGAGGGTCTCGTTCATGACTGCATCCTACCCCGGAACCTCGGCGGACGCCTTCCTCAGATCGCCGAGGAGCCCGCTGTCCACGGCGTAAATGGCCGGCCCGGTCTTGACCCGCACATAGGTCAGGGGCCCCTCTTGCTTGCCGACGATGAGCGTCCCCAGCTCGCTCCCGTCGGCCTTGAAGACGCTCACCTCCAGCTCGGGGCGGTCGAGGCCGAAGCGGGGGGCGTCGTCACCCGTGGGCGAGACGATCTCCTTCCACCGCAGCGACTTCAAGCCGAGCAGCAGGTTGGTGACCTTGTCGCTCTTGGCGGAGCCCCGGGAGGGCTCCAGCACCTTCCAGTCGCTCTCCCCGCTCCGCTCCACGACGAGCGGCTTGCCCGCCGCCGTCAGCCGCGCGCGCTTGACGTCGTTCAGCTCGAACGCCGGGAAGAAGGACTTGTCGCGGAGCTCCGCCTCCGTCTTGGAGAGGTCCTGCAGGGCCTTGGCGTCGACGAGCATCACCGGTCCCTGCCCCTCCACCGCCGCGACGGCGGCGGGCTTCCCACCCCTGGACTCGGCCGAGGGCCCGAGGAGCAGAGTCTTCGGCTCCTTCGCCCCCTCCTCCCAGATCCTCACGGTGACTTCGGGCTTCTTCAGGAAGCGCGGGATGTCGGCCGGCCCATCGGCCAGGAAGCCGTAGGCTCGCAGGTCCCGGATGCTCCAGAGGAGCGAGTTGACCGGCCCGCTGTCGGCCTTGAGGGCGTCGGGGGCCGTGATCTTCCATCCCGTCCCGTCACGCTCGACGACGACCCGGCCCTTCGCGCTCTCCAGCTCGACCCGGTTGGCCTTGTCATACGCATAGGCGACCACGACCTTGTCTCGCAGCGCCGCCACCGTCTTGGGGAAGGCCGTCCAGAGCTCCATGGGCGCCAGCATCACCCCGGGCTCGCCGGCGCGCATCACGTACACACCCTTCTTGTCCATGTCAGCCCGCCCGAACAGGAGCGCCTTGGAGGAGCGCTCCTTGTCCTTGCCGATCCAGAGGGTCACCGTGGACGGCCGTTCGAGCCCGTACCGGTCCAGCGACGGGGGCGAATCGGCGACGAACTCCTTGACCTTGGCCGACTCGAGCTTGTCCAGGAAGTCCGAGACCAGGTCGGCGTCGGCGCGGTAGGCCGCGGGCTTGACGATCCGCCACTTCCCCGGCTCCTCGGCGAGGAGCGAGATGCGGGCGCCGCCGACATCGAGGTCGACGGCGCTCACGCTCTTCTTGTCGAACGCGACCACCGTCTTGTCCCTGAAGTCGGCGGCGGGCCGGCCCGTGTCCCGCCCCACCACCTCGGACACCGTCATGACGGCGGACTTCCCATCCTCTTTGGCATAGACCCACGCTCCCGTCGGGCTCTTGGTCCCGACCAGCAGGACCAGCGGCTCCTTCCGCCCCTTGACCTCGAGCCGCACCTCGGCCCCCGCCGGGTCGAGACCGAAGTCGCCGAGCCTGGTCGGGTTGGGGTCGATCTCGCGGTCCCTCCGCACCGTCGCCAGGCTGGTGACCACGTCGTCGGCGGTCGCGCGGTCCCCGCGCGTCTTCACCGGCTCGAGCATCTCCCACCCGCCTCCCTCGACCCGCTTCAACCGGACGGTGTCGCTCTGGCGCTTGATCGTGAGCCCGGCCACGTCCCTGGGCTCGAGCGTCGTCCAGAGCCGGCCCTTGGTCGATTCCGCCTTGTCGCGCGCCGGGGTGAGCCAGTAGGTGTCGTAGCAGAAGAACCCACCCAGGGCGGAGGCGAGCACGATCAGGACAACGGCGCTCTTCCAGTTCACGACTACTTCAGACGGCGACGGTGGACCACCACCATGATCCCGCACATGAGCACCGCCCCCGGGAGCACGGCCAGCGGCAGCCAGAGCACGAGGTTGGACTGGGCCGAGGTGAGGACGATCGGGTTCTGCCGGGTGTCCTTGGGGCGGATCGAGATCAGGTCCTCCTGCTCGGCGAGCCAGGAGACCACGTTGAGGAAGAAGTCGCGATTGCCCTGGGCGCCGAGGAACTGGTTGGAGGCGAAATCGGCGGTGCCGACGACGACGATGCGGGCCTTGCCGGGCTTCTTGTCCTCCACCCCCTCGGGCTTGCTCTCCGCCTTCGCCGTCGCCTGGGCATCGATGGTCGCGACGATGGCCACCGGGAGCGGTCCCATCTTCTCGCCCGGGTCGTGCTTGGCTTCGCCGCGCTGGAAGACCGACCGGTCGGTCTCTCCCCACGACTGGGCGCTCGTGCTCGCGAGGGACTGGAGATTGACCCCCTTGGGCGGGGTCTTCGTGGCCTCGATCGAGCGGGTCAGCGGGAAGAGGGTCATGACGCCGCCCAGGTCCCTGGTGATCGGGTGGGAATCGTACTGGTTGATGATGGGGACCAGGGGCCCGACGCCGAAGAGCTGGCCGATGGGGTTCAACTCGATGACGACGTCGTCGCCGAGCGTGACGCCGTACTTCTGCAGGTACTTCGCGAGTCCCTCCGCCTGAAACGGCGTCGCCATGAAGAAGACCTTGCCGCCGCGGGCGATGTAGGCGTCCACCGCCTCCAGCTCCTGCGGGAAGAGGTCGGTGCGGGGGCCGGGGACGATCAGGAGGGCCGCGTTGTCGGGCACCTTCGCCTCGCGGGCCAGCACCAGCTCCTTCACCTCGTAGTTGGCCTTCTCCATCTGGTCCTTGGCCTGGCTGAAGCCGCCCCGTTCGGTGTTGGCGACCTCGCGCTCGCCGTGCCCCTTGACGACGTAGACGATCCGCTTGCCCGAGCGCGTGAGCTTGACCAGCGCGTTCGTCAGCTTCTCCTCCTCCGTGTCCAGCACCTTCTCGGTCTTGGCCTGGCCGTCGGACGCGCTCTTGAGCACCACCGTGCCGTAGCTTTCGACGCCGTACTCCCGGGCGAGGCCGGGGGCCTTGTCCGTGTCCTCGAGTCGCCAGGTGAACTTGCCCCCGGAGTGGGAGGCGTACTGGTTCAGGAGGTCCTCGGCGGTGCGCTTGCCCGGCGTATCGGTCCGGAAGAAGGCGATGGCCTGGACCGGGGTCTTCAGCGTGCGCAGGAGCTGGACGGTCTGCGGCGAGAGCGTGTTGCGCCGGTTCTCGGTCAGGTCCCACCGCGTGCTGTGGCGCACGGACAGCGCGTTGGCGAGCACGACGATCCCCAGCGCGAGCAGGATCATCACCGCGGCCCCGGCGCCGTAGCGCGCGGCGCGGTGGCCGGCCACGCCGAGCAGCTTGCCGCCGTTCGCGATCAGCGCCAGGAGGAACAGGGCGCCGGCCGCGATCAGGAGCGCGTACTCCAGACGCGTGAGCCACGGCACGAAGAGGGCGAGCGCCCCGGCCCCGAGGAGGCAGAGCACCCCGAGCCAGCCCGCATAGCTCCGCACCAGGTTCATGTTCCTAGCCCCTCCACCGCTTGGACTCCAGTGAGCGCAACGCAAGGAACAGCGCGAGCACGATGGCGCTCCCGTAGTAGACGAGGTCCTTGGTGTCGACGAGTCCGCGGCTGAAGCCGTCCATGTGCTCGGTGACCGAGAGGTACTGGAGCACGGCCCGGAGATTGCCGCCCGCGAACTCCGCGCCCCAGCCGATCACCCAGAAGGCGAGCAGGACGCCGAAGGTGCCGAAGCCGGCCACGATCTGGTTCTCCGTCAGGGACGAGATCAGGAGCCCCACCGCCAGGAAGGTGCTCCCGACGAGCAGCAGCCCGAGATAGCCCGTCAGGATGGGGCCCCACTCCACCCGGGTGAAGTAGGCGACCAGCCCCGGGTAGAGGAAGGTCAAGGCCAGCAGCAGGAGGTAGAGCGCCGCCGCCGCCAGGAACTTGCCGGCCAGCACCTCGCCGTCGCGCACCGGGTAGGTCAGGAGCAGCTCCATCGTCCCCGCCCGCTTCTCCTCCGCGAAGAGCCGCATGGTCAGCATGGGAATGAAGAACAGCAGCACCACGCTCATGTTGGTGAACAGCGGCCGCATCACGTTGTCGGTGATGCTCAGGTTCTGGCCGAACTGCGGCTGCATGAACGAGCGCATGGAGATGTCGCTGTAGAAGAGGAAGATCTGGCTGAAGAACCAGCCGGAGATGAGCAGGAAGAACGTGAACACCACGTAGGCGACCGGCGAGCCGAAGTACAGGCGCATCTCCTTCTTGAACAACGGCAGCCAGCGCATCAGGCCTCCTCCTCCGCGGGGGCCCCTTCCTCGGCCTCCTCGCCCGCCACCACCCGGATGAACACCTCCTCGAGGCTCATCCCGACCTGGTGCAGCTCCTGGAGCATCCAGCCCCGGCTCGCCGCCAGGTTCACGAGCTCGCCCCGCACGTCCCGGTCACGCGGCGATTCCACCAGGAAGGCGGTGGCGCCGTCCCGCGACTGCACCGGCTCCACCCGGGTGACGATGGGCAGGGCGCGGAGCGCCGCCAGCACGTCGCCCGTCGGCCCCGCGACCTGCAGCTCCACGCGCGCCGCCGGGAACACCTGCTCCACCAGCTCGGACTCCGTCCCCTGGGCGACGATGCGCCCGCGGTGGATGATGATCACGCCGTCGCACACCATGGACACTTCCGGCAGGATGTGGGTCGACAGGATCACGGTGTGCTGGCCGGCCAGGGAACGGATCAGGGCGCGGATCTCGGTGATCTGCTTCGGGTCGAGCCCGATGGTCGGCTCGTCCAGGATCAGCACCTCCGGGTCCCCCAGGAGGGCCTGGGCGAGCCCCACCCGCTGGCGATAACCCTTGGAGAGCTTCCCGATCAGCCGGTGCTGCATGTCGGTGACGAAGCAGCGGTCCATCACGTCGGCGACCTGCCCCCGGCGCGCCGCGCGCGAGACGCCCTTGATCTCCGCGACGAAGTCGAGGTACGCGGCCACCGGCAGGTCCGCGTAGAGCGGCGCGTTCTCGGGCAGGTAGCCGATGCGCCGCCTCACCTCGAGCGACTGGGAGAACACGTCGAAGCCCGCGATCCGCGCCGTTCCTCCGCTCGCCGGCATGAAGCAGGACAGGATCTTCATCGTCGTCGACTTGCCGGCGCCGTTGGGGCCGAGGAAGCCGACGATCTGCCCCTTCTCGACGTTGAAGGAGACGTCCTGGATCGCGGTGACGGGCCCGTACCGCTTCGTGAGGTGGTCGACCTGGATCATGAACCTGGGATCATCCGAGCTGTCCCCATAACCTTCGGGACCGCCGCTGAGTATAGCACACGCCTCCAAGGGGTCAGGCTTTGACTTCTGAACATTCCGGCTGGCTCCCCTCTCACCGCCGGGACGGGGCGGGGTCGAGGCCGGCATCGGGCATGATCGCCCCGAGCCCGTCCGGGATCGGGCTCATGTGCGAGATGGCCGGGTCCCGGCCGGCGAGTCGCGGGACCCCGTGGCCACCAGCGCCTCGCTCTCGTTGCGGATCTCACAGCCGTGTATCATCCAGTAGCCCGGCGCGGGCGTGAACCACGAGACCGGAACCCTCATGCCCAGGGGTGAGATGCCACTCCTCGAGGTCACGGCAGTCTCCAAGTCGTTCGGCGGAGTCCGCGCCGTCTCCAACGTGAGCTTCACCCTCGCCGCCGGCCAGGTCCTGGGGATCATGGGCCCCAACGGCTCGGGGAAGTCGACCTTGCTCAACCTGGTCGCCGGTGCGCTCAGGCCCGAGGTAGGCCGGATCCAGCTCGACGGTGGCGACATCACGGGCCTCTCGCCGCACCAGATCTGCGGCAAGGGTATCGCGCGAACGTTCCAGCTCGTGCGCCCCTTCATGGGGCTGTCGGTGGAGGAAAACGTGCGCGTGGGTCACGTCTTCGGCCGGCGTCACCGGGCGCGCGCGGCCCGCGACGAGACGGCGCGGTTGCTCGAGCAGGTCGGGCTCGCCGGGAAGGGACACCTGCGGCCCGGCCAGCTCACCGGCATGGACAGAAAGCGCGTGGAGCTGGCGCGCGCGCTGGCGGCCGGCCCGCGACTCCTGCTCCTCGACGAGTTCATGGCGGGGCTGACGCCGACGGAGACCGAGGGCGCGATGGCGCTGGTCAGGGCCCTGCAGCGGGAGGGGCTCACCCTCATCATGGTCGAGCACATCGTCTGGGCCCTCCTCGACCTCTCGCAACGGATCCTCGTCCTGAGCGCGGGCGAGAAGATCGCCGAGGGCGCTCCCGCCGAGGTCGCGGCCGATCCCACCGTGATCGACGTCTACCTGGGGACCGCCGGCGTTGCTTGAGGTCCGCGATCTCGCGGCCGCCTACGGCGACCTCGCCGCCCTGTCGGGCGCCACGCTCACGGTGGGCGGGGGAGAGATCGTCGCCCTCGTCGGTCCCAACGGCGCCGGCAAGAGCACGCTCCTCAAGTGCATCAGCGGCCTGCTCCGCCCGCGTTCGGGCGCGATCTCGTCGCAGGGTCGTGACCTCCTCGCCCTCCACCCGCACGAGATCGTGGAGCAGGGGTTGGCCCTGGTACCCGAGGGGCGGCGGCTCTTCGGTCAGATGACGGTGGAGGAAAATCTCGCCCTCGGCGCCTTCAGCGCGCGGGCGCGGGCCGAGCAGCGATCGAGCCTCGATCGCGTGTACCAGCTCTTCCCCGTGCTCGAGGAGCGCCGGCGCCAGCTCTCGCGGACGCTGTCCGGCGGCCAGCAGCAGATGGTGGCCATCGGGCGCGCGCTGATGACGGCGCCCCGGTTGCTGATGCTGGACGAGCCCTCGCTGGGCCTGGCGCCCCGCGTCGTGGCGTCGATCTTCGAGACGCTCGGCGCCATCAACCGCTCGGGGGTCTCCGTGCTCCTCGTGGAGCAGAACGTGCGCGCGGCCCTCCGGCTCGCCCGGCGCGCCTACGTGCTCGAGGGAGGACGCGTGGTCGGCGAGGGGCGGGCGCGCGACCTGCTGGACGATGCCCACGTGCGCCGCGCCTATCTCGGCCCGCTGGCCGCGCAGTGAGCAGGCTGCTGAAAAAGGCCTGCGAGCGTTCAGCAGGGCAAGGGGCGATGACCCGATGAGCGTGCTGGCGCAGCAGCTCCTGCTGGGCGTGCTCATCGGCGGCCTCTACGGCCTGGCCGCGGCGGGCCTCTCCCTGGTCTTCGGGGTGCTCCGGGTCCTCAACGTCGCCCACGGCGACCTCATCATGCTGGGCGGCTACGGCGCGTTCTGGCTGTTCGCGCTCCTCGGACTCGATCCGTTCCTGTCGCTGCTCCTGGTCGTTCCCGCCGCGCTCGCAGCGGGCGCCCTCCTCTACTGGGGGCTCTTCGCCTCGGTGGTCCGATTCCACGACGAGACGCGGATCAAGAACTCGCTCCTCGTCAGCTTCGGCCTCGCCCTGGCCGTGCACGCGCTGGCGGTGAGGCTCTGGACGGCCGACGAGCGCTCCATCACGACGTCCTACGGCGGCGAGGTGCTCACCGTCGCCGGGCTCGCGGTCCCCCGCGTGCGCCTCCTGAGCCTGCTCGTGGCCTTCGGCCTCATCGCCTGCGTGCACCTCCTGCTGACGCGCTGGCGCTGGGGGCGGGCCATCCGGGCCACGGCCGAGGACTGGCAGGCGGCTCTCCTGGTGGGGATCGACGTGCGGAAGGCCTATCTCCTCGCCTTCGCCATCGGCACCGCGCTGGCGGGGGCGGCCGGCAGCCTGGTGAGCGTCGGCTACTCGATCAGCCCGTCCATCGGGCTCGAGTGGACGCTGAAGGCGCTCATCGTCGTCGTCCTCGCCGGACTCGGCTCGATGGTGGGGACGTTCGTGGGCGGGATCCTCCTCGGGCTGGCGGAGGCGGTGAGCGCGGCGGCCTTCGGCGGCCCTTACCGCGAGGTGGTCGGGCTCGTCATCATCCTGGTCGTCCTCGTCGCGCGACCGCAGGGGTTGTTCGGCCGGTCATGAGCCGCCCCCGGGGGAGGCGCATCGGGATCGGGGCCGCGCTGATCGCGACGCTGGCCGGTCTCGCGCTCGTGCCGACCCTGGCGCGGCGCGACGACGTGGTGAACTTCGTCTTCATCGTCCTCCTGTCCATCACGCTGGCCGAGAGCTGGAACATCCTGGGCGGCTACGCCGGCCAGGTGAACCTCGGCCACGCCGCCTTCTTCGGCACCGGCGCCCTCGTCACGCGCGCGCTCTGGACCGCGGGAGCCAACGTCGTCCTCGCCATGCTGGCCGGCGCCGCCGTCGCCGTCCTCTTCGGCCTCGCCATCGGAGTCCCCGCCTTCAGACTGCGGGGCGCCTATTTCGCCATCGGCACCCTGGTGCTCGCCGAGATCCTGAGAATCACCATCGGCAACCTGCTCCCGGAGATCTCCACCCTCCCGACCGCCACCATCACTCGATACCGGCTCGCCGACCGGTACTACCTCGCGCTGGTCCTGGCGGCGGTGGCGGTCGCGAGCGTCGCCCTCCTGTCCCGCTCGCGCGCGGGGCTCGGCATGCGCGCCGTCCGGGAGGACGAGGACGCGGCCGAAGCATCGGGCGTGGGCGCGCTCCGGCTCAAGCTGATCGCGCTGGCGCTGTCCACGGCGCTCGCGGGGCTCGCCGGAGGGCTCTTCGCCTACTACCACATCAGCTACTACCCGCAGCATCCCTTCGCCCCGCACTGGACCTTCGACGCCCTGCTCATCACGTATATCGGCGGCGTGGGCACGCTCCACGGCCCCGTGCTGGGCGCCGTGTTCTACACGTTCCTCAAGGAGTACCTGGCCATCCACTGGGTGGACTTCCACCTGCTGATCTTCGGCGTGCTCTTCATGACCATCGTCCTCGCGCTCCCGGGCGGGCTGGTGGACCTCGCCGGTCGCGGGCGGCGCTGGATGACCCACTCCTCCTGCCCGCGACAACCTCCTTGAGGGACGCGGCCACCACGTCATCGTGGTGGACATCTTCGACCTCGTGAACGATAATCGTCGCCGACCCATCCAAGTACGACCTCACCGACGTCAGCACGCCGTGCCTGGACCTCGTCACCTTCAGCGTCTGTGCCGACCCGGACGAGCATCTGTTCTGGGATCCCCTCCATCCCACGACTCGGGGTCACAAGATCCTCGCCGATCGGCTCCAGGACCTGGTCGCCAGGGGTCATCACCGGAAGAACCACGACAAATAGCCGGCCGGGCACCTCGTCCCCGACTACCGGGGGCGCTGAAGGCGGGGCCGGCGAGCGGTGTCCGGCAGAGCGCAGCTTCGCCGAGCGACGCTCGCAAGATCGGGGCGATTCGCTCGGCCAGACCGAGAAACGTTCCCGCGCGGAGTCAGCGCTTGGAGAACGGCGGCGCCGGATAGGCGAGGGCGGCCGTCGCCGATTCCTTGGGCGCGACCAGCTCCTGCTTGCCGTTGATCCACTGCACGAACACCGACTGCACGATCCCGGTGCCGTCGGGGCGGAACTTCACGGGGCCGATGACGGTGGTCATGTCGGTGGCCGCGATGGCGTCGCGGATCTTCTCGCGGTCCGCCGCACCCGCCCTGGTGATGGCCGCCGCGAGGATCTGGACGCACGCGTAGGCGGGCCCGGCGATGGGATCGGCCGGGCGGCCGAGCCTCTGCACGTGCGCGTCGTTGAGCTGCTTCACGCCCGGGGCCTTCACCGCGTGGTGCCAGCCCGGGGCGAGGACGACGTAGTCGCCGTCCTTGCCGAGGTTCTTGGACCAGATCGGCGGGTCGGGAGCCCGGATGAGGAGGGTCAGCTTGGGTGTGTAGCCGAGCTCCTTCATCTGCTTGACCATCGTCATCCCGTCGGGCGGGGTCGGCAGCCCGAACACCGCGTCGGCGTTCGCTGTCTTGGCCTTGAGGACCAGGTCGGAGAAGTCCTTGGCGCCCGGCGCGTACTCGCCGTGCGCGACGACCTGATACCCCGCGCTCTTGGCGCCGTCGGTCCAGGCCGTCGCCATCTCGCGCCCCCAGTCGGTCTTCTCCTGGAAGATGGCGACGGTCTTCGGCCGCTCCGCCGCCGGGATCAACTCGAGGAGCCCGGGCATCTGGTGCCCGATGTCGGGGGACTTCCAGAAGGGCGAGAAGAGGTAGCGGAAGCCCTGCTGGTGGACCTTGTTGAGGGCGAAGGCGACGCCGAGATACGGGATGCGGTTCTTCTCGGCGATGCCGGCGGCGGCGTTGTGGAGGTCGGAGCCGAAGCCGCCGAGATAGGCCACCACGCCCTGGGCGGCCAGCGTCTCGAGCCGGCTCACGGTCTTGGTGGCGTCGGACTCGTCATCGAGCAGGACCAGCTCCAGCGGCGTCTTCTTCCCGCCCACGGCGACGCCGCCCTCGGCGTTGATCTGCTCGACCGCGATCTCGTACCCGGCCCGGACCTGGGCCCCGCCCGCGCCGTAGCGGCCGGTGAGCGGCACCACCGCGCCGGCCTTGATGGACTGGGCGGCCGGCTCGTGCGGCGCCAGGCCGAGGATCACGACCGCGATCAGCGAGAGGACCCCCACACGCCGTCCATTCCGTCTCATCGAATGCCTCCACTCGGTGGCCGAGGTCGAGTCACGCGCCCCAGACGAGCCGGGCGGTTTCCGCCACGCGCGAGAGCTTGCGACGCTGCTCCTCGGGGGAGATGCGGTTGCCGGCCATGGTCGAGGCGAAGCCGCACTGCGGGCTCACGGCGAGGCGGTCGAGCGGGATCAGCCGCGCGGCCTCCGCGATGCGCTCCCGCAGCTCATCGACGGACTCGACGCGCGGCTTCTTCGTCGTCACCAGCCCGAGCACGACGAGCCGGTCCTCGGGGACCGCGCGCAGCGGCTCGAAGCCCCCCGAGCGCTCGTCGTCGTACTCGAGGAGGAAGCGCTGGAACCGGGCGCGGCTGAACACCCGGGCGATCGGCTCGTAGCCGCCGCTCGCGTAGAACATGGACTGATTGTTGCCGCGGCAGATGTGCAGCCCGAAGGTCACCTGCGAGTGTCCTCCGATGACGGCATTGTCCATCTCGATGCAAGCGTCGATGAGCCGATCGGGATCGCTGCCCCGCCGGCGGTATCCCTCGCGCAGCGCCGGGTCCAGGAGGGCCGCGTACTGCGGCGCGTCGATCTGGATGTAGGTGCAGCCGAGCCGGACCAGCTCCTCGACCTCCCGGCGGGTGAAGTCCACGATGTCGGCGAGGTAGGCGTCACGCGTGGGATAGGCGCCCGCCGATCTCTCGGGGTCATAGTAGGCTGCCGCCTGCTGGGTGCTGATCAGCGTGACCTTGAGGGCCCGCCTCGACCGCGCCCGCAGGTAGCTGAACTCCTCCGCGCACATGCTGCGCCGCCATCGGAGGCGCTCCACGACGACGGGCCGCCTGAACGTGAGCTCCTCGCCCGCCTCGTTGCGGAACGCGATGGCCCAGCCGCCGAGCTTGTCGAATCCGTCGAGCGCCTCGATCAGGTGGCCGAAGAACGCGTAGCGCCGCTGCTCGCCGTCGGTGATCACATCGAGCCCCGCCGCCTCCTGGAGCGCGATGGCCTCGTCCACGGCCTGGTCCTCGATGCGCTTGAACACGGCCGCGTCGAGGCGGCCCGCCTCGAAGCCCTCTCGCGCCTGGACCAGCGCCGGCGGCCGCAGCAAGCTTCCGACCACGTCGCTCCTGATGGCCATGGGCTCCTAGGCGTCGCGCCGCGCTCAGGCCGAGCAATCTTCCCGAGACATGATGGCGAGGATATCCCAGAGCAGGTCCGCATGGAAAGGTAGGCCGTGTGCCGGCATCCCGCGCCAGCCGTCTACGCGCGGGCACAGCATCTCCCGGGCCTCGCACGGTGTTGGGCCCCTCAGCGCACCACGCTCCACCCGGACGGGGGAGCGGGGTCGGGCCCGGAGGCTACTGGATCCCCGTGTCGTCGAGAATCCGCTTGGCGGCCGCCTGGACCGCTTCGCTGCGATCCCGAGCCGCGGCAACGCGAAGAAGGGCCTGGACCTGGCCGTTACTCAACGCGTTGTCGCGGAGCAACTCGATGGCGTGAACGCGGAGCTCGGGAACCTGGCTACTGTTGCCGGCGAACCGAATGAGAGGATCGATGGGGACGGGAGTCTGGGCGCCAAGGGCATCCAGCGCGCTCCGAAGGACGACCGGCTCGCGGTCCCGATCGAGCACGCTGGCCGCCGTCTCACCCGCGATCTCCTTGTCGGGAGCCCGCGAGAGCTGCGACATCGCCTGCGCCCGCCTCCTGGGGTCAGGATCGCTGAGAGCCGTGTCCCGGAGCGTGGTGGGATCACCCCTCACGTCCATCTGAGGGCTGGGGGCAGCCTGCGGAGCGCTGGGCGCGGTCTGGGCCTGCCCCACGGTGCGGGCGCCTTGGGATGCCGGCTGGCTCCCCTGGCCCGGGGCATGGATATCGACCTCGATGCCGTCGGACGAGTGCACCACGACGAAGTTGGTGTGGTCGGGCAGCAGCCGCCGGAAGGCCTCCTCGACCTTGAGCTCGTGGAACCGTACGGTTTGCGCCTGGTTGACCACCTGGGGATCGAGCTTCGCCTCACCGGAGATCTTGATGCTCGTCGCCCTCCCGATCTCCGCGACGATGTCCTTCAGCGGGACCTCCTCCGCGTTCACGGAGAGAAGGTCGCCCTCCATCTGCACGACGACGTTCGGCTCTGCGCCAGGTCGTCCCACGGCGCCACCGCCGACGAGGGCGCCCAGCACGAGGGCGGCGAGCCAGCGCATCACGACCTCCTTCGACATCATCCCTTCATCCAGACACTCTCCTTGTATCGCCTCGTCCGATGCCTGTCAACGACTTGTGGGTCGTGCCATGGCCGCCGGCGAAGCCCTGAGGAGGACTACAGGTATTGCCCGTAGCGGATCTTCTCGACGACGGCGCGGATGCGACGGTAGGCGTCGATCTGCTGCAGGAGATCCTGGGTCGTGACGAGGCCGGGGTCGCGCCCCTGGCCGGCCGCGTGGA
>WNGB01013742.1_pt1 | contig 14952 bp, 16 predicted proteins | sample 5400681 | NCBI WGS metagenome assembly WNGB01 (sample SAMN13153367, study PRJNA577476) | soil metagenome | isolation source: 115 cm soil or saprolite under grassland replicate 2 | place: USA:California | collected 2016-06-15
ATTCGAACCTCCGACCGGCGGTCTCCGAAGTCCGCATCAGGCGAGGCTGCATCCGCAATACTTCCCGAGATGCGCCGTCGCTTCCGGGCCATTCTCGCGCGCTACACCATCCGGTTCGTCATCGCCCTAACGCTACTGGTCGTGTTCTCCGGAGCGATCGCCCTGACGATCGCCGAAGGGGAGGATCGCAACGCACGCATCAAGAACATCGGCGACGCGCTCTGGTACGCGATCGCGACCGTCACGACGATCGGATACGGCGACCTTACGCCGACGACCGCCGCTGGACGCGCGGTGGGCGTGGCGCTCATGCTCGGAGGCGCGACGCTTTTCTCGGCGGTCACTGCATCGGTCGCCTCGGTGCTCGTCGCCCGACGGATCAGAGAGGGGCGCGGTTTGGATCACGTGACGCGGGATGGACATCTCATCATCTGCGGCTGGAATCAGTACGCCGAGCGCGTGCTCGAGGCGATCTTCACGGACAGTGATGGTGCGAACGTGTCCATCGCGGTGGTGAATGAGATGCCGGAAGAGGTCATGTCTCAGCTCCTGCTGCAGCATCGCGGCCGAGCGCTCGAGTACGTGCGTGGCGATCCGGCGACCGAGTCCGTGCTGGTGCGGGCAAACGTGCGCGGGGCACGCGCCGCGATCGTCCTCGCCGACGCATCTCACGGTCTTGGCGGCGCGAACGACGACCGCACGACCCTGGTCACGCTCGCCCTCAAGAGCGCGCGGCCCGACCTCCGCGTCACGGCCGAAGCGCTGGACCTCAAAAGCGAGACGCACCTGCGCCGCGCGGGTGCGGACGACGTCGTCATCAGCGGCGAGTTCAACGGCTTCCTTCTGTCGTCCGCTGCCATGGCGCCCGGGATCGCCCAGGTCGTGCGGCCGATGCTCTCGCTATCCGGGAGCGAGCTGCGCCGTATCGCGGTCCCGGCCGAGTTCGTCGGACGGACATTCAGCGAACTCGCAGCCGCCTTACGCGCGCGCGATGGCTTCCTCGCGATCGCGGTCGTGAAGGAAAACCTCGGTCTGACGCTCGATCAACTCCTGTCCGACGACACCTCGCTCGTCGACCAGTTCATCCGGACCCAGTTCAGTGAAGCGGGGCGTGAGTTCCTGCGATTCGAAGGCGAGGCGACTCGTGCGCTGGTGAATCCACCGGACGACTACCGCGTTGCGCCGAATGACGCGGTCGTGGGCATCGGTCGTCGCTCATGACGATCGATCTCGAGCCCCTCCGGGGGCTCACGATATTCAGTGGACTGTCGCCTGATCATCTCCGACGCTTGGCCGCAGTGCTTCGGCGCCGCGTGACCGACGGCGGCACCCAGATTCTCGCCGAGGGAGAGAGGACGACGTCGCTGTTCATACTGGCGCGCGGCCGGGTCAGCACGACGAAGCGCCTCGGATTCGCCGTGCACGGACAGGCGGATGTGGCGAAGCAGAAGCTCCTCGTGCACATCGAAGCGCCGCAGGTGTTCGGAGAGATGGCGCTCCTATCGGACCAGGAGCGCTCCGCGACGGTGACGGCCGCGATCGAGTGCGAACTGCTCGAGCTCCGGCGGGAAGACTTCGAGCGCCTGGCGGCAGACGACCTCGCCTTCGGCTTTCAGCTCACCCGGAACATCGCGGTCGTGCTCGCGGAGCGACTCCGGCGGACCGATCGCGACGTTCTCAATCTCACCGCCGCGCTCAGTCTCGCTCTCGGCAACCGCTGAGACCGGGCCCGGTCTCTAAAGAGTCCCGCAGAGCCGCAGTGTCGCGGGTTCGAGTTCCCTCCCGGCTACACGCGGTGCAACGGTCACAGGCGCGAATGTCTACCTGCCTAGTGCGGTTCTTTGACCGACGAGCTGTGCGAACTCGTGAGCGATAGCTTTCTGGCGAAGCTGCCTTCTGAGGTGGTGAGCCCACTCCTTGCGAGAGCGGGCGCCTAAGTCCCAGCGCTACTTCAGCGAAAGGAGGTAGGCGACCAGCGCGTCGAGGTCCGCGCGCGAAGGCGGCCGATCCCAGCGCCGCGTATGAAAGCCCTTATACCCCGGTAGCTCGTAGGCGTAGGGGTCAAGGATCGACTCGCGGATGTACTCATCAGCGCTCATGCCTGGGCGGCGGCTCGCGGCGACCGAGCCGACCTGCTTGAGAGATGGCCCGGTAGTCTGCTCGGAATCGGGTTCCGTTTCGTGGCAGCTGGAGCAGCCGAACTGCTGTACAAGAGCTCTCCGCGGGCAAGAGGTCATTCGTCGGAGTCTGCGAGCCGGTCGTCGGAGCGTGCGAACCGCACGACGACGCGAGCAGCGCAGTCGCGGTGCACACGAGGGCAAGGTGACCGACCATGCGAGGGGTAAGGCTCACGCGCCGGGTCGCTGCGGCCGACGAGGAGGCCCGTCTATCTATGCTCGACGTGATGCGGGGTGGAGCTCCTTACTTCCTCGCTGGCGGCAGCGGCGAGCGTCATCGCGTTGTCAAGCAGATTGATGGTCAGACGCTCAGGATCGACCTCGGTGCACGTTAGGTGAGGCAACTCGCGCTCGCGTGCATTCTGCTGCTCTCCGCTTGCGACAAGCCACAAGTCGTTTCGCGAACCCCGCCGCCCGTGAGTGTCTCGCCTGCATCCTTGCCAAGCGGCATCATCGATCCCCAGTCCCTGATAGACCAGGCGACGCACCTACGGTCGACCGTGCTCCGCGTCGATCACGTCAGGGCCAAGCTCACGACGATGTCGGACTACATGAAGGACTCGAGCGCCACGAGTCCGAGCATCTCTCCGGGTCAGGCGATCTGGGTGGTCGCGATCCGTGGCGACGTGCGCATCGATGCTCTCATCGAGCTGCCTCATGCTCAATGCGCAGTCTTCGCATATGACGCGGTGACGGGCGACGTCCGCTCGTCAGGTGCCGGACCAGCTGCGATGTGCGACCCGTACTTCAAGTGACGTCGTCGTCGCCTAACATCGTCCGCGTGCGCCGACTGATGTGCTCCGCGCTGGTCGCAACGCCGGCGTGCACACCGGTCGGAACGCAGTCACGCGCCTCCGAGCGCAACGAGTCCTATCAGTACGCGGTCCAGATACCACCAGGCCGCTGGCTCCCGGCGAGACGCTGTACCTCGAGTGGGTGCCAACGCTGTCGTCGAGCGCCGCGTCCGGCATCTTTGAGATCGAACTCTGTCTCGGCACCTTCGGTCCATCGCATTCGGTGCAGACGCTGAAGATGCAGATCTCCCTTTTGGCGGCGGCAACGCGACCATGGGGGATCGGTCGTTGAGATCCGCGCTCGCTAAGCGGTACGCACGGTGACGGACAAGGTCGACACCGGTAACGAGGAGCGCTGGCGCAACTACCTGAGTGGGGCCGATCCGGCCCCGCGGGCAGGACGCGCGCTCTGGGTCAAGCTTCCGAGCCCGCCACGCTGCGAGCTTTGCGCCGCACCGTTCAAAGGTCCGTTCGCGCCACTGCTTCGATTGATCGGCAAGAGACCGTTCACCAAGAACCCGCGCTACTGCGACTTCTGCGTGAGCAGGCTCATGAGGGCCAAGGGCGGCGCCGAGATCGAGATGAGCTCGCTGTTCGCCGACGTTCGTGGCTCGACCCCTCTCGCCGAGCAGCTCGGCCCGACCAGCACCCACGAGATCATCGATCGGTTCTACACCGCCGGTGTCGACGTGCTGTGCCAGGGCGGCGCGATGGTCGATCGCTTCATGGGCGATCAGATCGTGGGCTACTTCGTACCGCTGTATGCGCCGACCCATGCACGGAACGCGATCGAGACCGGCCTCGCTCTGCTGAGGGCGATGGGAAACCGCGCCGGGGAGCAGCCCTGGATGCCGATCGGCGTCGGCGTGAACACCGGCAAGGCGTTCGTCGGCACCGTCGGGCGCGCGAGCGGACTGCTCGAGCTCACCGCCATCGGCGAGAACATCAACGTGGCCGCCCGTCTCGCGTCGGTCGCCGCAGCGGGTGAGCTCGTGTGCTCGGAGGCCGCCTACGTCGCCTCCGGGCTGGCGCACGAGGCCGAGCGTCGGGAGCTGAGGCTGAAGGGCGTCAGCGAGCCTGTCGCCGTGCGCGTTCTGGTGGCTGACTAGGCTGTTCGGCTACAGCGCCGCCGAGGTGGCCTCCTGTGTTGCCTCTGATGCATCCGCCGCGACCAGGAGCCGCGCCTGTCGACGAAGGGTGATCTCGGTGGCGCGAGACGCGAACCATGTCGCGTCGTCCGTGCGTCCGGCTGCACGATCGAGCTCCGCGAGGTCGCTCAGCACGGCGGCCACTTCAGGATGATCGGGACCGAAGGTCCTCTCGAAGATGTGCCACGTTCGTTCATAGAGCGCCCGTGCCTCGTCGTAATCGCCGCGCGTCGCGCAGCGTGTGGCGATGATGTACGTCACCAATGCGACGTCGGGGTGGTTGGGACCGAGCGCGGTCTCGCGGAGCGCGAGCTGCTGTCGTTCGAGCTGCTCGCTCTGCCGGTCGCGGTCAACCCTGGCGTCGGCCGCGGTGGGAGGCGGTGTCGGGGGCGCTGTCGACGCTGTCGGTGCGGCCTTCCGATGGCGCGCGCGGAGGTCGCGCGATGCCCTGTAGCGACCGACGGCGGTCTCGGCCAGCACGATCGAGCGACGCGTGAGCATGACGCTGACACGCGCAAGCTGGCGCGCCGCCTTCAGGATCACCGGACCGAGAGGCTTCACGCGCGTCGCGAGGAGTTGGACTTGGCGACGCCCGCCGGCGAGCGCGACCCGCGCCCCACTTCTCACGCCTGGCCAGAAGGCCGAACGCCGCCGCTCACGATCCAGTGCGCGTGCTGCATCAGCGTCCGCGCGTTCACGCAGCGTGCGGCGTATCCGGTCGATCTCTTCGCCGGTTTGTTCCATTCTTCCCCCACATTCATGCTAGCCAGGCCCGCGGCGGAGGCACGTAATGAGTAAGCGACACTCGCGGAGTACTCGAAGCAGTCTGCGCATTCTCACTATCCTGTACGCGGTCGGGGTGCCAGCTCGCCTGCGCGACGCCGCGGCGGCGTCCGGATACACGCCTCAAACGGCGCCCGCTGGCTGAGAAGACTTGCCGGACCGTCCCGTTCCTTTGGACGAGCGCACGCTCGCAAGCGCGGTCCGAAGGCTCGTGCGCCTCGAGCGCCGCTTCGCCCACGTCGTGGAGCGACACGGGCCGCCGCCGCTATGGCCGCGCGAACCCGGCTTCGAAACGCTGGTGCTGCTCATGCTCGAGCAACAGGTCTCACTCGCTCAGGGGCGGGCTATGTATGCGCGGATCGTGAACGCGACGGGCAGCGTGACGCCCGCGAACGTCGCGAAGCTCGGCGAATCTGGACTGCGATCTCTCGGGGTGACGCGACAGAAGTCCGCGTACCTCGCGCGGCTCGCGACGCAGATCGCGCAGAAGGCCTTCGATCTCGAGGCCGTCGCTGAGCTGCCGGACGCCGATGCTGACGCCGCACTGGACGCGCTGCACGGCGTCGGACCCTGGACCGCACAGTGCTATCTGCTCTTCGCGCTGCGGCGCTCGGACGTATTCCCCGCAGCCGACCTCGCGCTCATGGACTCGGTGCGCGACCTGTGGAAGCTCCGCGCTCGGCCGTCACCCGAGGCGCTCGCCCGACGCGCACGCGCCTGGCGTCCACATCGTGCGGTCGCGGCCCGCCTCCTGTGGCATCACTATCTGAGCGAGCGTGGAAGAAGCTAGGTCAGCGCAGCGATCCGACCGCGCGCACGACATGCTCGTTCGTCTCTACGACCTCCCGGAGGTGTCGCCGCAAATCCGTGCTCTTCACGACGCTGGGATCGAGCTGCGCCGGGCGCTCGCGCCGGAACGGCACGTCGTCGTGTCCTGGGTACGCGAACAGTTCGGCGAGGGATGGGCGAGCGAATGCGAGGTCAGCTTCGCCCGTCTCCCTATCTCGTGCTTCCGCGCCCAGCGCGGCCAGGAGATCCTGGGTTTCGCCTGCTACGACGCGACCGCGAAAGACTTCTTCGGCCCCACCGGCGTGCTCGAACGCGAACGAAAGCAGGGCATCGGAACCGCGCTCCTGCTCATGGCGCTCCACGCTATGGCCGCCGAGGGCTACGCGTACGCGATCATCGGTGCGGCCGGCCCTGCTGATTTCTACGCGACGGCGGTGGGAGCGGTGCCAATCGCCAGCTCGACGCCGGGGATCTACGGGCACTTGCTGCGAGGCGGTCCCGCGCCAGGCTAGCTCCGGCCCGTAGCAGTCGGCCCCCTCGAGCGTTCTTCGTAAGCGCGACAGGAGGTACGTATGCGTGATCTTGGGCAGCAGGGCTCGACCGCGGCACTGAACGCGCTGCTTGGCACTGGGTCGGTCTTCGAGGGCAAACTGCACTTCGAGGGTCAGGTCCGGATCGACGGAACGTTCACCGGCGAGATCACGACCACGGACCTTCTGGTCATCGGCGAAGGCGCGAAGGTCTCGGCGACGATCAACTGCGGTTCCGTCGAGGTGAAGGGCGACATCACCGGGAACATCAACGCCATCGACTCGATCACCCTGCGACCCACCGCGCGGGTCCAGGCCGATATCCACGCCCCTTCACTCGTCGTCGACAAAGGGGCGATCTTCGAGGGCAACTCGCGGATGACGAACGGTGCGCGGGACATGCTGACCGTCACCGCGCTCGATCGCCGCGATCGCGCCAACAAGAAGAACAAGGGTCTCCCCATCGGACGCATGCTCGTGTCGAGCTCCGGCCGTACGGCACAAGAGAACGGCGACAGCGAGGAGCTCACCGACCACCCGGTCGAATAGCCCCAACGCTCCGACGCATACCCCCTCTCGGGTGATACGCCTCTCGACAGGCGGGCGGTACACCTACGGAACGAAACAAACTGGGGGTCGGGGATGACGATGGAGACGCCGCCACAAACTTCGCTCCTTCGTAGCTCTCTGCTCCGCCGGAGGCCCGATCCCGTGCCGGCGCGCGGCGAGCTCGTATGGAACGATGCGGGTGGCGCCACGACGGGGGCGGTGCAGGCGCCGAGCGACGTCGCGAAAATGACGGCAGCGGATGCCGATCCCGAGCCGCTGCCGCACGCGGTCGCCGAAGAGGCGCCGACCGAGGTCATCGACGCAACGGTCGGAGCGCTCGCGTCCGAGCTCGCCCGTCGCCGTGCCGCGGCGTTCGAGCGCCTCGACGCCGAGATCCGCACGCGACGAGCCGAGCTCATGCAGACACTGGAGCTTCAGCGCGCTGAGGCAGACCGGCGCGTCGCGGAGGCGGAGCGCCTCGAACGCGAAGCGATGGCGCGCCGACGCGAGGAGGGCGACCGGTTCTGGGCGGCCGAGCAGCCTCGGAATCTCGCCGAACGCCTGAACGGAGCGCTGACAGCGGAGCTCGTCGAGACCAGGCGGCGCTATGAGGATGCCGAGGCGAGACTACAGGCCGAGTTCGAGGGTCGGCGCCGCGAGGAGGCCGAGCGCCTCGAGGCCTGGCGCCGCGCGGAGCGCGAGCGTATCGAGGCCGAGCTGGCATCCGAGGAGCAGCGCTTCAGCGAGCGCCTCATGCGGCAACTCAAGGAATTCGAGTTCCAGCTTGGCGAGCGCCAGCGCGAGCAGGAGCAGCGTCTCGCGCAGTGGTGGGACGAGACGGAGCACCTTGCGCGGCAGCGCGTCACTACCCTGCTCGACGAGATGTTCTCGAAGAAGGGCCCGACCAGCAGCTAGGCCGGCGTCGCGCCGAGGGCCCGCACCGTGTGTTCAGCGTCGGCGAGCGTGACGTCGCCGGGCAGCGCGACGACCGGAAGGTCCGCCCCGGCCGCTCGATAGTCATCGAGCCGTGCGCGACAGCGCGCCGCGTCCCCCACGATCGCGAACGCGTCGAGCAGCTCGTCGGTCACCGCGTCGGCTGCTGCGTCGCGCTGATGCGCGTCCCACCGCTCGCGGATCTTCTCGGCAGCGTCCGCGAATCCGTGACGCGCGACGGTCTCCCGATAAAAGCGACCCATGCCGCCGATGTAGAACGCGAGATGGCGCTTGATGACGGCTCGCGCCGCCCCGTCGTCATCGCTCACCAGCACCGGCAGGAACGGCGCGACCGTGAAGGACGCACGCTCGCGATCCCTGCGGCGGAGTGTCTCGTCGATCGTGACGAGATCGGCGCGCAGCGTCTCGGGACTCGCGAAGTACGGGAGCCAACCATCGGCGACCTCCGCGCATTGCCGCATGCCGCGCGGCGTGAGGCTCGCGTGATAGATCGGGATGCGGTCGCGCGGACGAGCCAGCGTCACCGCGAAACCCGGTGCGACGCTGATCGTCTCGCCACTGTACCCGCGACGGCTTCCGCCCACGATGGCGCGGACCGCTTCGGTGGTCTCGCGCAACCGGCGCAGCGGCCTCGTCATGGGGACGCCATGCCAACCCTCGATGACACGTTGTCCCGATGTTCCGATGCCGAGGACCGCGCGGCCACCGGACAGCTCGTCGAGCGTGACGGCGGCCATCGCGAGCAGCGCCGGCGTGCGGCTGTACACGTTCACGATCCCGGTTCCGAGGCCGATGCGCTCGGTCTCGCGCGCGATCGCGCCGAGCGTCACGAACGCATCACGACCCCAGGCCTCCGGGATGAAGATCGCCTCGTAGCCGCGCTCCTCCGCCGAGCGCGCGAACGCGACGACCTCGGCGAAGGGGCGGTCGTGCACCGCCCCGAGCGCGATCCCGATCCGAGACATGCGCCCGCATGCTGACACGTACACTCGCGCGCATGGCGGACATCGTGATCATCGGAGCGGTCGCCCTCGGCACGATCGCCGGTTGGCGCAAGGGCTTCGTGCTGCCGCTCATCGCCCTGGGCGGCGCGCTCCTCTCCATCGCCTCGCTCTACGCCGGCCCGCTCAATGGGATCGTGCCCACCGGGGCCGCCGGACTCGGACTCGGCGCGGTCGCGCTCTTCATCGGCGGGGCGGTGCTGGGCCGCGTCGGCGGCGTGCTCGTTGGTCTGGTGCACCGCGTTCCAGCGCTGCGGCGACTCGATCAGGTCGTCGGCATCCCGCTCGGTGCGGCGACGGCGGCGGTCGGCCTCTACGTCGCCCTCCTCGGCATCCTCGCGCTCGACGGCTGGCTCGCGCCGCTGCATGGCAAGGCGACCATCGACGTCGCGGATATCGCAGCGGTACAGGCGATCGCGGCGGCGAATCCGTCGCTCGCGTTGTTCGCGGATCCGGCCGTGCTGAGGGCGCTCACGACGGCTGCGACGAGCTCGCCGGTCGCGTCGGACCAGCTCGCGAAGTTCGATGCGACGCTCGCCTTCTACGAGCAGACCGTCCGGCCGGAGCTGCTGCAGAGCCGCATCCTGCCGGTGATGCTGTCCCTGGGGGAGTCGCTGCCGGTCATCGGGCGGCACGCCGAGCTTCCGACCCACTAGCCTCGGCACCAGGGTGGTGACCGACCGGGATCGCACGCTCGCGGCGCTTTGCGACGCCTTCGTTCCTGGCGATGCCGACCTGCCCAGCGCGAGCCGGCTCGGCGTGCATCGAATGTTGCGCGCGGAGGTCGCCGCCCTGAGACGGCCCGCGCTTGTCGCGGAGCTGGATCAGCTGCTCGACACGGTCGAGTCGCCGCTGCTCAATCTCGCGCTCACGGGCCGGGCTGTGCGTTTCAGCTCGCTCGGCCAGATGGAGCGCGAGGACTACCTGAAGCGCTGGGCCACGAGCCCGCTGCCTCTGAAGCGCCGCGCGTTCCAGGTCATGAAGAGGCTCGTCCTTCTCTACACGTACGGACAGGACGGATCGCCGTACGGCGCGCTGATGGGCTACTCGCGTCCGCCGCTTGATCGGGTTGCCGAACCGGTGCCGCTGCGCGCACGGCGCGGCGTCGCCGGCGAGACGATCGACGCCGACGTCTGCGTCGTCGGCTCCGGCGCCGGTGGCGGTGTCGTGGCGGCAGCGCTCGCGGCCGCGGGGAAGCGCGTCATCGTTCTCGAACGAGCCGCGCTGCGAACGGAATCCGATTTCGACGGCCGCGAGCTCGCGGGATACGCGACGCTCTTCGTCGATCGCGGCATCGCCACGACGAGCGACCGCGCGATCTCGCTGCTCGCTGGCTCCGCGGTCGGTGGCGGCACCGTCGTGAACTGGAACACGTCGCTCCGTCTGCCGCCGGCCGTACGGCAGGATTGGCACGAGGCCGGCGTCGATGACCTCGACGAGCACTACGACGCCGTGTACGAGCGCATCGATGTGGACACCGACGAGAGCCCGCGCAACGGACCGAACGCGGTCCTCGAGCGCGGCATGCGCGCCCTCGGCCTCGCAAACGCGACGATCGCGCGCAACGTCAGTGGCTGCGTGACCGGGACCGGCGTCCCCGGGTGCGGGCCGTGCACGCTCGGCTGCCGGCGCGGCGCGAAATGCTCGACGCTGCGCACGTACCTCGGGGACGCGTGCGCGCGCGGCGCGGAGATCCTGCACGGGAGCGATGCCCGTCGGATCGAGACGGCGAGCGGTCGGGTGACCGGTGTGGTCGCGCGCGTCGATGGCGGCGAGCTCCACGTGCGCGCGCCGCTCCTTGCCCTCGCCGGTGGCGCGATCCATTCGCCAGCGCTCCTTCTTCGCTCGGGCATCGCGATGGCGCAGGCGGGTCGTCACTTACATCTCCATCCCGTGTCGGTGACAGCCGGTATCTACGACGACGACCTCGGTGGCGTATGGTCGGGAGTGCCGCAGTCGGTCGTCGGCGAGGAGTTCGCGGAGGACGAATCCGGTCACGGCTTCCGCATCGAGATCCCGCAGGCATATCCGGGCATCCTCGCGGCGTCGTTCCCGTGGTGGGGGAGCGCCGCGCATCGCGCGCGCGCGGCGGACGCGCGCCACATCGCGCCGTTCATCGCGATCGTGCGCGACGAGACGGAAGGACGCGTTGACTACTCGTGCGGCAGCACCGAGCGCCGGTTGCTCACCCGCGGGATGACCGAGTGCGCCCGCATCCACGCTGCTGCGGGAGCGTGGCGGGTGTTCACGCTGCACACGCCGCCGCTCGAACACGCGGGCGCTCACATCGAGGGCTTCGTGGCGGACATCGAGCGACGCGGCGTTGTTCCGAACCGTGTCGGGATCTTCTCAGCGCATCAGATGTCGAGCTGCCGCATCGGTGTCGATCCGGCCACGTCGGTGGCCGATCCAGACGGACAGGTGCGCGGCGTGCGCGGTCTCTATGTCACCGACGCGAGCGCCTTCCCGAATGCGGCCGGCGTGAATCCGATGCTCACGGTCATGGCGCTCGCGCACCAGATAGCGTCGCGGATGGTCGCGTCCACCTAGACTCAAGTGGAGTCACCACAGGGGAGAACAGCGATGGAGCTGCACACCGGCGACGCCGCGCCCGCGTTCGCGTTGACCGACGAGAACGGGAAGCTGGTCTCTACCGATGCGATGCGTGGCAAGAAGTACGTCGTTTACTTCTATCCCAAAGACGACACACCGGGATGCACCGTCGAGGCGTGCCAGTTCAACGACAACCTGACCGCATTCCAGTCGCTGGGCATCCCGGTGCTCGGCGTGTCCCGCGACGACGCCGCGTCGCACCGCGCCTTCCAGGAGAAGTTCTCGCTGAGGTTCCCGCTGCTCAGCGACCCCGATCGGAGGACCCACGACGCGTACGGCGCGTGGGGCGAGCGTCCCGGCCGGGGCGAAGGCGTCATCCGCTCCACGTTCCTCGTGGACGAGCGCGGAAAAGTGAAGAAGGCCTGGTACGGGGTGAGGGCGGACGGCCACGCCAAAGCCGTGCTCGAGGCGCTGAACAGCTAGAGCTCGATAGTTCGTTCAAAGGCGAACGAACCCGATCGAGTCCGAGCCGGTACGCTGTTCGACGATGAAGACGTACCGGCCGCCAACGTCGAACGACGCGGTCCTGCGGCGCGGCGACTTCATCGCTCCGGTCCTGCACGAGATCCGCAAGGTCATCGTCGGCCAGGACTACCTCGTGAACCGCCTGCTGCTGGGGCTCCTCTGTAACGGCCATTTGCTCATCGAGGGTGTGCCCGGGCTCGCGAAGACGCTGGCAGTGAAGACCCTGTCGGACACGATCGAGGCGAGCTTCAAGCGAGTCCAGTTCACCCCGGACCTTCTGCCCGCGGACCTCAACGGCACGATGATCTACAACCCGGCCGACCAGACGTTCCGACCGCGACTCGGGCCGGTCTTCACCGACATCCTCCTCGCCGACGAGGTGAACCGCGCGCCGCCGAAGGTGCAGAGCGCTCTCCTCGAGGCGATGCAGGAGAAGCAGGTGAGCATCGGCGGGACGACGCACCCGCTCGGCGACCTGTTCATGGTGCTCGCCACGCAGAACCCGATCGAGCACGAGGGGACGTATCGCCTGCCGGAGGCGCAGGTGGACCGCTTCATGATGAAGGTCGTCATCGGGTATCCGTCGCAGCTGGAAGAGCGGGAGATCATGGACCGCCAGACGATCGGAGAGATCCCGCAGGTGCGCCGCGTCGCCACACCGAAGGCGGTGCTGGACGCGCGCGCCGCGGTGAAGCTGGTCCACATGGAGGACTCGCTCAAGGACTACATCGTCCGTGTCGTATTCGCGACACGCGAGCCCGAGCAGTTCGGCCTGAACGACCTGCGTCCGATGATCGCGTACGGGGTCTCACCGCGCGCGTCGATCTTCATCTCCCTCGCCGCGCGCGCGAACGCGTTCCTTGAGGGTCGCGACTACGTGCTGCCCGATGACGTGAAGGCCGTCGCGCCGGACGTCATGCGCCATCGTCTCATCGTGACCTACCAGGCCGAGGCTGAAGAGGTCACGCCCGAGTCCGTCATCGCGAAGGTGCTGGACAAGGTCCCGCTGCCCTGACCGTGGTCGCGACGGCACGCGCTCACACACGCGTCCGCGCCGACGTCGCCCTCCCGGCGAACGTGCTCAGGCGCATCCGCCAGGTCGAGATCAAGGCGCGCATCCTGGCCGATGAAGCGCTCCTGGGTACTTATCGCAGCGTCTTCCGTGGCTCGGGGCTCGAGTTCGAAGAGGTGCGTGAGTACGAGCCCGGGGACGACATCCGCAGCATCGATTGGAACGTCACCGCGCGCATGGGCACGCCGTATATCAAGAAGTTCCGCGAGGATCGCGAGCTCAACATTCTTCTCGCGGTGGACGTGTCCGCCTCGTCCTGGTTCGGCTCGGTGGACCAGAGCAAGCGGGACCTGGCCGCGGAGGTCGGCGCGCTCCTGGCGATGACCGCGATGCGTAGCCACGACCGCGTCGGCCTGCTGCGTTTCGCTAAAGGATTGCAGGAGTGGATGCCGTCACGCCGAGGACGCGAGCACCTGCTGCAGGTGATCCGCGAGCTCTTGTTCGCGCCGCCACGGCGCGTGCGCACCGAGCTGACCGATGCCGCGCGCTTCCTCACGAACATCACGAAAAAGCGCAGCGTGGTGTTCCTCGTGTCCGACTTCCTCGACGTCGGACTCGTCGACGATCCCGCCGTCCGGATGCTCGGCCGAAAGCACGACGTCATCGCCCTCGTCCTGAACGACCCGCGCGAGCTCGAGCTGCCGAACGTCGGGGTCATCGCGCTCGAGGACGCCGAGACCGGCAGCGTCGCCTACGTCGACACGAGCGACAGGCGGCTGCGAGAGGAGTACGCGAGCGCCGCCCGGCGCCGACGTACCGAGCGCAGGCAGGCTCTCGCGCGCATGAAGATCGACAGCGTGGATCTCTACACCGATCGTCCTTTCGTGCCGGCGCTGATGGCGCTCTTCAACACGCGGACGCGGCGCAACTAATGCGGCTCGCCGTCGCACTTGGCCTGTCAGTGACGCTCCTCGGCGTCGCAGCGGCCGCGGCCGCCGACCCGGTGAACGCGGCCGCCACGCTCGACCGCACGACCATCACCGTCGGTGATCCAGCCTTCCTCACCGTGTACGCCGATGCCGAGGCGGGATACCAGGTCGCCGATCCGACGATCGCTCATACCGTCGGCGACCTTGAGGTGCTCGAGGTCCTCCCCTCCGGTCGCTCGACGCGCCCGGGCGGGACGCTGCGCTGGACGTTCCGTTACCGGGTCACCGCATGGGTCGTCGGCGACCTGGGCGTGCCGCCGATCGAGATCCCGTACAACGGCCCGAACGGCGTGACCGGCGTCGCGACGACCGCGCCGATCCTCCTTCACGTGGCCAGCGTCATCAAGGACGGCGAGGACACCTCGGACGTCAAACCGCTCAAGCCACAGCTCGATCTGCCCGAGGCGTTCGTCGCGAAGCTCGCGCGGATCGCGATGGGCATCGCGGCCGCGGCGGCATTCACCGCCCTCGCGGGCGTCATCTTCTGGATGCTCCTGCGGCGCCGCGAGCACGTCGCGGCGGAGGAGCGACTCACCCCGGTGCAGCGCGCGCTACGCGAGCTCGACGCGCTGGCCGAACAGCGTCTGCCCGAGAAGGGTCGGACTGCGGAGCACTACCAGCTCCTCACCGCGAGCCTGCGCCGCTACGCGGTCCAGCGCTTCGGGGTCGACCCGGGCCGCACCAGCCGCGAGCTTCGCGCGGCACTTGAGCGCGCCGGCGTCGACCGGACGCAGGCTGGCGCGATCTACGAGATCCTGCGCGAGGGCGACGAGGTCCGTTTTCGTCATGCGATCCCGTACCCCGCGCACGCGCAGAACGCGGTGCGCGCGGCTCTCGAGGTCGTGCGGCGCGCCGCGACGGCCGAGGAATACGAGATCGCAGCGCTGAGGCCGCAATGAGCATCCGCATCCTCGGTACGGAGGTCCTTTTCGATGCGCCGTGGGCGCTCGGCTTGCTCGCGCTCGTCGTCATCGCCGCCGCACTCGAGCTCCGCCGCGAGCGCGGGCGCAGCGGCGGCATGTTGTTCTCTTCGCTCGGGCTGGTGCCGCGCGGGCGCCCGAGCTGGCGCGTGCGCGCGCGCTGGCTGCTCCTGCCCCTGCGCGTCGTGGCGGCGACGGCGCTGATCATCGCCCTCGCTGCGCCGTCGG
>WNGB01008147.1_pt1 | contig 14950 bp, 15 predicted proteins | sample 5400681 | NCBI WGS metagenome assembly WNGB01 (sample SAMN13153367, study PRJNA577476) | soil metagenome | isolation source: 115 cm soil or saprolite under grassland replicate 2 | place: USA:California | collected 2016-06-15
CGTCGTCTACGAGTCGGAGCCGGGCCGGGTCGACGGCTGGGTGGGCTACCGGATCGAGGACCGCTGGCCAGGCGGCCTGCCCGCCAACCTGGTCAGGGTCGGGGCGCTGCACGGGCTCACCCCGGAGGCGGACGCCGCCCTCTGGCGCTACTGCCTGGACCTCGACCTGGCCGCCACCGTGCGGTTGTACAACCGGCCGCTCGACGAGCCGATCCGCTGGCGCCTGGCCGACCCGAGGCGGCTGCGCACGACCCACGTCGGCGACCAGCTGTGGCTCCGCCTGCTCGACCTGCCGGCGGCGCTGGCAGCGCGGCGCTACGCCGTCGAGGGCAAGCTGGTGTTCCAGGTGACCGACGCGCTGCGGCCCGGGAACCAGGGCCGGTTCCGGCTCGAAGGCGGCCCGGACGGCGCCGACTGCCGACCGACCGGGGACCAGCCCCACCTCGCGCTCGACGTCGCCGATCTCGGCGCCGCCTACCTCGGCGGCGCGCGGCTGGCCACCATGGCAAGGGCCGGCCGGGTGGACGAGCTCGCCCCTGGCGCCCTGCTCCGTGCGGACGCGATGCTGGCCAGCGACCCAGGCCCGTGGAGCACCACCCACTTCTGAACCGACTTGCAACAGCTTGCAGCTGCATTGCTAGACTGCTGGCATGAGCTTGACGCCGCCGGGCACCGGCACCGAGACCGCCGTCGAGCTGCTGCGCGGGCAGGGCATGCGCATGACGCCGCAGCGGCTCGCGATCGTCGACGAGATCATGTCGACCTCCGGCTACGTCATCCCGATCGCGGTGATCGAGCGGGTGCAGGCCCGCATCCCGGGCGTCAGCCCCTCCACCGTCTACCGCACCCTGGAGCGCCTGGAGCAGGTCGGCGTGCTCGCCCACGTCCACCTCGAGTCGGGCGTCGGCTACCACCGGCTGGAGCAGGCCCTGCACGCCCACCTGACCTGCGCCCGCTGCGGCGCCGACCTGGAGCTGTCCCGCGCCTCCCTGCGGAGCCTGGAGCGGCTGGTCGAGCGGGACCACGGCTTCCACCCCGACTTCACCCACTACGCGATCTCCGGCCTGTGCGCCTCCTGCCGCCACGCCGAGACGTCCGATGCCAGCTGACTTCGACGCGGCGCTGCTCAGGTCCACCTACACCGAGGCCGGCAGGCAGACCTTGGAGGCGCGCAACCTGGTCGGTCTCACCTTCGTCGCCGCCGGCGGCGACTGGCTGCTGGTCCACGACCAGAACACGCCGGAGCGTCCCGCGGGCTAGCAGCGGACCTGGCAGGGCGGCACCTCGCGGCCGGCGGCAGCCCTTGCCGCCCGCACCGCCCGCACCGGCGACAGGTTGCCACCGGCCCGCCAGGAGTCCAGGTACCTCCAGGGGTAGACGACCCCGCGCCGGACCCACCAGATGCCCGGCCGGGTCGGCCAGGAGAGCCCGAAGTGCAGGTGGACGGGGGTGACCCTGGCCGAGCCGGAGTTGCCGACCCGGCCGAGGGGCTGGCCGGCCCGGACCCGTACCCCCGGCGCGATGCCGGCGGCGACCGACTCGAGGTGGGAGCCGTAGTAGCGGACGCCGTCCACGCCCACCACCGAGACGGCGCGGCCGCCCCGATCGGCGCCCCGGTCGCGGGAAGCGCTCCAGTGGTCGACCCTGGCGACCTCGTCGACCCGCCCGTCGACCGGGGACACGAAGGCGCAGCCGCGGGCGGCGAAGATGTCGGTGGCCGGGTAGTCGTGGTGGGAGCGGCCGTAGTCGGCCCGGCAGCCGGCCACCGGGAAGCGGTAGCGCAGCGGCGTGGGCGCCGGCCGGCTGGTCGACGAGCCGGGGGCCGCACCGGGTTGCCCTGCGGCCGTCGAGCCGGTCCCCCCGCCGCTGGTCGACGGCGCCGCGGTGGCGGCCGGCGGCGGCGAGCCTCCCCTGGAGCATCCGGCCACGGCGAGGGCCGCCGCCAGGACGAGGGCGAGTGGCGCGATGGCGCTGCGGCGGCGCATCGGGTGCTCCTAGTGGCGGCGGGCGGGACGGCGGCTGGACCGCTTCGGCACCAGGGTGACACCGGCAAGGCCGGCCCCGACGAGCAGGCCCCGCAGGCGCTCGAGCTCGCCGGCGGCCAGGCGGTAGGTCACCCTCGGCAGGTCGTCGAGCGCCTCGGCGGTCTCCACCACGGGCTCCGGGTCGCCCTCCACCCACACGCTGGTGTCGGTCGAGAACGGGCCGTAGCAGCGGAGCAGCTCGAGCTGGCCGGGGTCGCGAAGGTCCAGCCGGATGGTGCCGGCGGCCAGCGCCCGCCGGTACCAGGGAGCGCCGCTGCGGCGGGCGGCCGCGGCCAGCCGCTCCAGCTGCGCCACGGCCCGGCGGGCGTCGGCCGGCAGCGCCTCGCGGCCGAGCCGGTCGCCGCCCGCGACACCGACGTCCGCGTGCGACAGCAGGGAGCCGTGGAGGGCGAGGACGGACTCGAACAGGCCCCTCGCCTGGTCCTGGCCGCCTCCCCGGCCCGGCGACCAGGCGCTGCGGCCGTCGGGCGGGGTCGCCGACCCGCCGGCGCCGGCCAGCTGGGCGGCCGCCTCGAGCGGCTCGCTGCCGGCGGCGGGCGGCCAGGCCGGCTCGGGCGCCCCGGCCCCGGGAGGCGCCAGGGCGGCGGCCAGCAGGGTGGTCAGGGGCACGGCCGCGACCAGGCCGATCGAGCCGCACAGGGTGCGCACCACCTCCACCGCGACCGCCTCGGCGGTGGCGACCGTGCCGAAGCTGTCGCCGCCGGTGACGAACAGCACCAGCAGCGGCAGGGAGGCGCCGGCGTAGGCGAGGAACAGGGTGTTCACGGTCGCCGCGATGTGGTCGCGACCGACCGACAGCGCCCCGCGCACCAGCTCGCCGAACCCGGCCTCCGGATCGGCCCGGCGCAGCTCGAACACCAGCGAGGCCTGGGAGACGGTGACGTCGTCGAGCACGCCGAGCCCGCCGATGATGATCCCGGCCATCAGCAGGCCACGCAGCGAGAGGCCGCCGACCTGGAAGCTGGCGTTGAGCGCGTCCTCGCTGGCCAGGCCGGTCAGCGAGGCGACGCCGACGAACGCGTCCGCCAGGCCCGCCGTCAGGCCGAGGGCGAGCGCGGTGCCGACGACCGCCGCGGTGGTCTTGCGGCCGAGGCCGTGGGACAGGTAGAGCGAGATCAGCATCACCGCCATCGCCCCGACCAGGGCGACGGGCACGGGACTGCGCCCGCGCAGGATGGCCGGGACCACGAAGCCGATGATCACGGCGAACGACAGCGCCAGGCCGAGCAGCGAGCGGACCCCCTGCCAGCGGCCGAAGGCGATCACCGCCAGCACGAACAGCGCCGCGAGCGCCAGCATCGGCCGGCCGCGCTCCAGGTCGCGGATGTTGTAGAAGGTCGGCTGGCCGGGCTGCTCGAGCACGGCCAGCTTGACCCGCTGGCCTGGCCGGAAGGTGTCGCCGGTCGGGTCGGTGGTCTCGAAGCTGACCTCCTCGCCGTCGCCGGCCGGCTTGGCCGTCACCTTGATGCAGGTCGAGCCGGGCGCCCCCGGTTCGGCCTGCTCGCAGGGGGTGGTCGCGACCCGGGTGAGGGTGGCGCTCACCAGGCGGGTCGGGTCGGTCTGCTCGTCCCCGAGCGTGGGCGCCGGCCGGCTGTAGGGCCAGAGCGCCGCCCCGCCGGCCAGCACGGCGAGGGTCAGCACCCCGACCACCGCCAGCATGGCCCGGTGGCGGCCAGCCGTCGCGTCCACGGGCGGCAACGCTATGCCGTCGACCCGGCCAAGGCCAGCGGGAGCCTCGTTAGTTGACAAGGATTCTCATTAGCAGCTAGGGTCCAGGCATGCACAGGCGCTTGGCCCTCCCCGGGATCCTGACCGTCGCCGTCGCCTTGCTGCTGGCCGGCTGCGGCGACGACGGCGGCGGGTCCGCGACCACCGGGAGCGGCCAGACCCTGCGGGTGGTCGCCACCACCACCCAGGTGCAGGACTTCGCCAGGGTCATCGGCGGCGACCAGGTCCAGGTGACCGGCATCCTCAAGCCGAACGTCGACGCGCACGACTACGAGCCCTCGCCGGCCGACCTGGACGCGATCGCGCGCGCGGACGTGCTGATCGAGAACGGCGTCGGGCTGGAGGAGTGGCTCCAGGACACCATCCGCAGCGCCGGCTTCGACGGCACGCTGGTGGACGCGAGCCAGGGCGTCCAGCTGCGCGAAGGCGGCGAGGAGGGCAAGGACCCGCACGTCTGGATGGACCCGCGCAACGCCAAGCTGATGGTCGCCAACATCCAGCGCGGGCTCGCCGAGGCCCGCCCGTCCGACGCCGCCAGCTTCAAGACGAACCTGGACGGCTACACCGCGCAGCTCGACGCGCTGGACGCGTCGATCGCCGAGCGGATCGGCGGGCTGGCCAACAAGAAGCTGGTCACCAACCACGACGCCTTCCACTACTACGTCGACCGCTACGGGCTCGAGTTCGCCGGCTCGATCATCCCCAGCTTCGACACCTCGGCCGAGCTGTCGGCCAAGTCGGTCCAGGACCTGGTGGCCAAGATCAAGGCGACCAAGGTGAAGGCGATCTTCTCCGAGTCGTCGCTGCCGCCCGAGACGGCCGAGGCGATCGGCCGGGAGGCCGGGATCAAGGTGGTCGCCGGCGAGGACGCCCTGTACGGCGACGCCCTCGGGCCGGCTGGCTCGGACGCCGACACCTACCTCAAGATGATGGAGCACAACACCAGCACGATCGTGGCCGCCCTGAGCGGCACCTAGGAGCGCGATGGCAGAACCAGATCCCGCGCTCGCCATCCAGCACGCGGCCGTGGCCTACGGCCGCGTTCCGGTGCTTGAGGACATCGACGGCGAGGTCCGCCCCGGCCAGTCGGTCGCCCTGATCGGCCCCAACGGGGCAGGCAAGACCACCCTCATCAGGGCCATCCTCGGCCTGGTGCCGGTGGTGCGCGGCTCGATCACCGTGCTCGGCCGGCCTCCCACCGCCGCCAGGCGCGAGGTCGCCTACGTGCCCCAGGCCGACACCCTCGACGGCGACTTCCCGGTCTCGGTCGAGCAGGTCGTGCTGATGGGCCGCTACCGGCGGATCGGCTGGGTGCGCCGGCCGGGCCGGGCCGACCGGGCCGCGGCCGCGCGCGCCCTCGAGGAGCTCGGCCTGGCGGAGCTGGCCCGTGCCCGCTTCGGCGTCCTCTCGGGCGGGCAGCGCCAGCGCGCCCTGCTGGCAAGGGCGGTCGCCCAGGAGGCCAGGCTGCTGCTGCTCGACGAGCCGTTCAACGGCGTCGACGCCACCTCCGAGGAGCTGCTGCTGGCCGCCCTCGCGCGCCTGAAGGCCGCCGGCGCCGCCGTGCTCATGTCCACCCACGACCTCGCCCTTGCGCACCTGGCCTGCGACGAGGTCTGCCTGCTCAACCACCGCCAGTTCGGCTTCGGGCCGGTCAAGAGCACCCTGGTGCCGGAGCTGCTGCGCGCGACCTACGGCGGCCACGCTCTGGAGCTGCGTGGCGACGACGTGATCGTCGCCCGGCCCTGATGGTCCGCCTGCTGCTCGACCCCTTCCAGGTCGGCTTCATGCAGCGGGCGCTCGCCGCGGCGCTGCTGGTCGGCGTGCTCGGTGGGGTGGTCGGGGTGTTCGTGGTCCTGCGCCGGCTGCAGTTCGTCGGCGACGCCCTCACCCACACGGTGTTCCCCGGCGTGGTCGTCGCCTTCCTGACCGGACGCTCGATCCTGCTCGGCGCGCTGGTCTTCGGGCTGCTGACCGCCGTGCTGCTCACCCTGCTGACCGCCCATCGCCGGGTGACCGTCGACGCCGGCGTGGCCATCCTGCTCACCTCGTTCTTCGCCGCCGGCGTGGTGCTGGTCTCGCGCACCCGCGGGTACACCGCCGACCTGAGCCTGTTCCTGTTCGGCCGCATCCTCGCCATCGGCGCCGACGACCTGCTGCAGATGGGCGTGGTCGCGGCGCTGGTGCTGGCCACCCTTGCCGCGCTGCGCAAGGAGCTGCTGCTGCGCGCCTTCGACCCGGAGGGGGCCGCCGCGCTCGGCTACCGCACGGTCCTGCTGGACCTGGCGCTCAACGTGCTGGTGGCCCTCGTGGTGGTGGCCGGCGTCAAGGCGGTCGGCACGGTCCTGGTGGTGGCGCTGATCATGGTGCCGGCCGCGACCGCCCGGCTCCTCACCGAGCGGGTGGCCGCCATGACCGTGCTGGCCGCCGCCCTCGGCGCCCTCGGCGGCTGGGTGGGGCTGGCCATCAGCTACGAGGCCTCCCTGCAGCGGGGCGTGCGGCTCGCCGCCGGCGCCACCATCGTCGTCGTGCTGGTCGGCTTCTTCCTGGTCGCCCTCGCCGCCAGCGCCCTGATCGACCGGGGGGGCCCGACCGACCGGGGGGGCCCGACCGACCGGGGGGGCCCGACCGACCGGGGGGGCAGCAAGCGCCCCCCCGGACCCCCCCAGGGGGCCGGCGCGCCCGCCGGATCTCCCCAGGGCGCCTCTGGGAGCGCCAGGTGAGCCTGCTGCAGCGGTCGCTGGTCGAGGCGGTCATGGTCGGGGCGCTGTGCGGGGTGATCGGGGTGCACGTGGTCCTGCGCCGGCTGTCGTTCTTCACCATGGCCCTCGGCCACGCCACCTTCCCCGGGGTGGTGCTCGCCGCCCTCGCCGGCGTCGACCTGTTCCTCGGCGCCGGGCTGTTCGGGGTGCTGGTGGTGCTGGCGGTCGCTCTGCTCGGGGCGCGCGAGCGGGTCGACGCGACCAGCGCGATCGGGGTGGTCCTCTCCGGGGCGTTCGCGCTCGGCGTGCTGCTGCTGTCGGCCCAGTCCGGCTTCACCAGGGACCTGGCGGCCTACCTGGTCGGCTCGATCGCGACCGTGTCCGAGCGCGACCTGGCGGTCACCGCCGTCACCGGCGTGGTGGTGCTCGGCCTGCTTGCCGCGCTCCACAAGGAGCTGGTGCTCGGCGCCTTCGACCGGGCCGGGCTGCAGGCCCTCGGCTACCCGGCGGTCGCCCTGGACGTGCTGTTCCTGCTGCTGGTCGAGGTCGTGGTGGTCACCTCGGTGCCGGCGGTGGGCACGATCCTGTCGGTGGCGCTGATCGTCGCGCCGGCCGCCGCCGCCCGCCTGTGGACCGACCGGCTGGGGGTCACCATGGCGCTCTCCGGCCTGCTCGGCGCGGCCAGCGGGGTGGCCGGGGTGCTGCTGTCGCGACGCTTCGACGTGGCCGCCGGCGGGACCATCGTGCTGGTGGCGGCCGGGCTGTTCGCGGCTTCCGTGCTCGCCGCCCCCCGCCACGGCCTGCTCGGCGCGGTCCTCGACCGCCGCCGGGCCAGCGGCCCGCTGCCCTCCGGGGACGCGCTCTCCGCCGGATAGGCCAACTGGCGCAACCGCCTGGAACAGGCCTCTGTTGCGACGTTTGCTTAGTTGCTATTGGGATGCAACTATGAGTCAGTCGCTGGTACGGTCGGGGAGCGATGAAGCCGCGGTGAAAGGAACGCGCATGGCGTTGGACGTCCAGCCCGCCGCTTCCCCACGGGCCCCGCTGGCCCGGGCGCTGGCGCTGTTCACCCCGGGGGAGTGGGCCAAGCTCGGTGGCATGTACGGGTTCATCGCCTTCCTGCACGTGCTCGGCTGGGGCCTGTTCCTGGGGATCGCCGCCGACAACCCCGCCTTCGCCGGTGCCGGGGTGCTCGCCTACACCCTGGGCCTCCGCCACGGCTTCGACGCCGACCACCTTGCGGCGGTCGACGACAGCACCCGCTACCTGCTCGCCAAGGGCCGCAAGCCGCTGGGGATCGGCTTCTTCTTCTCCTTCGGCCACTCCAGCGTCGTGTTCCTGGTGTCGCTGGCCCTGGCGATCGCGGCCAGGGCGGTCCAGTCCCGCATCCCGCAGATGGAGCAGCTGGGCGGCACGATCGGCGCCAGCGTGTCGGGGGTGTTCCTCTGGCTCATCGGGCTGCTCAACCTGGCCGTGCTGATCGGCATCATCAAGGTGTGGAGGCAAGTCAAGCAGGGCTCCTTCGACGGCGAGCACCTGGACCGCCTGCTGCTGCAGCGCGGCCTGGTCAACCGGGTGCTGGGCGGCCGCGCGCAACGGTTCATCAACCACTCCTGGCAGATGTACCCCCTGGGACTGCTGTTCGGGCTCGGCTTCGACACCGCCAGCCAGGTCGGGCTGCTGGCCCTGGCGGGCGGGGCGGCAACGGGCCAGGGCTCCTTCCTGGCGATCATGTCGCTGCCGGTGTTGTTTGCCGCCGGCATGAGCCTGGTCGACACCACCGACGGGGCGCTGATGACCAAGGCCTACAGCTGGGCGTTCACCAACCCGCTGCGCAAGCTCTGGTACAACCTCACCACCACCGGCCTGTCGGTCGCGGTGGCGCTGCTCGTCGGCACCATCGAGCTGCTCCAGGTGCTCAGCGACCGGCTCGGCTGGCAGGGCGCCTTCTTCGAGTTCCTCAACGAGCGGCTCGACTTCGGCCTGATCGGCTACCTGATCGTCGGTCTGTTCCTGGGGGCCTGGCTGCTCTCGGTCGTGTTGTGGCGCCTGCGCCGGGTCGAGGAGCGCTACGGCGACCGCCTCGCCCAAGCCGAGCGGTAGCGCCCGGTGTAAGGCGGCAATCGGCCCGGCGGCCACCCGGTTATGCTTGTGCAGATGCATCGGCATGGGATCGTCCGTCGGCTCCCGCTTGCCGGCGCGGCGGTCGCCGGGGCGGTGGTCGGGCACACGCTCGCCTGGACCCTGACCGTCCCAGCGCCCGCGGAGCGGCTGGCGCTGCTCGCCACCAGCGGCCACACCTACTGGTCGGCGGCGGTCGCGGCCGCCATCGTGCTCGGCCTGACGTCGCTGGCCGCCACCCTCGCCCACCATTTCCGGGCCGGGCTGGACGGGGGGCGCCACCCGGCCGGCGAGCGGTTCGGACGCCTGGCGGGTCGCCTCGCCCTGCTGCAGGTCGGCATCTACCTGGTGCAGGAGGTGCTCGAGCGGACCGCCGCCGGTGCCCCCCTCGGCGACGCGATCGACGGCCGCCTGCTGCTGTTCGGCATGACGGTCCAGATCGCGGTCGCGTTCGGACTTGCCGCCGTGCTCGCCTGGGTCGGCCTGGTCGCCGAGGTTGCCGGCCAGGCGCTACGCCGCCGCCGCCTGCCCCGTCCCGAGCCGCGGTCGGCCCTTCCGCTGCCGCGCCCGACCGGCCGGGTCCGCCAGGCCCTGCTGCTGGCTGCCGGCCTCGGCGGCCGCGCCCCTCCCATCGGCTGACTTCGCGCGCCGACCCGACCGCCAGGTCGGGCGGCAGCCGATGTCTGCGACCAACCGAGCAGGGAGAGGTCAGATGATCAGAAGGATCGCCGTGGCCGCGGCCGCCGTCGGGCTGGCCGGGCTGCTGGTGCCGCTGCTGGCCGCGCCGGCCGCCGCCCACGGGCACCGGGATGTCGCCGGCTACAGCTTCGTGGTCGGGTTCGGCGTCGAGCCGGCCTACGCCGGGTCGCCCAACAGCGTCCAGCTCATCCTGGGCCGCCACCACGACGGGAAGCCGGTGACCGACCTCGAGGACACGCTCAAGGTGGCGGTGACCACCGGCGACGCCGAGGCCAAGGAGATGGCCCTGCAGCCCAACTTCGAGGTCGGCGAGTGGGGCGAGCCGGGCGACTACCGGGCGTTCTTCATCCCGACCAGCCCTGGCGCCTACACGTTCCACTTCACCGGCACCATCAAGGGCAAGAAGATCGACCAGAGCTTCACCTCGGTGAAGGACGGCTTCGACGAGGCGGAGGATCCGGCCGAGGTCCAGTACCCGGCCGTCGAGCCGACCGGCACCCAGGTCTCCAGCCGCCTCGACCGCCAGTCGGCGCGGCTGAACGCGGCGCTGACCGCCGAGCGCGACCAGGCCAAGGGTGACGCGGCCAGCGCCAGCCGGCTGGCCACGGTCGGCCTGCTCGTCGGGGCGCTCGGGCTGGTCGCGGCCGTTGCCGTCGGCTTCCTCGCGCTGTGTAGGCAGAGCTGACCCCCATGCGGCGCCCGGTCGAGCGAGTGCGGAACCAACGGCGGCTGCGCCTGCTTGGTCTGGCCGGACTGCTCGCCTGGCTCTGGCTGCTCGCCGGCGGGCCGGCGGCGGGCGCGCACGCGCTGCTGCGCGACTCCGAGCCGGCCGACGGGGCCTCGCTCGACCGGGCGCCGCGTCAGGTCCTGCTCACCTTCACCGAACGGCCGGAGCCGCAGCTCTCCACCGTGCACGTGCTGGACACCGCCGGCCGCCAGGTCGAGGCGGCCAAGGCGGCGCCCGTCGCCGGTCAGCCGCTGCAGCTGGTCGTGCCGCTCGGTGACCTTCCCGACGGCACCTACACGGTGAGCTGGCAGGTCCTCTCCAGCGACGACGGCCACGTGACCGCGGGATCGTTCGCGTTCGGGGTGGGGGAGGCGGCCTCGCCGGCCGCGACCGCCACCCAGACGGCCCCGGCCGGCCAAGGGGAGGCGCCCTCGCCGCTCGCCGTCGCCGGGCGCTGGGCGCTCTACGGTGGGCTGGTGCTGCTGGTCGGCGCCGCCGCCACCGGCCTCGCGGTCTTCCGCCGGACGCTCCCGAGCGCCGCCAGACCCCTGCTGGCGGTGGCTGCCGGCCTTGCCGTGGCGGGCCTTGCGGCCAGGTTCGTGGCCGAGTACGCGGCGGTCGACGCGCCCCTCGGCGACCTGCTCGCCTCCTCGACCGGAACGGGCCTGCTGCGTCTGGCCGTCGGCGTCGCGGTCGCCGTGGTCGCCGCGACCCTGCTCGCCGACCGGGCAGGAGCGGAGGATGGCGGCGGGGCGGCGAGGGTCGAGGCGTGGCGGCTGTGGCTGGTCGGGGCGGCCGCCGCGGCGGCGATGCTGCTGCACGTGCTGGCCGGCCATGCGGCCGGACCCTCGTCGCTGCGGCCGCTCGACCTGCTCGCCCAGTGGGTCCACCTGCTCGCCGTCGGGGCCTGGATCGGCGGCCTCGTCTGGCTGCTGGCGGGCCTGCGGGGCCGCGAGCGCGCCAACCAGGTGACCATGGTGGTGTGCTTCTCCAAGCTGGCGGCGCCGGTGCTGGCGGTGGTGGCGCTGACCGGCCTGGCGCGCGCCGTCGACCTGGCCGGCGGCTGGCGGGGCCTGCTCGACTCGAGCTGGGGCCGCGTCCTGGACGTCAAGGTGCTCCTGTTCCTTGGCCTGGTCGCGCTGGGGGCGCTCAACCGCTACCGGATCGTCCCCGCCCTCGGCGCCGAAGCGGGCCTGGCCGATCGGCTCGGGGTCCTGCGCAGGAACGTTCGTGGGGAGGTGGCGCTGGCCGCCTGCGTGCTCGCCGCCGCCGCCCTGCTCAGCCAGCTCCCTCCGGGCAAGTTCGTGGCCGGCCAGAGCGCCGCCCGACCGGCGCCGCCGCCGCCGAGCGTCCAGGTCGAGGGCAACGACTTCGCCACCTCGGTGCGGCTCGACCTCACCATCTCGCCCGGCACGGCCGGCCCCAACAGCTTCACCGCCAAGGTGACCGACTACGACTCCGGCGCCATCTGGCCGGCCAGCCGGGTCGCCCTGCGGTTCACGCCCCGCGACCGGCCGGAGATCGGCGGCGCCACCCTCGAGCTGGCCAGGAGCGGCGACGGGCTGTGGCAGGGCAGGGGGAGCATGCTCTCGATCGACGGACCCTGGGTGGTGGTCGCCCTGGTCCAAGCGCCCGGCTCCTCGGTCACCGTGCCGCTCGAGCTGCAGACCCGCAGCGCAAGCCGGCAGGCGGAGGTCTCCAAGGTCCCCGGCCAGCCCACCCTGTACACCATCAAGCTGCCCACCGGGGGCACCCTGCAGTCCTACCTGGACCCGGGCCTGCCAGGAGCCAACACCGTCCACTTCACCTTCTTCACCGCCGGTGGGGGCGAGCAGACGATGGACCAGGTGCACGCCACCATGACGACGGCGGGCGCGACCCGGGCGCTCGAGCTGCTGGCCCTCGGCAGCGGGCACTTCGCCGCCAATGTCGACCTCCAGCCCGGCCAGGTGTCGTTCGCGGTGGAGGGCTCCACCGACCGCAGCGTCGCCGTCAGCGGCCGCTTCGAGCAGCGCATCGAGTAGAGGAACCCGTCGCATGAGCACCGTGAAGGTCCAGCAGGCCAAGCTCCGCCGGGCGGTCGCCGCCGTGGCGCTGGCCACCCTCGCCATGACCGCCTGCTCGAGCGGCGACGGCGGCGTCTCCGGCGCGCCCGCCACCACGGCGGTCGCCGAACGTCCGAGCAGCCCCGCCAAGCTGGCCATCATGGCGCCCCGCAACGGCCAGACCGTCACGCAGGAGCGCCCGGAGGTGCGGCTGCAACTGCGGGGCGCCGAGATCGTCGACCAGACCACCACCCGGATCCGCGGCGACCAGGGGCACGTCCACCTGTTCGTCGACGGCAAGCTGGTCGCCATGAACTACGGGGTGCGTGAGAGACTGCCTCAGCTCACCCCCGGCCAGCACCTCGTCCAGGTGGAGTTCGTGGCCGCCGATCACATCCCGTTCGACCCGAGGGTCCTCACCCAGGCCGCCTTCAAGGTCGCCCCATGACGGCGCCGGTGGTGGCCGCGCGCCGCCCCGCGGCAACCGCCTCGGGGGGTGTGGCGCTCGCGGGGGGCCTGGCCTTCCTGCTGGCCAGGCCCGCAATCGCCGCCCTCCCGGCCGCCGTCCCCCTGCTGGCCGCCGGCTACCTGGCCATGGCCGTGGCCGCCCTGGTCGTCCCGGCGGGCGGCGACCGGCGGCGGGCGCCCCTCGGCCGGGCGGCGCCGCTCGCCCTCGGGCTGCTGGCCGTCGCCGCGGCCACGGTGGTCGCCGGGCCGGCGCCGGACCCCCGGGTCGGCACCGCCGCCGTCGCCTTGGCGCTGCTGGCCGCGGTCGCCGAGGAGGCCGTGTTCCGGCGCCTCCTCTACGGCCGGCTCGAGGGCCTCGGCGTGGTGGTCGCCGTGGTCGCCAGCGCCGGCCTGTTCGCCCTCATCCACCTGCCCGCCTACGGCACGGCCGCCCTCCCCGTCGACCTCGGCGCCGGACTGCTGCTGTCCTGGCAGCGGTTCGCCTCCGGCACCTGGACGGTCCCGGCCATCACCCACGCGGCGGCCAACCTCCTGGCGGTGATCTAGAGTGCCGGTCAAGTATCGGCGCCGCATTCGTGTGCGGCGCGCCTCCCTGCCACCTGAAGCATGCGCGCCGGGGGTACTTGACCGGCGCTCTGACATGCGACACCTGCGCCCGCTCGGCTGCCTGCTCGCCCTGCTGCTGGCTGCCGGCGCCTGCAGCGGCGGCGACCGGCCCGAGCCGGTCCGCATCGGCGCCATCTACCCGCTGAGCGGCACCCAGGGCATGGGCGGCATCGACGAGTACCACGGGGTCGAGGTCGCCGCCGAGCTCGCCAACCAGGACGGCGGGGTGGGCGGCCGCCCGATCGTCCTCGACCAGGTCGACGTGCCGGAGGCCGACGCCGCCCCGGGAGCGATCCAGGCCCTGGCCGGGCGCGGCGTCGACCTGGTGCTCGGCAGCTACGGCAGCACCATCTCCAGCCCGGCCGCGGCCGCGGCCGCGGGCCGTGGCTCGCTGTTCTGGGAGACCGGCGCGGTCGGGAAGCTCGCCGGTCCGGGCGGGGGCGACCTGGTGTTCCGGGTGGCGCCCACCGGCGGCCTGCTCGGCCGCAACGCGATCGCGTTCGTCGCCGACCAGCTCGCCCCACGGTTGCACCGGCGAGCCTCGTCGCTGCGCTTCGCCGTCGCCGCGGTCGACGACGTCTACGGCCGGGCGGTGGCCGACGGAGCCACGGCCGAGCTGCGCGACCGGGGCCTCGAGCTCACCGCCGAGGTCGTCTACGACCCGCGCCGCCTCGACCCCGCCAGGGTCGTCGGGCGGGTCGCGGCCGGCCGGCCGGACGTGCTGTTCGTGGTCGCCTACCTGGAGGACGGCGTCGCGCTGCGGCGCGAGCAGGTCCGCCAGCATCTCCCCCTGCTCGCCAGCATCGGCACCTCCTCCAGCTACTGCATGCCGGAGTTCGGCGCCCGCCTCGGCCGCGACGCCGTCGGCCTGTTCGCCTCCGACAAGCCGGACACCCACGGGATCAACCCGCACGGGCTCCTCCCGGAGGCGCGGACGCTGCTCGAGCGGGCCGACGCCGCCTACCAGGCCGCCTACGGCCACTCGATGAGCGCGGCGGCCCTTGCCGGCTTCTCGGGCGCCTGGGCGCTGTTCCGCCACGTGCTGCCGGCGGCCCGCTCGCTGGCCCCGGCCGAGGTGGCGGCGGCGGCGAGGGCGGCGAGCGTGCCCGCCGGTGGCCTGCCGAACGGCAGCGGCCTGGCCTTCGCCCGGCGAGGTGGCCCGGATCCCGGCGCGAACCTGCGAGCCGCCAGCGTGATCTGGGAGTGGACGGAGGTGAACCGGCGCGAGGTGACCTGGCCGCCCCAGTTCGCCACCGCACCGATCGCCGCCATCCACCCGGCACGATGAGGCGCTCCCGCGCCGCCGCTCTGGCCGGGATCGGGATCGCCCTGCTGTACCTGGCAGGGGCGACGCTGAGCGGGCGCGCGAGCCTGTTCGCCCGCCGGCCCCTGCTGGACGGGCTCGCCCCGCCCAGCCCATACCGCTGGGTGGACCCGCCGCCCGGCCTGGCCGCCAGCAACAAGCCCCCCGCATCGATCAGCTTCGAGGTCAAGCTCGGCTCGGCCGGCTCCGAGCTCGGCGCCTTCTCGACCAGCGACGGGCAGGTGAACCTGGTGCTCAGCGAGGGCGCCGTACCCGCCAGCCCTGGCCAGACGGCGGTGGAGGTGTCGATCGAGCCGCTCGACCCGGCCAGCCTCCAGCCGCCACCAGGGCTGGTGGTGGCCGGCAACGCCTACCGCATCCGGGCCAGCTACCGGCCCTCCGGCCGCAAGGTGGACGCGCTCGGCGGCCAGTCCAGCGTCGGCCTGGTCTACCCGCTGCTCTCCACCCCGGTCGCCAGCGCCTCCGGGCACCTGGTGCTGGCCTCGACC
>WNGB01008151.1_pt1 | contig 14948 bp, 13 predicted proteins | sample 5400681 | NCBI WGS metagenome assembly WNGB01 (sample SAMN13153367, study PRJNA577476) | soil metagenome | isolation source: 115 cm soil or saprolite under grassland replicate 2 | place: USA:California | collected 2016-06-15
GTTCAGTATTGACGTGTCTATGACGAGTGTGGAACAGCTGGATCAGGCACCGGACTGATAGGTGATTAGCCCACGACCGACAGTCATGCTCGTTAGGCACCCAGATGATGCGCTACCAGATCGGCGAGTCGTGATCCCTGCTGGTCGAGCCAGGCCGCCGCGTTGCACAGGTAGCCGAGGTGCTCGACCATACGCGCTGGATCGATTGGCACATTACGGCCGAGCGCCCAGAGCGTGCCCATCGCCCCACGTAGCCGGAACAGCTCTGGTAGCTGCGCTACCTCTGCTTCGCTCAAGCGAGCCACGCGCTGGTAGCCTCGGCAGAACGCCTCGGCGCTGGCCCAGGGAGCGGGCTGCTCCCAGATCCGCATGGTCATCCGCAATGCCATCACAATATCCAGGCCGCGCGGCGCCGGGCAGGCGAACTCAAAGTCGATGAACCCTGAAACCTGGCCGCTGCGTGCGAGCACATTGTACGGCGCCGGGTCATTATGGCAGAGCTGCAAGGGCAGCTGACAATACGGCCCGTCAACAAAGGCTGCCAAGCGCGTGGCTTCATGGTGCCACCAGGCGAACAGATCACGTGTCGCGGCTGTGTCCGGTGCGCCGATCTGGGCCGGCGTGAGCAGCAGCGGGTCACGCAGGGGGGGCGGGAAGCGAAAGAACGCTTGGAAGAGCGCGTGCCCTGGCCGCGGGGTTGCAGGCAGCCTGGCCAGAGCGACGTGCAGCTCGCCGAGGGCTGCGCCGAGGGACTCAACCTGCCCGAGGTCGCTCGGGTCCAGATTTGAGCCGGGGAGGCCGGGGATGAGGGCCAGCCAGCCGAGCGGTGTAGGCTGGAGTATCTCGCCGTGGCGGTCTGCGAGGGGCACGGGTAGCGCAAATGAGAGAGTGGTTTGCGCCAGGGCCAGCAGGAGCAGCTGCTCGTAGCGCAACGCCTCTTCAGGGTGCGCGTCGGAGAAGACTTTGCAGCGCAGGATTTCCGCCCATTCACCTGGTAGGCGAGCCCGCACTCGGGATGTCGCAGGCTCGTCAAGCCCGGCTGAGCGCCTGACGGCGGCGCTGCAGGAAGGCGCGCTCGGCCGCGTTCTCGCTGCGGGCGAGCGCCGCCTCATACGCCAGCGCCGCCTCGGCGTTGCGGCCTAGGCGTCGGAGCAGGTCAGCACGAATGGCGTGGAACAGGTAGTAGCCATCGAGGTCGAGGCCGTCGACGAGGGTCAACGCCGCCTCCGCTCCTTCGACCTCCGCCACCGCGACCGCGCGATTGAGCGCCACCACCGGGCTTGGGGCCAGCATTAGCAGCTGGTCGTACAGCTGCACGATCTGCCGCCAGTCGGTGGCAGCGGCGCTCGGCGCGGCGCTGTGGACGGCGTTGATCGCCGCCTGGATCTGGTACACTCCAGGCTGGTTGCGCCGCAGGCAGCGCCGCACGATCGCCTGGCCTTCGGCGATCAGGTCGCGATCCCACAGGCTGCGGTTCTGTTCGGCCAGCCGCACTAACTTGCCCTCTGGGGTGGTGCGGGCGGCTCGGCGCGACTCGGAGAGCAGCATCAGCGCGAGCAACCCCATGACTTCCCCTTCATCGGGCATGAGCTCGGCCAGCAGCCGCCCGAGGCGGATGGCCTCGGCGCAGAGCTCCTCACGCACAAGCCGCTCGCCTGAACTGGCCGTGTAGCCCTCGTTGAAGATCAGGTAGACGACGGCCAGTACGGCCCGCAGGCGTTCTGGCAACTCGGCCTCGTCCGGAACCCGGTAGGGAATCCGCGCGTCGCGGATCTTACCCTTGGCCCGCACAAGCCGCTGGGCCATGGTCGGCTCGGGCACCAGGAAGGCGCGCGCGATCTCCGCCGTGGTGAGCCCACCTAGCAGCCGGAGCGTCAGCGCGACTTGGGCAGCCGGGGCGAGCGCCGGGTGACAGCAGGTGAAGATCAAGCGCAGACGCTCATCGGGCACAGCGCCCGCCTCGGCCGCTTCGTCGCGCTCGTAGAGCAACACGGCCTGGGCGTGCCGGTCTTCACGAGACGCCTCGCGCCGCAGGCGGTCGATCGCGCGGTTGCGGGCGGTGGTGATGATCCATCCCGCTGGGCTCGGCGGCAGCCCGCTCGACGGCCAGCGTTGCACCGCCGCGGTGAAGGCATCCTGAACCGCCTCCTCGGCGATGTCGATGTCGCCGAAGACATGGATCAGGATGGCGAGGGCGCGACCGTACTCCTCGCGGAACACACGTTCGATCTCCGTGGTGGGCAGGGCCGGCATGGCAGCACTCACTCCTCGGCCTCGCCTTGGAACGGCCGCACCTCGACCGGCAGGCGAGCGACCGCCCGTGCGAGCTTCGCGCCCCACTCCAACGCAGCGTCGAGATCGGGCGCCGTGATGATCGTGAACCCACCCAGGTGCTCCTTCCCCTCAGCGAACGGGCCGTCGGTCATGAGCAGGTCGCCGTCGCGGAGCCGCAGCACGGTAGCCGTGCTGGGAGGGTGCAGCCCGCCGGAAAAGACCCACACGCCGGCGGCCTTCATCTCCTGCTCCACGGCGTGGATGTCGCGCATGATCGGCTCCAGGATCTCGGGCGGGGGCGGATCTCCATCGGGCTGATAGATGCTGAGCAAGTACTGCTTCATCTGATGTTCCTCCTTGACGTTGCCACCCACAGTGTCGGTTGGCCCGATGTCAGGCCGAGCGGGGATCCAATTGTACAGCAAGACCGCGTGGGTGGGTACTTGCGAGGTCTGTTTCCTACGGCCAGCCGACACCCGGTGCAGGCGCGCCAGCGATGAGCACCTGGCCGGTTCGGCTGGCGATCACGTCATCCACGTGCTCGACGCCGCGCCACTCGGCGGCCATCATGAAGAGTGTTGTTCGGTCAGGCCCCCCGAGCATGCAGGCGTAGCAGGAGCGATCGAGCTCGATCCGTTGCAGCACCTCGCCGCCTTCGCGAACCCGTGCGCAGGCGTTGTCTCGCACTGGTGTCCAGACTGCGCCTTCGGCGTCGAGACAGATGCCGTCGCCGTTGCCCGGCCCACCGAGGTCGGCCCACACGCGTCGATTCGACAGGCTGCCGTCCACGGCGACGTCGAACGCCGTGAGGCGGCCGGCGAAGGACTCGGCGATGATCAGCGTCGCGTTGTCCGGTGTCACGACCATGCCGTTGGGGAACTGGAGGTCATCCGCGACCTGGCGGGCCGAGCCGTCCGGGGTGACCAGCGCGATGATCCCGGGACGGGGCTGCGCGCCCCCCAGGAAGTCGAAACCAAAACCGTTGAGGTAGATGTTGCCGCGGCCGTCGACCACGATCTCGCTCCAGCCATGGTCAGCGACACCGCTCAGGTCGGCATGCCGAACCATCGACCCGTCAGGCTCCCTGCACATGAGCTCCTGGCCGGTGACGAGCAGGCGCCCGTCGGGCAGCCACGCGGTGGCCCACCCGAGGCCCGGGGAACCGTATCCGACGATCTCGCGGTTGCCGTCGAGATCGACGGCGACGATCTCTTGGGTTCCCCAGTTGGAGAACCACAGACGGCCCGCGTGCCAACGTGGCGACTCGCCGATCGCAAGACCACTCAGCAGGATTTGTGGTTTAGGCATTGAGACCTCCCTTACGAGTACGAGTGCTTCTCACCATCTATACGAATGGCTTTGGCCCAGATCGACAGGGGACACGGCTTGAATAGGAATGTGCGATAGTTCATCCGAGACCGTTCTGGTGGATGGTGTGATGAGCATCCCGATCATACCAAGAAAGGTGTCACGGTCAGCGGACTGGCGTGCTTCCTACACCGGCATTGGACTTTGTCACGCCATGGCCCCAAATCGTGCTGGGGTCATTGATCACATTGGTGCAGATCTGGGCACAGCGCGGTACGCGGCAGCAGGAACTTCCGCCCAGCTATTCCGCGCGCGTGGCAGGAAGCGCAGTCATCACGGCGCTGTTGGCTGGCGTCGTGCGCCGTGGTCTCGACTACATAATCATCGGCCGCTTGAGCACGACCGGCGTCTGGTTTGGCGGTGACCGGCTGTTGGATGGCCCCGTGGCCGGCTGGTTGCTGAGCGCCACGTTGCAACGTCCCTAACGGTCGTGAGCGATACCGCACATTACGGTCGTGACATTGACAGGCCTGATTTTGCCATACCATTCCGCCCCCAGCTGCGCCGCGCGCTCGAACAGCTGTGCGAACGCCGCGCGGTAGATCGCGGCGCGGCGCAGATACGAGCTGTCGGCGCGATAGATCCGAATCGGCGCGCGCTCGAACGTCACTAAATGTGCCAGATTGTCGAACGCGATTCCGGTGTAGCCCTGTGCATGGATGTGATCGAGGTAGACTAGCGCGCGATCCAGGCCTTGTGCGAGCTGTTGTTGATCGACATATGGCCGATCAGGCAGGTCGAGCATCTGCCGGCCATAGCGCAAGATCGCGGCGTTGATCGCGCTGCTGGTTGATTCTTCAAGCGCGCTGGCATGCTCGATCGCGCTGTACTCATGCGAATCGCCGATGATCACCGCGCCGTCGGCGGCCTGCTTGAAGAGCAGATGAATGCCATAGGCGCGGATCTGCTCGTCCACCGCTTGTTGCTGGAGCAGCGAGTACGATGGGCAGATCTTGAAGGCGCGGTAGCGCTCGATCGACAGGCCGGAGAGAATTGAGTGCGGCAAGGTGTTGTGTGGCTGCGGAACGGTCTGCATCATCTGGAGCTTACAGATCGTCAGCCCGCTGATGCGAAAGAGCGCCGGGAAGAGCGTGCGATACTCAGCGCCACTACACACAATCACGCGGTCCGCCAGCAGCACATTTCCGGCCGAATCGGTGACGGTGCAGTGCCGGTCGGATGAAGCGACGCCGATCACGTTGGTTGCGGGCAGGTATTCCAGCAGGCCGCGCTGCACCACATGCCCGATCAGCTGCCGGAGCATATGCCGCGGCTCAATCGTCAGGTCGTGGGGGAAGAACAGCGCGCCAACGCAGTAGGATGGCTGAATGCGCCGGTAGCGATAGCACGTCTCATCGGCATCCAGGTATATACACGTAGAGGCCGGCCCGGCAGCCTGCGCGAACTCTTGCAGCACGCGATTTTCAACCTCAGTCGAGGCGATATAGAGGCTGCCGGTGGGACGCACCCCAATGTCGCACTCGGATTGGATGGCCTGGTAGATCTCGGCGGTGGCGCAGGCGTGCTCGGCCCACTCGCCGCCGGCCTCGACGATCGACTGCACGATCATCCCAAAATTGCGCGTCGATGCATCGTTTGGGAATGGGTTACGCTCGATCAGAACCGTCTTATAGCCCTTTTGCGCGGCGAAGTAGGCGTGAAACATCCCCAGCACGCCGGCACCGATCACGATCACATCAGCAGAACGCATTGTACCCTTCTTATTCCATCTGTAAGGACGCCGTCAGCGCGCCGCGATAGTGCTCGAGATCGGGCGTCCAAGCGCCAGGTTCCTTCGCGATGTCATCGTAGCGCCGCAGCCGCACCGCGTCGAAGAAGTGCGGCGCGGCCTCGAACGCCACGATCTCCGCAACGTCGAATGGCCCGCCTTGCAGCGCCAGGCTCTGGGCCGAAGCCGGTGAGAGTTCGGCCAGGTAGCTCGGATCGACCGCGCATAGATAGCGCTTGGCGGCCACATGCAGTCGCACCGGTTCAACAACCGGCGGCCCGAAGTATGCGGCCAGAAAGGCCGCGCCAAGTTGCTCGTGCAGGCTGTCGATGCCCTGGTCGGCGATATTCTCGGGCAGATCGTGGATCAGGTGGCCGTAGTCGTGCAGCACTGCTGCCGCCACCAGCGTTGGCGAAGCGCCATCTTGCTCGGCGGCGTAGGCGGCTTGCAGCGAATGATCAAGCACCGAGACGTTTTCGCCATAGTCGCGTCCGCCATTTGCGCGAAAGGTGGCGAAGATCTGGTCGATGATGCTGTCCTGGCTCATACACAGCTCCTTCAAGTCGCAGTCGTTAGGAGACAAGGAGACAGGAACGCTCGTCTCCTTGTCTCTTTGTCTCCTTGTCTCGTGTCTCGCGTCACGGCCGCTCGCCCTGCCGCAGTCGCGCCTCGATCGCATCAAGGATCGGCGGCACGTCGGCGATCGTCTCGACCACGTAGTGCGCGCCGGCCTGGCGCAACCGCTGCTCGATCTGCGCCAGCCGCGCGGCCAACACTCCCGGCTCCAGATCGTGACACTCGCGCTCGGTCAGCCCAAGCTCATTGCCCGATCTGCTCAGCCCAATCGTCCATGTGCCGGCGTTCAGCCCTTCTTCGATATCGGGAAGCGTGTCGCCGACTTTGACCAGCGCCGGCATTGGGTAGACGCCGAGCTGTGCCGCGTTCTGGTAGATCATCCAAGGTGCCGGTCGCCCTGCCGGCACATCGGTCGGGCAGACAGCTGAGTCGGGCGCGTAGCCGCGCCGCGCCGCCGCCGGCAGCAGCGCATCCATGATCGGGCGGCTGTAGCCAGTGCGCCATCGCCGTACAGCACGCGCATAAAGAACCACTGCTCGCCCTCGCCGCGCGGCTCGATCTGCACGCGCCAGCTGACATGGCGTAGCCCGCGCGTCTCGTGCGCCGCGACCAGCGCGCCGCCGTTGGTGCGCAGCTCCAGCCGCGCCCGGCCCTGATCAAACGCTGGATCATCGCACCAGATCCCGAGCGACAGCGGCTCGTGCAGGCGCGGGCGCAGGCGCGCCCCCATCAGCGCATCGTTGCCCACCAGCAGCAGCAGCAGCGTCGGCGAGCGCGTGGCATACACCCGCCGTGCCTCCAGCGCCACCTGGATGCCGCGCAGCGTCAGCACCGGCGCCAGCACGCCGGCGCGCGGCAGGGTTGGGCTACCCCAATCGGTGTCGTGATGATCCGAGACGCCGATCGCGCCGACATGCCAGCCGCGATCGAGCGCGCGCACATAGCTGTCGCCATAGTCGTCGCCGCGATTGAAGCATTCCAGCGTCACCATCCGGTCGTCGATCGCCGGCGTGTAGGCGCAGCCATCGAAGCAGGCAGTCTCGCGGCCAGGGTGGTTGAAGCCTGCCAGCACGCGCGCCGCGCCGATCGGCGGAGCTTCGGCCAGCCATTCGTAAAAAGCGCCCATCGTGTCGTCGCCGGTGGCCTGGTGGCCGGTGTAATCGGCCGAGCACCAGACATTGCTGTGCCCCTGGCGCGGCGATGTCCACTCGAAGCCGCGGATGGCCACGAAGTCATCGCCGGCGCAGGCGGCCACCTGGCGCGCGGCGGCGGCCCATTTCTGGGCATCCTGCACGGCGGTCGGCTGATCGAGCAGTTCGCCATGATCCGTGATCGCGGCGAAGTGCAGTCCGCGCGCGCGCATCTGCCGCAGCGCGTCTTCAGGCCGGCCGGTGCCGTCGGAATAGCCAGTGTGGTTGTGCAGATCGCCATAGAACAGGCGCAGATGATGCGCCCGAAGCAGCCGCGGCAGCATAAACGCCTGGGGCGCGGTGTCGAGAATCAGGTGCTGCGGGTTCGGTTCGGGGTGCGTGTGTGATGTCATAGATTTCCGACCATTAAGGACAAGGGTATCCGTCAAACATTGACAAGCGTATGGGTAGCTTCCGTGATAGAGCTGTTATAGTCGCTCAGCGTTAAGCGCGCGATCGATTCGTGTTAGCTTCCGCGTATGGGTGAATTAACTGCCAGGTGAAGCTGCGGAAGCACAAGACATAAATGAATACTCATATGCATTATGAACAATTACTCGTATTTCACTTAATATAAACCGCTAGATATCACATATATCATGCGTTGATAACAATAATATAAATTGGTCTTAATGAACAGCGCCTACATATACGCGTTTTTATTAAGAGCAACCAAAGAGATTGTTTTCTATATTAAATACGGATAAAGCAGGCCGGGTATTTACATTAAACGCTCAGAACGCCTCCTTTTTCATTTCACGCTTATAAATAAAATCTATACTTCATGGCAACGACACAATGTTTGCACTTTAGGGACTTTCAAACAAATAACTGTTCACTGGGCTCATTAATATATTGAAGATCCTTCAGACAAAGCGGCTGGCCAGGGGTTCAAGGACAAGCGAACTGACAAGCGTGTGACACTCATACAACATAAAGGAGCATCGCAGCAATGAAGCGAAACGGGGTAATGGCACTCTTGCTCGGCCTGGCCATGTTGGCCGGGCTATTCGTGTCGGCCAACGCGGTCGCGCACCCAGTCACGATCGACGGCGCGATCGGCGACTGGTTTGAGACCAGCCCGATCACCAGCCCCGGCGCGTACCCCAACCCGAATACCGGCCAGGTCGCACGCAACCCCGCGCAGGCTGGCGAATACATCTGGCGCGATATCTACAACGATCAGCGCGTGATCACATCCACCGCCACCATCACCCGCGATGTGGATCTGCGCACGTTTCGCGCTACTGGCGATGCGACCAACCTGTACCTGTACCTGAATGTCACCAGTGTGACAAATACTAATTTCTACGGCGCCAAAGCGCCCGAGTTTCAGATCGCGATTGACAGTGCTCCGGGCGGCAACACCAACTTGATCCTCGACCCAGCGACGATCAACGCCAATGCCGCATGGGAGTACCTGGTTCAGACAAGATTTTCGACTAATGGCGTCGTCGGTACGACCAATATAGTCGCCCCACTCGTCTATGCCGCGGCGGGCGGCAGCTCCAGCGCCGGCACAAGTGGGGTGCTCAAGGGGGTTGGTATCGACACGGCCGAGCTGAAGATCCCCTGGAGCCAGATCGGCGGCGCGCCGCCGTCCGGCGGTAAGCGCCTGCGCTTCAGCGTGGCCACACTGTTCAGCGACCGCAGCAACGTCAACGACGGCACCGCCAGCGGCAGTGTGGTGATGGACGCGATCGCGCCCAGCCAGACAGCCAAGGCCGACCTGGCCGACGGCGTGCTGAACTACTCGGTCGATGCGTATTTCGACGCCAAGGGCGAGGTCTTCTCACCGCTGCTGATCACCGAGTTCCTGGCCAGCATTCCCAACCAGGGCACCCAGTGGGTCGAGATCGCCAACACCAGCGCGCTCACGATCGACCTTGCGGGCTATAAGATCGGCGATGCCGCCAAGCCGCTGGCCGGCAATAGCGAGGGCATGTTTGCGTTCCCGGCCAAGACGCTGGCCCCCGGCGCGATTGTGGTGGTCGCCAATAACAAGACGATCTTCAACACGCTATATCCCAGCGTCGCCGGCCAGCCGAACGTCACGGTCTATGGCATCAGCAACGGCGATCTGAGCAAATACACCACCTGGGGCAACGGCAACACGCTGACGCTGCCAAAGGCGCCGGCCCCGACCGACACCAGCTTTGAGGAGCAGATCGTGCTGCTTGATGGCAGCGATTCGCTGGTGGATGTGGCCACCTACATCAGCGCTGCCCTGCCGAACTCGGCCGCCCAGCCTGGCATGCTGCCGCTCAGCATCCCGAGCGCCGGCATCCCAACCGACCGGACGTACGAGCGCTGCCCGGCCGCGCGCGACACCAACGACGCCTCGTTCGACTTCATCCCCCACGATGGCAAGGCTGCCCAGACACCCGGCGCACTATGCGACGGCAAGATCGCGCTGTCGATTACCCAGGCCGCACCAGCCACCGTCGCGGTGGCCGGCCGAATCGACTACACACTGACCTACGCCAACAGCGGCGCCGGTGCGACCGATGTCTATGTCACCGACACGCTCGCGTTGAACACCAGCTACATAGCCGGCAGCCAGGTTTCCACCCCCGCCTTTGGCAGCAATCCGATTGTGTTTACCGACCTGGGCGGCGGCAAGCTCCAGTGGAAGCTGCCGCTGGTTGGCACGGGATCAGGCACGATCAGCTTCTCGGCCCAGGTCGCCGGCAACGTACCGCCCGGCCAGGCGCTGAACAATAGCGCGGTGATCGCCGGCCCTCTGCCCGACACCAGCGCGGCCGACAATACATCCAGCGCCAGCACCACCGTCACCGCCAACGCACTGGCCGATGTCGGAATTGCCAAGGCGCTGACCTCGCCGCCGGAAACGTTCTACACCGGCCGGCCAGCTGTCTACACGCTGACCTACAGCAACATCGGCGACCTTCCGGCGATGCACACGCTGATCACCGACACCATCCCGGCTGGCCTGGCGTTTGTCGCGGCCAGCCGCGCGCCGGCGATTGTGGATAGCGGTAAGCTGGTTTTCGATGTCGGAACGCTGGCGAGCGCGGTGAACCAGACGATCGTGCTGACCTTCACCGTGACCGCCCCATCCGCTGGCGGCGATACGATCGTCAATGGCGCGGCGATCGGCACCTCCACCGCGCCCGAGCCGGTGAAGGGCAACAACAGCGCCAGCGCCAGCAACATCACTGTGGCGGTTCCGCCGATCGACCTGGCGCTCAGCAAGACGGCCGACGCCAGCATGGCGCCGCTCGGCGGCAAGATCGGCTACACGCTGGCAATCAGCAACATCGGCGGTGGCACAGCCAGCGGCATCCAGGTGGTGGATACGCTGCCGGAGGGCCTGACCTATAAGCCGGGCAGCAGCAGCGTCGCCGCCGGCGAGCCAATAGTATCGGGCGACGGCCGCACGCTGACATGGAACCTGCCGGCCGGCTTCACCGTCGGCACCGGCGCGACGCGAAGCTTCCAGTTCATCACGATCGCGCCCACATCGAGCCCTACGGCAGGGATCGTCAACAGCGCAGTCGTCCATGCCGCCGGCGATACCAACGCGCTGAACGACAGCGCGTCGAGCGACCCGACCACGGTCGGCGGCACACGCGTGTATCTTGCGATGGTTATGCGATAGCGATTGGAGCGCCGGCCAACCAAAGCAGCGGTCGATCAGGCATTACCTGTTCGACCGCTGCTGGTGTGTGCGGCTCGTTTCGGAGTGATATCTTATTGTCAGAACGCCCGATGTGCGTATCCTGATCGAGCTCTTAGAACCGCACCCCCACTTTAATGGTCGTCTCGGGACTGGCCATGATCGCGCGCAGCGCCGCAGGGGCATCCGCGAAGGGCACGATCGGATGGACCATGCCCGCGCCAGTGAGTAATCCGGCACGGAACAGCTCGATCGCTGCCGCGTAGGCCCGCTCGTGGTCCCAGCGCGGATAGGAGCGGTCGGGGTTCTCCCAGCCAGCCCAGGCCTGGCTGCCGACGATGAGCGGCCGATTGATGTGGAACTCCTCGTCGAGATGCAGCTGCGGTGCGGTCGTTGGCCCCCAGGCGACGTGGACGACGGTCCCACACTGGCGGAGGCAGCGGATGCTGTCGTGCAGGGCGCGGTCACTCCCCGAGGTTTCGATCGCGACGTCCACGCCCTTCCGGCCAGTGGCGAGTTTGATCTGCAACGCCGCATCCACCGCAATCGGATCAAAGACGGCATCAGCGCCGTGGGCGGCGGCGTAGGTGCGACGGAGGGCGATCGGATCGACGGCGCAGACTGTGCGGGCCCCGCCAACGCGTGCGATCTGCACCGCACACAGCCCAATCGCGCCTAATCCATACACCGCGACCGTGTCGCCGACGCGCACATTCCCATCACGAACGGCTACCAGCGCCACGTGGGCGGGGTCCACGCAGACGGCATCGGCATCGGAGAGCCCTGCGGCGGAGTAGCACCGTTCCTCCGCCACCTGGCATACCTCGGAGATTGGGCCATAGCCAAAGACGCGCTCGCCCACGCTGAACCGCCTAACTGCGGCACCGATTGCTACCACGGTGCCAACCACGATATTGCCAATCGCGCGCTCAATCGGCGGCGGAGCAGGCGAATCCGGGGGGCGCGGCAAAAACATGCGCAAATCGGGATCCCAGCGCTTCACATCATGCACACTGCCACGGATGAGGTGCGCCTCGGTGCCATGCTTGGGGGCGGCGAACGTCACCTGAATCCGCACCTCACGCGGGCCGAGCGGTGGCAGCTCGTAGGCGTGGAAGACGAAGGTCGTCCCATCCTTCGTCACGATCGTGTGGGGCATACTATTCCTCACTTGCGGCGCTGCGCGGTCAGATCATCAGTATTAACCTATCGTACCGAGCGCCTCGGCGCTGGCCTGGTCCAGCGACATCGCTCGCCCCTCCGCCCACGCCGCGTCGAAGGTCGCCTCATCCTGTTGGGCACGGGTGGTCGCCACGTCTTGCGTATAGCGAGGATGGTCAATCGGACTTCTGATAATTCCACTTTGCTCCCGGTAACGCTCCATCGCCGCAAGCAGCCGCACGGCTCGCCTTAGCTGTCGCTGTCGGCTCAGGGCGCCGGCTAGTCGCTCGATATTTTCCTGGGTATACGGGACGTGTCCCATGCGCTTGATTAAGAATAAGCTCTCGCGATAGCGCTCGAGCGCCTGCTGGTCATCCTCACGTGCATGGGCGATATCACCGATCTCGATCAACGTCTCCGCAATGCCAAACTGAAACTTGAGGTCGCGGAACAGCGCCAGACTCTCCTGACAACATGTCAGCGCGCGCTCAGTGTTTCGCTGGCGAAGCGCGACCCGCCCGAGGTTCATCAGCGTCCACGCCTCCACTTCTTTGTTGCGCACCTCACGGCTCCGCACGAGCGCCTCCTCGAGCAGCGGAACCGCCGTCTCGTACGCACCCTGATCGCGAAAAATATCCGCTGGCGCGTTCGCATTCGTGATGGTGAAGTCGGATTTGGCATCCGCAGCCCGCTGGATGAACAGCGCCACCGCGGCATACCGCGACAGGGTCTCCGGCGCTAATGGTTGTGTGCGGTCAGGTAACGCCAGCGGTGGTACAGGAAACTCCTTTTCACCGCGCACTCGCAGCACCACCCGGCTGGTCACCACAACCTTCAGCTGGGGCGCTGCGGCGAGAAGCGCGGTGATGTGCGGTGCGGCGTCCACGACCTGCTCGAAGTTGTCGAGCACCAACAGCAGCTGCTTGCCACGCAGATAGTCTTGCAGCTGTTCTTGCGGCAGTTGCCCGCCGATCTCTTGCAGTCCCATAGCCTCGATGACGGTGGGAAGGACCAGGGCGGGATCGCTGAGGGGCGCGAGATCGACGAACCAGACCCCGTCCGCGAAGGCTTCGAGTAGCTCCGCCGCGGCCTGCACGGCCAGGCGAGTTTTACCGATCCCGCCCGGGCCCGTCAAGGTGAGCAGGCGGACGTCGGCGCGCCGGAGACGGTCACACACTGCCGTGACCTCCTCCGTGCGACCAATCAGCGGCGTCAACTGCGCCAGCAGGTTGTGCGGGCGAACGTCGAGTGTCCGGAGCGCGGGGAAGTCGAACGGTAGGTTCGATGCGACGACCTGAAAGATATGATCGGGGCGCGCCAGGTTCTTGAGGCGGTGCATACCCATATCCCGCAATGCCACTCCAGCGGGTAATATATCACACACCAGTTCCTGGGTGGCACGCGAGAGCAGAATCTGCCCGCCGTGGCCGATCGTGAGCAGACGCGCCGCGCGGTTGAGCGGTGGGCCGAAGTAATCCCCATCACGTTCCTCGGCCACCCCCGTGTGCAGGACCATGCGCACATGTAGCGCGCCGAGTTTGCCCCACGACGCGGCGCGCAGAGCCTGTTGTGCTGCCACCGCCGCGGCCAGGGCATCCGGAGCGCGGGCAAAGGCGGCGTAGAGGCCATCGCCCACGCTCTTGAAAACGACGCCCGCATGGGTGGCGATCGTGTGGCGCAACAGGGCATCGTGGCGCACGAGGGCCGCGCGCATCAGATCGGGGTACTGCTCCCACAGTTGGGTGCTGCCTTCGATGTCGGTGCAGAGAAACGTGATCGTCCCACCGGGCAACACGGCCGCCGCCGACGCCGGAGGCGCGGGCTGCGTGGGCATGTCCAGCCGATCGGTGGCCAGCTCGCCGCGCGCGGCCTGCACAAACGCCGCGCGCGCCTCCGGCGCGATCTGCAGGCAGTCCGCCAGGCACGCGGCGATCTGCCGGGAGGGCCGCCGCTCGTCGGCCTCGATCTTCTTGATCGTCACCTCGGCGCAGCCGACCTGCTGCGCAAGCTGCTCCTGGGTCAGGTCGAGCGCCTTGCGCCGCCGGACCCAATAGCCGAACGAGGCCATGCGATCCATGTCCCGCCTCCCTGCTCGCCGTGCAGCCGGGCGAGCGGAAGTGTATCTCCGCTGTATCTGCTGCTGTATCTCCTATTGTACCCCAAACGTCTACCCCCGCCTGCCCCACCTGTGCTGCAATAGTGCCAAGCGCGGCATTGAAGCGAACCGATCGCGAAGGCCGCGCGTGCTTGATTGATGCTGCCGCACACGGCAGCACGAACTGACGGACACTCAACACAATGTCACAATTACTGAAAGGAACACATCCAATGGCATTTATCACACGACACATCGGACAGCGCCTACTACGGTTGAGCCTATTGGTGCTGGTGGCGATGATGGCTCTGGCCACGCCGGCCACACATGCCGCGCCCGCCGCTCAGGGTGTCGCGGACTCACCGGCGATCCAGGCACTGCTCGCCCGGGCGCAAGCCAACGGTGCGGTGCGCATCATCGTCCACTTGAACGCCCCGTTCTCGCCCGAGAACGAGCGCGGCGCGCCCGACGCCGTGCGCAGCCAGCTCCCCATTCCCGAGGCGGCACGCCGCCAACGTGAGGGCATCCAGCGCGCCCAGGACACTGTCCTCCAGCGGCTTGTCGGCCACAAGTTCGGCGCCGTCACGCGCTTCGAGTTCGTCCCTGGGCTCGCTCTCACCGTTGACGCCCCGACCCTGGCGGCCCTCGCCGCCGATCCCGACGTCTCCTCCATCCAGGAAGATCAGGAGAACGCGCCCGACCTGGATGTCAGCGTCCCCCATATCGGCGGTAGCCCAATCGGTACCTTCGGCACGGGCGACTACTCCGGGAAGGGCAAGACCATCGCCATCCTCGACACGGGCGTGATGAAAACGCATAAGTTCCTGAGCGGCAAGGTCGTCGCCGAGGCGTGCTATTCGATCACCGATACGAGCCTTGGCTACACCTCCTTCTGCCCCGACGGCTCCACCGCGT
>WNGB01014185.1_pt1 | contig 14946 bp, 19 predicted proteins | sample 5400681 | NCBI WGS metagenome assembly WNGB01 (sample SAMN13153367, study PRJNA577476) | soil metagenome | isolation source: 115 cm soil or saprolite under grassland replicate 2 | place: USA:California | collected 2016-06-15
TCGATCGGCTTCAAGGTCATCCTCAAGGGGATGGATTGGTCGACGAACCTCACCGTGCGGGCGCGCAAGGAGCCACCCGACAAAGGCGGCTGGAACCTGCTCCACACCTGGTGGGGGGCGGCAGACGTTAGCAATCCCGCCGTCCACTTCGGCGTGTCGGGCGCCGGCCCGCGCGCCTGGTTCGGCTGGCCGGACATCCCGCAACTCGAGAAGCTCGTCACCGACTGGGTGCGCGCGACCGATCAAGCAAAACGGAAGCAGATCGCTGACGAGGTCCAGAAGGTTGCCTTCAGCGAGGTGGCGTACGTACCCTGGGGAGAATGGTTCCAGCCGACGGCCTACCGAAAGAACCTCCAGGGCATCCTCAAGTTCGGAGCGCCGGTTTTTTGGAACGTGAAGATCACGTAGCGCCGGAGCGCTTGTCCTTCGAGACGGTGTAGGCCCCCTCACCCTACCCTCTCCCCAGAGGGGAGAGGGACTCTCTGAATCCCTCGCCCCCGGGGGCGGCTCAGACTCTGCGCGAGTTGTCGTCGGGGAAGGGGTACTCCATGTTGCGCACGGTGGCGCGTCCGACGGCCTCGCCGAAGTAGCGGATGACGATGCGGAGCGCCATGTCGATGCCGGCCGAGATACCGGCCGACGTCACGACGTGGCCGTCCTCCACCACGTGGAGCTTCTCCTCGACCGTCACCGCCGGGAAGGAATCGCGCATCCAGCCGAGAGAGCGCCAGTGCGTGGTGGCGCGCCGGCCCTCCAGCAGCCCCGCCTGCCCCAGCAGCATGGAGCCCGTGCAGACGGACGTCAGCGTCTCGACCGCGCGCCCTCGCTCGCCGATCCAGTCCAGCAGGCGCTGATTCTTGATCGCCGTGCGCGTGCCCCAGCCGCCGGGCACCACGAGGATGTCGAGCGGCGGACAGGTCTCGAGCGTGACGTCGGGGATGACCTTCAATCCGCCCGTGGCGACCACGGTGTCCTTGCTTTCCGCCACCAGCAGCACCTCGAAGGGCGACGGCTCCTCGCGCCGCGCCTCCTCGTTCAGCCGCGTTACCGAGAACACCTCGAACGGCCCGCAGAAGTCGAGCACCTCCACGTCCGGGAAGATCAAGATGCCCACGCGCTTTCTGTCCATGACTACCTCCGCTTCGGGGTCAGGTCTTGAAATGCAGCATTCGGTCTTGGCGAAGACGCTTCGGTCGTGGCAACGCTCGAATTCAAGACCTGACCCCGTTTAGAGGAAGGTGGTGTCGGGGTCGAGGCCGAAGAGGAAGCGGCCTACGGTCTCGAAGTGGGACTGGCGGCCCTGAAGCTGCTGGGTGACGGCGTGGATATCGCGGAAGCCGCGGTCGAAGGCGCTCTCGATGAAGATGGAGGTCGCACCGCCCGCGTGGTGCGTCATGTCGGCGACGGCCTTCGCCTGGTGTATCGCGTACGTGGAGGCCAGCCGGATGAGGACACGCTGGTCCAGCGTGAGCACGCCCGTGCCGCCCACCGCCCGCCAGATCTCCTCGAGGGAGGTCAAGAGAAAGCCCCGCGCGGAGCGCAGCTGCGCTTCGGCCTGCGCGACCTGGGACTGGATCACCGCACTCTCCGCGAGCGGTCGCTTGAATCCCCGCGGCGTCTTCTCCGTGGCGAGCACCCGAAAGGCGTCGAGCATGCGCCGCGCGATGCCGAGCGCCACGCCGGCGAAGCCCGAGGCGTAGAGCGAGCCCGCCGGGAAGCAGTACAGCGGCCCGGGCTGACGCCGCTCGGCCGGGTCGTCGCGCGAGATCGAATACTCGTGGGGTACGAAGAGATCCGCCACCGTAAAGGCGTCGCTCCCGGTTCCTTTCAGCCCGCTCACGTGCCACACGTCGAGGATCTCGGCGCTCGCCGTGGGGAAGAGCATCGTGCGCTCGACCACCTTGCCGTCGCTGCCCAGGCGTCGGCTACCGTTCGGCTCGTAGATCGGAGCGTGGCCGCCCAGCCACGTGGCGTGACGGCAGCCGCTGGCAAAGCTCCACATGCCCGTGACGCGATAGCCGCCATCCACGGCCACGGCCCGCGCGTCGGGCCCGGGGCCCCAGGCCAGAACGGAGCGCGGGTCCTTTCCGAAGACCTCCTGCGCCACATGCGGCGAGAGATACGCGGCGGACATGGCGCACCCCGCGGCCTGGCAGAGGCACCACGCCGTGCTCGCGTCGGCCTTGGCGATCTCCTCGATGACGGTCACGAAGGTGACGGGATCGACCTCGCCGCCGTCGAGGGAGCGAGGCAAAAGCAGTCGGAACATCCCGGCGTCGAAGAGCGCGTCCAGCACCGGCGGGGCCAGCCGCCGCTCCCGCTCGATCTGGTCCGCGCAGCCCTCGATCCTCGGCGCGAGCGCCCGCGCTCGCTCCACATGCTCGCTGCCGGCCCTCGCCGGACCCCACGTGTCCATGGGTCGGACTATATCGTAAAATGCCTGGTGTGGCGTCCCGGCGCGCCCTGGGCTAGGATAGGCGGCACACCCCGCCCCCGAGGAGGATCGACATGAAGCGCTACGATCGGCACCAGCAGGACGTGGGCAACATCGTGATGCTGGAGCACGTGAACGTGCGCGTGCCCGACCAGAGGATCTCCACCGCCTTCTACATCCAGGGTCTGGGCTTCACGCGCGACCCGTACATCATGGTCGGGGTCGAGAACATGTGGATCAACATGGGCCAGACGCAATTCCATCTGCCCACGGGCGAGCCCAACGTGATGCGCGGCCACGTCGAGATCGTGGTGCCTGATCTGGAGGCGCTCGTGGCGCGGCTGGCCAGCGTCAAAGATCTCCTCGCAAGTACCAAGTTCGCCTACAGCGTCGAGGACAAGTACGTCGCGGTGACCACCCCCTGGGGCAACCGCCTCCGCCTCCACGCGGCCGGCCCCTCCTTCGGCGACATGACCCTCGGCATCACCCATGTCGAATTTCCCGTCGAGCCCGGGCGCGCGGCCGGCATCGCGCGCTTCTACGAGAAGGTCATGGGCGCGCCCTCCTCGGTGACGCCGGACGCCGAGGGCGTGGCCGCCCACGTGAGAATCGGCCAGCGCCAGGAGCTGGTGTTCCGGGAGACCGGCGCGCCCATTCCCGCCTACGACGGCTATCACATCGCCGTCTACATCACGAACTTCTCCGGTCCCCACGAGTGGCTCGACAAGTACGGGCTCATCAGCGAAGAGAGCCAAGACTATCAGTATCGCTTCGAGAAGATCGTGGACGTCGACACGCGCGAGGTCCTCTGCGTGATCGAGCACGAAGTGCGGAGCTACACGCACCCCATGTTCATGCGCCCCCTCGTGAACCGGAATCCGGCCCAGCGCCAGGCGACGTATCAGCGCGGCCGGGACGCCTTCTACCCAGCCGGCTGACCGACCGGGCGAACGACTAGGAAGAGGGCTCGGCGGGCAGCCGGCCCTCCACCCAGGGGCGGAGCCACGGCTCGGCTTCCGCGCGCGAGCGGAAGACGTGGGTATTCCATCTCGTGACCTCGGCAAAGGCTTCCCACATGCGGGCAATGCCGAAGGCGAGATCGCTGGGAGCCACGATGGCCACGGCCAGCGCGCGGGGCACGATGAGGGCGATCTGCATGTCCACCTGCACGAACTCGAGCACGTCATCACGGGTGATGCGGAGCTCGGTGACGTCGGTCACGTCGATCAGCCCGTAGTGAAGCCCTTTCAGGCGGTCGGGCGCGCGGAGGAGCCTCGTCTTCGCGTCGAGAATCTCCTGCCCGGTGAGGGGACCCGTGCCGGCCAGATGCACCCCGCGCCCCCCACTCACCCACTCAGTGGAGAATGGCACGGCCTCGTCCTCGCAGTGACGTGAGCCGCGGGTCGGGCGTAGAGGCGATCAGGAGACGAGGCTGCTGCTGATGGACCCCACGCGAACAAACGTGCACCCCATGGAGTGTACAACCCCGCGCGCTTGGCGGCGATCCGCCTGCCGGCGCTCCCAGCCCACGTCGCGCGCCGGGCCGCGGCGCTCGCCCTGCCGACGATCGAGGAGAACCTGCACGCCCTCGACGGCGGCCAGCCCCCGCGACAGGTACTCGTAGAGACCCCGATCGTTGATGGCCACCACGATGAGGAGGTGGACGCTCGCGGACGGTCGCAACCGCGGCGCGGTCAGCACCGCGGCCATGTGGCGTGGGCAGACTCCGAACGTGTCGGTCGGATTCTCCAGCGGCTCGCGCTCGCCGAGATAGGCGGGCGACCCTTCAGCCTGACACCACGAACAGAGCGCTCTCACGGCTGGACAGGACGGTATCGCTCAATTCGGCACGATCGCGGCACGGGTGACATGGCCCTTGTCCTGCTCCGTAAAGGCCTCGTTGATCTGCTCGAGCGGATACTTGTGGGAGACGACGCGACCCCAGGGGTACTTGGCGAGGGTGCGCTGCATGAGATCGAGGGCGCCGCGGAGGTGCTCCGCCTCGTAGTGCGCCAGTCCGATGATCCGGCGATTGCCGAAGATGATCCACGAAGGATCGAACTCGGCCTTCCACCCGACGTTGATGTTGCCGATCTCGAGATAGGTCCCTTCGGGCGCGGTCATGCGGAGGCCTTCGTCGACCACGCCGGGATGCCCCACCAGCTCGAGCACCACGTCGCCCCCCCAGTCGTCGGTGAGCTTCTTGACGGCCGCGATACGCTCCGCGGGCGTCGAGTGCCGTCGCATGTCCACCACGTCGGTCGCGCCGAACTGCCTGGCCAGCTCGAGCCGCTCATCGAGCCCGTCGATGACCACCACCCGGCTCGCCCCCATCTCCCGCGCCACCGCGCACGCGTAGACCCCCAGTCCGCCCGCGCCCTGCACGACCACCGTTTGCCCCGCGCGGAACTGGGCGATCTCCAGCCCCGCGTAGACCTGGGTGTAAGCACAGTTGATCCCCGCCGCCATCTCGTCGGTGATCTCGGGGCCGATCTTGAACACGGCGTGATTCGGGCGCAGGTAGAAGTACTGGCCGAAGCCGCCCTGGAAATGCGGCCACACCTCGCACGACACGAGCCAGTTGGCCTGACGCGTGGGGCAGGACTTGTACTGGCGACGCAGGCAGGCCTTGCAGTGTCCGCACGGGCAGAAGTAGCGATACAGCACCCGGTCGCCGACCTTGAGGGGCTGCCCCGTCGAGTCGGTGCCGACGCCCTCGCCGAGCTTGGCCACCGTGCCCATGTGCTCGTGGCCGGTATTGAGGGGCAGCGGCCGGCCCATCTTCACGTAGTCCTGCTCTCCCCGCCAGTAGTGCATGTCGGAGCCGCAGACATTGGCGAGGGCGATCTTGATCAGCATCGCCCCCGGCGCCGGGTCCGGCACCGGATACTCGCGGATCTCGAACGGCCTGCCCGTCCCGTGGAACACCGCCAGCCGTGCCGTCTCGGCCATCTCGCGCTACCTCCTGGGATCTCGTAGTGGCGTCGCCTCAGGATGCTAGGACGAGGGAGGGAGCAAGTCAACGGTCGCCTGCGCCTGGCGCGCCCCCGTCCGGGCGGGCGCGGGACCCTGCTATACTCCCGACGGTGCACGACGATTCGCTCCCCCTCTCCGGCCTGCTCGTCGTAGACCTCACGCGCGTCCTCGCCGGCCCCTACTGCACGCGCCTGCTCGCCGACATGGGGGCCCGCGTCATCAAGGTGGAGCGCCCCGGGGTGGGCGACGAGACACGCAGCAATGTGCATCAGCTCGAGCCGGGTCGCACCGACCAGAGCAGCTACTTCGCCCGGGTGAACGCAGGCAAAGAAAGCGTGGCCGTGGACCTCTCGAGCCCCGAGGGGCTCCAGGTGGTGCTGGACCTCGCGCTCCACGCCGACGTGTTCATCGAGAACTTCGCCCCGGGCGTGGTCGCCCGCCTCGGCCTCGACCCCAAGGCCGTGCGCGCGGTGAAACCCGATGTCGTGTACTGCTCCATCTCCGGCTTCGGGCAGACGGGGCCGTGGCGGCACAAGCAGGCCTTCGCCCACATCACCAACGCGATCTCCGGGCTCATGCACCTCGAGCAGGGCGACGAGGCGCACCCGCGTGCCTCGAACCTGCAGGCCGCGGACATGCTCGCGGCCACCCACGCCGCCACGGCCATCCTCGGCGCGCTCTTGCGGCGCACGCGAACGGGACAGGGCGCCTACCTGGACGTTTCCATGCTCGAATCGCTCGTGGCCTCCGACAGCGTGACCTTTGCCTCCGTGCTGAACGGCGGCAAGGAGCACGGCAACCCCCGCCCCGGCATGCTCGTCCACCGGATCGGGGAGCGCTACGTCGCCTTCCAGATCGCGGGGGGCAGCGCGATCTGGGCGAGGCTGGTGGCCCTGATGAAACGCCCGGACCTGGCGGAGGATCCACGCTTCAAGTCCACCGATGGACGGCGCCAGAACTGGCGCGAGCTGCGCGAGATCTTGGGCCGGTGGCTCGATGGATTCCCTTCCGTCGACGCGGCCATCGAGGTGCTCGAGAGGGCGCGCGTGCCCTGCGCACCCGTGCTCCATCCGGCCGAGGTGATCGCCTCCGCCCACTTGGCCGAGCGCCAGTTCTTCCCGTCGCTGCCCCATCCCGGGGGCGGCCGCGTGCGCGTGACGGCGAGCCCGTATCACCTCGATGGCGAGCCCGTGCAGCCGCAGCGCCCGGCCGCGTATCGCGTCGGCGAACACACGCGAGAGGTCCTCGCCAAGCTGCTCGGCTATGGCGAAGCGCGCATCGCCGCGCTCCTCGCCTCCCACGCGGTCGAGTCGCCCTAGCCGGTACGGTTCGCATGCCCGCCACCCTGCGTGCGCTCCACGCCGACATCACCACCCTTTCCGTCGGGGCCATCGTCAATGCCGCCAACTCCTCGCTGTTGGGTGGGGGCGGCGTGGACGGGGCGATCCATCGCGCGGCGGGGCCGGAGCTGTTGCGCGAGTGTCGCCTGCTCGGCGGGTGCGAGACGGGCGACGCCAGGCTCACCAAGGGATACCGTCTGCCTGCCCCGCACATCATCCACGCCGTGGGTCCGGTATGGCACGGGGGCACGAGGGGCGAGCCAGAGCTCCTCGCGTCGTGCTATCGACGCTCCCTCGAGCTCGCGGTCACCCACGGTATTTCCACCCTGGCCTTCCCGAGCATCAGCACGGGTGTCTACGGCTATCCGATCGAGCTCGCGGCGGAGGTCGCCGTCGGCACGGTTCGCTCCTCCCTGCGGGAAGTCGCCTCCCTGCAGGAGGTCGTCTTCTGCTGCTTCTCGCCGGCCGATCTGCTCGTCTACGAAAGGCTCCTCCGTGTGCCTCCATCGGCCGCACCGGTTGCCGTCCGCCCCGCTCGACGTTAGGCTAGTCGCAGACCATCCAAGGAGACGATGCATGTCCACGACATCAGGCCGCCGCCCACCCGAGACGACCTCAGACCGGGAGATCGTCACCACGCGGGTCTTCGACTGGCCGCGCGAACACGTGTTCAGGGCGTGGAGCGACCCGGATCATCTCGCGCGCTGGTGGGGCCCGAAAGGCTTCTCGAACACGTTTCAGGAGTTCGACATGCGGCCGGGCGGGGTCTGGCGGTTCGTCATGCACGGTCCCAACGGCGCCGACTATCCGAACAAGAGCGTCTTCGTGGAGATCGTGAAGCCCGAGCGGATCGTCTTCGAGCACGTCTCCGGTCCCACCTTTCAGGTCACCGCGACCTTCACGGAGCTTTCCGGCCAGACCACGCTCACCTTTCGCATGCTCTTCGAGACGGCCGCCGACTGCGACAAGGTCAAGGGGTTTGCCGTGGAGGCGAACGAACAGAACTTCGATCGCCTCGAGGCGCAGCTGGCCAGCATGGCTTAGCAGCAAGGAGCGCACGGATCACCATCATCGTGTGACGGAGGACATCTTCATGCGTATCGACGTCATGACCCTGGAGGGTACGAAGCGCGAGCTCGACACCACCGCGGTCGACGATCTGCGCGGGCGAATGCGCGGTCCCCTCCTCGCCGCCGGCGACGATGGCTACGATGCCGCGCGGCGCATCTGGAACGCGATGATCGACAAGCGGCCGGGCCTCATTGCCCGCTGCGCGGGTACCGCCGACGTGCGCGAGGCGGTGCGCTTCGCCGCCACCCACGGCCTGTTGGTCTCGGTACGAGGTGGGGGCCACAATGTCGCGGGAACCGCCGTGTGCGACGACGGGCTCATGATCGACCTGTCGCTGATGCAGGGCATCCACGTCGATCCCGCGGCCCAGACGGCCTGGGCGCAGCCTGGAGTCCTCTGGCAGGACTTCGACCACGAGACAGAGGCTTTCGGCCTCGCCACCACGGGAGGGGTGGTGGGCGAGACGGGCATCGCCGGACTCACCCTCGGCGGGGGCGTGGGCTGGCTGGTGCGCAAGCACGGGCTCGTCTGCGACAATCTCCTGGCCGCCGACGTCGTGACGGCGGACGGTCAGCTCCGGCGCGCCACGCCCCACGAGAACGCCGAGCTGTTCTGGGGGCTGCGCGGCGGGGGCGGCAATTTCGGGGTGGTGACGGCCTTCCAGTACCGACTGCACCCCGTGCCCGCCATCCTCGGTGGCCTCGTCATCCATCCCCGAGCCGCCGCCCGCGACGTCGTCCGCTTCCACCGCGACTTCGTGGCCTCGGCGCCGGAGGAGCTCACCTCGTACGTCGCCCTGCTCACCGCGCCCGACGGCCTGCCCGTGGTGGGCGTGGCCTCCTGCTACTGCGGGGATCTCCGGGAGGGAGAGCGTGTGCTCAGCCCACTCCGGAAGTTCGGCGCCCCCCTCGTCGATCAGATGCAGCCGATGCCCTACACCGGCATGCAGGGCCTGTTCGGACCATCCTTCCCCTGGGGCCACCGGAACTACTGGAAGTCGAGCTTTCTTCGCGAGCTGCCGGACGCCGCTATAGATGCGGTGGTCACGCATGCCGATCGGGCGCGGTCGCCCCTCTCCGCGGTGGCGCTCGAATACTACGGGGGCGCGGCGAGCCGCGTCGCTCCCGGCGCCACCGCGTTCCCCCACCGCGCGGCGACCTATAACCTCATCGTCCTCGGGCAGTGGCGCGAGGCCGCCGAGGATCCCGTCCACATCGCGTGGGCCCGCGACCTCTGGGACTCGGTCCAGCCGTGGTCAAGCGGCGCCGTCTTCATGAATGCGCTCGGCGAGGACGCCAGCCCGGATGCCGTGCGCGAGGCTTATGGCGCCAACTACGCGCGCCTCGCGGCGTTGAAAGCCACCGTCGATGAGAAGAACCTCTTTCGTCTGAACCAGAACATCGCCCCCGCAGCCTGAAGGGAGAGACACCATGGCAGACTATCCACTCATGGAGGGCCTCCTTTCCGAGGTGCTCGGCCTTCAGCGTCGACCGGTGGCAGTGGCGTTTCGGGGCACCCCCCCGCCCCCGGGAGTGCCGAAGTTCACGGGCACGGAGCCCTCGGGCTGCAGCTTCTGGCGGATCGCCGCAAGGGGACGCACGTTCTACACCGTCCCCGGCGATCACTACAATTGCCCGATCGGCAGCTACACGCACAACATCGCGCTTCCGCCGGAGCGCGCCCCGGAGCTCGACCAGACGCTCTCCCTGATGGCGAAGATCGGCTACATCAAAATGGAAGAGGTCGCGGGCATCCCTCGCCTGCCCCAGCCGCCGGGAGTCGTGGTCTACGCGCCGCTCGGGGACACGCCGGTGGATCCGGACGTAGTGCTCTTCACGGGCCGGCCCGGGCGCGTGATGCTCCTGCAGGAGGCCGCCCTTCACGCCGGTGTGCGGGCGCAGGCTCCCCTGCTCGGCCGGCCCACATGCATGGCGCTGCCGGCCACCCTCGCCTATGGCCTCGTGGCCAGCACGGGTTGCATCGGCAACCGCGTCTACACCGATGTGGGGGAGGACGAGCTGTACGTCACAGTGCCGGGAAAGGATCTCCAGCACATTGTCGAGGCGGCCCTGACCATCGCCGCGGCCAACGCGACCCTGTCCGAATACCATCGCGGACGCCGACAGGCTCTGACCTCGGACTAGTCGGGGGAGGATACGAGCTATGACATCCACGCTCACGCCCGAGCAGCAGCGCCTCAACGCTCTCTGGGAAGAGCATCTCCGCGACGAGTTCGTGACTCGCGACACCGAAGCGACCCTCGACACCATGGTGTCTGATGCCTACGTCAATCATGTGCCGGTGATGACCGGGGGCGTGGGCCGCGAAGCGCTCCGCGCCTTCTACTCGCGGCACTTCATTCCCCGGATGCCACCCGACGCGGAGATCGTCCCCGTCTCGCGCACCATCGGCACCGACCAGATCGCCGACGAGCTCGTCTTCCGCTTCACTCACACCGTGGCGATGGAGTGGATGCTCCCGGGCGTGGCGCCGACCGGCAAGCGGGTAGAAATCCCCTTTGTCGTTATCATTCGGTTCCGTGACGGGAAGCTCGCTCACGAGCACATCTACTGGGATCAGGCGTCCGTGCTCGTTCAGCTCGGTCTTCTCCGCCCATCCTCCTTGCCCGTGGCGGGCGCGCAGACCGCCCGGAAGGTTCTGGATCCCAGTCTGCCCTCGAACGAACTGCTGGGGGGGACATGAGGCGATGGCCTTCGAGCTCATTGCCCTGCTCTGCACGGGGCTCTTCGCCGGCGCGGCGATCTACGTGACGCTGGTGGAGCATCCCGCGCGTGTTGGCTGCGGGCCTGTGCTGGCCATTGCCGAGTTCCGGCCAAGCTATCGCCGGGGACAAGCGGCTCCTCGACCCCCGTCTCGATCCATTGACGGAGGCCGCGACCTTGCTCGCCCGATGGGGTCATCTTCACGCCGTGCGCAGCGCCATAGGTGGCGCAGCCTTTCTGTTGCTCGGTCTCCACGTGCTCGGGGCGATCTGACCGTGCCGCGAGGCGAATCGCGCTGACAACCCATGGGAGGGACGATCATGAAGACACCACCTGCCGTCTCGGTGGACACGTTGAAGGCGATCGCCGCGGCGTTCAACGCCCACGACCTCGACGCGATCTTGGCCTTCTTTGCCGACGACTGCACGCTGGAGATGCCGCGCGGACCGGAGCCTTGGGGCCAGCGCTTCAGGGGCAAGACCGCCGTGCGCGACGGGTTGGCCTCGCGCTTCAAGGGGCTCCCGGATGTCCACTACAGTGACGACCGGCACTGGGTCAGCGGAAACTTCGGCGTATCCGAGTGGCTGCTCACCGGTACGAAGCCCGACGGCGAGGTGGTGCGCGTGCGCGGTTGTGATCACTGGGAGTTCCGTGATGGCAAGGTCGCCAGGAAGGACTCGTACTGGAAGATCGTCGAGAAACCCGCGGGAGCCTGAATCTCCGCGTCCGTCGCATCACGCGCTTCGTGGACGATCGCGACACGCTCGAGACGGCAACGCGATACAGCTCTCCGCCGAACCCTCAGTGTAGGTCGCGGCGCCTCACACGGGTGGCCGGCGCGTGTGCCAGGCCGTCGCCTTCTCGTAAGCGTGGCCGACGCGCAGCACCGTTGCTTCCTCGAAGGGCCGCCCCGAGAGCTGCAGCGACAGGGGCAGCCCGGAAGCGGAGAAGCCGCAGGGCAGGGCGAGGGTGGGCAGTCCCGTCAGATTGAACGGCGCCATGTTGCTCCTCGGGAACCCGAGCTCCGGATCATAGGCGGTGGTGAAGGGCGTGGCCGGCTTGGGCGTGGTGGGGGTCGCGAGCACGTCCACCTCGCGCATGACCTCCGCCGTCTCCGCGCACATCTCCGCGCGGATCCGCTGCGCTTGCGTGTATTCCGACGCCGTCACCAGCGCGCCCGAGAGGAGCCGCTCGCGCGCGATCTCACCATAGAGCTCGGGCCGCTCGCGGAGATCGCGCTCATGATAGGCGAACGCCTCGGCGACCAGGATGAGCAGGAAGGAATGCGCGCTCTGCATGCTCGGGATACGCACGTCGCGCACTTCGGCTCCCAGCTTGCGCAAGGTGTCGAGAGCGTCCTCGAACGCGCGCTGAACCTCCGTGTCCACGCCCTCGAAGAAGTAGTTGCGCGGCACCCCGATCCGGAGACCGCTCACGCCGCGGCGAAGTGGCGCCAGGTAGTCGTCGACGGGCACCGTGCTCGAGGCGGGATCGGCCGGGTCGTGCCCGGCCATGGCCTGGAGCAGGTAGGCGCAATCCTCGACGGTGCGCGCCAGCGGCCCCGTGTGGTCGAGCGTCCACGACAGCGTCATGACCCCCGCGCGGCTCGCCCGCCCGTACGTCGGCTTGATGCCGGCGAGTCCGCAGAAGGCCGCCGGCCCGCGAATGGACCCCCCGGTGTCCGAGCCGGTGGCGCCGGTCACGAGACCCGCGGCCAGCGCGGCCCCCGAGCCGCTGCTCGAGCCGCCGGGAATATGGTCGAGGTTCCAGGGATTGCGCGCGGCGGGAAACTTGTGGCCTGGGAACTGGATGCCGAAGGCGAACTCGTGGGTGATGAGCTTGCCGAGGAGCACCGTTCCCGCCTCCTGCCAGCGCCGGACCACGGTCGAGTCTTCGTCGGGAATCCAGTCCGCGAAGAGCGCGGAGCCGCCCGTGGTCCGGATGCCGCGCGTCAGATAGATGTCCTTGTGCGCGACGGGAATGCCGAGGAGCGGGCTCTCGTCGCCCCGCCGCAGGGCCACCTCCGCCGTGCGCGCGTCCTCGAGGGCGCGGTCGGCGGTCAGGGTGACGAAGGCATGCAGGATGGGGTCGAGCTTCTCGATGCGCTCGAGCAGGGCGCGGGTGACCTCGACCGGCGAGATCTCGCGCTTGCGATAGCGGGTGCCGAGGTCACGGATGGTCGCATAGGCGATCTCGTCACTCACGGTGGCCACCCCCGGCTTCCGGTACGAACTTGACGGCGGGCTCCACCGTGCGAATCGTGCGCGAGTCGAGCGCACGCACCGGCGCCAGCGCATCGGCCAGGAGCCTGCGCACCATGGCGAGGCGGTGCTCGGCCACCGTGATGCCCGCCACGCGAATGCGCTCGCGCAGCTCTTCCATGGTCAACTCGTGCGGATCGGCCATCGGAACGTCCCCCCTTGAGCTCAGTTGCCCATCACGATGCCACCGTCGACATTCAAGGCCTGGCCCGTCATGTAGTCGGAGTCGGGACCCGCGAGGAACGCTACCACATTCGCGACGTCCTCCGCGCGCTCGGGGCGGCCGAGGGGAATGCCACGGATGCGGCGCTTCCACGCCTCGCCCTGCCCCAGGCCATCGAGGGCGCCCCACTCGCGGTCGATCTGCTCCCACATCGGCGTCTCCACTGCCCCAGGACACACACAGTTCGACGTGATCCGCTGCGGCGCCAGCACCTGGGCGGCGGAGCGCGTGAGGCTGACCACCCCGGCCTTGGACGCGGAATACGGCGTCATCAGGTGATTGCCCCCGCGATAGGAGGCGATCGACGCGGTCTGGATGAGCTTGCCACGCAGATCGGACCCCGGCATCGGCTCCTGGCCGAGCATCCGCTTCGCCGTGGCCTGGAGCACGAAGAACACCGCGCGCAGGTTGACGTTCATCACCCGGTCCCACTCCTCCCCCGTCACCTCGAGCATGGGCTGGACGCGAATGATGCCCGCATTGTTGAAGAGCACGTCGAGCCTGCCCCACCGGCGATACGGCTCCTCCAGCATGCGCTCGATATCCGCGTCGCGCGTCACATCGGCCTTGACGGCCACCTGCCTCAGCTCCGCGGCGAGCTTCTCCACGCCCGCGCCATCGAGGTCGGCGAGCAGGAGCCTGGCGCCGTCGCCGGAGAGCCGCCGCGCCGTCGCCGCCCCGATCCCGCTCGCCGCGCCCGTGATGAGCACCGTCCGTCCCGTCAATCGGGCCATCGCGCTGCCTCCCGTCTCCTCAGCTGGCAGTTCACCCACTGGAACATGGATTCGCAGATGCGCAGGGCCCGTATGCTACGGACAGCCCGTGAGCCAGGTCAAGGACGCGATGCTTCCGCTGTGAGAATCACCCTGACCGGGGCGGGCTCTGTCAGAGTGCTGACTCGGTTGGCGAATTCGCGATCCTTCGTGAAGAAGAGATCGTAGGTTGAAGCAACCTCCTGGTAGAGCCGACCGTTGTCCAGACCCTTCAGCCGAAGATATGCGACAGAGTCGACGGTGTGCCCAAGGAGTCTGAGCGGTTCGATGAGATCCTCGGGGAGGTTCTCATCGAGAAGAACCCTCACGAGGGGGTGAGTTCCTTCGAGCGGGCCAGCTCTTCCAGGGCTCCCCGCACCGCCTCTTCGGCCAGCGTCGGATACGCGTGCACCATCTCCGGAATCGTCATGCCTGCGGCAAGCGACTCGAGAAGGAAGGCGATCGATATGCGAGTACCGTCAATGCGCGGCTTACCCCCAAGATGATCCGAATCGGCCACGATCCACTTCATTGTGCAGTTTCCTCCCCCTGTCCGCCTGGCTCTATCTTACTGCCTGATGAGGGATGGGAACAGGTTCCGATCGCCGGCGCGGGCTCGTCCGGTGGCTCCGATTGTCAGGCCGCGGAAGCTGGCAAGCGAGTCGAGATCATGCGGGAGAGCTGGCGGGCGGACGTGCCCAAGGCCAGTAGAGACCGGACCAAGAGGTCCAGCGAGACTGACGGATCCCCGGTCTCCATCTTGGCTATGCGCGACTGACTTGATCGCAAGACCCTCGCGAGGTCAATCTGCGTCAAGCGACGACGCCGGCGGAGATCACGCAGACTCGAGGCCAGCCGCAGCTTCAGCTCGATGAACGCGGCTTCCTGGTCATCGAGTCCGAGGAAGTCCTGGGCGCTCCCGACCTTCCATCCACGGGCCTTGAGACGCTTTCTCTTGTTCTCACGCATCGTCGTAGTCCCTCAGTCTCCTTTTGCATCTATCGATGATTACTGAGTACCTCCAGGATCACGACGGCACCCCAAGTCATCGATCGCACCATATGTCAGATCAGACATAGCGTCAAAGGGCCTGCACCTGGCGGACACCACGAGAGCAGACGGCCGGCGACGACGGCCCAAGAGCCCAGATCCCCAGCCTGGTGAGG
>WNGB01021970.1_pt1 | contig 14943 bp, 13 predicted proteins | sample 5400681 | NCBI WGS metagenome assembly WNGB01 (sample SAMN13153367, study PRJNA577476) | soil metagenome | isolation source: 115 cm soil or saprolite under grassland replicate 2 | place: USA:California | collected 2016-06-15
CGCCGATCGGGATCCCGATGAAGGCGATCGCGCCGGTCACCCCGAACACCCGGGTCTGCAACGCGGCCGGCACCCGCTCGTAGAGCATCACGCCCATCACCGGGTTCACCGAGGCCATCGCCACCCCGCACGCGAAGCTCACCAGCACCACGAGCCACAGCCGGTCGGTCAGCCCGAGCACCAGCAGCCGCGGCGACGCGCCGAGCGCGGCGCCGAGGAAGAACGCCGGCACCCGCGGCAGCTTCGGCGCCAGGAATGTGAAGACCACGTTGCCGAGCAGCGCCCCGGCCGCGAACCCGCCGAACACCACGCCGAGCTCGGCCGGCGAGCCGAACACCTCGTTGACCCACAGCGGCACGTACACCGCCGTGCTTGCCTGGTTCAGCACGTTCAGCACGAAGATCATCGTGATCATCCCGAGCAGCAGCCGGTCGGTCCGCAGGTACGTGAACCCGCCGCGCAGCGCCTTGAGGTAAGGCTCCGGCACCTCGGTCCGCGGTACCACCGGCGGCCGCACCAGCGTCGCGATCAGCCCGGCGCAGACCGCGAACGACACGGCGTCGATCCAGATCGCGCCGTTCGCGCCGAACCACAGGATCATCAGGCCGCCCAGCGGCGCGCCGATCAGCGTCGCCCCCTTCGTGAACCCCTCGTACGCCGAGGTCACGCGGATCATCCGCACCCCGGCCACCTCGGCCATCGGCTTCAGCATCACGTGCTTGACCCGGTCGCCGAGGCCGCGCAGCGTGCCGGCGATCGCGACCAGCACCACCAGGCGCAGGAACGGGGCGTCCCGCCCGGCCGCGATCGCGACCATCGCGAGCGTGCTGCCGACGTCGGTGAGGATGGAGGTACGACGCAGGCCGAAGCGGTCGGCGAGGGGTGCCGCGACCACGCCGGAGATCACGTACGGGAGCATCTCGGCCCCCGCGATCAGGCCCATCTTCGCCGCGCTGCCGGTGGTCTGCAGCACCAGCCAGGGGATCGCGACCATGGAGACCCGGTTGCCGAGGACGGAGATCACGTCGGCGGAGAACAGCGCGAGCAGCCCCGCGCGCCGGCCGCTCACCGGCTCGCCCGGTCGCCGGCCCGGTGCTCGCCGGCCCGGTGCCCGTCGGCCCAGCGCGACCGCAGCGCCTGCTTGTCGACCTTGCCGGCGATCGTCAGCGGCAGCTCGTCGAGGAACGTGACCCCGCGCGGCTCCCACATCTCGTTGTACTCGGCAACGACCGCGGCGGCCAGGTCCGCGGCTGCCGGGTGCTCGCCGGCACGTCGTACGACGTAGGCGTGCGGCACCTCGCCGTACTCCTCGTCGGGGACCCCGATCACCGCGGCGGCGCGCACGCCCGGCTGCGCGGCGAGCAGGTCCTCGATCGGCCGGGTGTAGACGTTCCAGTTCGCCTTGCCCGTGATGATCGTGTCGGCGACCCGGTCGACGACGTACAGGTAGCCGTCCTCGTCGAGGAAGCCGAGGTCGCCGGTGCGCACCCAGCCGTCCACGATCGTCCGCGCGGTCAGCTCGGGCCGGCCCCAGTAGCCGGCGAACGCGAGCCTGCTCGCGGCCCAGATCTCCCCGGTCTCGCCGGGCTCGAGCGGGGTGCCCTCGCCGTCGCGGATCTGGACCCGGACGTCGCCGTACGGCGTGCCGGAGGAGCGCAGCCGTTCGGGGTGCTCCGGGTCCTCGGTGAGGCCGGGCTGGGCGGTCACCACGATCACCTCGCTGAGGCCGTACACGATCCGCAGGCAGGGGCCGAACGCGGCGATGGCCTGCCGCAGCCGCGACGGCGCGGCGGGACCGGCGCCGACGTTGAGCATGAACAGGCTGGTCACGTCGGTCGTCGCGAGGGCCGGGTGGTCGAGGAGCTGGTAGAGCAGCGGCGGGGAGACGTACGTCGAGTTGATCCGCTCGCGCTCGATGATCGCCAGCGCGTTGCCGGCGTCCCAGGTTTCCTCGAGGAACAGCACGCCCCCGGTGAACAGGTTGAACAGGCCGGTGATCTGGCCGCTGGCGAACGCCATCGGCGAGTGCGACAGGTGCCGTAGCAGCGGGTTGCCGGCGGCAACGAAGTCGGCGGCCAGGTTGAGGATCTGTTCGTAGAACGCCTGCCGGTGGTGCACCAGCTTCGGCACCCCGGTCGTGCCGCTGGTCTGCAGGCAGGTGGCGATGTCGTCCCCGGCGCGCTCCGGGCGGAACGCGGCCGCGCCGGGCGCGCGCGGCGCCAGCAGGTTCGGACCCGGGCCTCCCTCGCCGAGGCACAGCACCGGCACCCGGTGGCCCAGCTGCTTGCTGAGCCGGGCGCCGGGCTCGGCCTTGCCCACCGCGTCGTACAGGAAGAGGTCAGGCTGTGAGAGGGCGGCGAACTGCTCGATCTCGGTGCGGCCGGCGATCGGCGCGATCCACATCGTGCGGGCGCCGAGCAGGTGCAGCGCGAGCTGCAACGCGGGCAGCTCGATCGTGTTCCCGGCCAGCACGAGCACCCCGGTGCCGGCCCGCACGCCGCGCTCCTGCAGGCCGGCGGCGAGGTCGAGGACCTGGTCGCGGACCTGGCGGTAGGTGAGCCGGCGGCCCTTGCCGGCGACCGCCTCCCGGTCGCCGTAGGCGTCGAACAGCCGGAGGGCGCGGACCACGTACGACCCGGTCCGGGCCAGGTCGTCACCCACACTGCGAATAGTCATTTGTTGTGCATTCCCCCCGGGCGGAAGGCGAATGGAAGAGTGCATTTTCCCGACGGTCCGCGACCGTTTTGCCGGACCCCACCCGGCCTGATCGGACCCTACTTCCCCGATGCCCTTCACGGCCACCCCGGTCGGTTACCCGGAGGCCCATTGACGGGGTACCTGACGCGGAACTAGGTTTCGGAAGACCGCCACTCGCGTGTGGCCGCTCACGCCCGCACGCCGACCCCAATGGAGGGGTGCTCCGCCATGCGCCTTCCCCTGTTATTACGGCCCCCGCAGTTCCGGCCTGTCGCGGTAGCGACCGTCCTGTCCCTCGCCGGCTCCGGCCTGGCTCTCTCGGGTTCCTTCGCCGCCGACGACGTACCGTCCGCGGCCGGCGGGCCGCAGTGGATCGGCAGCTGGGCGGCCGCGGTGACGCACGCCGAGCCGGCCGGCTTCACCAACGCGGGCCTGAACAACCAGTCCACCCGCTTCATCGTTCGGAGCACGGTCGGCGGCGACCGGATCCGGGTCCGGCTGTCCAACCTGTACGGCGAACAGCCGGTGCAGGTCGGCGCCGCCACGGTCGCGCTGCCGAACACCGCGACGGCCGACGAGAAGGACATCGACCCCGCGACGTCGCACGCGCTGACCTTCAGCGGCTCGGCGTCCCCGACACTCACCAAGGGCGGTGAGCTGCTCAGCGACCCGGTCGACCTGCCTGTCGGCGATCTCGGCAGCCTGGTGATCAGCGTCTACTTCCCGGTCCCGACCGGCCCGGTCACCTGGCACGCCTCGTCGCGGCAGAACAGCTTCTACGGCGCGGGCAACCTGGTCACCGACGCCGGTGGCGCCGGCTACACCACGACCCGGGCGTGCTGCTGGCTGTTCCTGTCCGGGGTCGACGTGCAGACCGCCCGGTCCAACGGCGCGGTCGTCGTGCTCGGCGACTCGATCGTGGACGGCATCGCCTCCTCGATCAGCGGCAACAACCGCTGGACCGACCAGCTCGCCGAGCGGCTGCTCGCCGACGCCCGCGGCGGCGCGCCGTCGGTGCTGAACGTCGGCCTGGCCGGCAGCCGGCTGCTGCACGACGGCCCGGAGCCCGGCGACGCCGGCTTCCCCGGGTTCCAGCAGCTCGGCGTGAACGCGCTCGCCCGGCTGGACGAGGACGTGTTCTCGCAGACCCGGCCGAAGGCCGTCATCACCAACATCGGCGTCAACGACATCTGGATGAACAACGAGTCCGCCGAGCGGGTGATCGGCGCGCTGCGGCAGGTGAACGCGCAGGCCAAGGAGCACGGCCTCCGCAGCATCGCCGGCACCATCACCCCGTTCGAGGGCCTGGCCGGCGAGGGCGCCTGGACGCCGGCGAAGGAGGCCACCCGGCAGGCGGTCAACGCCTACCTGCGGTCCAGCACGGAGTTCGACGCGCTGGTCGACTTCGACCTGGTGATGCGCGACCCGGACCACCCGAGCCGGCTGCGCGCCGAGTTCGACTCCGGCGACCACATCCACCCGAACGAGGCCGGCTACCAGGCGATGGCCGACGCCGTCCCGCTCACGGTGCTGCGTTGATCGGCGCACGAGGTTGACGGGTAAGGACGCGAGCGATGTCCTCGCCGGGCTGCTGTCCGGCGAGGGCCTCGACGATCCGTACCCGTTCTACGCCGCGCTGCACGAGCTCGGGCCGGTCTCCGCGCTGCCCGGCCATCCGTCGTACGCCGCCCTGGTGAACGGGTACGACGCGGCGGACCGGGTGCTGCGGCACCCGGCGTTCCGCGTGGTGGACTCGGCGTACGTAGAGCCGGTGTCGCCGCAGTGGCGCGAGCACCCGGTGCTGGCGATGCTGTACGGCTCGATGATGTTCAGCAACGCGCCGGCCCACACCCGGATGCGGCGGCTGTTCCAGGCGGTGTTCACGCCGCGCCGGGTGTCCGCGCTGGAGCCGGCGATCGTCGAGCTCACCGGCGGGCTGCTCGACCGGATGGCCACGCTCGGGTCCGGCGGTGAGCCCGTCGATTTCATGGCCGAGTTCGCGTACCTGCTGCCGAGCGGGGTGGTCGCGGCGCTGCTCGGCATCCCGAACAGCGACCTGGGCTGGTTCCGGCCGCGAGTGGAGCGGATCAACGACTACCTGGACGTGGCCGGCAAGACGCCCGAGGTGCTGGCCGCAGCCGACGCGGCGACGGTCGAGCTGTCGGAGTACTACGCGGACCTGATCGCCCGGCGTCGTACCGATCCCGGCGACGACCTGGTCACCAGCCTGGTCCAGGCGCTGGACGCGGAGCCGACGCTCAGCCAGGACGAGCTGATCAGCAACCTCCTGGTGCTGTTCAACGCCAGCTTCGTGACGACGATCCACCTGCTCGGCAACGGGGTCCAGGTGCTTCTGGAGCGGCCGGAGCTGGGCCCGGACGTGGTCGCCGACCCCGCGTCGTACGTCGAGGAGGTGCTGCGGTTCGACACCTCCGTGCAGTTCGTCGTCCGGCACGCGACGACGGACACCGAGGTGGCCGGGGTGCGGCTGCCCGCCGGGCGGATGGTGCTGGTCGTGCTCGGCGCGGCGAACCGCGACCCGGCCCGCTACGACCGGCCGGACGTCGTCGACCTCTCCCGGCGCGACAGCAAGCCGCTGAGCTTCGGCGCCGGCCCGCACTACTGCCTGGGCGCGGCGCTGGCCCGGGTCGAGGCACGACTGGCGTTCCCGATGCTGCTCGAACGCTTCCCGGGTCTGACGGCCGGCGGACCGCCGGTCCGCAACCGCCAGCAGTTCCTGCGCGGCTACAGCCGCCTACCGCTGACCGTGTGAGGACGGTACTGCCTGATGAGAACGGCCGACGAGATCCTCGCCGCCCTGTACACCGACGCCGGGCGGCGCGACCCCTACCCGCTGTACGACGAGCTGCGCCTGCTCGGACCCGCGAGCCTGACCCCGGCGAGCGAACAGTACGCCGCGGTGGCGAACGGGTTCGACGCCGTCGACCAGGTGCTGCGCGACCACCGCTTCGTGAAGGGCGGCGGGCGCCGAAGCCGGGCGACGACGCGATCACCACGGCGCTGTACAGCTCGATGATGTTCCGCACCGAGCCCGACCACGGCCGGATGCGCCGGGTCTTCCACCAGGTGTTCACACCGCGCCGGGTGACCGCGCTGGAGCCGCGGATCGAGCAGCTCGACCTGCTCGAACGTCTCGCCGGTCTCGGCGCGGACGGCCGTCCGGTCGACTTCATCGCCGAGTTCGGGTATCTGCTGCCGGCCGGCGTGATGAGCGCGCTGCTCGGCATCCCCGACCCGGACCTGGAGTGGTTCCGGATCCGGGTGCAACGGGTGGAGGACTACCTCGACCTGGGCGGCCGGACGCCGGAGAAGGTCGCGGCCGCGAACGCCGCGGCGACCGAGATGTCGGACTACTACCGCGAGCTGATCGCGCGCCGGCGGGTGGAGCCGACCGAGGACCTGGTCAGCGGCCTGGTCCAGGCGATCGACTCCGGCGAGCACGAGCTCACCGACGACGAGCTGATCGGGAACCTGCTGGTGCTGTTCAACGCCAGCTTCGTCACCACGATCAACCTGCTCGGCAACGCGCTGCCGCCGCTGCTGGAACGGCCCGAGCTGGTCGAGAAGCTGGCCGCCGACCCGGACGTCGCCGCCGAGTGCGTCGAGGAGGTGCTGCGGTACGACGGCACCGCGCAGCTGCTGGTCCGTACCGCGTCGGAGGACCTGCCGGTCGGTGACGTGGTCGTGCCGCGTGGTGGCGTCGTACTGCTGCTGCTGGGGGCGGCGAACCGGGATCCGCGGCGATTCGAGGACCCGGCGCGGTTCGACGCGGACCGGGCCGACAAGCGGCACATCTCGTTCGGCGCCGGGCCGTACTTCTGCGTCGGCGCCGCGCTGGCGCGGACGGAGGGGCGGCTGGCGCTGCCGCGGCTGTTCCGGCGGTTCCCGGGCCTCGCACTGGCGGGGACGCCGGTGCAGAGCGCGGGGCTGGCGCTGCGGGGTTACGAGAAGCTGCCGGTAACGCTGGACTGAAAGGAGACTCGGATGCCGCTCGATCCGCAGGTGGCCGCGATGCGCGCGCAGCGTGTCGCCGACGACGTGCCGCCGCTGTACGCGATGACGCTGGCCGAGGCGCGGGCCGCGGACCTGGCCGCGATCCAGGCGGCCGGGGGAGACCCGGAGCCGGTCGCGTCGGTGCGGGACACGACGTTCGCCGGGCCGGGTGGGGAGGTGCCGGTGCGGATCTACCGTCCGGACGGCGACGGGCCGCTGCCGACGTTGCTGTACTTCTTCGGCGGCGGCTGGGTGCTCGGCAGTATCGAGACCGCGGACGGGATCTGCCGGCGGCTGGCGAACGCGGTGCCGTGCCAGGCGGTGACGGTCGGGTACCGGCTGGCGCCCGAGCATCCGTTCCCGGCCGCGGTCGACGACTGCGTCGCGGCGGCGCGCTGGGCGTTCTCGAACGCGGTGTCGCTCGGCGCGGATCCGGAGCGGATCGCGGTGGGCGGGGACAGTGCGGGCGGGAACCTGGCCGCGGTCGTGGCGCAGCAGGCCGGCGTGCCGCTGGCCGGGCAGCTGCTGGTCTACCCGAACACGCTGTTCGGCGCGGAGACCGCGTCGATGGAGGTCAACGACGATCCGGCGCTGTTCAACCGGCACTCGGTGGAGTGGTACTGGGGGCATTACCTGCCGCCGGATGCCGATGGCAAGGACCCGCGGGTGTCTCCGCTGCTGGCCGAGGACCTGTCCGGGCTGCCACCGGCGCTCGTGATCACCGCCGAGTACGACCCGCTGCGCGACGAGGGCGAGCGATACGCCGCGCGGCTGGGCGCCGCCGGGGTGCCGGTGGAGTCGAAGCGGTACGACGGGATGGTGCACGGGTTCTTCGCGATGGCCGGCGTGCTCGACGGCGGCCGGGACGCGGTGGCACACGCGGCCCGCTGGCTGGGTGAGGTGTTCGCGCGGTGAGCGACGAGCCGGTATGCCTGTCCGACTTCGAGGCGCTGGCGGACGCGGTGCTGCCGCCGGGGGTGCGCGACTACGTCTCCGGTGGCGCGGGCGCGGAGGTGACTCTGGTCGCCAACCGGGCCGCGCTGGACCGGGTGGCGGTGGTCCCGCGGGTGCTCGCCGGGACCGACGTCACGACCGAGACGCGGCTGCTGCGCTCCGACGCGTCGATGCCGGTCGCGGTGGCGCCGATGGCCTACCAGCGGCTGGTCCATCCACGCGGGGAGTTCGCGCTGGCGTCGGCGGCCGCCGAGGCCGGGGTGCCGTACGTGATCAGCACGATGAGCAGCACGTCGATCGAGGAGCTGGTCGCGACCGGCGCGGAGCTGTGGTTCCAGCTGTACTGGCAGCGCGACGAGACCGTCGTCCGCGCTGCCGCCTGGTGTGGTCGCGGCGAACCTGGCCGATCCCGAGGCGCCGGTGGCCCACGCGCGGGTGGCCGGCACGTCGGCGGTCGCGGAGCACACGGCCCAGGTGTTCGCGCCGGGCCTGGGCTGGCGCCAGGTCGAGTGGCTGCGGCAGCGGATCGGGATTCCCCTTGTGGTGAAGGGGATTCTCGACCCGCGTGACGCCCGCCGGGCCGTCGACGCCGGCGCCGACGCGGTCGTGGTCTCGAACCACGGCGGCCGTCAGCTCGACGGCGCGGTCCCGAGCGCGGTGGCGCTCCCGGATGTGGTCGATGCCGTGGGCAACGACTGCGAAGTGCTGGTGGACAGCGGTGTGCGGTCCGGCACCGACGTGCTGCGCGCACTGGCCCTCGGGGCGCGCGGCGTCCTCGTCGGCCGTCCGCTGCTGTGGGCGCTGGCCGTCGACCGCGCGCAGCTGGCGCTGTCGCTGCTGAAGGCCGAGATCCACGACGCCCTGACTCTGGCCGGCTGCGCGGATCCCGCGGCCGCGGGCGAGCTCGCGGTACGGGACATGGAGGGGCGCCGGTGATCGACCCGACCGACCTGCACGGGGCGCTGCGGGACCCCGCGCTGACGTCGATGACGTTCCTCAACGAGGTCGCGAGCCACTATCCGGACGCGATCTCGCTCGCCGCCGGGCGGCCGTACGAGGAGTTCTACGACGTCGAGGACCTGCACCGGTACCTGCGCCGCTTCACCCGGCACCTGTCCGAGGACCTCGGGTACGACGAGGGGGCCGTGCGCCGGACGCTGTTCCAGTACGGGCGCACGAAGGGCATCATCCACCACCTGGTCGCGCGGAACCTGTCCGTCGACGAGGGGATCGAGATCGACCCGGAGGCGGTCGTCGTCACCGTCGGCTGCCAGGAGGCGATGTTCCTCGTCCTGCGGGCGTTGCGGGCCACAGCGGACGACGTGCTGCTCGCGGTGTCCCCGGCGTACGTCGGTCTCACCGGCGCGGCGCGGCTGACCGACCTGCCGGTCCGCCCGGTGGCGACCGGTGCCGACGGCATCGACCTCGACGACCTCGTCGCGCAGGCGAAGGCCGCGCGGGCCGAGGGCCTGCGGCCACGAGCCCTGTACGTGATGCCGGACTTCGCCAACCCGTCCGGCCGCAGCCTCGGCCTCGCCACCCGCGAGCGGCTGTTGGAGATCGCGGCCGAGCAGGATCTGCTGTTGCTGGAGGACAACCCGTACGGCCTGTTCCACGGCGACCACCCGCGGGTGCCGACCCTGAAGGCCCTCGACACCCGTCGACGCGTCGTCTACCTGGGCTCCTTCGCCAAGACCGCCCTGCCGGGCGTCCGGGTCGGCTACGTGGTCGCGGACCAGCGGGTGCGCGGCGGCGGGCCGCTGGCCGACGAGCTCGCCAAGCTGAAGAGCATGCTCACCGTCAACACCTCCGCGATCGCCCAGGCCGTTGCCGGTGGCAAGCTCCTGGAGCACGACTGCAGCCTGGTCGGCGCCAACCGCCGCGAGCGCGAGGTGTACGCCGCCAACCTCACCCACCTGACCGACGGTCTCGCCAAGCGCTTCGGTGAGGACTCCGGCGTCACCTGGACGGTCCCGTCCGGCGGCTTCTTCGTCGTGGTCGACGTCCCCTTCGTCGTGGACGACGCCCTGCTGGAACGGTCCGCGCACGACTTCGGCGTCCTGTGGACCCCGATGGGCCACTTCTACGACCACGACGCCGAGGTCCGGGCCCTGCGCCTGTCGTGCAGCGCCGTCACCCCCGCCCGGATCGACCAGGGTCTCGACCGCCTGGCCGGCTTCGTCTCCGCTCAGCTGGGCTGACCGTCAGAGCTTCCGCAGCCGGACCCACTTCACGGCATGGTCGGCGCCCTTGCGGAGGACGAGGGTGGCGCGGGAGCGGGTGGGGAGGATGTTCTCGTGCAGGTTGGGGCCGTTGATGGTGTCCCAGAGTGACTCGGCGCGGGCGATGGCCTCGTCGCGGCTCAGGTCGCCGTAGCGGCGGAAGTACGACTGCGGGTCGCGGAACGCGGTCTCCCAGAGCTTCAGGAAGCGCGCGACGTACCAGGACCGGACGTCGTCCGCGGCGGCGTCGACGTACACGGAGAAGTCGAAGAAGTCGCTCACGGCCAGCCCGCTGCGGCCGTCACCACGTCGCGGCGCGGGCTGGAGCACGTTCAGCCCCTCCAGCAGCAGGATGTCCGGCTGCTCCACCGTCGTCCGCACGTCCGGCAGCCGGTCGTAGAGCAGGTGCGAGTAGACCGGAGCGTCCACGCTGTCGATTCCCGACTTCACCTCGACGACGAAGCGCAGCAGCGCCTTGCGGTCGTACGACTCCGGGAAGCCCTTGCGCTGCAGCAGGCCGCGGCGCTCCAGCTCGGCGTTCGGCCAGAGGAACCCGTCGGTGGTGACCAGCGCCACCCGCGGGTGCTCCGGCCAGCGGGCCAGCAGCTCGCGCATCAGCCGGGCGGTGGTGGACTTGCCGACGGCAACGGAGCCGCCGATGCCGATCACGAAGGGTGTCCGGGTGGCCGGCTCGCCGAGGAAGGTCTCGGTGTCGGCGTGCAGCTCGCGGGCGTGCCGCACGTACAGCGACAGGATCCGCGACAGCGGCAGGTAGACCTCGCGGACCTCGTCCATGTCGATCTCGTCGCCGAGGCCGCGCAGCCGCTCGACCTCCTCGGCGGTCAGCGGCGACTCGGTCGTCTCCGCGAGCCGGGCCCACGCCGCCCGGTCCAGCTCGGTGTACGGCGTCACCTCGCGCGGGTGCGGCAGCATGGGGCTCATTCTGCCCACCGCCGTTGCCGTTAGTCTGGCCGCCATGTGCGGCATTGTCGGGTACGTCGGCGAGAAGTCAGCCCTTGATGTGGTCCTGGAAGGCCTTCGCAGGCTGGAGTACCGCGGGTACGACTCCGCGGGTGTGGCCCTTATCACAGACGGTCAGGTCCTGAGTCTCGCCAAGAAGGCGGGCAAGATCGCCAACCTCGACAAGGAGCTGGCCGACCACCCGCTGCCGCCGTCGACGACCGGGATCGGGCACACCCGGTGGGCCACCCACGGCCCGCCGAACGACCGCAACGCGCACCCGCACCCGAACGGCGACCACAAGGTCGCGGTGGTGCACAACGGCATCATCGAGAACTTCGCCGTGCTGCGCGCCGAGCTCGAGTCGCGCGGCAACGAGCTGCGCTCCGAGACCGACACCGAAGTGGTGGCGCACCTGCTCGGTGAGACCCTGCCGGCCACGGACGGTGACCTGGCCGAGGCGATGCGCGCGGTGTGCCGCCGGCTGGAGGGCGCGTTCACGCTCGTCGCCGTCCACGCCGACAACCCCGACGTGGTCGTCGGCGCGCGGCGGAACTCGCCGCTGGTGGTCGGGGTCGGCGAGGGCGAGAACTTCCTCGCCTCCGACGTGTCCGCGTTCATCACCCACACCCGCGACGCCATCGAGCTCGGCCAGGACCAGGTCGTGGAGCTGCGCCGCGAAGGTGTCACGGTCACGAACTTCGACGGCACCGAGGCCGATGTCACGCCGTACCACGTCGACTGGGACATCTCGGCCGCCGAGAAGGGCGGCTACGACTACTTCATGCTGAAGGAGATCGCCGAGCAGCCGAAGGCGATCGCGGACACCCTGCTGGGGCGGTTCACGCCCCAGGGGCGGCTGCACCTGGACGAGATGCGGCTGAGCGACGACGAGCTGCGCGAGGTCGACAAGATCATCATCATCGCGTGCGGCACGTCGTTCCACGTCGGCCTGATCGCCAAGTACGCGATCGAGCACTGGACCCGGATCCCGTGCGAGGTGGAGCTGGCCAGCGAGTTCCGTTACAGAGACCCGATCGTGGACCCGACCACGATGGTGATCGCGATCAGCCAGTCCGGCGAGACCATGGACACCCTGATGGCGCTGCGGCACGCGCGTGAGCAGCGCGCCAAGGTGCTGGCGATCTGCAACACCAACGGCTCCACGATCCCGCGCGAGTCCGACGCGGTGGTCTACACCTACGCGGGCCCGGAGATCGCGGTCGCCTCGACCAAGGCCTTCCTGACCCAGATCGTCGCGACGTACGTCATCGCGCTCTACCTGGCGCAGGTGCGCGGGACGAAGTACGGCGACGAGATCAAGTCGATCGTCGGCGACCTCGACGAGATCCCGGCGGCGGTCGCGAAGGTGCTGGAGGCGACCGAGCCGGTCCGCCGGCTGGCGCGCGACCTCAAGGACGCGCGGTCGGTGCTGTTCATCGGCCGGCACGTCGGCTACCCGGTGGCGCTGGAGGGTGCGCTGAAGCTCAAGGAGCTGGCGTACATGCACGCTGAGGGCTTCGCCGCCGGTGAGCTCAAGCACGGCCCGATCGCGCTGATCGAGGACGGCCTGCCGGTGTTCGTCGTCGTACCGCCCAAGGGCCGCGATGTGCTGCACGACAAGATGGTCAGCAACGTCCAGGAGATCCGCGCCCGCGGCGCCCGCACCATCGTGATCTGCGAGGACGACGACAAGACCGTCGAGCCGTACGCCGACCATCTGATCCGGCTGCCCAAGGTACCGACCCTGCTGCACCCGCTGGTCGCCACCGTCCCGCTGCAGGTGTTCGCCTGCGAGATGGCCACCGCCAAGGGCTACGACGTCGACCAGCCCCGCAACCTCGCCAAGTCCGTCACGGTCGAGTAGGCCGCCGCCCGTGATCGTTGGTGTGGGGATCGATGTGGTGGACATCGCGCGGTTCATGGAGACCTTGGAGCGGACTGCGGGGTTGAAGGACCGGCTGTTCACCGACGCGGAGGCCGCGAAGCCGCCGTCGTCGCTGGCTGCCCGGTTCGCGGCCAAGGAGGCGCTGGCCAAGGCGCTCGGCGCGCCGGCCGGGATGCACTGGCGGGACGCCGAGGTGACGACCGACGACGACGGCCGGCCGTGGCTGGAGATCACCGGCACGGTCGCGGCGCGCGCCTCGCAGCTCGGTGTGCAGAGCATGCACCTGTCGCTGAGCCACGACGCCGGGATCGCGTCGGCGGTCGTCGTCCTGGAGGGGTGAGATGCGGGTCGCGCACACCGTCGAGCAGGTCCGCGCGGCCGAGCGCGACCTGATGGCGCGGCTGCCCGAGGGCACACTGATGCAGCGCGCCGCGACCGGCCTCGCGGTGGCCGTGGCCGACTTCCTGGGGTTCACTTACGGCGCCCGGGTGGCGCTGTTCGTCGGGTCCGGCGACAACGGCGGAGACGCGCTGTACGCCGGGGCGATGCTGGCCCGGCGCGGCGCCCAGGTCAGCGCCGTCCTCTTCTCCGACCACGCGCATCCGGCGGGTCTCGCAGCGCTCCGCGCGGCGGGCGGCCGGATCGCGCCGGCGGACGTGGTCGCTGGGGCGAACGTCGTGATCGACGGCATAGTCGGCATCGGCGGCCGCCCCGGGCTGCGTGCCGACGCCGTTGCCGCGATGGATCTGGTCGAGAGGTACGACGTGCCGGTGGTGGCCGTCGACGTACCGTCCGGGGTCGACGTGGACACCGGCGCTACGCCGGAACGCCACGTGCGCGCGGCACTCACGGTCACCTTCGGCACGCACAAGATCTGCCACTTCATCGACCCGGCCGCTTCTGCTTGCGGCCCGGTCCACCTGGTCGAGATCGGCCTCGACCTCCCGGCGCCTGCCGTGGAGGCCCTGCAGCCGGCCGACGTGGCGGTGCTGTTCCCGGTGCCGGACGCCGGGTCGGACAAATACTCGCGGGGCGCGCTCGGCATGCTCGTCGGCTCGGTGCACTACCCGGGTGCGGGGGTGCTCGCCGTGGCAGGAGCCCTCGCCGGGCCGCTCGGCTACGTCCGGTACGTCGGGCCGGACCAGCTCGCCGACGCCGTCCGTGCGGCCCATCCCGAGGTGGTAGCCGGTGAGGGCAGGGTGCAGGCTTGGGTCGTCGGGTCGGGTCTCGGCGACGACGTGGACACAGCCGCCATCGAGCGGATCCTGGCCTCGCCGGAGCCCGTCCTGGTCGACGCCGACGGCCTGCGGCACCTGCCCGACCGCTTCGGCAAACCTGCGCTGCTCACCCCGCATGCCGGTGAGCTCGGCCGGCTGCTCGACGTACCGCGGGAGACCGTCGAGGCCAACCGCCTCGTCCACGCCCGCGCCGCGGCCGAGCGGTTCGCCGCCACCGTCCTCCTCAAGGGCTCGACCACCGTCATCGCCGCTCCGGACGGCCGCGTACGGGTCAACACCAACGCGACCCCCTGGCTGTCGACGGCCGGGACGGGTGACGTCCTCGCCGGTCTCTGCGGCGCGCTGCTGGCCGCCGGACTTGCGCCGTACGACGCGGCCGGCGCCGGAGCGCTGCTGCACGGGGTCGCCGCACGGCTGGCGTCGAACGGCGGTCCGATCGCGGCGAGCGATGTCGCCGCGCACGTGCACGAGGCCGTCAGGTCGGTGCTGACGAGATCGTGAGGCCGGCGGCGCGGACCGCCAGGTGCAGGTGACCGACCGCGCAGAACGGATACTTCCCCAGCAGCCACTGTGCGGTTCCGCGGCCGCCTGACGGTATGAGCACGTCGAGCCGGTCACCGTCCGCGTCCAGCAGCTCCGGCCAGGGGTGGCCCACGAGGTCCATGACGTCGTCCTGCAGCACGTAGGCGGCGTCGGCGCAGGCGACTTCGGCGCCGTTCTCGAGCCCGAGCGAGAACTCGTGGCCACCGCACACCAGGACGACGAACTCAGGGCCCGGCCCGCCGTCGACCCTGATCTCGATACCGGGCAGGCCGGCGTACGCGAAGTCCGCCGCGAGCCGCGCGCGGACGAAGGAGGCGGCAGCGTCGATGCGTTCGCGGTCCCAGGAGTGCGCCACGCGTCACAGTCTGTCAGTGCCTGTCAGCGCGAGGTGAAGGTGAGGGCGGGGTGTTGTCGCGCCTGAGGGTGA
>WNGB01021590.1_pt1 | contig 14941 bp, 8 predicted proteins | sample 5400681 | NCBI WGS metagenome assembly WNGB01 (sample SAMN13153367, study PRJNA577476) | soil metagenome | isolation source: 115 cm soil or saprolite under grassland replicate 2 | place: USA:California | collected 2016-06-15
TCCTGGAAGATGGCGGCCTCTTCGGCCAGCCCGTAGGTCACGGGATGCCCGCGCGCCACGCGCACGCGCAGGAGCGATCCCGGAACCAGGAACTCGTCCGAGCGGACGCGGGCCAGCGCGTTGCGCACGGGCAGGCCCAGCTCCTCGATCGCGTACTCGGTCGCGGCGGAGAGGGCGACCAAGGTGCCGCCAGCCTTCACGAAGTCGCGCAGCGCGGCCGCGCCTTCCTTCTCCAGGCCGCCCGTGTACTCGGGACGAAGATCGGCGACGGCGCGGAGATCGCCCTCTTCGCGCTTGGGCTTCCCGGTGGCGATGACGTCACGCGACTCGTCCGGCAGCACGATCACGTCGAGGATGGCGGCCAGGTTGCCCGCGCGGATGGCGGCGTTGTCGAGCGTGCGCGGCTCGAAGCCGTACTGCTCCAGCAGGAAGCGCGTCCAGCCCTCGTCATTGGTGGCGGCCCAGGACCTGTACAGGCCGACGCGCGGCGCGGCCAGCGGGATCACGCCCTTGGGCACGCCGGCCACCGCCGTCCAGGTCACGCCGGGCTCGGCCTTGCTCGCCGCCGCGCGCGCCGCGGCCGTGTCCATGAAGACGGTGCCTGCGGGCCAGGCGCGCTCGCCCGTCACGGGTTCGCGCGCGATCCAGGCCTTGCCGGCGCGGACCGCCGCGGACACGACCTTGGCCGGCTCGGGACCGCTCGGGCTGAGCGCGAAGGCCGCGCCCTCCACGGGTGGGGAGGCGGGGACGGGAGCGTACGCGGTCAGCCGGTCGGGCAGGGTCCCGCGCTCGACGGTCACGCCCATCATGAGGGGCAGCGACCACGCGGCGACGTCGTAGGGGCGCACGATGTCCCGTCCGGCCTGCAGCTTGATCTCCGGATAGCGCTGGGTCGTGAGCATCTCGCTCACGAACCGGCCGTAGGGCTGAGCGAGCGGGATCCAGACGTCGCCACCGGCCGCCTGCTTCACCTCCACGCCATGCGCGACCATGAGCGCGGCCAGTCGATGCGCGCTCGCGCGATCACGCTGCGAGGAGGGGATGCGGAACCCGTCGCTGGGCGCGACCGTGGCGACCGCGGCCCGGGCGCGCGCGACCGTGTCGCGGAGGAAATCTCGGCGGTAGGTCGCGGACGACTCCAGCAGCGCGTCGGAGATGATCCGCTCGTAGTCCATTATGTCGCGCAGCCGCCACCAGCCGCCCGGCCAGGGATTGGGGAAGTTGGCCTGGGGGCCGTACTCGACGAGGCCTTTCGCGCGGCCCGCGAGCTCTCCCGCTTCGATGCGGACGGGAGTGGCCAGCCGCGCGGAGGCGACCTCCGTGAGCAGGCCCGAGATGTTCTTCCAATAGCCGGTCGTGCGCGTGCCCCCCGGCCAGTACCCATCGTATTGATAACTGTGGATGACGCCGCTCTTGCCCTGCTGCTCCAGGCGGAGCGCCATCGTGGTGCCGATGAGGTTCACCTCGCGCCAGATCAGGGGATGGATGTCCGGATCGATGGGATCCGCGTAGGGCGGCGTGAAGATGCGCGGTCCCGTCGTGCCCATCTGGTGCTCGTCCAGCCAGACCTGGGGGAACCACTCGTGGTAGACCGCGCGCGTCAGGGACTGGGTCTCCTTCTGCGTGAGCATGAACCAGTCGCGGTTGTTGTCGTGCCCGACGTAGTGGTGGTAGATCCAGGGCATGCGGCCGCCCTCGTAGGCGGTGCCCAGGTTCTTCCGATACCACTCCGTCTCCATGATCTGGCCGTCGGGGTTGAGCGACGGCACGAGCAGGATCACGACCTCGTCCAGGCGGCGCCGTGTTTCCGCGTCCGTCGCGGTGGCCAGCGCGTAGGCCCATTCCATCGCCATCTGCGAGGATCCGATCTCGGACGCGTGGATGTTGCAGGTCACGAGGACGATCGCACGTCCTTCCTCGACCAGGCCGGCCATCTCCGCGTCGGAGAGACCGCGCGGGTCGGCGACCCGGCGCGCGATCTCCTTCAGGCGGGCCAGGTTCTTGAGGTTGGCCTCGGACGAGATGACGGCCATGAGCATGTCCTCGCCGCGCGTGGTCTGGCCGAGGACCTGGACGGCGACGCGGGGCGAGGCGGCGTCGAGCGCGTGGAAGTAGGACGCGATCTGACGGTAGTCGGCCAGCGTCCGGTCGGCGCCCACCGTGAAGCCGAGGAACTGCGAAGGCGATGGGACCTCGGCCGCGGACGCCGGCCGCGCGCCGGGCGCGGCCAGCGCCGCCAGGAGGACGGCCGTCGCGATCCATCGGGGGGCGGGCATCGGACCTCCGGGTGCGGTCAGTGCTCGGTGATCTGGAGGACGATCCAGCCCGAACGCACGCCGTCCACGATGCAGCGGGCGGCCATCTGGCCGGGCGCCTTCGTGGTGTAAGCGGGCGTGAACGTCTGGCCGCCGTTGCCGCCCACCAGCTCCTCGGGACCGACCTGCCAGATCGGCCAGGTCCGGCTGCACGTCGGCGCGCCGATGCCGTCGCGCGGCGTCGCGTTGAAGTGGATGCGGCAGCCGACGGACACCTGGGTCATGTCTTTCGACCCCGGGATGCGCTCTCCGTTGCACTCCAGGAAGTAGATGGCCAGCGACACCGAATCCACTCCGTGGTCCGAGTCGTGGATGCAGTCCGGCGAGGCCTCGGGCTCCGGCTCGTCCTGCGGCACGGCGGGCGGCGGCGTGGCCGTCGGCGAAGGTGAGGCGACGGGCGAGGCCGCCGGGGATGGCGCCGTGCTGCCCTGGGCCACGGCCTGCGAGGGGCCGAGGCTCTCGGTGGCCGGTTTGCTGCAACTCGGGATCAATGCGACGAGAAAGAGGAGGACGAGGGTCGCGAGGCGCCGGTGCACGCTGTCATTCATAACCTCGAATCGTCGCCGGCGCCACTGCCCGGGCCGGACCGGTGACTCACTTCTTCGCCTTCGAAGGACGCGGCGCGCGGTCGAGCCCAGGAAGCCGCCGGCCTTTCGCGCAGAGCGTGATCAGGGTGGCCAGCCGCTTGAGGCGCGTCTCGTCCTTCTTCGCGCTCATCACGAACCAGTTGGCGAGGCGCCGATACCCGGGCGGCTGCGACTGGAGGAAGGCCCAGGCGGGCGCGTTGGCGCGGAACTGGCGCTCGAGGGCACCGGTCAGTGTCGCGTTCGCGCGCTCGAACGATTGGACGCTCGCCCGCTTCTCGTCGCGCCGCTCGAACGCGGCGAGGCCGGGCGCGCACATCCGCCCGAGCGCCTTCAGCTCGCCCACGCGCTTGATGTTGACGAGGCTCCAGTTACTCCGCGCCTTGCGCGGCGTGAAGCGCTGGACGTAGCGGCCTTGGTCCACGGTCTTGCGCACGCCGTCGATCCAGCCGAAGCAGAGCGCCTCGTCGAGGGCCTGCCTGTAGGTGATGCCCGTCTGGCCGGAGCGCTGGTTGAAGAACCCGAGCCACAGCTCGGACACGGAGTCGTGGGCCTTCTCCAACCAGGCGCGCAGCTCGTCCGCGGAACGGAAGAACCGCGGGGCCTGTGGGCTGTGGCCGCGCGCGCTCAAGACAGTTCGTCCACCAGCCGCGCGGGCACGGCGGCGTAGACGCGCTCGAGCCGGTCGATCAAGGGGGCGGGCGCGAAGCCGGCGGGCGGCAATGCCGTCGACCCGACGGCCGCGCGCAGGGCGCGGGCCAGGCCGGCGACGTCGCCCCAGACGACGAGAGGACCCGGGTGCCACTCGCGGATCCCGCCGGAGTCCCACGCGACCACGGGCACGCCAAGGCTCAGCGCCTCCAGGCCGGCGATCCCGAACGGCTCCTGCCAGCGCGACGGCATCAGCAGGGCGCGGGCCCGACGCAAGAGGCGCGGCAGGCGCTCGTGGGGAATCCATCCCCGCACCTCCGCGCCCGCGGCCTCGACCTGGTCGCGCAGCGGACCCGTGCCGGCGACGACGAGGGGGAGGGCGACCCCGGAGTGCCGCCAGGCCGCGACGGCATCGAGCGGGCCCTTGGCCTCGACCAGGCGCCCCACGAAGAGGACGCACGGCGGCCCGTCGGGCTCCGCGCGCGCGCCGTCCGGCCCGAAGTCCACGAACGGGGGCACGACGGCAATGCGCTCGGCCGCGAGGCCGGCGCGCACCAGCTCGCCTCGCATGTACTCGGAGAGGACGACGAGGCTCGCCGTCCGAATCGCGAGGAGCCGCGCCTGGGTGAGCGCCATCATCTCGTCGTGATACGCACGGTCGTCGAAGCAGTCGCCACACGCGGCGGGCGCGAGGGCGACCCCGCAGACCTCGCCCTTGGCCGTCCACTTGCCGCGGGCCGGGCAGAAGGCGCGGTGGTCCTGGACGGTGAACACGGCGCCGCGCGCGGCCGCGTCCTGCAACACGATCGGATTCACGACCGTGTGGACATGGAGCACGTCCGGGCCGAGACGGTCCAGGAGCGGATCCAGCGCCACCGGCCGCGCCGTGCGCGACTCCAGGCCCGGAAGCTCGTGGATCGTGGCCGGCACGTCCTCGTTCAGGCCACCGGCGGCGCCCGCAGCGATGTGGATGTCGTGACCACGGTCGGCCAGCGCCCTCGTGATCGACAGCAGGTGGCGATGGGCGCCGCCCCGGTCGGTCAGCCGGTCGGTCAGGTGCAGGACGCGCACGCCGGGATTATGCGGCCGGCTGGCGTACTGTTGGGGCATGCCTCGCACCAGCGCGGGTCTCTTGATGTTCCGGCGGCGGGAAGGCGGGCCCGAGGTCCTGCTCGTCCATCCCGGCGGCCCGTTCTGGGCGAAGAAGGATCTCGGCGCCTGGACGATCCCGAAGGGCGAGCTCGAGGACGGCGAGGACGAGCTGGCCACGGCGCAGCGCGAGTTCGAGGAGGAGACGGGGATCCGTCCCGCGGGTCCCTTCCACCCGCTCGGCCGCGTCAAGCAGAAGAGCGGCAAGGTCGTTCACGCCTGGGCGTTCGAAGCCGACTGCGCGCCCAAGACGATTCGGAGCAACACGTTCAAGATGGAATGGCCTGCCCGCTCCGGGGAATGGCGCGAGTTCGCGGAGGTGGATCAGGCGCAGTGGTTCGCGCTGCAGGAAGCGAGACGACGAATCAATCCCGCGCAAGTGCCGCTTCTCGAGGCGCTGCTCGGACTCGTGGAACAGATGTTCAAGAGCAAATAGCCGACCTGACCACAACCTCCATCGTGCTAACCGCGCCGATCGATCCGTCGTTTGTCGTTGTCATCCCAACTCCTCCAGCACCTGCTCCGTGTGCCCGTCCACCTTGACGTTGTCCCAGCGCTTCTGCACCTTTCCGTCCGCGCCGATGAGGTACGTCGTGCGCGCGATGCCCATGTACTTCTTGCCGTAGTTCGACTTCTCCTGCCAGACGCCGTACTTGTCCGCGACCGCGTGCTCGGGATCGGCGAGGAGGGGGAAGCTGAGGTCGTACTTCTTCGCGAACTTCGCCTTGCTCGCCTCGTCCAGGATGCTGACGCCGAGGATGGCGGCCTTGCTCGTCTTGAAGCGCGGCAGGTTGTCGCGGAACGAGCAGGCCTCCTTGGTGCAGCCGGGGGTGTCGTCCTTCGGATAGAAGTAGAGGATCACGGGCCGGCCGGCGTATTCCGAGAGCTTGTGGGTCTTTCCGCTCTGGTCCTTCAAGGTGAAGGCGGGCGCTTTCTTTCCGGGATCGATCAAGGGCATGCGGGTGGCTCCTCGCGTATCGCAACTACTCTACCTTGACGTCGAGCGCATCTGATCCGCGAATTGGTGTATAGACAGGCACCGTCGTGCCGGTACCGAACGCGAGCGCAGCCTCTACCCCTCCCACGCGCGTCGCCGTGGTCGCGGTCCATGGTGTCGCCGATCAGGCGCCGGGCGAGTCCGCGGCATCGATCGCGGATCTCCTCGTGCGGCGCGGCGCCTACTCGCCGAGCGAGGTGAAGCGGCTCGCCCTGCGCGTGGAGAGGGTCCCGGTGGATCCGCGCACACCGGCGGTCCGGCGGGACGCTCCTCCGCCGGCTCTCACCCTCGCCGCGAATCAAGGCGGCTTCGGCCAGGCGTTCATGCGCCGCCAGCTCGAACACTACGAGGTCGACGCGCGGGACGCCGTCTACGACACCGTGCGCGTGACGACCTCCCGGGCCGGGGAGGCGGGGGAGCCGGACATCGTGGTCGACGTCCACGAGGTGTACTGGGCGGACCTGTCCCGCCTGGGCAAGGGCGCGCTGCAGATCTTCGGGGAGCTGTACCAGATCATCTTCCACCTCGGACGTCTCGGGCATCACAGCGCCGACCACGCCTGCCGCGCGAACGGGGCCACGTGGGGATGGCGGCTCTACTCGCGGCTGGTGTCGACGGCGGTTTCGGTGCTGACCGAGCCCGTGCCCGCGCTGAACCTCCTCTTGTTCGCGATCGCGCTGACCGCCGTTCCGGGTCTCGTCTCCGACCGGTGGCGTGCGCCCGTGGCCCTCCTCGTCCTGGCCGGACTCGCCCTCGCCCTCCTTGGACTCGCCCTGTTCCTGGCCGCCCGCCGCGCGCATCCGTGGGCCTGGGCCGTTCCGCCGCTGCTCCTGATCGTCGCCTGCCTGGCCGCCGTCCTCTCCGTCTCCGGGCTGCCTCTCCCGCATGTCGCCCAGTGGCCGCTCCTGTCCTTCGAGGGCAGCCTGATCGGATTCGGTCTGGTCGCCGCCGTGTTCCGTACCTACGACCTCCGGCGCCCGGGCGCGCTGAAGTCGGCGGCCGTTCTCGGCCTGCCCCTCGCCGCCGTTCTCTGGTGGCGGCTCTGGCACGCCGCGAACACGCAGGTGGGCGTCGTAACCGCGGGCCTCGTCGTGGCCGAGGTCGGCGTCGTCCTCCTGACCTTCTGTTTCGCCGTGATCTTCGTGCTGACCCTGCTCGCCACGCCGCTCGGGTTCGTGCTCGCGAGGTCCAGTGCCGGCGACCGTCATGGCGCGGCCCGCGCCACGGGTACCGTGCGCCTCGCCTTGTCGATCGCCACCGGTGGCTTCCTCGTGCTCACGCTGACGGCGTGGGCCGGACTCTTCGCGATGCGCGACCAGCTCGTCCCCGTCATGACGTATGCGCCGTGGCTGCCATGGCCGGCCTATGGCACGTGCGGAGCGGAGACGGCCCGTGAGTTCCTCAATCAGCTCCTCTTCGGCTTCGTGCAGTACACGGGCACGCTGCCCGCCTTCGCGCTGATCTCCGCGGCCCTCGTCCTCGCCGCCTGGGCGGTGCTGCCGGTGGCCCTCGCGGAGATCTCGTCCCCGGCGAAGGCGGCCGAGGCTGCGGACCGCTACCGCACCTGGCTGGACCGGGGGTTCAAGCTGGCGGCGGTCAGCGGCCTCCTGCTCTTCGCCGCCGTCTTCCTCGTGATGTCGCTGGCGGCGTGGATCGCGCCGGAGGCGATGCGGCCGGTCTTGAGCACATGCGTGTCCGCGCGCGGTCTGCTCAAGGCCGCCGCGCTGCTGGGGACCGCGGTCGTCGGCCTCTCTGTCGCCCGCGGCCGCTTCGAGCATCTCGCGCTCGGCTTCCGTCCCGTCGTCGACGTGGCCCTCGACGTGGACAACCACCTGCGCGAGCACCCCTGGCGGGCCAATCCCCGCGCGCGCATCGCCGCGCGGTATCTGTCCGTGCTGCGCGCCCTCGCCGACTATCCGGCCGTGATCATCGTGGCCCACAGCCAGGGGAGCGCGATCACCGCCGACCTGCTGCGGTTCCTCAAGTACGAGAAGATCGAAGCCCCGCCCAGCGTCTGGCTCTTCACGATGGGCTGTCCGCTGCGGCAACTCTACAGCGAGCGTTTCCCGCAGCTCTACGACTGGGCGGCGCGGCCCGATCCGTCCGAGCTCCGCGTGCGCCGCTGGCTCAACGCGTACTGCACCGGCGACTACGTGGGCCGAGCCCTGTGGGAGCCCGCGACGCCTCCGGAAGGCGCTGAGGACGTTTGCATCGGCGGAGGAGCGCACACGCACTACTGGGACGGCACGAGCGAAGAGATCGGGGCGCGCCTCGACGCGCTCGTGGTCGAGGCGGCGCGGGCCGCGCGCGCCCGGCCGTAGCGCCTGCCGGCGAGACGCTTTACGGCTTCTTCCGCGAAGCTCGAACCGCCTTGGTCGAGCCCCTCGCCGCCCCCGGGCCCGATCCCGCCTCTGGCGGAGTGCACACGAGGCGTCTCGCGATGGACCTCGTTCCGATCCGCGTCCGTGACCCGGATCCAGGCTTCGAGGGCGGAGCGCGCGTAGGCATCCGGAGGGGCGTCCACCGTCCCCGACGTCCGGGCCCCCGGTGCTACGAGTTGGAAGTAGCCTCGTGCGTCCGTGCAGGCGAACCCCAGGAACTTCAGCCACTCCCCCTTGGCATCCACGAGCGAGACGGTCAGACCCGGCGCGGGGCGCAGATCCTTGCAGAGCACGAGGCCGTGGAGAGCCCACTGGTCCGCGGTCCGCTGGGGACGGACGGTCGCCGCGCGAGCGATGTCGACCACGAGTTCCCGGCTCAGCGCCGCATCGGCCTCGATCCGCATCGCGGTGGCCCGGGTCCGCGGATGGTCGGGACCCAGCTTGCGGGACAACCTCCCGTGCTCCCGCTGCAGCCCGGCTTGCCGGGCCCGCACCGCCTGACCCAGCAATTGGAGTCCCGCCGCGCGCGAGGCGTCGGCCTTGCCCCCGATGCGGATCAGCGCGTCTCTCTCTTCGTCCGTAGGTGGCATGGTGCTCCCTTCCGCGCCGCCGGCGCCTAGCCGAACAGGGTCTTTATGATCGCGATCAGCCCGGCGCGCGCCGTCTTGCAGTAGCTCGAAGGCATCAGGACTTGGTTCGGCCCGTCCTGCTCCCAGGGCGGTGATCCCGACACGAGCAGGCAATGGTTCGCCTGGTTGTGGGCCGTAATGTTCATGAGCGCCATGGTTACGGCCGAGAAGGAGGCGCTCCCCAACGGCTCCTGGAAACGGTTCGACACGGCGCGCACGGAGAGGAGAGAGACCACGATCGTGCCCGCGATCATCGTGCCCGAGTCGAAGACGCAACTGCACTGGTTGTCCTGGAAACCGACGTCGGCCGCCCCCAGGATCAGGATCGCGGGCTGCCGGAGACTCCCGGGCAACAGGGCGCCTGCGATCGGCGGACCGCCGGTGAGGTTCAGGACGCATTGGTTGTCGTCGAAGAGCACGTCGTTGGAAGCGCCCGTGAGCACGGGCGGTGTGACAACCGTGTCGCCGGTGGGAACGGTCGAGACGTTCGGGGCGCCGCCCGACGCTTGTTGGCCGGGGAAGACCAGGATCGCGACGAGGGCGGGCACGTGAGGCAGGAGGTACGGCGCCGCTGAACTAGTGCCGAGGGCGATCAGGTTCGATACCGACTCGCTCCGCGACACGAGCCGGTTCGAGAGGACCGACACCGAGCCGATCGCCCCGATCGACAGCGCCTGGCCCCGGGCGACGTCCACGGAGTTCGCCTCGACCATGACCGCGTGGTCCATCCGTGGAACCGCGGCCAACCGACCCCGGAGCGCCCACACCACGTGGATCCCCCCGCGCCGCCCGAGCACGTCGGCAGTGTTGGGGCCGAGGCCGGCACCCGTCTCGAAGACCTGGTTTCCTGCGATGTCCACGGCGGCGGCGAAGAACACGAAGATCCCGCACGTCGGCAGCACCCCGCCGGCGCCGAGTCCTTCGATCTGGTTGTCCCGGATCACGAGCCCCGCGACCATCGAGAGCGTGATGCCGCCGTACGCCATGAGGTCCAGCATGTTCAGGGAGATCGTCGCGAACCGGCGTTGGACGCAGCGCTCGATCCGGTTGTCCACGATGGCAAGCTCCTCGAGGAGGATGGAGGCGGCGAACCCGCGTTCCTGGAGGATGTCGAAGAAGTGGGCGACGCCGACCCCGTCCAGTCCAACGTCCAGGATCCGATTGCGGCGGATGTCGATGTCACTGAGCTCGCCCTCGGACTCCAAATGAGTGGGCGGCTCGTTGCCGCCGTCGTCCGGTGGTTTGTCGCCGGTCGAGGGATCCTCGCAGTCGTCGCAGGGTTCCTCGCCGCCGCCGACCCAGCCGATGATTTCGGTATCGACGGGCTCGCCGTCGGAGTCCACCTCCATCACGCTGCCCAACGTGATCCCCTGGCCGCTGACGCCCTGGAAAAGGTTGTCGTGAACGCGAATGCGGAGGCATCCACCCGCCAGCTGGAGGCCGCTGACGGCCAGATCGCCGGTCAGACCGAAGACCTTCTCGGGCGGCAGCCCCACCAGCGGGCCGAGGACCACGTTCTCACGGACGAACCCGTCGGTGGCTTGAAGGTGGATACCTGCCCAACCACCGTTGGCGTCCGTCATCTCGACCTGGCAACGCTCGATGGCCACGTCCTGCGATCCACGGACCTTGATGGCGCTGTCCTTCGCCGCTTTCACGCTGACCTTCTCCATGGTCAGTCGCACGTTGGGTTCCTCGCCGTCGGCCAGGATCCCCGGCGCCGTCTCCGCCGCCTCGATGGCCAGCGACTCGATCTTCACTCCGTTCGTCGCGACCAGGTGGAACACCGCCTCCGCCACGCCGTCGGCGTTGGCGGGATTCGATACGATCCGCGTGCGCGGCCCGCAGCCCTTGATGTGCACGTTCTCGAGGCCATCGATGAGGACGTTCTCCACGTACGTGCCGGGGAAGATACAGATCTGTCCACCCTCCGCGGGCAGCTGGTTCACCGCGTCCTGGATGAGCGTGAAGTCACCGACGTACTCGACGCCGTCGCCCACGGTGAAGGTGCAGCAGGAATACGTGGCCTTGAGCTCGTTCAGGGGCGGGAAGATGGGCCGGCAGTCCTCGACCTCGAGCGTCGAGCCGTCGACGTGAAGCACGCCGATCCGGCAGTACTCGTGGTGGATGCCGCGGCGGAGTTGCGCAAGCGGCTCGCCGGTGGCATCGGCGGGCCACTCGAGGTCGCCCAGCACCGTCCGCGCCGGGATGAGCCAATAATCACCGGTGCGATAGGTCGCGGCCTCGAAACGCACCTCGATGCCCCTCTCCAAGGCGATCCAGCCGTCGTCCACGGGCGGCCAGGCGATGGCGAGAGTCCCTTCGGAGTCCCAGCGGCGCAGCTTCGGATGTAGCGCCTCATCCACCGGGAAGTCCAGGGTCACGGCGGCGGTGACCGGATCGATCTGGAACTGGAACAGGTCACGCGCGATCCCGTTCAGGTCGACGGCATCGTCGACCTGCTCGACCCACTGGCCGTTGGCAAGGCCGAGCACGTCGTCGGGGCCGGTATCGACGGTATGGTTGGTCGTGTTCGCGACAGGGGTGATGGCCTTCACCACCGACCCGTTGTCCCGTGACCACTTGAACGTGACGGTGTCGGTGCCCAACGCGCCGCCCTGGTGGATCTCCACCCGATAGAGCTGGTTCTCCAGGCCGAGATAACCGGCCCCGGGGGGCAGGACGCACGGCCCCGGGTCCTCCCCCGGCTCGGCGCGCGCGCTCAGGCGTCCCGTGGGCGGCGCCGTCATCTCGTCCCAGGAGTCGACCTCGGAGCCGCAATCGGTGTCGTCAGGCAACTCGGCACCGTCGTCCGGTCCCGGCCAGAGCTTGACCTGCCACAGCGTCTTGACGCGGGTGGCGGTGTCCGGTCCATCGAGCGCCTTCTCGCGCATGAGGTCGTCGTCGAGGGCGGTGAGGTGCCGCGGCCAGACGTCGAGGTACACGAGGTAGCTCCCGTCGTCCAGGTCGAGCGCGGGAGGGTCCGACGCGTCCGCGTACGCGGGATCGGGAAGGTCGGGCTGGGTGAGGTACGTCAGGAGGCGCCGGACCTCGAGACCGGCGGCGGATTGGAAGGCCGCGATGCTGGAGGTGAATGTGAGCTGGAGGGTGGCCTCGTCGGCGGTCTGGATGCGCGCCACCGCGGAGGCCACACCGTCCGCTGTGAGCTGGACGTACTGGTCGGCCGCGAACGCGGCGCCGTCCACGTGCCAGAGCGCGACGGTCACGTCGGTGGACGACACGAACGTGGCGTCCACCGGAGTCGCCTCCAGCTCGCACAGCCGTCCGTGCACGTAGAAGCGTCCGGGGAAGATGATCAGGTCGGCTCCGTCCGGAGCCGGCTGGACCAGGAACCCGGCATTGTGCTTGGGGCCGCCGCACTCGCCGATGACGTCCTCGGCCTCCGTGTAGTCGCGGTGGCGCTGGATGGCGAGCTGCTCGTTCCAATCCGCGTCGAGCTGCACGCGGCCCTGCTGCATGAGGACGCCGCTGTAGTGGCGGGCGGCGTCGAACGTCTTGCGGCTGAAGTCACCTTTCATGCCCGGTCACTCCCCTCACGTCTCATAGAAGATGCCGGCCTCGAGGCCGAATCGCAGGTACTCGTCGAGCCGCGTGCGCAGGTTCTGCTCGCGGTGCGGCTGGAACACGTCGTGGAAGACCCCCATCTCGGAGCCGTCCGACGCCCCTTCGCGGATCTCCATCGCGCCGCGCCGGCTGAGCTGGGCGTAGCCGGGGTCGCCGTAGGTCAAGGACACGAACATCGGCAGCAGACGGAGGACGACGCGCTCGCGCTCGTCGGGCGGCAGCTCGTCGATGGTGTCGAGGCCCAGCTCCTTCGCCCGCTGCTGCAACGCCAGGTCGGGCTGGCAGCGGTACCGTCGCGGGAGACGCGATCCCTCGGGGACGCGCGAGAAGCGCACGCAGCCGTGCTGGCGCCGCTCCGAGCGGACGGGCGACGTCCAGTTGGGATCGGGGATGGCCAGCTCGGCCACGAACAAGCTGTTGGAGGCCAGCTCCATCATGGCGGTGCGGACCTTGCCGACCACCGTGCAGTTGGTGATGGTCAGCCACGCGCCCGGCTCGACGCCGTCCGGGGCGGCGAAGGCCACGAAATGGTCCCGCGTCGCGTCGACGACGCAGTTGGACAGCACCACGCGCGCCTCGGCGGGGCTGCGCAGCGCGCCCAGGACGCAGTGGTCCGCCTCGAGGCGGCACTGGCCGTCGTTGTTGACGAGCCGCGCGGCCGAAGTCTCAAGGGGCCGGCGATCGAGGCCGAGGTCGGTCCACGGCACCACGGTGCTGTGCGACAGCAGCAGACGGCCCAGGTGGCCGTCGGTCACGGTGACCGTCCCACTCAGCCGCAGCCCGTCGAGGATCAGCGTCCCGGGGTTCTCGCTGTCCGTGGCGGCGGTGCCCGTGATATGGACGTCGCCGGTCAAGGTGGGCCAGCACTCGCTGGCGCCGAACACACCGAGCTGCCGCTGGTTCAGGTCCACGTTCAGCGGCCAGTCGGCGGCGACGATGGCGAGCGTGAAGCCCGCCGGCACTTCGAGGGCCACGGCGTCGGCGTAGACGCGCGAGTCCATCACGCAGATGACGCCGAAGCCGGACGTGTTCTGTCCCACGAAGGCATCCCAGGCGTCGATGGCGTCCTGCAGGGAGGCCCCGAGGACGGAGGGGTCGGGCGCGCTCGCGATCGTGTCCGCGTCCTGCGTGACGCCGAACTGGAAGTTCACCACCGTCTCTTCGGGGTCGTACCAGGCCCCCACCGCCTCCTGGCGGTCGTACTCGCCGCCGCCGAGGTCATCGCTGAACCCGCCGTGGAACGTCACGTCCACGTCCTCGGCCGGTCCCGCGAAGGCGATCCGGCCCAGCACCGGGTCCACGGCCGCCACCTTGCCCGCCGGCGGCGGCACGTGGGCCCAGTTGCCCGTGGGCTGGCCGTTCGCATCCAGCAGTTCACCGAGGTCGCAGACGCACACGTCGGCGAGGTCCAACGGCTGGCCGCCGGTGAAGACTGAGAAGCTCTTGTCCTCGCCGTAGTAGTCGGCGAGGTACGTGTCCGCGATGCGGAGGAGCAGCGGGTCCGGCACGTTGAGGCGGGCCACGCGCCGCGTGAACTCGTCGATCGCACCCAGCGGCTGCGGCCGCGTGAAGAGCGGCGCCGAGTTCCCGAGCGGGCTGAACAGGAAGCGCTGGGCGTCGAGCGCGAAGGCGGGCGAGCGGGTCAGGGACTTCGCCCCCAGCCGCCACAGGAAGATGCCGATGTTCGGGATGTTGAAGCGCCCGCCGCCGGTGGCGATCCGCCGCACGTCGGCGGTATGCGGGAGCGATTCGAATGCACTGCCCAGGCGAAGCAACGGCTCGTGCTTCCGCAGGTCCGGCCGAGTGACGTGCGGCCGCAGATGGTTCATGTATTGCGTGATGGCCAGCAGCTCGAAGAACTCCACCGTGCGCGCGTCCCAGCCCGTCACCTCGCGGGCCAGGACCTCGAGCATCGCGGCCGTGCCCTTGTGGCGCCGCAGCGCGATCGTGTCCGCCACCTCCGCGCGCGGGTGCTGGACGCTGGCGATCTCGCCGTGCAGCGCGCGGTAGCCGACCGCGTCGCCGACGTACGGGATCGCCCAGTCGGCGCAGGTCTCGATGAACTGATCGTCGTAGAGGCGCTGGAGGTCTTCCTCCAGCACGCCCATCTGCTCGGCGATCACGGAAAGGAGCGCCTGCAACGGCTCTCCGCGCTCCGCGTCCCGGATGCGGTACACCGCGGGCAGCAGCCCGTAGAGCGTCTGGAGGTCGAAGCTCACGACATCTCCTCCAGGAGTTCCAGCGGGGCGGGATCGAGCGTCAGCAGCTCGCCGGGCAGGATCGACCCCCTCTCACCGGGGAGCGGAGCACCCGCCGGCAGCGGTGCCGTGAGGCCGGCCTCGGTGTCGGGATCGTCCGATCGGTGCAGGCTGGCGACCTGCACCGCGACCACGCCCGCCACGGCCTGCGCCACCGCCGCCACCTCGGCCGACGACACGTCGCCGCCGAACGAACGCCTTGCGAACGAGAACGCGTCGCGAACCGCAGCCTCCACCGCCTCCAGCACGAGCGGCGCCTGATGGTCGGGGTCGACCTTGACGCGCAGCCCGGTGAGGAAGGTGACGGCGGTGTAGTTTTCGAGGGCCACGGGGACGTAGGGATCGCCCCAGGCCGCGATGGAGTCCTTGAGCGTCTGGCGTCCCTCCACCGA
>WNGB01008156.1_pt1 | contig 14940 bp, 10 predicted proteins | sample 5400681 | NCBI WGS metagenome assembly WNGB01 (sample SAMN13153367, study PRJNA577476) | soil metagenome | isolation source: 115 cm soil or saprolite under grassland replicate 2 | place: USA:California | collected 2016-06-15
ACGGCCTCGTGTCGCTCTATGTGATCTCGGCGCTGTTCGGACTGTTTCAGGGCGGCATCGTGCCGATGTACGCGATCATCGTGCGCGAGCAGTTCTCGCCCGCCGAAACCGGCGGGCGGCTCGGCATCGTGCTGATGGCGACCTTGGCCGGCATGGCGCTGGGCGGCTGGATGTCGGGCGCGATCTTCGACCTCACCGGCTCCTATCGTGCCGCCTTTCTCAATGGGCTGGCCTGGAATGTGCTCAACGGCGGGATCGTGCTCTGGCTGCTGCTGCGGCCAGGCCGCCGGCTCGCTCCGGCTTGAGCCACGATCCCCATCCGATCCGGGGGCTTTTGACGGATTGGAAGTGCGTCATCGATTTAACGGCTATCTTTTGATAACCTGGTGATGCCAACGGAGAGCCGGGTCCTATTTGTTGTCCAACCGAGGTCGCACGATGGAAAAGGCGAATGCGCTCGCCGGCACCGCGTTGCTCGCGGCCTTGCTGCTGTCCGCGTGCGGCCAGGGCAACAACTACGTCGCGCCGCCGCCGGCGAAGGTCACGGTCGCCACCCCGACCAAGAAGGCGATCACCCGGTATCTCGAGGCGACCGGCAATACCGCCTCGGTGAATTCCGCCGATCTGGTCGCGCGCGTGGCCGGCTTCATCCAGACGATCAACTACCAGGATGGCGCCAGGGTCGCGAAGGGCACGCTGCTGTTCACGATCGAACCCGAGCCGTACCGGGTGAAGCTCGAGCAGGCGAAGGCGGCGCAGACCGGCGCCGAGGCGGCTCTGAAATCGGCGGAGGCGACATTCAAACGCCAGGAGGACCTTCTGGCGCGCGGCAATACCACGCAGGCAAACTATGATTCGGCGCTGGCGGCGCGCGACTCTGCGCAAGCTACCTTGGATCAGGCCAAGGCCAATGTGGTCCTCGCCCAGATCAACTTCGACTACACGCAGGTCGCGGCGCCGTTCGACGGCATCGTGACGGCGCGGCAGGTCTCCCTCGGTCAATATGTCGGCGGCACCGCAACGCCGACCGTGCTCGCATCGATCGTGCAGCACGATCCGATCTACGTGAACTTCAATATCAGCGAACAGGATGTGCTGCGGATCCGGGCGGAGATCATCCGCCGTGGATTGACTCCGGACGACATCAAGAAGGTGTCACTCGAAGTCGGTTTGCAGAGCGAGTCCGGCTACCCCCACCACGGCACGCTCGACTATACCTCGCCCACGGTCAATCAGTCGACCGGCACGCTTGCGGTGCGCGCGGTTCTGCAGAACAGTGATCGGACGCTGCTTCCCGGTTACTACGTGCGTGTGCGGCTTCCGCTCGGGCAGCAGCAGGATGCCTTGCTGGTTCCGGACGTTGCGCTCGGCAGCGACCAGGGTGGTCGTTATGTGCTGGTCGTGAACAAGGAGAACGTGGTCGAGCAACGCAAGGTCGAGGTCGGCCCGGTGGTCGATACCATGCGCGTGATCGAAAAGGGCATCGCCGCGGACGATCGGGTGGTCGTCGGCGGCCTCCTGCGCGCCATCCCGGGCAACAAGGTCGATCCGCAGACCCAGCCTGCGCAGTCCGCGCAAGGACGCTGACGGCCGGCCATGATCTCCAAGTTCTTCATCGAGCGGCCGGTCCTGGCCAATGTGCTCGCCATCCTGATGGTCGTGATCGGCGCTGTCTCTCTCTACCGGCTGCCCGTCGCCCAATACCCCGACGTGGTGCCGCCGACCGTTCAGGTCACGACCCGCTATCCGGGCGCGAGCGCGCGCACCGTGATCGATACAGTGGCATTGCCAATCGAGCAGCAGGTCAACGGCGTCGAGGGCATGATCTACATGCAGTCCTATGCCGCCGCCGACGGCAGCTACACCCTGACGGTGACGTTCAATATCGGCACCGACCTCAACTTCGCACAAGTGCTGGTGCAAAACCGGGTGTCGAGCGCGCTGTCGTCGTTGCCCCAGGCCGTGCAGGTGCAAGGGGTCAACGTCCAGAAGAAGTCGACCGCCATCCTGCAGATCGTGACGCTGTCGTCTCCGGATGCCCGCTACGACAGCCTCTACCTCAGCAACTTCGCCACCATCCGCCTGAAGGACGAGCTCGCGCGCCTGCCAGGCGTGGGCAGCGTCAGCATCTTCGGCGCCGGCCAGTATTCCATGCGCATCTGGCTCAACCCGAATGAGTTGCAGTCCCGCTCGCTGACGCCGCAGGACGTGATCCAGGCGCTGCAGCAGCAGAGCGCGCAGGTCACCGCCGGCCAGATCGGAGCCCCGCCCGCTCCGGCGGACCAGTCGTTCCAGTACACGCTCAATGTGCAGGGCCGGCTCGACGATCCCGAGCAGTTTGCCAACGTGATCGTGAAGGCCGGCACTACCGGCGCCATCACGCGCGTCCGCGACGTCGGACGGGTCGAGCTTGGCGCCCAGACCTACAGCGTCGTGTTCGCCCAGGACGGCAAGCCGGCGGCGGGCCTCGCCATCTATCTCGCGCCCGGAGCCAATGCGCTCAACGTGGCCAACGAGGTGCGCAGCAAGATGAAGGCGCTCGCGGCCGAGTTCCCGCAGGGCCTCGTCTACGACGTGCCGTTCGACACCACCAAGTTCGTCAACGAATCGATCAAGGAGGTCTACAAGACGCTCTACGAGGCGGCGATCCTCGTGCTCATCGTCATCCTGATCTTCCTGCAGGACTGGCGCGCCATGCTCGTCCCCGCGACGACCGTGCCGGTCACCATTATCGGCGCCTTCGCGGCGATGGCTGCGCTGGGCTTCAGCGTCAACCTCTCGACCTTGTTCGCGATCGTGCTTGCCATCGGCATTGTCGTCGACGATGCGATCGTCGTGGTCGAAGGCGCCGCCCACAATATCGAAAAGGGCATGAGCGGCCATGACGCCGCCATCCGCGCCATGGACCAGTTGTTCGGCCCGATCGTCGGCATCACGCTGGTGCTGATGGCGGTGTTCCTGCCGGCTGCGTTCCTGCCGGGGCTGACCGGACGAATGTATGCGCAATTCGCGCTGGTCATTGCCGCGACCGCGCTGTTGAGCGCCATCAATGCGGTGACGCTGAAGCCCACCCAAAGCGCGATGTGGCTGCGGCGCCCGGTTCCGCCGGAACAGCGCAATGTCTTCTATCGCGGATTCAATTCGGTCTACCGGCGCATCGAGAACGGCTATGTCGGGCTGATCGCACGCATGGCTGGCCGCAGCGGTCTGATGGTCCTGATTGCGCTCGCGATCATCGGTGTTTCCTTCTACGGCTTCAGCCGCATCGCAACCGGCTTCCTGCCGATCGAGGATCAGGGCTATCTCTTGGCGAGCGTGCAGCTTCCCGACGGCGCCTCGCTCGAACGCACGCAGAGGGTGCTCGACAAGGTCACGGAAATAGCCCGCAAGACTCCGGGCGTGCGTCAGGTCGTCACCATCGCCGGCATTTCCCCCCTCGACAACAATGCGCCGCTCGCGAACGCCGGCGTCGCCTACATCATCCTCAACGATTGGAGCGAGCGCGGCAAAGGCCAGGATCTGCTCTCGCTCTTCGTCGGCCTCAACCTGACGCTCGACCAGATCGACGAGGCGCGCATCCTCGTGCTGCCGCCGCCGCCGATCCAGGGCGTCGGCAACGCCGCCGGCGTCACCATGCAGATCGAATTGCGGGACGGCAGCTTCGACCTGGCGAAGCTGCAGGCGATCGTCTCGCGCGTCGAAGCCGATACCCAGAGCCAATCGTCGATCCAGCGCGTGATGGCTCCATTCCGCGCCAACGTCCCGCAATACGTGGTCGAAGTCGACCGGGTGAAGACCGAGACGTTGCAGCTGACGGTCGACCAGGTCTTCTCCGCGCTGACCGGCTATCTCGGCGCGGCCTATGTCGACCAGTTCAACAAGTTCGGCCGCACCTTCCAGATCTACGTGCAGGCCGATGCGAACTTCCGCCTGCGCCTCGAAGATGTCCGCAACCTCACCGTGCGCAACAAGGCCGGAAGCATGATTCCGCTCGGCACGCTGATCACCATCACGCCGACGGTCGGGCCGTCACTGATCAGCCTCTACAATCTCTATCCCTCGGCCACGGTAGTCGCCTTGCCGAGGGCGGGCGTCTCCACCGGGCAGACCATTGAATTGATGGAGCGCCTCGCCGCGAGCACGCTGCCGCCCGGCGCCGGCTACGAATGGACCGCCATGTCGTATCAGGAGAAGATCGTCAGCGGACAGATGGTCGTCGTCTTTGGTCTGGCGCTCCTGCTGGTCTACCTCGTGCTCGCCGGCCAGTACGAGAGCTGGTACGCGCCGATATCGGTCATTCTGGCGGTGCCGCTGTCGCTCGTTGGCCCGGTGTCGACACTGACCGCGCTGAAGATTGACAACAATCTGTATGTCCAGATCGGACTGGTGCTGTTGATCGCGCTGTCCGCCAAGAACGCGATTCTGATCGTCGAGGTGGCGCGGGAATTGCGAGCGGAGGGCAAAGCCATCGTCGAATCGGCCGTGGAAGCGGCCCGTGCGCGCTTCCGCGCGATCCTGATGACCTCGTTCGCCTTCATTCTCGGCGTGCTGCCGCTGGTGTTGGCGTCCGGCGCCGGCGCCAGCGCGCGCAAGTCGATCGGCGTAGCGGTCTTCACCGGCATGATCGCATCGACCTGCCTCGCGGTGCTGTTCGTGCCCTCGTTCTTCGTGCTCGTGCAGCGGTTCGAGGAATGGCGCGCGGCCCGCAAACGGCCGGCCGTCAAGGCGGCTCCGGCGGAGTGAATTTCTGCGGCGTGCGGGCTCTCTCCGTTCGTCCCCGCGCAAGCAGCGGTAGGGTGGGCAAAGGCGTGGTCAACGCGTGCTGATCTCGCCAAGCAAAAGGCGAAACGCCGTGCCCACGTGGAGATATGAGTCGCACTAGGTGCAGCGCGTGGACACGGCGCTACATCGTGCCATTAGCCAGGTCTGCGAACGTGGTCCGCGCCTTTGCCCACCCTACGACTACGTCGCAATGCTACTGCCCCTGCAGGCCCTGCTTGCGCAGCATGGCGCCGAGCTGGTCGATCGCCTCGGGCGGGATCGCGCCGAGCGTGTTGATCAGGTGCTCGACCTCGCCGTGCAGCCACGGCTCGAAGTCGTCGCTCATCTTCTTGCCGCGCTCGACGAAATCCGCGTCCGCGATCATCCGCGCGTAGGTTTCGCGATAAGCATCGAGCATCGCCTGCGGCGGATGGGGCGGCAGCGCCACCCACTTGTCGAGCGCGGAATTGCTGCTCCAGAAGTCGAACGCCTTGCGCATCAGCGGATCGCTGATCTTGCCCGCCAGCATGGTCTCGAACACCGGCACGTCGGGGAATTCCGGGCGGCGGATGCGCGCGCCGTTCTTGAGCATACCGGTCTGCGCCAGCACCTTGAACTTGCCGGTGTCGAGGAGCTTCTGCACGTGGAAGAGATTGCCGGTCGAGGTCATGTCGATCTCGCCGCGCTCGAGCGCGACCATCAGCTCGGAGGTGCCGCGATAGCCGGTGATCCAGCGCGCGTTCCAGCCGAGATACTCGATGCCCCAGGCGGTCATCTGCATGCCCGAGCGCGGCAGCCCGGAGAGCGAGCCCATCACGACCGGACGCGCCTGCCGATCGTAGAGCCGCCGCTCGGCCTGCTTGCTGATCATGAGCAGCACGCCGCCGCGCCCGGCGCCCCCGATCACCGCGAACTTGGTCGGATCGTAGCGCGCCTGCGGCTTGCGCCAGTTGAGCGGATCGGCGGTGGTGCTGGCGTTCACCGCCAGGGTCAGCCCGTCCGCCGCCACCTGCTCGACGAAATAGTTCATCGCCGTGATGCCGTCGGCGCCCGGCACGTTGCGCACGATCACCGTCGGCGCGGCCGGCAGGTGAGTCGCGAGCGAGCCCGCGACCAGGCGCGCGAAGGTGTCGGTGCCGCCGCCGGCCGCGTAGCCGACGATCACGGTGACGGTCTTGCCCTGGAACAGCGCGCCCTGCGCGGCGGCCACCGCGCATCCGAGGGCCGCAACAGCGAGGCACGCGGCAAACCGCTTGCGTTGCGTCCGCGCCATGTCCCTCCTCGCATTCCCACCGGGCTAAGCCGGTCACGGCTCGACTTTGACGCCCTGCCCGCGGATCATCACGGCGATGAAGTCGAGGACCTCGGGCGGCGTGCTGCCCATCTTCCTGATCCACACCTCGACGTCCAGATGGGCCATCGGCGTGAAATCGTCGGCGAGCTTCTTGCTGCGCTCGATGAATTCGCCGTCGTTCACCAGCTTCGGAAATGCATCCCGATAGGCGTCGACGTATGCGTCCGGAGTCCGCGGCGGCAGCGCCAGCCACTTGTCCGGCCCGGAGTGGATCGTCGTCCAGTAGTCGAAGCCCTTCACCGCCAGCGGATTCCTGGTCTTGCCCTCGACCATCGCCGGCATCATCGGGGCATCGCCGAATTCCGGCCGCGGGACCAGGCGCCCGTCCCGGATCGCGCCCGACTGCACCAGGATCTTGAAGCGGCCGGTCGCCAGCATTTTTGCGATCGGCACGATATTGCTGGTGGCGGTCATGTCGATCTCGCCGCGCTCGAGCGCCACGAACAGATCGTTGGTGCCGCGATAGCCGGTCACCCAGCGCAGGTTCCAGTCCAAAAATTCCTTGCCCCAGGCCGCCATGTGCATGTTGGAGCGGAACGCCCCGCTGGTCGTGCCCATTACCACCGGCGGGCCATCCTTCGCATAGAGGCGCTGCTCGGCCGCCTTGTTGATCACCAGCGCCGAACCGCCGCGCCCGGCGCCGCCGATGAACACGAACGTGGTCGGATCGAAGCGCGCCTGCGGCAGACGATAATGACTGGGCTCGGCCTGCGTGCCGGACCCCATCGTCAGGGTCAGCCCGTCGGGCTTGACCTGCTGGACGAAGAAGTTGAGCGCGGTCATGCCCTCGGCGCCCGGGATGTTCTGCGCCACGACCGTCGGCTCGCCCGGCAGATAGCGCCCGAGCACCGACGCCACCAGCCGCCCGGCGGTGTCGGTCCCGCCACCGGCCGGATAGCCAATGATCATGGTCACGGTCTTGCCCTTGAGCGATAACGGCTGCGCGAATGCGTTCGAAGACGCGAGCAGCAACGCCACAAGGCAAGCGAGCAGCCGGTCCATCCGCGCGCGTCCTGTTGCTCGGCGCAAAAGAACAACCAAGGGGAATAATAGTGGATCGACAAGAGGGTTGATGCAATACTTGCAATCGATCCAAAACAAGTGTCGAGGACCCCATGGACCGCGTCGCCTTTCCCTATCGGTCGAACAGCCATCTGGTGCTGTTGCACGTCGTTGCCGAGTCGGGCGCGTGGGAGAAATACGGCCTCGACGTCGACTATGATCGCCATATCTCCTCGAACGACGCCCATCACGCCGTGCCGGCCGGCGAGGTCGAATTCGTCGGCGGCAATCACGTCTCGACCTACGGCCATCGTGCGCGCGGCGACAGCTGGGTCTATCTCGGGCAGACCGTCAACCAGGTGAACCACCAGCTCGTGGTGCGCCCCGATTCCGGCATCAATGGCCTGGCCGATCTGCACGGCAAGAAGGTCGGCACGCGCGGCTCGCATCCGAGCCTCAACGACTGGCTCTATCTCAAGCAGCACGGCCTTGATTCCGACCGCGACGACATCGAGTTCATCAATCAGACCAAGCTCAAGAAGAATTCGATGGATGCCGAGGACCCGGCGGCGCGCGCCAAGCTGCCGCCGACCTGGCAGTGGGTGCGCGACGGCATCGCCGACGCCGCGCTGCTCGGGCCGCCGGCGAGCCTGTTCGCCAAGGCCGCCGGCCTCAAGGTCATCGACATCGAGCCGCTGCCGATGATCCAGTTCACCACCGTGTCGTCGAGCCTCGGCTTCGTCGAAAAACACCCCGACATCGTCGAGCGCTTCCTCAAGGGGCTGATCGAAGGCATCGCCTTCTTCAAGACGCGCCCGGAGGAATCGATCAAGGTCATCCAGGAGCGTGTCACCAAGCACGGCCAGATGAACCTCGAGCAGGCGACGATCACCTATCAAAGCTTGGCCGGCATTCTCGAGCCGAAGCTCTATCCGAAGATGCAGGCGATCGCGAATGTCTACGAGGAGGCGATCCGCCAGGACAAGGACGCCAAGAAGATCAACCCGATGGCGCTCTGGGACCTGCACCACCTGCGCCGGCTCGACGACATGGGCTTCGTCGACGGCCTCTACGGCCGGCCCAACACCGCGCCTCCCGGCCATGCGCACGATCACGACCATGGGCACGCCGCTCCGGGCAAGGACGCAGAAGCGAAAATCACCGCGTCCGGCGCCGTCGTCTCCCCCGACTGCGACAGCAATTGCACCTGACGCGCGGCAATGGACCTCGGACTCACCGGAAAGGTCGCCCTCGTCACCGGGTCGAGCCGCGGCATCGGCCGCGGCATCGCGCTGAACTTCGCGGCCGAAGGCTGCGATCTCGTGCTCACCGGGCGCGACCAGCGCGCGCTCGACGAGGTCGCGGACGCGATCCGCGTCAAGCACGGCAAGGCCGTCGTGGTGGCGCTCGACCTGCGCGAACCGGACGCGCCCGCAAAGCTCATCGAAGCAACCAAGCGCGAGTTCGGCCGCCTCGACATCCTGGTCAACAACGCCGGTACCACCAAGCGCGGCAATTTTTTCGAGCTCACCGACACCGACTGGCAGGACGGCTTCGCGCTCAAATTCTTCGCCCATGTGCGGCTCACGCGCGCGGCCTGGCCGCTGCTCAAGGAACGGCGCGGCTCGCTCATCACCATCGGCGGCACCAGCGGCCGCAAGCCCGAGGCGGCCTTCACCATCGGCAGCTCGGTCAACGCCGCCTGCGCCGCCTTCAGCAAGGCCATGGCCCATCGCGGCAAGGAGGACGGCGTGCAGGTCAACTGCATCCATCCGAGCTTCGTCGAGACCGACCGGCAGTGGCGCCGCATCAAGGCCGCGATGGAAAGCACGGGCGAGAGCGAGACCGCGGTCCGCCTGAAGATCACCCGCGAAGCCGGGATCACGCGCTTCGGCAAGGTCGAGGACGTCGCCGATCTCGTCGCCTTCCTGGTCTCGGCGCGCGCGAGCTGGATGCACGGCGCCACCATCGATCTCGACGGCGGCGAGATCGCGGTGCTGTGAGGGGACGCTGCACGACCTCTAGCGCTGGATTGCTTGGCTTCGAGGCGAATCCGCTCCATCCCCGTCACCCTGAGGTGCCCGAGCGCAGCGAGGGCCTCGAAGGGCGACGGCCCCTATCTCGCGACGAATCGGGGCCGCATCCTTCGAGGCTCGCGGAGTTTATCATCGGGCCGGCCGAAGGCCGGACCCGTTGGCTCGCACCTCAGGATGACGGGTCGAGAATCCCGCTGACTTGATGTCAGGCTAACTCGCTCTGGCTCTTCAGAGCGCTATTGAGCACCTCGATCGCGACAATTCGTCCCTCGCCATCAAAATCAAGCACGACGCCATCAGATACTTCCTCGCTTTCGGCGACGTCCGCATCAGAGAAACGCATGTAGAGTGCGTCAACCTCGGGATCGTAAAGCATCTTCATTGTCTCTCCTGGACCTCGTAAGTGAGGTCCCTATCGTCGCACGATGATAATATGACAACCTGCAACCCGTCTCGCCCACCCATGAACATCCTCCTCACCCCTGCCCGCATCGGCCCGGTCGAGATCCGCAACCGGATCGTGATGCCGCCGATGACCACGCGCACGGCCGACGCGGACGGCTTCGTCACCGACGCCACCGTGGCTTATTACATGGCGCGGGTGCGCGGCGGCGTCGGCCTGATCATCGTCGAGATGGCCTCGCCCGAGAAGGCCGGCCGCCATCGCCGCCGCGAGCTCGGCATCTACGACGACCGCTTCCTGCCCGGCCTCACTCGCCTGGTCGAACAAATCCACCGCGGCGGCGCCAAGGCCTCGATCCAGCTCGGCCACGGCGGCGGCCATACCCGCGTCGACATCTGCGGCGAGACGCCGATCGCCCCCTCCGCGATCCCGCACCCGGTCTACGAGCTCACGTTCGAGACCATCGTGCCGCAGGAGATGACCCGCGCCCGCATCGGAGAAGCCGTCCAGGCCTTCGCCGCCGCCGCGGTGCGCGCGCGCAAGGCCGGCTTCGACTGCGTCGAGATCCACGCCGCCCACGGCTATCTGATCTCGCAGTTCCATGCGCCGTTCGAGAACCGCCGCACCGACGACTACGGCGGCTCGCTCGCGAACCGCGCCCGCTTCGGGCTCGAGGTGTTGCGCGCCGTCAAGGCCGCGGTCCCCGGCACGCCGGTGATCTATCGGCTCTCGGTCGAGGACTTCTTCGCCGGCGGACTGGTATGGGCCGAGGGCCAACAGATCGCGATCTGGGCCGCCGAGGCCGGCGCCGACGCGCTGCATGTCAGCGGCGGCCACTACCGCTCGCTGCCGACCGCCCACGTGATGATCCCGCCGATGACGATGCCGGACGCCATGTTTCTCGACTTCGCGTCCGAGGTGAAGAAAGCCGTCCATGTGCCGGTGATCGCGGTCGGGCGGCTCGGCGATCCCGCCATTGCAACGGACGCAGTCGCGAGCGGCAAGGCCGACTTTGTCGCGCTCGGCCGCACGCTGATCGCCGACCCGCAGTGGGTCGAGAAGCTCCACCGCGGCGAGCCGATCCGCCGCTGCCTCGCCTGCAACACCTGCATCGATGACATGCGCGGCGGCGCCGGCATCGGCTGCGTGGTGAACGCCGCCGCCGGCCGCGAGCCGGAGTTTGATGACGCCAAGCCGCCGCAAGGCGAGCGCATCGCCGTGATCGGCGCCGGCCCGGCGGGCCTGACCTACGCGTCGCTGGTCGCCGACGGCAACCAGGTCACCGTGTTCGAGAAGGACCCCGAGCCCGGCGGCGCCTTCCGCCTCGCCGGCAAGGCGCCGCTATTCCAGGGGGTCGAGGCGAACGAACGCTCGTTCGAGCGCTACATCGCCGACCTGGTGGCGGCCTGCATGTATAAAGGTGTCGCGTTCAAGTATGGGATCAACATCGCCTCCCGACCGGCCCTGCTGGCCCCGTTCGACCGCATCGTGGTGGCGACCGGCGCCCGCTATCGCTATGGCCTTGGGCCACTTACAACGAAAGCGCTGTACTGGGGGATCGGGCGCTGGCCCTCGGTCGCGCAATTCCTGTCAAAGGCGGCTGTCCGCGACTGGTTCTATTACCGGGCGCGCCGCCCCACCGCCGACCGTTTCACCCGGCTGGCCGGGCCGGGCCAGACCGTGATCGCGGTCGGCGACGCCGTGCGCCCGGGCAAGAGCAAAGCCGCGATCGCAAGCGCCTTCGAGGCAGCCCTGCTGAAACGCACCCAGGCACGGCCAGGAGCGGGCGCCGCTTGACCGCGCCCTCAACCGCCTTCAATAAGTAGCCGTAGCTGCTGGAGCATTTTCAGGAAAAAGCCTGCCCTCGGACTTGATCCGAGGGTGGGTACCGGTTTTCCGCCCGAAAATGCGACCGCGAATAAGTGTGTTCTCCCGCAACCCGTGAGTGCGACTGTGGAGCTCGATCTCCCCGACGAACTGAAAATGCTGCGCGAGATGGTGCGGCGGTTCGTCGACCAAGAGCTGATCCCGATCGAGGGCAAGTCGCTCGACGGCCAGAAGCTCAAGCCCGACATCGAGGCCCGCCTCACCGAGCGCTGCAAGGAGCTCGGCCTCTGGCAGGTCGACCTGCCCAAGGAGCTCGGCGGCCAGGGCCTCGGCGTGCTCGGCCGCTCCCTGATCTGGGCCGAGCTCGGCCGCACCGTCGCGCTGCCGACGCGGGTCGTGCGCATCCTCGGGCCCGACGTTCGCGCCCCGCTCTACGCGCTCGAAGGCGAGATGCGCGAGCGCTACCTGATGCCGACCGCGCGCGGCGAGCGCGAGAGCTGCTTCGCGCAGACGGAGCCCGAGGCCGGCTCAGACCCGGGCGCCATGCGCACCACCGCGGTGCGCGACGGCGACCACTACGTCATCAACGGCACCAAGCGCTTCATCACCGGCGCCGACGTCGCCGATTTCATCATCCTGATGGCCGCGACCGACCGCAGCAAAGGCTCGCGCGGCGGCATCTCCTGCTTCGTGCTCGACAAGGACACGCCAGGCGTCAAGCTCACCACGTGCTATCAGACGCTCACCGGCGAGACGCCGTGGGAGATCGTGTTCGACAACGTGCGCATCCACAAGAGCCACCTCGTCGGCCAGGAAGGTAACGGCTTCGGCCTCGGCCAGAAGTGGCTCGGCGCCGGCCGCATCAAGCAGGGCGCCCGCGCGCTCGGCGCCACGAGGCGTTGCCTCGAGCTGGCCTCGTCCTATGCCAAGCAGCGCTCGACCTTCGGGCAGCCACTCTCGAGCCGGCAGGCCATCCAATGGCGGCTGGTCGATACTTACGTCGCGCTCGAAGCCGCGACGCTGCTGGTCTACCGCGCGGCGGCGAACTTCGATCGCGGCGAAACCGATCGCAACGAAGCCTATCTGGTGAAGCTCTATTGCACCGAGATGGCCTGGGAGGCCGCCGACATGTGCCTGCAGGTGCATGGCGGCATCGGGCTCACCACCGATCTGCCGGTCGAACGGCTCTGGCGCGACCAGCGCAGCCACATGATCACGGAAGGCACGCCGGAGATCATGCGCATGGCACTTGCCCGGCACGTGCTCAGCACTTTTGGATGACAACGAAGGAGAAGACGATGGCCGACAAGGACTACAAGAACATTCTGATCGAACGGGAGGGCAACATCACGTTCCTGTGGCTCAACCGGCCCGACAAGCGCAACGCCATGAGCCCCGACCTCCATTTCGAGATGGACGACGCGCTCGACTGGCTCGCCACCGACAAGGACACGAAAGTCCTCGTGCTCGGCGGCAAGGGCGAAGCCTGGTGCGCGGGCCAGGACCTGCGGCTCTATTTCCGCGCCACCCAGGACAATCCCGAGATGCGCTACAAGGCCAACAACGCCAGCCACAGCTGGCGCTGGGAGCGGCTCTCGCAATTCCCGAAGCCGACCATTGCCATGGTGCAGGGATTCGCCTTCGGCGGCGCCTTCACGCAGCTCTGCGCCTGCGACTTCGCGGTGGTGGCGGAAGACTCGACCTTCGGCCTCTCCGAGGTGAACTGGGGCATCATCCCCGGCGGCCTGGTGAGCTGGAACCTCACCGACATGCTGCTGCCCCGGCACGCGCTCTACTATGCGGTGACCGGCGACACCTTCGACGGCAAGCGCGCGGTCGAGATCGGGCTCGCCAACGTGGCGGTGCCGAAGGCGAAGCTGCGTGAAGAGACCACCAAGCTCGCCCAAAAACTGCTGAAGCTCAATCCCAACGTCGTGCGCTACACCAAGGAAGCGATCAAGGCCGTGCGCAATATGGACGACAAGCAGGCGCGCGACTACCTCAAGTCCAAGCAGGACTCGCTCTCGCGCAACGACAAGGAAATCCGCGAGCAGCACGGCATGAAGCAGTTCCTGGACGAGAAGTCCTATCGCCCGGGCCTCGGACCGTTCCGCAAAGTCGAGAACGTGTGAGCTACGACGCGTTGCTTATTCTAATGTCATCCCGGACGCGCCGAAGGCGCGATCCGGGATCCATCCACCGTCGAACGCGCTGAACAATGGATCCCGGCTCTCGCGGAGCCTGTCATCGGGCCGCGCTTCGCGCGGAGCCGTTGGCTCGGCCGGGATGACAGCGGCTGGCATCGTCTTGACCCATGGCACCGAAAAGCAAGAACGAAGCCATCGAGCGCTTGTTCCATCCGCGCAACGTCGTGCTGGTCGGAGCCTCGGACCGCCCCGACCACTGGTCGCGCCGCGTGTGGGACAACCTCAAGCGCTTCCGCTTCGCCGGCAAGGTCTTTCCGGTCAATCCAAACCGGCGCGAGATCTGGGGCACGGCCTGTTTTCCGAACCTGCAGGCATTGCCCGAGGCCCCGGATCATCTCGTCCTCTTCACCCCGGCCGAGACCTCGCTGAAGGTCCTGCGCGAGGGTGCCAAGGCCGGCGCCCGCAGCAGCACGCTCTATGCCGCAGGCTTCGGCGAAGGCGGCGACACCGACGGGCTCCGCCTCGCCGCGGACCTTCGCGCCCTGCTCGACGACACCGGCCTGACCATGGTCGGGCCCAACTGCATGGGCGTCGCCTGCGGCAAATCCAACTTCTGCAGCATCCCGGACGAGACCCTGCAGGAGCTCAAGGAAAGCCCGGTCGCGGTGGTCGCGCAGAGCGGCGCGATCTGCGCCTCGATCAACCGCGCCATCAACGAGCTTGGCCTCAAGGTCGGCTATTTCGCCTCCTGTGGCGGCCAGATCGGCTGCACGATCAGCGACTTCATCGACTATTTCGCAGTTCAGCCGGAACTTGAGGTCATCCTCTGCTACATCGAGGGCATCCCGGACGCCGCGCACTTCCTCGCCGCCGCCCGCCGCGCCCGTGACCAGGGCAAGACCGTCGTGGCCGTGAAGATCGGCGCCTCCGAGGCCGCCCGCACCTTTGCGCTGGCGCATACCGGCTCGCTTGCCGGCTCGGCGCAAGTGTTCGACGCTTTCGCGGCTTCGGCCGGCGTCGTGCGGCTTCTCTCGATCGAAGACGCCATCGAGGCAGTCGAGTTCCTGGCGCGCAGCCGCCCGCCGCGGGGCCCCAATATCGCCGCGGTGACCAACTCGGGCGCGCTCCGCAGCCTGATCGCCGAGGCCGCCGACCGCACCGGCGCCACGCTCGCGCCCCTCTCCGAGGCGACCTGTGAGGCGCTGCGAAAGGCCCTCGATCAGAGCGACATCACCAACCCGCTCGACACCAAGCGCACGATCCCGCCGAGCCAATACGTCGCCTGCATCGACGCGCTGGTGAATGCGCCCGAGGTCGACATCGTGCTGTGCGCCGAGGAACTACCGCGCGACGACGGCGCCGAACGCCGCGTCGCCAACCTGCGCTCGCTCGAAGATGCGTCACGCCGCG
>WNGB01018817.1_pt1 | contig 14936 bp, 16 predicted proteins | sample 5400681 | NCBI WGS metagenome assembly WNGB01 (sample SAMN13153367, study PRJNA577476) | soil metagenome | isolation source: 115 cm soil or saprolite under grassland replicate 2 | place: USA:California | collected 2016-06-15
GTGCAGCTCGCAGCGGCGTTGCCGAAATTCGCCATGAATTCGGTGTACCCTGGTTGGGTGCGGACGGAAATGGGCGGCGAAAAAGCCAGCCGCTCAGTGGAGGAAGGCGCGGACACGATTGTGTGGCTCGCCAGCGAAGCGCCGCAAGATCTCACGGGTAAGTTCTTGCGTGATCGCAAAGAGATTCCGTGGTGACCCGCCTTCGCCAAGGCTACGGCGGGCAGGTCCCGCCTTCTCTATGCCTGGAGAAATGGATTTGTCAGGCGTTCCTGGCCGATCGTCGTTGGCGGGCCGTGGCCGGAGAGCACAGTCACATCGTCGCCCAGCGGGAATACCTTTTTCCTGATCCCGTCGATTAGCAGATCGATATCGCCGCCGGGCAAATCACCGCGACCAATGCTGCCGGCGAAAAGAACATCGCCACCAATGAGTAACCGGTCCTTGGGCGAAAAGAAACAAAGACTGCCGGGGCAATGGCCAGGCACTTCCAGAACCTGGAAGTCGTCACCGAGAAAATTTCGGTTTGGTGTTTCTTCGATGAGAAAATCTGGTTCGACTGGTTCGATTTCGAGCGCGAACCCGAAGTTGCGAAAAAAATCGCGATCAGAAATCATAGGCGCGGTGAGCGGGTGACATCCGATCTGGCAGTGAAACTGGCGTTTAACCTTCGCAACGTCTTGGACGTGATCGACGTGCCCGTGTGTCACCAGCAAAAGTTTGGGATGGATATTGAGCGAGCGCGCCCATTCGCACGCACCCTCAGGTGCGTCGAACAGGATCCATCCGTCCGGCGCTTCGAACAGATAGCAATTGGTTTCAAAGATCCCCCCGCAAAACGCTTTGAAAGTTGCAGATGCCATCGTAACGAAGTTTTTGAATGTTCAGCGCTGTCGATTGTCTATTTCTACCCAATAATGCCGATTTTGTCTCGTCGTCTTGCGCCGCGGACCGAATTCTGCGAATGTCTTAAACCTCTTTTTTACCAATGAGATCATCTTTGCGACGATCACTTGCCCTTTGCACGATCCTTTTTACGGCCGCGATCGCGGCTCCGCCGGTACCGGCGAGTTCGAGAGAAACGGTGGCGATGTCGGTTGGGCGACTTCTGGAGGAAGGCCATTACACCCGGCAAAAACTGAACGAAGAGGTTTCGAAAAAATTCCTGCAGACGTATCTGGAGATGCTCGATTACAGCCATCTCTTTTTCACGCAGGAAGACGTTGATGCCGTCACTAAGAAGTATGCCGACGCCATGGCCGGGGACGTTCTTATGGGGACGCTCAAGCCCGGCTACGAGATTTACGCGCTATACACGAAGCGCGTTGATGAACGCGTGGCGAAAATAAAAGAGCTGTTGAAACAGCCGATCGATTCCAAAGGCAACGCGACGGTCGAATTGAGCCGTCAAAAATCGCCGTGGCCGAAAAATGAGGCTGAAGCCGACCAACTCTGGCGCGGCCGGATCTCAAACGAACTGCTTCAGGAGCATTTGAGCGAGCACCCGATCGAGCCCGCGCCGCAACTCGTTTCTCGCCGCTATGAACGTCTCGCCCGGAATGTTCACGAGCAGGATAAAGACGAGCAGATGAAACTTTATCTCGATGCGCTCGCCCAAGCTTACGACCCGCACTCGGAATACCTGAGCAAGGCCGACATGAAAAATTTCAGCATTAACATGGGCCTCTCGCTCGTGGGCATCGGTGCCATGCTTCGCTCCGAAGATGGCTACGCCAAAATTGAAAGCCTCGTGCCCGGTGGACCAGCGCAAACGGACGGGAGACTCAAGGTCGGCGACCGCATCAGTGCCGTGGCGCAGGGCCAGGCGGAATATGTCGATGTTCGCGAGATGCGACTCGACAAAGTCGTCGAAATGATTCGCGGAAAGAAAGGCACACGCGTTCGCTTGCTTGTGATTCCCTCCGCTGCGGCGGATCCGTCGCACCGGAAAAATGTCGAGCTGGTGCGTGATGAAATTAAGCTGAAAGATCAGGAAGCCCGTGCCGACATCATCCTCAGGAAAGACGAGAACGGCGAGCCGATAAAACTCGGCTGGTTGACGCTGCCTTCTTTCTATGCCGACATGGACAGGCACCAGAAGAGCACGACGCGCGATGTGCTCGCATTGCTCAAGCGGCTGAAGAAAGAGAATATCGGCGGGCTCGTTGTCGATCTGCGTAAGAATGGTGGCGGTTCGCTGGAAGAAGCGCTCTCGCTGACGGGCCTGTTTTTGAAGTCAGGTCCGATAGTCCAGACGAAAGATTATAGCGGGGCGATCAGGATTTCGTCCGATCCGGATTCGGGCATCGCTTACTCCGGGCCAATGGTTGTTGTTACCAGCCGGCAAAGCGCGTCGGCGAGCGAGATTTTCGCCGCTGCGCTTCAGGATTATGGCCGCGCGGTCATCATCGGCGACAAGAACACGTTCGGCAAAGGCACGGTGCAGACGATCCTTCCGATTGGCCGGTTCGCTTCGCTGCTGGGCAATCATTCCGATGAAGATGGCGCTTCGAAGTTAACCATCCAAAAATTTTATCGCGTGGCGGGCGGCTCAACGCAGCTTCACGGCGTAGCCTCCGATATTGTTCTGCCGAGCTTGAGCGATCTTCCTGAGTTCGGTGAAGGCGCGCTTAAAAACGCCCTGGGATATGACGAAGTAGCCAAGGCGAAATACACCAAATGGTCGGACAACCATTCCCTTTTTATTGACCAGCTTCGCCGACGTTCAGAGGAGCGCGTGAAAAGCGATCCCGAATTTCACTACGTCATGGAGGACATGAATCGGCTGCGCCACAAAAGCTGATCATGTATCCTGGGAAACTGGCCGAGGCGAAAAAGAACGGCATTGTGCCGAAAGTGGATTCCGATGCCGCTCCGGACGCCGATTCCGATCTGGCTGACGGCGCTACGGCTACGGGCGACGGCGACAGCAAGGATCCTCAAATCGATCCCGAGCGCGACGAGGCCCTTAATATCCTGGCTGACCTTGTCCAGCTTTCGAACGGTCCCAAGACCGCCAGCACCAACCGCTAAGTAGCGGCAGGAACGAGGCTGCGATTGCTGTAGCGTGCGCTGTCCCAGCGCATTTGAAATACTGAGTTTCATCCGCTGAGACAGCGGACCCTACAGCTCGATTTACCGCCACCACATTGCAGGAGGCGGCGGCGGAAAGCGCGGACCCATGAATGGGCCGAAACGTGGACGGCGTTGAAAACGTGGTTGCGGTTGGCCTGAGTAGTAGCGATTGACTGGCGTCCTGCCGAACACAGTGACGGGAGTCCCGACCTGCACGGCATTAAAAAACGCAATGGCGTATTGCTCTGGCATGCGGACGCAGCCGTGCGAAGCAGGATAACCCGGTAAATATCCGGAGTGCATTCCATCTCCGCCGTTGAATCGCATAAAATAATGCATGGGCGCCGGGATAAACTTTCCGCCACGAGGGACCTGCATGTCGGCGTCAGCGTCCGCCACGACGGTGTTGCCGCCCGCATCAACAATTTTCCCATACATGCTCGAGTAATGACTGCGCTCCTTGTCCAGGATTCTGAACGAGCCCGTCCGGGTCAGGTGGCCGTAGCGTCCGCTTGAGATGGGCGACGCTAGAACTGGACGGCCATTTTGCAGGAGGTACGCACTCTGTTCCTGCAAATCGATCTCCACCGAAGTTTCGGCGCGCAGTAACACGGCTGCGCAGAAGAATAGCGTTAGCCCTAAAACCGCCCTCACACTGCTTTTAAACCCGCGCGCCGCACGAAAGTCGCAAGCCTACACCGCGATTGGCGCTTTGATCGATGGATGTGGCTCGTACCCGACGAGTTCGAAATCTTCGAATTTGAAGTCGTGGATGTTTTTAACGGCCGGATTCAGTTTCAACCGGGGTAATGGCCGGCAATCGCGAGAGAGCTGTTCGCGCGCCTGGTCGAGATGGTTTTTGTAGAGATGGAGATCGCCGAACGTGTGAACGAAATCGCCGGGTGTGAGGTCGACGGCTTGCGCCATCATCATCGTGAGCAGCGAATATGACGCGATGTTGAATGGCACACCCAGGAAAAGATCGCAGCTGCGCTGATACAACTGGCAGCTTAACTCGCCGTCCTGCACGTAAAACTGAAACAGCACGTGACACGGCGGCAGCGCCATCTGATCGATCTCAGCCGGATTCCATGCGCTGACAATTAATCGCCGGCTTTGCGGATTGGATTTTATTTGTGCAATCAGGTTATTGATTTGATCAACGTGCACGCCATCTGCGCCGCGCCAATCCCGCCATTGCGCACCATAAACGCGGCCTAGCTCGCCATTTTCATCGGCCCATTCATCCCAGATCGTGACGCCGTGCTCGTTCAAGTAGCGAATGTTTGTGTCACCGCGCAGAAACCAAAGCAGCTCGTAGACGATCGATTTGATGTGCAACTTTTTCGTTGTAAGCAGCGGGAACCCCGGCCCGTCTACACGCAAATTGAATCGCGTCTGCGCACCAAAGACCGATAACGTTCCTGTGCCTGTGCGATCGGGGCGGTCACGACCCTTCTCAAGCACGAGCCGGAGCAGATCGTGATATTGTCGCACGCCGAAATTTTATCGCGGCGCATCGCATTCGCGAAACAGAATTTCTTGTTGCTACGAATTTGTCTTTGCCAGGGGCGTGATGCTTGGAGCGTTTTCGAATAGATAAGTGAGTGCGACCGCAGTTCGCGAAATGTGATTTTTATTTCGGAGTGAGCTTACAATGAATCTAATTTTTCAACGGATGGTGAGGGGATTGGCTGCGCTGTTCGCGTCACTTTTGATCACAGCTTGTGGTGCGCATTCGACCAACCAATCTACCGAAACTTTTACTGTCTATGAAGACGCACCAAAGATGACCGTGCTTGATCTTGGCGCGCCGGGAAACAGTCTGGGCGACGTCTATCATTTTTCTGCTCCACTACATTCAGAGCGCAGCGGTCCGGTGGCGGGTGAGGTAATCGGCTCAAAGACTCTGGTGAAGGTGGCGACTGATGCCAACCCGAACCTGGAGAGGCGCGCAACGCTCTTGTTCTTTACCTTTGCCGATCGCAAGGACCAGATTATTGCGTTCGGAGCTGCCGATTATACGGCGTCCGCTCCCGAATTCGATGCTGGCCAGCCTGTCGTCCGTCCGGTCTTAGGCGGGACCGGCAAGTACATGGGGGCACGTGGCCAGGTCACCAGCACTCGGAATGCGGATGGTTCGTATACGCAAGTATTCACGTTACTGAAGTGATCGGAATAGCATTCAGAAATGCTCAGAACAGTGCCGGGTTGACGCGATTACTGATTTAAGGGAGCCCGAAAACGAGCCGAACTGTCTCGACTCAGGATTTCTAGCTCGACGCCACATCTCGTTTATTCTCTCGTGATCAGGTATTTACGCGGGGTGCTCAGGATTGGTCTAACCCTTGCTTAGATTCCACTTGGGTTAGTCTGCCGATTCGGGTTCTGCACTCAGTGGCAGACTTCAAAAGAAAGGAAATTTTCAATTTATGGCAAAAGTTTTAGGTATCGATTTGGGAACCACCAACTCCTGCATGGCCGTGATGGAAGGTGGCGATCCGGTAGTTTTGGAAAATAGCGAAGGCGCGCGCACGACGCCTTCAGTTGTTGCGTTTACAAAGAGCGGTGAGCGGCTGGTCGGCCAAGCCGCCAAACGCCAGGCGGTGACCAATCCGCAGAACACGGTCTTCTCGATCAAGCGTTTCATGGGCCGCAAGTACGATGAAGTTCAGGAGGAAATTAAGCGCGTCCCTTACAAGGTCGTGAAGGCCGCCAACGGCGACGCGCACGTGCAGGTCGAGATCGACGGCCAGCGCAAGACGTTTTCGCCGCCGGAAATCTCCGCAATGATTTTGTCGAAGTTAAAGGCCGATGCGGAAGCGAAGCTCGGCGAAAAAATCACTCAGGCCGTCATCACTGTGCCGGCGTATTTCAACGACTCACAGCGCAACGCAACGAAGGACGCAGGCAAAATCGCCGGCCTCGAAGTATTGCGCATCATCAACGAACCGACCGCAGCATCGCTCGCTTACGGATTGGATAAGAAAAAAGACGAGAAGATCGCGGTTTACGATTTGGGCGGCGGCACGTTCGACATTTCGGTCCTCGAGATTGGCGACGGCGTTTTCGAAGTAAAAGCGACGAACGGTGATACTCACCTGGGTGGCGACGACTGGGACGCGCGCATCATGGATTGGATCATCAACGAGTTCAAAAAGGATACAGGCATCGATCTAAGCAAGCAGCCGGACGCGGTTCAACGAATCAAGGAGGAAGCTGAGAAAGCCAAGATCGCGCTTTCATCGACGCAGGAATACGAAATCAATCTGCCGTTTATTACAGCGGACGCCAGCGGGCCGAAACACATCCAGAAGAAACTCACGCGCTCCAAGATGGAGCAGCTCTGCGATGATTTGTTCCAACGGACTGTCCCCCCGGTGAAAGCGTGCTTGAAAGACGCGCAACTGACGGAGAAGGAAATTAACGAGCTGGTGCTAGTGGGCGGCATGACGCGTATGCCCAAGGTTCAGCAAATTGCCCGCGACCTCATTGGCAAGGAACCCCACAAGGGAGTAAACCCTGACGAAGTAGTCGCGATCGGCGCTGGCATTCAGGGAGGCGTGCTTAAGGGCGACGTCAAGGATGTGCTTCTTCTCGATGTCACGCCGCTTACGCTTTCGATCGAAACAGCCGGCGGCGTGGCCACATCGATGATTCCACGGAACACCACGATTCCTACGAGAAAATCACAGATCTTCTCGACTTACAGCGACAATCAACCAGGTGTGGAGATCAAGGTGTTACAGGGTGAGCGGCCACTGTCGCGCGACAATAAACAACTAGGCGTGTTCCACCTCGATGGAATTCCACCCGCCCCGCGCGGTGTTCCGCAAATCGAAGTGACATTCGATACCGATGCGAACGGCATTCTGCACGTGTCAGCAAAAGATTTGGGCACCGGCAAGGAACAGAAAATTTCCATCACTGGCAGCTCCGGTCTTTCCAAGGACGAAGTGGAAAAGATGCAGCGCGAAGCCGAAGCGCACGCCGAAGAGGACAAGAAGGCGAAGGAAGCCATCGAGATCAAGAACAACGCCGACATGCTCGCGTATCAGAGCGAGAAGCAGTTGAAAGAGCTTGGCGACAAAATCTCGGGAGACAAGAAGAAGCAGGTCGAAGACGCCATTGCTGCGGTGCGCGATGCGATCAATCGCAACGACGTCGACGCGATGAAGCGGACCTACGACGATTTGCAGAATAAATTCCAGGAAATCAGCGCCGAGCTCTACAAGCAGGCATCAGCGCAGGCCGGTCCGCATCCAGGGCCGCAACCCGGGCCTGAAGCGCAGCCGCCCGGTGCCGCTGAAGAAGGCGCTGGCAAACAAGGCGACGTTGTCGATGCGGAGTTCGAAGTCGTGGACGAGAACAAGAAAAAGTAATCCGTGATGTTTCGAATTGAACCGAGGACATTTGTGAGGGCGATGCGTGAACCGGAAATCCGGGGAGCGCACGCGCCCTCGCGTGCACGTTTCGGCGCCCTCGCCGAAACGCCTTCCGCGCGGCAGCTCGTAGGGTCCCTGGAATCGGAAAAAGTTCGCGATCGCGAGGGCGCGATCGCCAGCACGCGAGGCGCGTGCGCTCCCCTGAGCTGCGCGAACGAGCTTTGATTGATCAAACGAAATTGCCGACGACCCCGAACTTTTCGGGGTCGCCGGCGTAACCCAAAAACAAACCAAGGAGTAAACGAAAACCTATGGCAGCAGTTAATGTAAGACCGCTCGGAGACCGGGTGCTGGTGCAGCCGCTCGAAGAGCAGGAAGTGAAAAAAGGCGGGATCATCATCCCCGATACCGCCAAGGAAAAACCACAAGAGGGGAAAGTGGTCGCTTTAGGCACCGGCAAAATCGATGACAACGGAAAGAAAATCGATTTCACCGTGAAGAAGGGCGACAAGGTGCTGATCTCGAAATACGGCGGCACCGAAATCAAAATCGAGGATCAAAATTATCTGATCATGCGCGAGGACGACATCCTCGGCATCATTGGATAATCCGTCGATCAACAATCAACCAACAGCTATCAACTAAATTATGGCAGCTAAACAATTACAATTCGATGAAAACGCGCGGCACACGTTGCTGCGCGGTATTGAGAAACTGGCGAAAGCCGTGAAGGCCACACTCGGCCCGTCCGGTCGCAACGTCATTCTCGACAAGAAATTCGGCAGCCCCACGATCACCAAGGACGGTGTGACGGTCGCGAAAGAGATCGAGCTCGAGGACCCGTATGAAAATATGGGCGCACAGCTCGTACGCGAAGTCGCTTCGAAAACGTCCGACGTGGCGGGCGACGGCACGACTACGGCGACGATCCTCGCGGAATCCATTTACCGCGAAGGTTTGCGCAACGTGACTGCCGGCGCGAACCCGACTTCGTTGCAGCGCGGCATCATGAAAGGTGTCGATGCAATCGTCGAAGAGCTGAAGAAGCTCTCGAAGAAAGTCAGCGATCGCACTGAGATCGCACAGGTGGCAACCGTTTCGGCCAACTGGGACAAGACGATCGGCGAGATCATCGCCGACGCCATGGACAAGGTGGGCAAGGACGGCACCATCACGGTCGAGGAAGCGAAATCGATCGAGACCACACTGGAAGTGGTCGAGGGCATGCAGTTCGACAAAGGTTATCTGTCGCCCTACTTCGTCACCAACGCGGAGGAGATGGAAGCCGTGCTCGAAAGCGCTTACATCCTCATTTACGAGAAAAAAATCTCGAGCTTGAAGGATTTGCTACCGCTGCTCGAGAAAGTCGCGAAAGCCGGCCGTCCGCTTCTCATTATTGCTGAGGACGTGGAAGGCGAAGCGCTGGCGACTTTGGTCGTGAACAAATTGCGCGGCACACTGCAAGTCTGCGCGGTCAAAGCTCCGGGCTTCGGTGATCGTCGCAAGGCGATGCTGGAAGATATCGCGGTGCTGACCGGTGGCAGACTGATCAGCGAAGACCTCGGTATCAAGCTTGAGAACATCAAGCTCGAAGACATGGGCAAAGCCAAGCGCGTCACGGTCGACAAGGAAAACACCACGATCGTCGAAGGCACTGGCAAATCGGCCGATATCCAGGGCCGCGTTGCTCAGATCCGTCGTCAAATTGAAGAGACGACCAGCGATTACGACAAAGAGAAACTGCAGGAGCGTCTGGCAAAACTCGCCGGCGGTGTTGCAGTCATCAACGTCGGGGCTGCGACTGAGACCGAGATGAAAGAGAAGAAGGCTCGCGTCGAAGACGCGTTGCACGCCACACGTGCGGCGGTTGAGGAAGGCATCGTCCCGGGTGGCGGTGTGGCATTCCTTCGTTCGCAGAAGGCGCTCGATAACGTGAAGGACTTGGAAGCCGACGAGAAAATCGGCGTGCAAATTGTCCGCCGCGCTATTGAGGAACCGACGCGTCAGCTAGCCGATAACGCAGGTGCGGAAGGCGCTCTCGTTGTTGAGGAGATCAAGAAGCGCAAAGGCAACGAAGGTTACGACGTTGCCACCGAGCAATACACCGACTTGGTGAAAGCCGGTATTGTCGATCCGACGAAGGTCACACGCAGTGCGCTGCAAAACGCAGCGTCCATCGCGGGCCTGTTGCTCACCACCGAAGCATTGGTCACCGAGATTCCTGAAAAGGAAAAAACTCCTCCAATGCCACCGGGCGGTATGGGCGGCATGGACTACTAATCGACAGCCGAAAAAACAATTAACAACAGCCGAGCTCGTAAGGGCTCGGCTGTTTTGCTTATGTGCGCAAATAACCGATATGGCTGAGCCTTAGAGCCATTGCTTGCGGGCTGACCTTGTATCGTTTTGCAAGGCTGTACACCTTCTCTTCATTCAGAAGGTGTAGTGCGCCGTGCCCCTTTAGGTCTTCGGCGAGAAATTTCGCAGGCATGAGTAATTCTGCAGCAAACAGGTTCGACTCGATCTCTTCCAAGTCAGTGCCTTGAGACGATACGTCATCACGATGCTTGTCGACGTGCACGTCGTCCCCCGCGTGCAGTAACAGGTGACCCAATTCGTGGGCTATCGTGAAGCGCTGTCGGTTCGGATGCTGCACAGCATTGACCCCAATAAGGGCATGGCCTCTGCCCTCATTTCTGTAAAGAAACCCAGAAACTCTTGCTTCGACACTCCCGCGCCGAATCATCACTCCCTTCTTCTTGGCGATATCCTCGACTGGTACCGGCGGATGCTTGACCTTGCTTTGTTCGAGCAACTCTGAAGCTAGCTCGCGGATGTACTTACGTCTGACGGTCATTTTTCCTCCAAGTTTACGCCTATGTCACCGAGCGCGTGCACAATCCAATTTCGCACGCCGACAGGCAAATCGTCGGGAATATTTGGGGCGGCATCCACCTCGAAGACGCCCAAGAAGCGCCTGGGAGATATGTTCAAAGAGTTGGCGATATCAATTAGTGTATGAACAAGCAATTTTTGTCGGCCTTGCTCAACGTTTGTAATGGACGCGCGGTTTAGCCCAACACGGTGTGCTAATTCTTCTTGGGTCAAACCCTGTTTTCGGCGCTCGTCGCGAATCCGTTCGCCAATCAGCCGGTAGACCGCAACCAAGTCTGTTCGAGCAGTAGGCATCCGGAACCGATTGCGAGCATCAGCCAAGGTGGCGATAGCGTCAACCCTGGAAATTATGTTTGTGTGAGAAACATTAATTTTCAATAGCGATTTTATTTGACACCGCTCAAGAAGGTGCTTTGGTTCAGATGCCGAAAACCAGATCCAGAGAAAAGGGGAAACAATGAATAAGAATCAGCATGTAGTGCCCAGAGGCCAGAATTGGGCCGTTCGCGGAGAAGGAAACCAGCGGGTTACGTCGAGTCATCGGACACAGAGCGCGGCAATTCACCGCGCCACATCGATTGCACGGCGCGAGCACTCGGAGGTAGTGATTCATCGATCGAACGGACAAATTCGAGACAAGGACAGCTATGGGCGCGATCCATACCCGCCGAGGGACACAAAGCATTGATGGCCGCACGCGAGAAGTAACGCGCTACGTCAAGCGCGAAGCAGAACGCGAGCTGTGGGGACGTGCAGCCGGCCGATGTGAATTCTCTGGCTGCAATCAGCTTCTGTATCAATCGCCTGTCACCAGCGAACGGGTCAACATTTCAGAGAAGGCGCATATTTATGCGTTTTCTAAACGAGGAGCTCGTGGGCGCGCCCCCTTCGCACGCAACACCGCGCACCTGAACGATCCGTCCAACTTGATGCTGGTGTGTCATGCCTGTCATCGAAAGATCGACACAAGGCCAGATCGTTACCCCGCCGATCTGCTGATCCGATGGAAGGGTGAGCACGAGAAGCGGGTGCTAACAGTACGGCGCGAATATCGGAGACGAGACGTCGAACCTCCAACCGAATGCGGCAAACGAGGCGCTGTTTCCAGATTGGTACCCGGCTGAGGCTGAACCAACACAGCTGTCGATGAAGTGGGAAGGAAAGGACACCAACGCTTCGTATTGGTCTACAGAAGCGGCAAATCTAACATCGAGCTTCGAACGGCAGGTGCGATCGCTGATTGATCGCGCGAATCCTTACCATTTTTCCATCTTCGGGCTCGCTCCGATGCCGCTTCTTGTTCTCTTTGGCACATTGCTGACCGATAAGGTGCCAGCAGAGGTCTACCAACTGCACCGTGAGCCGCAGACTTGGAAGTGGCTGAAAGGACCTCCTCGTTTTTCGTTTCGCGTCAACAGACCAGCCAACTTTTCCGAGCGTCCGGTATTAGCGATCTCGCTGAGTGATGAGATTGCTCACGAGCGGATCACTTCGGTTGTTGCCGACGCTAGCTCGATATGGGAACTGACAATCGACAACCCGCACAACGATTTTTTGCAGTCGCGCGCGCAGCTGCGCGCCTTCCGCCAGACGGTTCGGGCTGTGATTGTCGACATCGGCAAGGCTCACGGAAAGCGGACGGAGCTGTTCATTTTTCCAGCGATGCCGGTGGCTTGTGCCATTGAATTCGGCCGGGCGCGCATGCCGAAGGCAGATATGCCATGGACGATTTTTGATCAGAACAATAAGCTCGGCGGATTTGTCCGGGCGCTAACTATTGGAGGCCAAGATGAGCAGTAGAAACAACAAAATCATAATCGAAGAAATTCTCGCGGCGATCGACATCCCGGATTCCGCGTACGACAAAGCGGCACGACGGTACAAGGATTTGGGCGAATGGTTTGATCGACCCGAATCATTTTGCGCCCCATACAGCCCACACATTTATCCGCAAGGATCATTTCGGTTAGGAACGGTGATTCGAAGCGACGAATTTGATCTCGACGTCGGCTGCCGCCTTTGCTCCGGGATCAGCAAAACGTCGCATACCCAGAAGCAATTAAAAAATTTGGTGGGACGCGAAATGGAGGCGTATCGCTTTGCCCGCGGTATCAAGGACAGCTTGGAGGAGAAGCACCGGTGCTGGCGCCTTCCTTATTCAGACGAGTTCAAGTTCCACGAGGATGTTGTGCCATCGATTCCGGAAGACACTGCGCGGAGGCAGATGCTTAGACAGTCCATGATCAAAGCAGGCTTGGCTGAAGCTATCGCGCAGTCAGTTGCAGAATTTGCCGGCGCGATCACCGACAATCGTTCTCCTAATTACGAAATAATTTCACCTCACTGGAGGATCAGTAATTCCGAGGGTTATGCCCTTTGGTTTGAAGCGCGAATGAAACAGACAAGGGCTCTGATGGAAAAGCATGCACTCGCCGCTAAAGCTCAGGTTGACGACTTACCGATTCCACGTCGGAAGCTGCCGCTCCAGCAAAGCGTTCAATTACTCAAGCATCATCGCGACGTGATGTTTGCTGACGACCCGGACGGAAAGCCAATCTCCGTAATCATCACGACGTTGGCTGCGTTGGCCTACCAAGGCGAAGCCGAAATCGACGACGCGGTTGAGCGAATTTTGACGGACATGGACAAATACATCCGGTCAACAATACCTCGTGTTCCGAATCCAGTTAATCCGGCTGAAGATTTTGCCGACAAATGGAGCGATCCGAATTATCGCCACTTCAAATTGGAACACAATTTCAGGGAATGGCTTGATTCTGCCCGGCGCGACTTCGGGCTCATTAGCTCCACTCGGGACATCGAGATGTTGGTTGAGCAGGCACATCACAAATTTGGTGCCGCGCTAAGCCGCAAGAATTTGGAGGAACGTCTGGGTTGGCCGAGCATCGAATCGAAGCCAAAGGTGCATCAAGTTACCGAGCGCCCTGCCAAGCCCTGGTGTTGGCGGTAAGTGTCTTTGGTAAATGATATCGGACTGGACGCATTCCTAAAAGATTTCCCGCTGATGTCCGTGCGCCCGTCGCGCACCCTCAGCGGAATCGTAATCAAAGGAACGTTTGTTTTCACCGCTCGATCGGCGACGCATGGTCAGTTAACCGACCAATATAAATTACAGATCGTGGTGCCGCCGGATTTTCCCCGATCTGTGCCGAGGGTTACCGAACTCGAAAACAAGATCCCACGTGGAGACGGATTTCATATAAATCCTGACGAAAGTTTGTGCCTTGGATCGCCACTTCGGTTGCTCTTGATGCTGAACGAAGTGCCAACGCTAATCGGCTTCAGCGACTCTTGTTTGGTGCCTTTCCTATTCGCGATCTCGTACAAACTGCAGCACGGCGGCAAACTCCCGTTTGATGAACTTGATCATGGGGTTGCTGGTCTTCTTGCGGATTATGTGGATCTGTTTGGCCTGCGCCACCCGGCGCAAGCGCTCAATACATTAAGAGCACTCGGCATGAAGAAACGCCGTGCTAACAAATTGCCGTGTCCTTGTGCCTGCGGGTTGCGCCTCGGTAAGTGTAATTTCAATCGAACCATTGCGCGGTTTCGCGCGATTCGTGAAATCGGTCGACCATTTTACCGTGCGCATGCCCAAGAGTGCGAGGATCAAATTGTAGCCGCAGCAAAAATTCTAGCGAAGCGGCGGAATCTAGTCTCCTCAAGTTCCAGCTATGTAGTTCGCGTTGACGATGGTCGCAAAGCGGTGTGATTGGCGTTTTAGTCGGCGGATGGCAGAGATGGAAGATGGAGATGGGAGATGGGGTCAGAGCTTCCTGTCGACATTGTTTCCGGCTGGATTACCGGAACTTGGAAGAGCAATTGAGCGATGGTAAGATCGCCAACGTGAGCCTTGCTGAAATCAAGACTGCCATCGAACAGCTTTCGTTCGAAGAGCGCGCCGAGTTGGCTGCGTGGTTGCACGGTTGGAAGGATGACGAGTGGGATGAACAGATGAAGCGCGACATCGCGAGCGGTAAACTCGATGACGTTTTGCGCGAAGTGGGACTTGGGAGCGGGGTCAAATCTAAACATTTAACATTTACAGAAGCATGAAAGCTAACCGCAGAGTGACGGATTACGCAGAGTTCGACAATTGCTGAAACGACGGCGGCGCGGTAAACTTGGGCGGTGCGAGCGTCGCGTCTTTGTGTTTGGCGCTGCGTCAGTCTAGTTGCGTGGCTTCTTCTCGGCGGCGGATTTTCTTCCCTCAAGGCCGCGAGCTTGCCGCCTGGTTTCACTGAATCTCAATGGGGTTCGGCTATGCCGAGTGGGGCTACGGCGATGGCTTTCGCGCCTGATGGGCGTTTGTTCGTTTGTTTGCAGCGCGGTCAGGTGCGGGTCATCAACAAGGATGGCGTGTTGCTGGCTAACCCGTTCGTGAGGTTATCGGTCGATTCGAACGGCGAGCGCGGTCTTCTCGGCTTGGCGTTCGATCCGAATTTCGCAAGCAACCATTACGTTTACGTTTATTACACCGTGCCTGGTTCACCGGCGCATAATCGCATAAGCCGGTTTACTGCGAACGGGAATGTCGCCGCGGCCAACAGCGAGTTCGTCCTG
>WNGB01008160.1_pt1 | contig 14933 bp, 8 predicted proteins | sample 5400681 | NCBI WGS metagenome assembly WNGB01 (sample SAMN13153367, study PRJNA577476) | soil metagenome | isolation source: 115 cm soil or saprolite under grassland replicate 2 | place: USA:California | collected 2016-06-15
TCCATACTTAGCGCCCGTCATCAGAGAATCTCGCAAAAGATAGTCCATGCGGTCCACGTCTAGTTGGGAGGAAACGAGTTGAGCCAAAGCAGCCGGCTGGAATTTTCCTTCAATGATCGCCGCCACTTTCGCCGGCAACGCGGGAGAATACGAGCGCAAGAGTTGGCCGATCTCAGTAACTTCGCTTAGCACAACTTCGACGGTCCATTTTTCGTGATGAAAGCCGAGCACTTTTTCCATCACGTGGGAAAACGATCCATGGCCCACGTCGTGAAGCAATGCCGCTGCGCGGGCTGCTACCCGATCCTGTTCTTTGAATAAATGTTTTTCAGCGAGTCGATCGAGCACACGGCTCATTAGATGAAATGCGCCCAGCGAATGTGTAAAACGAGAGTGCTCCGCGCCCTGGTAGGTATAGAGTCCGAGACCGAGTTGCTTAATGCGTCGCAATCTCTGAAATTCGGGCGTGTCGATCAAACGCATCATCAACTCGCCTTCGTTGGTGTCGGTGCGAAGGCGAATGATGTTGTGGACCGGATCGCGATAGATTCGTTCTGACAAAACTCAATTCCTTCTGAATATCAGTTTCAGTGCAGCAAAGTTTATCACGCCGGCGCTGCCGCGAAGCGAGCTTCAGTTATTCGAATGGAGAAGCGTCTAGCTCTCAGCGGGGACGATGGCTGCGCGAATGTGCCCGCCGAAGAAAGTGATTCAGCGTCAGGCATGGCGTAATTTTGTAGTCGTCCTGGAAATATAACGCCAACTGGTGAAACGGTGGCTGACTGGTCTCTCCTGCGCCAGTATTGAAAGTTATTTCGTTGACTGCGCCGGGAGTGGCGAAGCCCAGTGGGTACAGACTGTTCGTGTTTGTTCTTGATTACCAAGGGGTCGTCGAAGAACGTGATCTGATAACCGTTCGCGCCGAAGAAGAAGAAACCAGTGAGTAGCGTGTGGATGTAATTCCCGCCAAATTTCAGGCCGTGCTTGCCACTCAAGACCGAGATGTCGTCGCGAAATTGGAATTTTCTTTCTTTGTTTGCTGCGGTACGTTGACGTTTGCGCCACTCTGCACCGACGGAAATATGATGTTAGTTAGGGTCGGTTGTTACGCCCAGAATGTTATTTTCAAAATTCTGGAACTGGAACGAAAACTGGTTGACCACACGAGGGCTGAACGTGTAGGTGTGGTTCACGACAAAACTGTTCAGCTTGTTGGTGTTGGTGTTTCCACCGGCTAAGTCAGCCGGTTGTCCCGGATCGAACTGATCATTGGGTGAATCGTTTTTCTGGCATGCGATAAAACATGCTCTACTTATCGCTAATGTGATGATCGACTTTCACTGTAAGCAGAGTGTCGGCACAGGTGCCCACTGAACAGTCAGGTCTCTCATTCGCGGAGAGAACGAATCCATTTTCCTGGATTCTCTTGACAAAGTTGGATGACTCATCATAAGTTCCTAGCCCAACGGCAACCGACCGAACTGACTTAAGTTCCTTTCCGCAAACAGGTTACTCGTATATGAAGCTTCGGTCTTGAACAGCCAGCCCAAGGGAATAAAAGTTGCCCCCGTGGAAGCTACTGATTTAGCAACATGTCAGAATCAGTTCCCCAAAGTTCTTAATTTGACCCAAACAGGAGATTCATTTATGCAAGGCTCTCACAAACTAGCACGGTTTTTCGCTGCGATCTTCTTCGCGCTGAGCTGTGTATTGGTAGCGCAGGCGCAAGTTACCACCGGCAGCGTACGTGGTACGGTTACGGACCCGAACGGCGCGGTTGTGACTGGCGCGAAGGTAACAATCACCAAGAAATCAACTAACGTTTCGACCACAACCCAATCGTCGGGCAGTGGTCAATTCGAATTCAGCAACTTGCCGGTGGGCGAAGACTACAGCGTCACGGTTGAAGCTCAGAATTTCAAAACTCTGACGCTCACTGATGTGAGGGTGCAGTTGAATCAAGTCACAGACTTGCCGACACAGTTGACTCTGGGAGTCGTCGGTGAAACCGTGACTGTCACGGCTGGCGGTACTGAGCTTGTTGATACGACCTCCTCCAATCTGTCGAAGAGCTTCAGCTCGCGACAGGTCAGCGAACTCGGCCAAACTGGTGCTGGGTTTGCCGGTGTGAACAACCTCGCCCTCATCGCCCCGAATGTTACCAGTTCGGGGGGCATCGGCGTCGGCACTGGCGGCTCGGTCGGAGGTCAGCGTCCACGCGATAACAATTTCATGATCGACGGAGTGGACAACAACGACAAGGGCGTAACGGGTCCGCAGAGCTACGTCTCGCCAGAGGAAGTTGCCGAGTTCTCGCTGGTCCAGAACCAGTTTTCGGCCGAGTTTGCTCGCTCCAACGGCGGTCAGTTCATCACGGTTACCAAATCTGGTACGAACGACTTCCATGGCACGTTCCATACTGCTTTTCGCAATCGTCACCTGAACGCGCTCGATAACCTTCAGAAGCTTGCCGGCGTCACGCGCAACAAGGCGGACCGCAGCAATCCGGCCGGCGATTTGTACCTGCCGCGTTCCGACTACTTCCGCGGTGGGTATAACCTGAGTGGGCCGGTCGTTCTCCCGCGCTTCGGTGAGGGTGGTCCAAAGCTCAAGACGATGCGGGACAAGCTTTTCTTCTTTACTTCGTATGAAAGGTTGCAGACCGGAAGTGCGGTGGGATCGCCCGGGATCGTGGTACCAACAGCTTCCGGCTTCGCGACGCTCTCCGGGCTTCCTGGCCTGTCCGCAACGAACTTTGGGGTGCTAACGCAGTTCCTATCGTTGAATCCGGCTAAAACCACCACAATCGAGGCCTGCAACCTAAATTTGGTCCACGGAGATTGTCCTACGGCGAACATAATCCCCGTGGACGCAGGCACAGTGAACATCTCTTCGCCGAACTTCTTCAAGCAGAACCACGCGGTTATTAACTTGGACTATAACCAGAGCCCAGACACACAGCACCACTGGCGTTTTTTGATGACCAACGGTGCAGACATTGATAATGCCGCGAGTCTGCCCGTTTTCTTTACCCCGATACCGTTGAAGCAACGTCTCTTCTCGTATACGCTGAATCACAACTTCAGCCAAAATCTCATCAACGAGACGCGCATCGCGTTTCGCCGTTCCTCATATAACTACCCGGTGCCGGATTTCAAGTTCCCTGGCCTCGACGCCTTCCCGAATCTTGAGCTAGACGACCTCGGAATAAGCCTCGGGCCGGATGGGAACGCGCCACAGTCCGGTATTGAAAACAACTACCAGGTGGTCGACAATATGACCGTGATCCGCGGCAGCCACTCGTTCAAGTTTGGCGGCGACTTCCGTAAGGTTATCTCGCCGCAGGTGTTTATCCAGCGCCAACGTGGTGACTATGAATACCTTTTCGTCGACGACTTCCTACGCGATTTCAGTCCTGAATTTGGCGAGCGCAACGTCGGCGCTAACACCTACTACGGTGATCAGAAGATCCTGTATGCGTTTGTCCAGGACGATTGGCGCATGCGCCCCAACTTCACTATCAACCTGGGAGTGAGCTACTCCTATCAGGAAGTGACAAAGGGCGTTAAGTTCCAGGCAGCGAATGCCCTTGCTTCGGTGCCGGGTGTACTCGAGTTCAGAGCGCCGAAAACGCAGACGAAAAATTTTGGGCCCAGGGTCGGCTTTGCCTGGGCTCCTGACTACACGAGCGGGCTGCTTGGACGCATTTTCGGCAGTAACGGGAAGAGTTCGATCCGCGCCGGCTTCTCGATGGGTTACGACTACATCTTCGATAACCTGGGCATCCTGTCGAATCCGCCCCAGGCGCAGCAAACGGTTGACGTTGCCGGCGGTACGGGTCAGGCGGCTGACTGCTGTCCCGGAACAGGCTTCCTGGCTAGCGGCGGGATCTCTCCAATCCCGACTGGAGGTGGAGGACTGACGGACCCCGTGGTGTTGCGTCAGGTAACTGGGTCGTTCATTCCTGATCAGGAAGTACCTTATTCGCTCACCTGGACGGGCAGCATCCAGCGTCAGTTCCGCCATGACTGGTCCCTTGAAGTGCGCTACCTGGGCACGAGAGGCATCCATCTGATAACGCAGAACCGCCTCAATCGCCAAGCTAAGGTGTCGCCGGAGGATGGCCGTCCCGGGTTACCGACATTCATAACCGGCGCGCCGACACAGGCACAGATTGACGCGTTGCCGGCGGGTACTTTAACGCTGGCTGACATCAACGCGCGCTCTAATCTCGTGCCGAGATACGCCCAGGCCGGCTTTGATGGCGCCTCCGTCGTGGCGTTCCTCTCAAACGGTAATTCCACTTATCATGGCGCGTCGGGACAGGTTACGAAGCGTTTAACTAAGGGCTTCCAGATGACTGCCGCTTACACATGGAGCCACCTGATCGACGACACGACGGCCGAAGTTTTCTCCACGGTGCTTTCGCCACGCCGCGTGGAAGATTTCCAGAACCTGCGGCGGGAGCGCGCTACTTCGGGTCTGGATCACCGGCACCGCTTTGTGGTTTCGTCGATCTACGAGCTGCCTTGGTTCAAAAACAGCCAGGGGCTTGCCAGAACGCTGCTTGGTGGCTTTAGCATCTCTGGCACATATACAGCAGAGTCTGGCGAGCGGATAACCATCCGCAGCGGTAACGACGCCAACGGGAATGGCGACAGCGCCGGCGACCGCGCGATCCTGAACCCCGGTGGGACAGAAGGGATCGGCGGCACTGTGAGCGCGCTCGTACGGACCTGTACGGCGGGGTTCGATCCTGTGACGGGCAACTGTCTACAGTCGGCCGCTTCACGTACCGTCGGCTACGTGGCCAATAACCCGAATGCCAAGTACATTCAAACTGGCAATGGCGCCGTTTCCAACCTCGGGCGCAACACTTTCCTGTTGCCGGCCATCAATAACTTCGATATCTCGGTCTTTAAGAAGTTCAGTCTTGGCGAGTCGAAGTACTTCCAGCTTCGTGCTGACTTCTTCAACGCATTCAACCACCCGCAATATGTGCCGGGCTCGGTTAATACGGTGGACCCAGTTGGCACTACCGGCTTGACAACCTTAAACCAGATCGCCCCGCTCACGTCGGACTTCCTGAACCCGAGTAAAGTGCTTAGCAGCAACCCGCGTGTAGTTGTCGTAGGGGGGAGATTTGTTTTCTAATCGGTGAATCAATTTCGTGAGGAACCCTATTCTTGGGAGGTGGTGAAATCCTGCCACCTCCCTTTTTTATGTGCCGAAAAACAACTCTCAGGTGACTGAAGCCGCAATTCACTCCTGTCCACACTTCCATCTTGCTGTTCGTTTGTTTTAGAATTGGGAACAGTCAGCGAACTTCAGCCTTCCTCGTAGGACTGAGCATGTGCAGGTAAATCGATGCATCCCGCCTGATAGGAAAGACTAGGGACGGTGGAAACTATGGATATAGCCAGTCTAAAAAGAACTTCGAGTTCAAGTCTTTTAAGAAATTTACTGTTAGTAGCGCAAACCCTCATCCTACTCTCGGCTTGCACAACTAGGACCCAAGGCCAGCGGTCAGGCGTCAATCATCCCACAATGGGCGATAGGGTTCGCGAGATCGAGCGGGTCGAAAGGGAGCGACAGCTTCTCCTGAAACCGCTGCCCGCAAAGAAAGATGATGATTCTGTTCGCCTCGCCGTTCTAAAGGAGAGCAAAGAGGATTTTAAGAATATTCAGGGCTTGAACAACACAATGATGGCTAATGCCTGGGCCCACGAGGAATTGGATTACGGCTACATTTCAGATAGCATTTCCCAAATAAAATCAAAGGCCACTCGTTTAAGATCGAACCTGGCGCTGCCCAAAGCTAAAGATTTAAAGGAGAAGCAACTTGACTTGGCGCGTGCAGGCGTAAAGGAGTTTCGCGCCGCCCTCTTGCTGCTTGATCGGTCAATAATGAATTTCGTAACTAACCCTCTCTTCCAAAAATCAAACGTTGTGGAAGTAGGTCTCGCAAGTCGCGCGAGTCACGATCTCGAAGTAGTAATCGAACTAAGCGGGAATCTTCAGAAGGCCGCAGAACACCTGAACAAGATAACCAAACGGAATCAATGAATTCGCCCCAAATCCAAGTGCTAGATACCCTGCTTTAGCTCAGACGCGCCCAGTAAGAGGCCGGAAAGATTCGGGACTTGACCATCGAGGTGGTTAGGACGAATAAAAATGCCGCCTTTTGAAAACCAGGAGTTTCAAAAAGGGCCACTAATTATCAAAGAGTTTGTCGGCCGATCACACGAAAGGGGCATTTAGTTTGGCTTCACGAGGTTAATTCAACACTGCGAAATGGATTCGTATGAGCGTTGGCACATCGCGACGCGACGGGCTTACGTTTGGTATCAACTTGCCTGTCAAAGAACCAGGTTGCCTTCCAGTTGCGCATTGCCGTGCGCGACGTGTCGACTGAGCGCGTTGGTTCGGCTAATCAATTCATGGAAGTACCGAACCTGAGCAAGAACCGGTTGACCCTTTCCGGACTCTATCTGGCAGGCGATTCGAGCCAGCGGCGCAGCGACATCTCGGGGCGGCTTCCCCACGCATCCAGAACCGCGCCCGAAGGCAACGCGGCTGAGGCAGAACTTAGTGACGTGGACAAGCTGACGGGTCCAGCAGTCCGCAGATTTCATCCCTGGTCATCGACTACGGCTATGAGGTTTACAACGTGCAACTGGACAATGCAACTGGTCGCCCGCAACTACAAACGCAAGTCCGCCTGTTCCGCGAAAATCAGCAGGTGTTTTCCAGCCAGGTATTAAACGTAGCCGGTCAGCCCACCGCCAAACGCGTAGTAGCCATCGGACATTTGAAACAGGCCGCTGAGACCCGCAACTTTTTCTTTGCAGAAGCAGAAAAGGTTCTTCTTGGCGCCTACGAAGTAAGCGGCAACAAGCTTGCCGTGGTCCATCTGCAGCTCGCGCGCCTGTATGAAAAGAAAGGCGATCGTAACCGCGCCGCTGGAGAACTTGAGCAGTATTTGAAGTCGCCCGAAGCAAAAGACTCTGCCGCCATTCGTGACGCGATAAGAAAGTTGCGAGCGCCCGACAAGTAATTCCCAAACTTTGCTGCTTAATCTGTCTAAGCCCTTTTGACCAACCACCCAAAAATAGAAGTTGCCAACAACGCTCCCACGCCCCGCACCACCTCCTGTCGGTTGCTAAACCATGCTACCGTTGGGCCAACCACCATGGCCCGGAGGTCCCGCACCTCCATAGATACCAAGAGAAATCAGTTGTGAATTATGGACTTCCCCATTTTTTTGGACTTGGCCGAAGCGTTTCTGGGTCAGCAATCAAGCCTAAGTCCTTGAAAACTCGTGAATTGGCGTTTGATGCGCTAGAGGCATTCGATTTGCAACCGCAGTTTGTTAATCCCCGCTGTTGTTACCAGCAGTAAAACTACGTTCAAAGGTCGTGCTCACACGTCCGTTTTAAACAGAAAGGAATTGGCAGATATGAAATACACTGAACCAAACTCAACAGTGTCTAATGTGTCACTGCTGAGCGCTTCAAGGGTACCAACTCTGTTGATGGCGGCAGTGTTGATCCTGTCATTGGCCGGCAATGCGCTTGGCCAGGGTGGAACACGCGGAGCCATTTCGGGAACAATTAAGGACGAAAAAGGCGCCGCGATAGCTGGTGCCCAGGTAGAAGTCATTAATGCGGTCACTGGTGTAACAGAGCGCACGACGACTAGCGATGGCACTGGCAACTTCACTGTGACGCAGTTACCCGCGGGAGCCTATCGGCTGGTTGTCAGTCTGGCCGGATTCTCCAAAGCTGAAGTTCCGGATGTTAAAGTTAATGTTACCGAAACTACTACGGTGAACGTCCCCTTAAAGGTCGGGCAGATCAGCGAATCAGTGACGGTAACCGGGGCAGCCACGGATGTCCAATTGAGTTCGGCGGCCACTGGGCAAACCCTAACTTCGGATACCATCCGTTCTTTGCCTCTCTCGACGGGCAACTTTCTGACTCTGCTAACGCTCTCATCGGGCGCGAATACCGAACTGTTTCAGTCCGATGCTTTGGGTCGAGGTGCTGTAACGATTAATGTTAACGGCCAACGCCCGACAAACAACAACTACCAACTCGAGGGCATCAATGCCAATGACATCAACCTGCCCCAGTTGGACAATGTTCCGCTTCCAAATCCGTCAACTGTGCAAGAGTTCAAGACTCAGACGTCGCTCTATGACGCTTCACAGGGGCGCAACGGCGGTGGCAACATCCAGGTTGCCTTGAAGTCTGGCGGGAACGAATTTCATGGCGACGGATACTTCTTCCTGCGCAATAACGTGCTCAATGCCAACGACTTTTTCCAGAATGCCGCTGGCGTTGCCCGTCCGGTAAATCGTCAAGCGCAGTATGGTTTTTCGATTGGTGGCCCAATCTACCTGCCGGGTTTCGGCGAAGGCGGTCCCAGCATCATCGGCACCAAGAACCGCCACTTCTTCTTCTTCAACTATCAGGGCACGAACGCTGCCTCGGGAGCCGCAGCCTTCACTAACTTCTCGACTACGATGCGTGTAATCCCGACGGACCGCTCACAGGCGAATCTGATCGCCACGTTTTTCCCAGGTGGTCTTCCGCCTGGAGTGACAGGCCTTGATCCGGTCACGCTGGCCCTGCTGAACCTGCCGGGCAGTCAATGTCCGGGCTTCGGCGATGCACACTGCATACCGTCTGTGACTCCGCTCGCTACTAACCCGAACGTCGGCAGACTTGTCAGGACCGGGCTGGGCACCTTTGACGATGATCAGTGGGTCTTGAGCACCGACCACCAGTTAACAACGAACAACAAGCTCACGTTCCGTTTCTTCCACGATAATAGCGCGCTGTTCCAACCGTTCAATGGCGGCTCGAGTTTGCCGCAGCCAAGGACCACTCCAGGCAGAAACCGCTTCGTCAAGCTCGGCTTGAACAGCGTTATCTCGCCCAGGTTAGTAAACGAGGTTCGTGCCGGCTACAACCAATTTTTCTTTGGTTTGGTGCCTACGGAATTGATCAACCTAGCGGACATCGGGCAAACACGCGCCAACGCGAGCAACTTCCCAGCAGCGACTCGCTTCTCCATCACGGGCACGGGCGCGTTTTCCATCGGCACAGGTGTCAATGATGACCGTGGTGGAACTTTCCACACCTTTGTCTTGGGCGACGATCTCTCCTGGACTCACGGTAGCCACAGCTTCCGCTTCGGTGGCGAGGGCAGCTACTATCAGCTCAATCGCTTCAACAACTTCGCGACCCGTGGCAGTATCACGTTCGCAGGAGGTAATTCATCCGACGCGCCAGGATTTCAGACCCTTAGCGGCTTCCAGAATTTCCTTCTGGGTCGCGTCACTGGCGGACAGGGAAGATCTGGTTTCTCGACCTTCTACTTCCGCGCTACCGACTACGCCTTCTATGCGCAGGACGATTGGAAATTCAACTCGCGCCTGACTTTCAACTTGGGCGTGCGCTATGAACTGCTGAGTGTCGCGCACGAGAAGTCGAACTTCCTTACGAATCTCTCTGGATTCAACGATGGAACTCCAGGCCCCGTTCAATTCATTCACCCGGCAGAGACGGCACGCGTGGGCACGCCGGGCGTAAGCAACTGCACGTTAGTGAAGTGCTACGACACGAACAACTGGGCCCCGCGCGTCGGCTTCGCCTACGACCTATTCGGCGACCAGAAGACTGTCGTTAGAGGCGGCTACGGCATCTACTACCAGAGGACGTCGAACCAGCCTCTGCTGCAGACTTCGGGAGGGTTACCCTTTGCGGAGGATTTCTCTCCAGCACGTCTCTCCGTGACGACCACTAATCCTTTCCCATCCAGTCGTCCGCAGTCGGACTTCCCCCTGACAACAGATCAGAGGGTTCCGCGCCTTATCGGCGTCGCTGCTGACGGTTCGCCGACCTTTGATAGTGCAGCCGGTGGCCCTTTCTCGGGCTTCCTGTTCTACCCATCGCGCGACTTCCACTCGCCTTACGCCCAACAGTGGAACCTAACTGCGCAACGTGAAGTTGCCAAGAACTGGGTTGCAGAAGTCGGCTACATAGGTACTCGCGGCGTGGGCTTGATCGGAACCGGTCGCGCAGTTAATCCGGCGCAGATCTGCACCATCGCCAGCCCGTGCACTGTGCCGGCTTCGATTGTCTCCGGCGTGACTGGCGCCAGTTTCGCAGCGCAAGACGCTGGAAGCGGCGTTACGCGTAATGGTGATGGCAGCCTCACCATTACGGCGAGCACGTTCGAAAACCGCAACCTGCGCATTCCCGCGCAGTACATTGGGATCGCCAACAACCGCCTCTTTGGTCAGGAGCAGCGCGGGTCTTCGATCTACCACTCGCTACAGGCGTCGCTCACACACCGCTTCTCTGACGGCCTGTATTTCCAAGGTGCTTACACCTTCGCGAAGTCAATCGACAACGGATCGGGCTCGTCCTTCCAGGATGAGTTGAACGGCTTGCTGGATTTCGGCGATCAGTTCACGCCCCGTGACAATCGCGGTCTTTCAGACTTCGACCGCAAGCATCGCCTGGTGCTCAGCTACAATTGGGAATTGCCGGTGCGTAGCTGGTTCGGCATCGAGGACAAGGGGTTCGGCAGATTCTTGAGCGGCTGGTCGTTGAACGGCATCTCTACTTTGCAGTCCGGCACACCGTTCAACATATTCGACTCTGCCGCCGCGACACTGCAAGATCCAGAGGGGCAGAACGGACTCTACAAGGCCACTTACCTCGGCGGTCCCATTCTGACAACCGGCAGTGTCCACTCCCGGATCGACAACTTCGTCAACCTCGACTCGTTCCTGGCCGGTGGACACTGCGTCAATAGCCAGAACGTGATCGTCGATTGCGGCGATGCTTCCGCTGTGGCGGCGGCCATCGGCAACCTCGGTCGTAACATCTTCCGCGGCCCGTTCCAGACAAATCATGATTTGGGCTTAGTGAAGATTACCAAGCTGACCGAGAACACCAACATTGAATTCCGCGCGGAATTCTTTAACATCCTAAACCACCCGGCGTTCCAGAGCCCGCAAGCCGCGGGCGGCGCGCTCGGCAACTTCGGCCTGGTTGACGTTCAGTCCGGTGATTCATCCATCCTGGCTACGGCCAACCGTCCGCGTACTATCCAGTTTGGCCTGAAGCTAAACTTCTAGTTTCAGGGGAAACTGTCCACTTGGGGAGGTGCAGAGATGCACCTCCCATTTTCTTTTGCCGGTCACGGTAATGACTTTACTTTTCGTTTTGTTGCTCTGCACAATATTGCAGTGAAAACCTTTCCTTTTTTCCTGGTTAATAGCTACTCATACCGCTCGAGACGTCTGGCCTCGAAAAAAGGTCTGCTGTTCGGCGCAGCTTTCCGCCTGGCGGCAGCCCTCTCGCTACTTATCGCCGGAAGCGGTGCTGTCCTTTCGCAAAACGATACGGGTTCGTCGCTCCCTGGTTCCACATTTGAAATCTCAGGACAGATACGATCGCCGGACGGACGCAAGACTGTTGAATTTGTTTCCGTTCGTCTCGAAAGGGCCGGCGGCAGCCTGGTAGATCAAAGAATGACGGATAGCATGGGTAGGTTTCGCTTTTCCGGCTTAAGTCAGGGTCAATATGTAGTGTCTGCAAAGTCTCCCGGCTTCAGCGTTTCAGCACAAACAGTGGATCTCAACCGCTTCATTCCGCGAGTCTTTCTGCCCCTTCAACTTGTGCCGGAGACCTCTCTTTTCGCTAGCAAGAATACGGCGCGAAGCGCAGTGATCAATGCGAACGTTCCCGAAAAGGCAAGGAACGAGATGGACAAAGCGGAGGGAGCACTAGCGTTAAAGAAGACGGACGAAGGCATTCTTCATCTGGAAAAGGCTGTTAGCCTTTTTCCGGGGTTTGTTGATGCGCAGATGTTGCTCGGCTCCACTTACATGGAGCTCGGTAACTTCATCAAAGCTGAAGCCGCGTTCCAAATGGCTCAGAAGATCGATCCAAAGTCTGTAAACGCGAGGGTGTCGCTGGGTGAAGTTCACCGACGGCAAAAGGATTACCCAAAGGCTGAGCAATTTCTTCTGGAAGCCCTCACGCACGATGACGAAGCGTGGGTCGCTCACTATACGCTGGCAAGGGTCTATTGGGAGACGAACGAGATTGTAAAGGCGGGACGCCAGATCGGACGTACTATTCAGTTGAACTCCCAGTTTGCGGAGGCACATCTCCTTGGCGGCAATGTCTTCATGAAGATCGGAATGCCCGAAAATGCGTTGGTGGAATATGAAGAGTATCTACGACTCGCGCCAGCTGGACAGTCAGCCGCCAGCACGAAAGATCTCGTTCAGAAACTCAGAAAATCTCTCCAAAACAAAAAGCAATAACCAACGTACCGAAGATATGATTACTCGATAACCCCAAACAGTCCTCGAAGATACGTTGGGGACCCTTAGCCATCCATAACCACAGAGGAGGGGCATTTCAAGAGGAGTACAAGAGATGACACAATTCTTGGCTAGAGCGCGCAAATCAGCCGTCTTACTAACATTGATTTCATTCTCTTGATCCCAAGGCTGCCCAGGTGGATGTGATGGGAGTTGTAATAAACGAAAAAGGCGACGTGGTCTCGAGCGTCCAACAGCAAATCACAGCCAGTGCGACTCAGAGGGGCCGCATGATCTACACAATGCAGTTCCCGAACCTCGCCCCCGGGCTTTACCAGGTGCGCGTGGCAGCACGCGACTCCACCACCGGCCGCTCGGGAAGCGCCTCCCAGTGGCTCGAAGTGCCAGACCCTGGAAAAGGTGATTTCTTGTTGAGCACAGTCTTCCTCAGTGAGGTACCGGCAAATGTTGGCTCAGCCAATACGCAGAAGGTGTCCATGAGCCCGGATCGTCGCTTTGCACGCACTTCGCGGATGCGGCTCCAAGCACAAATTTTCAACGCAGCGCGCTTCGCGGGGGTTCCCGACTTGACACTCGAACTACAGCTTTTGACTGGCGGACAGCTTGTAATAGCGACGCCCCCCAGCGCCGTTTCCACTCAGGGCGTGATGGACTTAGCGCGCATTCCCCTCACAGCCGAGTTTCCGCTCGAAGCGTTCGTGCCAGGCTCGTACACGCTGAAGATCACGATCACAGATCGCGCTGCAAAGAAGAGCGCTACAAAGGAGATAGATTTTAAGGTGGAGTGAATGCCCGGGCGCTTCCGCAGTTTGGCTTTCCCGGACGATTCAGTCCTGATGGTGGAATCATCTCCGAAGCCGACGACAAGGTCTGTTGAGACAGCTGCCCTGTGTAGCTAAAAGCCTGCTGTACTTCGAGAGATGGCTGGGCTAAGCGCTAAAGTCCAGCAGGTGGCCTAACTTTTCTTTCTTGGTTTTAAGATAAGCTCCAGCTTGTTCCGGCTGCTCGACTTGGATCGATACTCGCTCGACAATTCGTAACCCGGATTCTTCCAGCGCTCGCAGCTTGAGGGGGTTGTTTGAGATGACGCGCACCTGGCAAAGCCCGAGATCGAATAGAACCTCGGCGCATTGCTTATAGTCACGCAGATCCACCGCCAGGCCCAATTGCTCATTTGCTTCTACCGTGTCCGCACCTTTGTCCTGAAGCGAATAAGCACGAATCTTATTTAGGATTCCAATACCCCGGCCTTCCTGTAGTTGATAAACCACGGCGCCGCGTCCCTCGCGCTCGATCATTTGCATAGTCTCGTGAAGCTGGGGTCCGCAATCACACTTTGTCGATCCAAAGACATCACCCGTCAAACACTGCGAATGAATGCGTACCAGCGTTGGTACATCGCGGCGCATCTCGCCTTTAAAGAGGGCGACAAACTCCTCGTCGCTAGTCAGCGAACGATAACCCGCGATCTGAAACTCGCCCCATTCCGTGGGTAAGGTGGCGACCGCGATGCGCTCGACGGAAAGGTTTTGGTGTGATCCTGAGCACGTACCGGCAGCTTGTTCTTTCAACCAATTTCTCCTTTTTCAGACACCGGAACAAAATAGATTTGTCTATGATTTTATAGGAGTAAGGCGACAAGCGCTACACTGGAACCGCTGTGACGCATATTGCCGCTCCCTGATCCCATGAAGAAGCATTACAATACATTGCTACGGCAATGCCCCCGATATAAGATACCCACGTCTGCTATCTGTTTTCGGAAAACGTTTAAGTTTCAGACCTCGTGGTCCGCTCCCATTTAGCCCAGATTGATGCCCAGCCAAAACTTTGACGAGGACGAATCCGCCGCCACTCAGCTCCGTGCGGTAGAAAAGGACGCAAAGTCAGCTCAACGCGATCGCCGGCCGGCTCTGGTTTCGCTTCGCGGAGAGTTGATGGCCGTTCCCATTCCGCTCGAGCGTGACGAAGTGACGATTGGCCGCGCTATCGAAGCTGATGTCCGGCTTAACGATTCTCGCGCTTCACGTCTGCACGCACGCATCACCAGTAAACGGGATCCAACGAGTGATGTTACGAGGTACTACATTACGGACTTAGGTTCCACCAACGGCACTCTCGTGAATGGCGAGTTGATTACCGATATGTTACTCAACGATGGAGATAAGATCATAATCGGTGATCAGCTCTTTCGCTTCGATATGCTGGATGAGATCGATCGTGAATTTCAACGGCAGATCCATCGGCTCATAGCGCACGACGAACTAACGGGATTGCTAACGAGCAAGTCCTTCTTTTCAGAACTCCGGCGCGAATCTGCCAGGGCCCAGGCAGAGACGCGCCCTTTCTGCGTACTGATGATGGACCTGGACTACTTCAAAGAGGTTAACGACACTTATGGCCACCTTGTTGGCAGCCAAACCCTGGGAGAAATTGGACGCATCATTAAGGAGGCCCTGCGAGCCGGAGACGTCGCTTCTCGTTTTGGCGGTGAGGAGTTTGCGGCGTTCCTGCTTGACGCTACCTATGCTCAAGGTCTGGTTGCCGCCGAGCGCGTGCG